>VOFJ01001799.1_pt1 | contig 17357 bp, 19 predicted proteins | sample 5384081 | NCBI WGS metagenome assembly VOFJ01 (sample SAMN12384729, study PRJNA508395) | human gut metagenome | isolation source: healthy gut I | host: Homo sapiens
CTCGGTATGCTTCGTTGAGTTACGTATTGCTGCCTATTTATTACCGTCAGCGGTGTGGTAATATCACAAACCAGAATCTGGTATGTGCTTGTTTCTGCAATCCCTATGCGAATGATGTGCCGTTGCTTCCATATTTACCAAATGGACTTGCCATAGAAGCAGGAAGTCTCTTTTTTGGATACGGAGTCATTGTTCCGAATGTGTCTCTCAATCATCTGGTTTGTTTTTGTAACGGTTCTGTTTTTTGAAATGGTTTGAGAAGAGGTGAAATAAGATGATTGGAAGATCTCTTTAATGCAGACTTGCGAAAGATGAAAGGAACATCTGTGATTCTGGTGGGTGTGAGCCCACATCTTCAAAACTCCTGGGGGTGTGGTGCGGGTTAATAACATGGTAAGGGCATCAGTTGCTTATGCTTTAACATCAATAGCTATTGCTATTAAGCTTATTATGCTAATTAATAGTAGGGTATTATTTTTGTATATATACTAATAATACACTTTTACTATTTGTCTATACTTCATAATCATCTATATTACTAATAATATTCATTTATTATTTACCGCCAAATGGCATAAACACTGGCTTTTTAATTAATAATGGCTATTGCTTATAATATATTGCTTGTTTGCATGGCTTGTATTATGGTATATATTGTATATATACATATATTATATATTAATAAGGACTTTCATAATCAGTAATTGTTACTAATAATGAGCTTGTTTAACATCATGCAGCGGCAAAAATAGTATTAAATCCTTATATGTATATGTTGTTTGTAGCCCTTAAACACTATATTTCACCTATTACTTGCATATTACTTGCATATTACTTGCATATAAACCTTGCATATAAACATGGTAAATAGCTACCTAATATAACATAATATGCAATACAACATGGTAATATATACTAAACTCTAAATGGTAATATATTTCACCCCTATACTATATGTTATATTGTATATATTTCTATACTCTACTATGTAGTAACCTATGGTATATTTCACCTATTACTAATTATTAAAAAGCTTTCTATATGTATATTATTATTAGTGTTATATGTTGTTATATTGTAGTATTTTCTATATTGTATATATTATTAAAACCTAATAATTTTTTACACAGCATGGCTTAAATTTTATATGGTATTATTAGAGTTCATTAGCCTTACTAATATTTGTTATTAAACAGCATTATTATTACTATTAATATTAATTCCTACACTCTTATTTTACTAGCTAATTACCTTTGCTTATTTACCTGCAATCTGCATAAATACTGAACTTTTTAATCTTTTTTATTGCTTGTTGGTAATTATTGCTATTTATATTGTTTGCTAATTAGTTTGCCTTATTGTTTGTTGTATTATTACTATTATTGTTATTTATTATTTAATATTTTCAATAGTCACTAAAAAATACGTTTGTACTTACTACTACAAATTTTGCCTGTATTAATACTTTTTTTAACGCCCTATTACTTATACCTTTGCAAGCAAAAACCTTTTATAGCCAATTTATATACCTATAAACCCTATTGCCAATTTACTAATTTGCCAAAATAAAATTATTTTATTATATTTTTATTACTTTTACATCATTTATAAAATATGTTTACATATTTTGCTTGTAATTTTAATATTGTATATTGTAATTTACAAGCAATTATGTTATAATAAAACCATAATAAACAAGGGGGGTATTTAATATGCAAGTTAGTAAATATTTGTACAAACATTTTAAAATTAAATTGCCCAATTAAATTATGCGTTAAAATTAAAATTACAGTATGTTAAAGCACTTGGTTTTAGGGTTTTAAAATTAAAATTTTATGGCAAAACCAAAACGCAACAATTTTTAGTATAACGGTAAAACACCATAATTATAATAATTGCTATTGTTTAAATTCGTACTAATAAAAATGATTTATATTGTTTTTGTTGGGGTTTGTATTGTTTAAAAATTAATAACCTGCAAAATTGCAGGTTATTTTTTTTTTGCCTGTTTTAGCCAAAAAAAATACCCCTTTTGCAAGGGGCAAATTATTAATAAAAATTATATGTATCGGTATAAAGTAAATTTGCAGTGCCACATATACCCACGCTGCAATTAATATTATCGCCGCCAGGCGCAATACATTTATAATGCAGTTACCATTACCAGTATATGTTGTTAGTATAAATTTGTTATTAGCCATAAACTCAGGATTCACCTCGTTACCGTTTGCATTTAACTCCTCGGTAATATTATCGTAATTGGTAAATATTACTAATTTCGTTAGGGTTATTAATAGTATCGTATTGTTTGGTAAAGTGGTACAAATTGGTTAACTAAATTGCTTAAATTGTTTAAATTGTTTACATAATTGGTTAGCATGGTATTTACCCCTTGTTTATTTGTTACCTTTATTATACCATAAAAGCATAATTTGCAAGCACTTTTTACAAAAAATTAAGTTAGGTTTTTGCCTACCTTATAATAATTATTTTTAATTGTTACCAATGCCTATTTGCCAAAAGCCCTCGCTAGCATAATTTACTATTTGCACTGGTGCATTATTAAAAAAGTAGTATTTAAATAGCCACCATATGGTATTTGCAACACATTACTAATAAGTGCTGGTGCATAACTGCAATTCCATACCATTTGCAACTGGTTTACATTTACTACACCGTTGTTATTAATAACTATTTTATAAGTAGTAATACTAATATTAGTAGTTAACTGTGGGTAATTTGCCATTGCATATAACTAAAGGTATATTGTACCCCACCACTTACTTGGTTAACTATTGGGTTATATTTGGCATTCGAGTTTAGTGTTGTAGGTTGCAATATTTACTGCATTTAATACATATTGCACATTGTTAACTTGGTTAACAGGCACTTACAAGTTTTGCAAATTTTGCAAAACCATCTTGTAATAATTAGTTGCCCCTACTAAATTTTTATAAGTACCACTATTTTTAGTTTTGCCACTTTTGCCATAAATAAACACACCCTTTTTTATTTATTTGTAGGTAACTTTTACCTTAACTATATTTATACAACTTTTTGTAAAAATTGCAATACTTTTTATAAAAAATTTTAGCATCTTTTTGTTGTAACCTATTTACAAATCTAAATCAAGTGGTATAGTTTAAGTATGCCAATGTATAAAGCAAATTAGTAATAATTACTAATAATAAACTAGTAATATTAATACGCACCTGTATGCTGCATTTTTAAATAATTAGTAAATGTTGTTAGTAACCAATATTTGCTATTAGTGCAAGTTACTAATAAGTAAAACTTTGAAGCTGTTAAGTACAAATATGGATGCTGCCCTAAACCGTTTTGGCTGCCCAAAATGCAATGCTACCTTCTTTGATAATGATTTCAAATTAAGAGTTATTCCTATATTCTTAATATTATTATTTTTTTAGCTATTTTCATAATTGCTAATAATTTTTAAAATTTAAAATTTTGCCAGAATTTTACATTCTGCGGAATAACTAATACATAGCCCTTGCAATTGGGATTTATTTTTTTATACGAATAACCATTTTAACGCCAACGAAAATGTACCTACATTAATAATAAATAGATTTGGTAAAGGGTTTATATATACCCCTTGCCAGCCTAAAAATTTCAACAATTTAAAAAATTTGTATATTTTAAAAACGTACTTAATTTAAAAACGGACTTAATCATATTCAACTGCATAAGTAATTCGACGGTCGCCAGAAAAGTGTATTGATTACTGCTAACTTTAATAGTTTATGTTTAGTAATATGATATTCAACTTCAAAACTGTAACCATAGCCAACGGCAGTGACTTCAACTATGATTACCCCCAGTTTTATAAACAGTGTCAGGATTTATATACATCACCTAAAATTTGTTCACTCAGTTTGCCGACGAAAAGTTCTGAAGTCAAAGCTCTGTTTTAATTTTTTCGTGGCCTGCCAAAATTCAGTTTCAAATTTTTTTAAATAATTCGTATAAGTTCATAATGTACACCCCTTTTTTGTTTTTAACAGGTATTGACTTTGGCCTTTACCTGTTAAATAAATTATAACTTTATAGTTTTATAGCAAAGTCAATACTTTTTTTTTTAAACTTTTTTTTAAAATTGTTGGGTATAAATATAACTTTTTAATGCCATTATATTTATAATCAATAAATATTCCTTTTTTCGGTTTTTTTTCGTATATAGTTTTAATATTACAATACCATATTGTTGCTATATAATCACAAAAATACTCTTCAAGTAATTGGAGCTATTTCATCATATGAAAGGTCGGCATAAGGACAAACAGTAAATAACTATTAATCATCGCTCCTAAAAGTCCTCAACATTTAATACTATATCATTTCCAATAATCATAATTAAACCTCCTATAATGGCATTAATGGATTAGTGACTAATAAAGTAATTGATGTTATATCGATTCGACGTAACATATCATATTCAACATTACCATGAATTGTTCTAGTAAATGGCTGTGTAATTAAATAAACACTTTTACCTGAAGGTGACATTTCTTTACTAATAACTTTGCTTAATAATCCATAATTCAAACTAATACGTCACCAACTTTAATATCAATTGCTTTTAGTACCTTCAAAATAGCCCTTAAAACCTTGTAAATGTACACCATTTTTCATATTAGTCATCCTTCTAAATGTGTTATTAAACCTTTTTTAACATTTTATACCAATTAAGCAGCATGAAAATAGGAAACCTGCAATATAAATAATTGTTACTACAATAAAACCACATAATTTTGTAAAAGCGTATTCGTTATTAATTAAGTACCATTAGCGCGCCAAACACAATGGCGCATGATACTAGCAACATGATTAACATTATTTAGCCTCCACTTGTTTACGTTGCATAATAGTCGAACCTTCGCTACTCCTTGCAAAAATGCACATGTATCAACAGGATGTTACGCTTTTTAGTTTTAAAAGTGCCTGCCCCTTTTTTCGGCCATAAATTTTGTCGAACTTTCGGTATTTACTTCCTCGGCAACTGTAATTTTTAAAGCCGTGCAGTTTTTGTCAAGCTCCTTTTTTAAACCTACTAAAAAACCATCAGACAAAACTGTTATACACGCCTTTAACTCCGTTACCCTGTTTCCAAATTTTCGTTTGGTAACTATCGTTTATACGGTGAATGGCCTGCCATAACCATTCGTAAATTTTGGTAACCGTTTTTTTGTTATTTTCGTAACCATAAAATACTGAATCATTTTTTCAGCCATATTAATTTTACACCATAATTATTAGCTAAAATTGTTGCCGTTGCCAAAACGGTAACTTTTACCCCTTGCATTCACTGCAAATTCAGCCGATATTTGCAGGTTTTTTGCTAATGTTTTGTAATTTAATGTTGTACTTTGCCATTAATTCCTGGACTTTGTTGGCCGCTGCAATAGCCTCTATTTGGTTGGTATTTTTGTTCGCCAACTCAGTAATTTAATAATTTGTTGTTCGAGTTTGTTTAATTTTTTGTTCAGTCATTTTTTATGACCCCCTTGTTTATTTGTTATACTTATTATAAACGATTTTGCTTATAAAGTCAAGCACTTTTTAAAAATTTTTATCATTTTTAATTTGCAACATTAAATCGCTATAAACTTTAATTTGTTGCTCGGTTAGCCATTCTGTTTAATTTTTAAACTTATCGTATATAATGTACATATATTCGATGTGCATTTTCAACAGTTTCGCCCACAAGTGGCGTTCATTGCCGTTGCCATAGCCTAAATAGTATTTGCAATCTGTTTGCAGTCGGTTTAGCAACATATATTTAAATTGTTCATCATGAACTTTCAGATATACAATGCAAACAGACCTAATTCAATATTTTGTTTTTTAGTTAACATATTTTTTGCCCCCTTTATTATTTGTTTACCTTGTAACTACATTATAAACGTTGGATTTAAAGTCAACACTTTTTATGAAAAAATTTTCAAAAAAAAAGTTATCCACAACTTTATTCACAGCCTGTGGGATAACTTTTTTCGTCTTCATAAATGGCCTGTATTAAGTTTTTTAGCGTGACCACCATATATTTATACCTATAAAGCCTAAAAACCGTTAAAACTAAAATATGAAGAAATTTAGGGTGATTGGCAAAAATGCAAAAAAAAAATAACCTGCAAATGCGGACTATTTAAATAATTGTTCGAGTTTTTTGCAGGTCAGACTGCCTCTCCAGTACGCTTGTTAACCTTAATTATAGTGTGTGTTTGTGATTTCTTCATAAAATTCGTGTGTTTCGTTTTTTGGGTGATTAGCCGTGGTTTTGGCTTAAAACCTTCAGGCGAACGACTGGCCGAGTTGTTAAAAAGGTAACTACCAATATAAATAGTATTACTGTTAACTTTTTCATTTTTTTATTCCCCCTCCGGGTAACGAATATCCAGGATATTCACATTCTACAACATCGCTGTCTTCGTCTACTTCAACTTCCTGCAACATAAGGCAGTCAACATTGGCGAACTTTTAAACCGCAGTGGTTAAAAATATGAATGCAAAAGCAATTCGCTTTCTTTTTCTAAATAATTATGGCTTCGCTTTCGGACTCAGTTTCAGAATATTACAGTGGGGTTAGAGTCGTCTAACAAATCAACGCTATGGCCATTAAAAAACAGAAATTGCAGTTCTTTTTCCCCTAACCTCGGCAGTCCATTTTAATAATTGAAATTTTTCACGATATACACCCCTTTTTATTTGTAACTAAAGTATACCATAAAATTAAATACTAGTCAAGCATTTTTTTGACTGGTATTGTATAAAGTTTTTTTGTTGTAGCATTACCAAAAACCATAAAAAAATCTCTCTTCTTATTAAGTAAACGTGACTAATATTAATACTGTATTTATCAGCAAATTGTTTTAATTTTTGGTCGATTAATAGTAAAAAGGAGTTTCGTAATATTCAACTATTAGGTTATAATGTAAATCGCTGTGTTGTTGACAATAACTCTTTAGTAACTTGTACACATTTAAAAATATTATTTGCTTTTTTGATTTACATTATTAGGAACTTTATTATTTTCTAATAAGAATATTTTCAATTTCCTGTAAATCCTTTTTGCCACTATTTCCATTTTGTTCACCAATCCTCAATAAATTATAATTCTTATGGAACGATTCTAGTTATGATTTTATAACATTCAGCACCGTATCCTCTTTGTCTTGAAATGCTATTCTTTCAATGGTTTACCACACCGCAAGCAGTGATATTTTTAATCATGATGCTTGCCCCCAAAAATCAATTGCTGCCCTCGTGGGATATAATGCTGCCCTTTTGCACTTACAAAATTTACAACACATTCTTTTCGATTGAACATCGAAAACAATTCGCAATCAAATTTCACAAATGCTTTTATTTAGAATTTCGAATTTTCTAATCCTAATTGTATTGTCATAAATAGAACGGTAAATTATCCATGGCTGTTTTCGGCGAATACAATGCCCATCTTTTATTCCACTTTCAACACTTTGAATATAATCCATAACATCTCAGAACCTCGGCAATTTGCCATTTAAAACTAAAAATTTCAGCATTTTTCACAGCCCAAAAATTCACACCGGACTCATTTTTTTTGAAACTATAACCGGACTCGCCGCCTTTACAACGGAGAAGTAATTCAAAAAGTATTGTATAAAAAGGATCTAATACTTTTAGAGGTGGATCTGTCTTTTCGTCTAACATTTTAGAAATTTCAATAGCCTTGGCAAAATCACGTTCTAAAACTGCATTAATATATAATTGTAACTCGTTTGTAGGTAGTGCAATTAATACTCCATCGTAACAGTTTTATTATATAGCTTACTAATTGTTATATTATTTACTTGTGCCAGCATTTTTAATTTATCTAGTTCTAATAAACATAATGTATAGTTTGAAGAACATCTTTTAATTAAATCTTTTGCCTGTGCTGTATCTAAATCGGAATCTTTTTGAATATACTTAATTAAAATGGTTTCGAATAATTTTTTCAAAAATTAACTATAGTATCTTCATAATGTTTATAAAATTTACTTCGTTTATCTAATGTGTTATAAACATTATTACTTTACAGGACTCCTGAAGTACACAAAGCCTCTAACCGTTGCCATACAACAATATCCTGTTTTATAAAGTCCGTATCATCTCTAATAACATATAATACAGGCTTGTTTATTAGTTTATTAGCCCCTAATTTTTAAAAACATCTGCCACTGTTGGCATTTCCTGTTTTAAATAACCTAAATCTGCAATATTATCTATATAAACATTTCAGAATATAAATTTCTTCACCAATAAAAATATACACATTATCTAATTCATTCGATTTGATTTGTGTTTTTAATTCAGCTATATTCATTTCTTATCGTACCTCATAGATATATTAATCCGCATTTTGACATACATAATTGACGATATTTTTAAATTCCCAATAAATATTATTTCAGGATCGTGTCAATTTCCCCACACCTGCAAATGCGAATTTTTCTTAATAATATCCCGATATATCGACGTATTTTATTCTTTTTCATAATAATTTTCATCTTGTGATATATAGTGATTCCCCGAACACCTAATAAAACGATTTTTATCTAAAGGAAATTTATGTTCTATATTACAAATTAACTTTCCTGTATTTTTTTATTACGTTTATCACCTAGTGCTTTTAAAATTCTTGTTTCTGGGATCATAACTAAGAAATTTTGCATGACGATATAATATTCGTTGCTTATAAATAACTCAACATAAAGCTCGTCGCCAACATTTAATAATGCAATTTTTTCTTCATTCAACATTTTCACCCCCTAAAATTTCCATTGCTGAATTAACCATTTTTTAAAAGCCATGGCTTTATTAATACACGCTATACTGCAAAATGGATTTTTAATTTCAAAAGCAGATTGAGTTGAAAAATCTAATTGTTCTTTATCATAATCCCCATCAATAAAACATTCAAAAGATAATTCGTATAAGTATTTAAAAATAATTCCAAATCATATTTATCTTCCTCTTCTTTAAAAGTTTATCGATTTGCTATTTTTTAAACAATTTGTAATTGTAACTTCTGGAATATTTTCAACAACCTTACGAACATAATCAAAAAATCGCGAACACCATAATTTAATAACATTTTTACCTGTTCCGGAGTTTCACAGACTTTTTGCAATTTCGTCAATTCTTCATTCTTTGTTTTGAATTTGTAGAGCATATTCTTTAAGTTCGAAGGTGGAAATGGTAATAAAAAAATTAACATACCACGACTCTAATATAGTTGCCAATGTATTTGATGTACTTTTTCAATAACATTACAAAAGTAAGCCTGTTGTGAGGTTCTTCAATAACTTTTAGTAAAGCATTTTTAGCTGCATTACTCATATTATCGCAATCTTTAAAAACATACATAATAGGTTTTGTTTGTTTATATGCCATTGAAATAATATTACGAACATCATCATCAACTTTATTACCCAATGAATATAAACTGTTTGCAATCTGATGTGCTAATACACTCTGCAATATCTGAGGCTATAGAACTAGCCCCCAGAAATAATCATAAATCTTGCAAATGTTAAATTATCTAAAGTATTTTTTTAATTCTTCTTGCATCATAATGTCAACAACCCTGCAATAATAAATTGCTTTGGATTCTGCTCCCATTTAATACGATTAAGTAGTTCTTGCAATTCACCAGTTAAAACAATTATAAATTAAGCTTCTTGCCAGTTTCTAATTTACACTCTTTGCTGTAAGAACTGGAATTTGAACATAATCAAAATTATGACAAATATTATATTTAACTAAATCAAGTACAAAAGGAAAAAGAATTCGTGTAAATTGTTTTAAATCTTTGCCATCCATATATATATTTTCAATGGTTTTCTATAATGTTAAACTCGTCTTTTTTTTCATATATATATTCAGTAATTCAAACATTACACCATAATCTGTTGCCCCTAAGTGCGTTAACTACATTTTCAACGGTAATATCCCACTATAAGATAAACATTTATCTAATAATGTAATGGCATCTCTCATTCCGCCATCTGCAATTTTGATGTACTCTAATGCCTCTTTATCCCATTCATAACAAATCCCTGCATTAACTGGATCATAATTTTCCTTTTGAAGAATTAAATCTAATCTTTCCACAATTTGATTTGTTGGGATACGATGAAAATCAAATCGTTGAACTAGACTTAATATTGTAGCCCAGGATTTTTGTGGGTCTGTAGTACACATTAGAAAGATTGTTTTTAGTGGAGGTTCTTCTAAAAGTTTTAACATGGCATTCCATGCGCCTGTACTTAACATATGAACTTCGTCTAAAATATAAATTTTAAATTCACCGTCTAAGATTTGTGTTTAGAGTCATCAATAATGTTACGAACATTTTCAACACCATTATTGGAACGGCATCAATTTCAATGGCTTTTACCTTTACCACCATTTAATTCATTGGCAAAATGCGACACAGGTTGTTTTACCTGTGCCAGCACCGCCAGTAAATAAGTAACAATTTTTTGCGATTTTTTGTAACAATTTGCTGTTCTAAGAATAGCTTTAATATTCTCTTGAGCTACTACGTCATTAAAAGTTGTTGGTCTATATTTAACAGCGAGTGAAATCATTTTTAATTCATAAACTCCTTATTCATCTTCTTCAAAATTTCAAATAAAATCTTCGGTCATCTTTTCATCATTAAGTAATATTGACATTAAACCCATACATAAAGCCAAAGGTGAAATTTTATGACGTCTTGCAACATCAATAACAATTCCCATAATAGCATATAAAATACCAAGTTCACATCCATTAACCTCCACATCAGATGAAAGACCAGTTTCATGGTGCTGTACAAACAGCGATATATCACAGGTAACTGTTTTTTCTTTTTCAACAAAATCACCAAAATCTGGAACACTACTTAAAAATTCAATAATTTCTTTTTTGTTACTTTCGCTATCTCCAAAAACTCCCTCATTCACCTGATTCATAAATGTTAAAACTCGCATTACAGTATTATTATTCATCTTGTAAACCCTCCATTAATTGTTTAAATAGTTTTTCATTAATAATAAAGTAATCTTCATTATCTCCGAAATTAAATGTTATTGCCCAATAAGGACGACATTGCAAATGCTTCTTCCTTTTTCAATCCAATCTTTTTGAATTGAAATGATTTAGATTCTTTAACTTTAGTTTTACATTCAATTAATATCTTATCAGTAATTACATCTCTCCTTTCTGAAACATAGTAGCTCCACTGTTTAACTGCTTTCTTGTTGACTTTTTTAGCAATTCTTTTTCTTGTAAATTGCTATATTTTCTTGTGTCCATTAGAATTAAACTCCTTTATCAAGTCCAGTTCAAAGTTACAATTTCATAATTATTAATAGGTAATTGAAATCCAGAATATGTTTTTCTAGTGCGTATACCCAATCACTAAAAAATTCATCGTAACAATTTATCTTTATTACACCATATTTCTGATGAAGTTTTTGCCAACTCCCTCGCCCATTTATCATAAGTTGCATCAGAAATTAAATTATCATTTAACCTGTAATAAATGCAACTATGAACTATTAATTGTAACCTTCTAGACGCTTAATCAGTATTTTAATATCTTCTGAATAGTAGGTTCTTTTTTAGCTAACTTTTTAATATCAAATAGTGGCATTTACCGCCCCCTGTATGATACTATTATACTATCATAGGATCATTGTCAACGATTATTTTCAACAAACATTGAGGAATAGCTTTTGCAATGTCATCATCAAATCTTGAAGGAAATCAAGTTTTTTCAAGCTGCTTCACTAAAAATTCAACAACAGATTGCCTACCTTGTAATTTAATTTCTTCACCATCTACATCAGTTAAAAATTTCGCCATCTTTTTGATACAAATCTAAACCATGCTCCGGATTGGTCAATGTAACCTAATTTAATTGCAAGGTCACTAAATCGATACCCAATCAATTCCAAAAGTATAGTTAAGCGTATAACTACCAACACGACGGTCAGGTCTACATGCTTTTTGTTTTTGGCATATTTATCAACACATAATTACTTGGGGGGATTCTGTATTTCTTGTTAAATCTTTACCATTTTCATCAAGGAAAATTACCCTTACTAAAAAATAAACGAATTATTGCATTATGTTTCCATGCGTCCACCAGTAGTATCCTTGCCACCCATGGGACTATTAATCTTATCCCTTAATTGATTAATACCAATAAAAGTAGTATTAAATCTTGAACAAATTTGAACTAACTGTTTAGTAAATCTTGTTAATGAATTGAAATGCCGCCATAACTTCTTTTTTTTCATTGGTTCTTCATAAACATCCAGAAATCAATACTGCAAGACTATCTAACACAAGCGAGTCCCAAATTCCCCTGTTTCTAAAGGTTTTGTACAATGTCAGAAAACTTGTTCTGCCGTTTGGTTAGTTGGTTTTACTACCCACAACTCGTCTACATTTACTCCTAATAATTCAGCCCAATCTTCGTCCAATGTATTCTCACAATCCACAAATAAGCATTTTTAAAGGTCCTGCTTTTAAATGTTTATGGACTTCTTCTTGGCGATTTATTTCTCTTTGATTTCTTCAAAAGCTTTTTAATTCATCTTCATATTCTTGTGCAAACAATACCTGTGCATTACCAACATGCGTCAGGGCTGTAGTTGTTTTTCCGATTTTCTTCCCCTGCAAATTCAATCAGTTTACCTCAGAAGGTAAACCTCCATAAAAAGCATATAGTTTAATCTGCAAACTTGTAAATTTTAATTTATTCTTACTTTTGCTCATATTTTACCCGACCACTGAAATATAACTTCAGATTTAAATTTCTTGTTCACTTCCTGCACTACTGTTAATATAGACATCAGGATCACCCTTTCTGCTTGCTAAATAATCACATAAATGAACAAATTGTTGTATGTGATTTTTTTGGTTTCGGTAAAAGTTACATTACTGTTAAAGCCCTATTCCACTGCCCCCATATGAGACTTAATTAAACGACTAATAACTGCACCACATTCAATATATCTTCTGAACCATTAGTTTCAGCTAATTCTTCACAAACATTTGTCTAAGTTCCGCTGCATAAATGGATGTTCAGAAAACAGTATATTTTGATTTTTCAAAACCCTTTTTTAACGCTATCATGCAAAATCAAAGCGTTGAATATAATCTGCTTTTTTTGGCAATAAAATGAATATTGGCTCTAACTGCAATAAATCTTTAGCCCAGCAACAAGTTAATGTGTGAGCGAACTAATCCACCTTCACCAAGAGCTAAAGGATTGGTGATATTTACCTGTGGTTGAGGATTTGGCATTGTATAAAATTCTTTAAGGGCATTTTTTGCAAACATTCTTCAACAATTTCTTGAATTTTTGGATCTCAATTTCATTAATATAACGGTTAAAAAATTGTTTATCGTACATTATAAATTCTCCTTATATCCCATATTATTAAGGTTATTAAAATCATTTTCACTAATACGTCTTGTGGCGACCTTTTTTCAAGCTTTGTAGCATTTTCTGTCGCTAAATCAATTTATTCGAATTTGCTTTTTCTTGCACGACTATAAATACTTATAACCAACACATCATAAACAATATCGATTCAGCTAATTGTTTACGTTCTATGGCAGTACCTTCATAACTTGAATAACTGTCATTATAACGTTGTAATTTTTTCTTGTTTAGCAATATCTTCACGCATGCCTACAAGTTTCGCTTTTCATAAGCATAATACATTAAGGCAGGTAAATTTAAAAATAAAATAATCAAGTTGTTCATTTGTTAATGTTACATTGGATTTGAAATTGTTTCTATAAATTGTATTCATTAAATTATCAAAGAACCACAACACTCTTTTACAATCGAATTAATGACGTGTTAAAGCTCTTGATTAGTATTAATAGAATTTAATCTGTCTGTAACTAAAGATTGTTCAATTTCCATATTTCATCCTGTCCTCTATTATTTTTGTAAATTATGCTTAATATCATATTCAAAAAATGTTCTTTTTCTTTTTACCTTTAAAAAACAATACAGCCACCAGGAGATCATTTATTTTGGATAGATTTTTGTTCATCTACCTCTTTTAACATATATAAAACTCTTGCAGGTACAAATATCGTTAAATCCTCGTCGACAAGCCATAACAGGATACCAGCAATAACTGAATTATAGAACTCTTATTTTGCAGGCCATTATATTCGATTATCAGTTAAATTTTTAAAATTAAAACTTTTACCATGAATAGTTTTACATTCAATATAAATCAAATAGCCATTAAAAAATACAACAAAATCACAAATATTACGAATACCTTTATACCCCGTTGTATCATCTTTAAAACGGTCCAAAACATACACCGCAATCATCAAGCTGGGCAATTAAAGCTTCAAACTTTTTTCCTAATGAAACAGGCATTTTCCTAATCCTTTCTACATTGACGATATATACAGTATTGACAAATTTTAGCTTTAATTACCAACAGGTTTTGATTGGTACTATATTCGCATCCACATAATCATCACAATCCTGTATTAATTGTATTAAATCTTTTTTCATTTTTTCTGTTATTTCAAACAAATAACATTTTCTTTTCACCAAGTATCCCTATTTTTCATAAACGATATAATTTTATCAAGTCCAAAGATAAGATATGCAATGGCCTGTCTTTTATGGTCTTCATCTACATCATTACATTATTTTAAACTGCATGGACTTCTGTCTTAAACTCTATAATGTATAACTCACCTCTGTTTTAATAATACCATCGCATAAAAAACTAATATTCCAAGTTTCATTAAAAGCTTTTTTGTTTCAATACCTCGTTTACACTTTTACAATAATTCAGGTAATTCTTTTTGTTCAACATATTTACACATCAAATATTCATAAAGCAAAAGCCATTCTTTTTCATTTCAATAACAGCATTTTTGTAAATGTTCATGCCTATCAGTTCCAGGACTCCCCTATGCCAATAAGTGGGACCTCTTTAATAGAACTGTCAGGTTCTTGACTCAACAATTTGATAAAACATAGACAGAGAATGCAATTCAAACTGCTGGTTTATAATGAGCACTAGGCTTTTGTTTATTACTATTCGCTGTTCTTTCAATGGTTTTAAATAATCTTAAAAGATTCTGCCACTGGACTTTTGCTTCTTTGCCTCATTTACTAAAGTAAGTAAATTTTTTAAAGAAGATTTAGCCATCAGATATCCTCGTCTAAAGAAGATAAAATTTGAACGACTTTCTACCCCATTTTAATAGCTGTTGGTGTGCCATGGATAAAGTGATAATAGCTGTGGATAAAGTATTTACAAGTTCTTTAAATTGAACAATGTCCAATAAGCACTCAAATTCTTATAAAATCATCACTTTCATCATATGGAATAATTTCTTCTTGCTTTTTGTTCTTGAGAAATCATTTTTAAAAGGCCTGTTTTTAGTAAACAATAATTTAATAGTATTTTTATCGTATTCAGGAAAATACTTAAACGGTCTAATGCCGCCTGCACTAAGATTTTTTAATTGTACAAGTATAGGATTCTGTTTTCTAAAAAAACTATCAGGAATTTCTGGACCGTTCAATCTTCTAATTATTGTGCCTGCAATTTCAATTTTGGTTTGTGATAACATCATTATCTAGAAATATATACCTGTACATCTTCCTCTGTAATTAGTTGAACAATTTCAATAATTCGTTGGCAATAATGCAGGTCTTTTAAAAACATTTGCGGGAATATACGCAAAGCCTCGATTTATCCGTGGTCATTACTGTCATTTGAAATAATATCCAGTTATTACTGGTTTTCAATGGTTTAGCTATTCGCTGTTGCAAATATCATAAACCGCCACGAGTGTTTGTTTAACACGTGCAAGCTTTAACATCCTCAGGTATTTCTATGAACGTCCGTTGCAATATATCCCCATTTTCGTCAGTACAAGTTTCCAATGCGATAATATCCATTACCTTTAAAAGTTAAAACACCCTCCTCAATGGTAAGAATAATAATGCTCACTTGTTGTTTTACTTACAAAGTTTAGCAAAACTTTGCAACAGGCAATACCAGGAAAATATTTGGAACTTTACTTTATCTTTGTAAATGCTTAAAAAATTAGCTCCATCACTGTAGTTCTTAAACACAATACATTATCTTTTACTTCAAAACCAATATAATTCGTTAGAATAAGTTTATCACAACTTGCACCTTTAACAACTCTGGAATACCATATCTTTAACTCGATGTAATAATATCAATTTTCATTATTTACTACTCCTTACTAAATTAATAAGATTGTTGTTCATCAGATTTTCAAAAACGCCACTAGTATGCAAAGTTCTTGTAACCGCTCTGAACTTTTTTAATACCTCTTTTGCAGTCATACAGATGTTTCTCCTTCAATCATTACAATTACATTGTCAGTCGATAAAATAGCGGACATAATACGATAAATCCCATTCTTTCCTGATTTGAAATCTTTTGCAACCATATCAGCAAACGTGCCATCTTCGAAAAGTCCAATTACTTTCGTTCTTGGGATAATATCAATACTTACATTCATATTATACATCAATGCAAGATGTGTTCACAGTGACTAAAAACAGGAATATTTGTACAGGTTACAATACCGTGACCAGTTGTTTCAAAACACTTGCCCAAACTTACTAACAAGAATCGATCAGAATGAACTCACCCTCAAAGTTGCTCTCAACATCATTTTTTGCAAATCTTTTGGTTTCTTTGAAGGATCTCCGGAATCTTTTTCCAAAAAGCCTGTAAAATAAGCTCTTCTCATGGGATATAAGCATTTGTTCTTTAGTATTTTCCATTTTATCCTCCTCTTTCACATCCGAGATTCCATATAATTTTGAAGTTGAACTGGTACTATTGTATTTTCAAAGCATATTATCTTTAACAAAATTTGAACAAGTTCTTTTCGGTTCAATCTGCCCATACACTGGTTGTTTTTCAGGTACAAATCAAATCATGATTATCAAATTCGTTTAAATTCTTCTAAATCTTCTTTAGTAGCAACAACAATTTCCAATACATCATTATAAGTGACTTTTTAAGGATTACTTTCAAGCATTGAACCTAGCATACCACTCGGACATTTCAATCCATTGTAACAAAACTCCGGGCAAACTGCAACATGGGTTCAATCGGCACCGGGAGAACCATTTGTTTCAATATTCACCCCCTGGAATAAAGCTTTAATGGGATCGTTCATACCCTCTAAATAATGGTTCTCCACCTGTTAAAGTTACACGGCAACAACCAATTTTGGTAGCTTTCAAATTTCTGGGATTTATGTTGGCTTGC
>VOFJ01002594.1_pt1 | contig 17319 bp, 20 predicted proteins | sample 5384081 | NCBI WGS metagenome assembly VOFJ01 (sample SAMN12384729, study PRJNA508395) | human gut metagenome | isolation source: healthy gut I | host: Homo sapiens
ATCTTCGTTCCGGTTGCATGTTGCATAGCGTCAGACGATACAGGGTTTCCTTTATCAAAATAGAGATAATGGCGGCAGTAAGTGCGATCTTGCCGGGACTTTCCAACTGTTCGCCTCCAAAATAAAATCCAAATACCTTGTTCGCACCATCGAAAAGGCCGGCTCCTACACATCAGGACAATCCCGATGATCGTAGTAGCCAAAGTTTCATACTTTCCGTGCCCATAGTCATGGCCTTCGTCTTTCGGTTTGGACGATATATTAATGAAGAGCAAAACAATTACATCCGTCACAAAATCGGATAACGAATGGACGGCGTCCGCGATCATGGCGCTACTGTGCCCCTAACACACCTGCTACAAATTTGAAAACCAATAGCAGAAAGTTGGCAAGAGATCCGGTCAAGGTCACAGCCATGATTTTTTCTTTTTCTAATATGTTCTTTCATTCCTTTAGGACCTGTTTTTTACGTTTTCCAGCAGAACAAATATAAGGATAAAAAAAAAACCGTTAGCGGAATTAAAAGCAAATAAAAAGAAATATGTTTCGGATTTTGTACGTATAATTGATATTTAGCCCCCTCATTTAATCAGCAGACTATCTTTCGATTAAAGATTATTAATATCGCCAGTAAAACTGTAACCAAAAACCTTATCTTTGTTGTCCATATCCGAGAAGGAACAACGTTAAATACATGGTAAGATTTATCCGTTATATCATATTAATAGCTCTGTTACAAGCTGTAGCAGGAATTTTTCTATCACACGCTCAGAGTTTTACCTCGGCATCCGGTATTGTCAAAGATTCTATTACCGGTGAACCGCTCCCATTCGTATCCGTCTATTTTGACGGGTCGACTATCGGAGCTATGACAGACGACAATGGAACATTCACCCTTCAAAACAATCAGGGCTATACCAAACTGGCCGCCGCCTCATTGGGATACGATACTAAATTCATCGATCTCAAGCCCGGTAAAAAGAATGACAATTTGGAAGTATTGTTGAAGCCGACTGCTTTCGAGATTTCGGAAGTCGTGGTCAAACCCAAAAGAGAAAAAATATACCCGCAAGGATAATCCGGCTGTAGAGCTTATCAAAAAAAGTAATTGCACATAAGAACGACAACCGGATCGAGGCAAAAGCCGGAATATCAAACGGAAGTATACGAAAAACTAAGTCTGTCGCTGGATAATTTCAATCCGAATCTCGACAAGAACAAATTTCTGAAAAAGTTCAAATTTATCAAAAACTATCTGGACACGTCCGAGTTTAACGGCAAACCGATCCTGACCGTCTCCGTGCGTGAAAACCTATCGGACTTCTACTACCGGAAAAGTCCCAAAGCGGAAAAGACAATTGTCAGAGCCAAGCGCATGCAGGGGATCGATAAAACATTAGATGACGGTGGCGGCATAACCTCCAACCTGGAAGAGATTTTTAAGAGTATCAATATTTTCGATAACAATATTCCTATTCTATTGAATCGGTTCGTCAGCCCATTATCATCGACATTGGCGACCACATATTACCATTACTACATCATGGTTACGCTCGATGTGGGAGGAGATAAATGTGTGGATCTGGCTTTCGTTCCGGCAAACAGCGAAAGCTACGGTTTTACGGGGACGGCTTTATATCACGCTTGACGGTAATTATGCGGTCAAGAAAGTATTGCTGAACACCCCCGCAAACATCAACCTAAATTGGGTGGATAAACTCCGTATTGAGCAGGAATTCAAGCAGATGCCGATAGTACCTGGGTACTCGACCAAGAGAATACTTTCGTCAATTTCTATGTGGTAAAGGGGACGCAACAGCTCTATGCGCACCAGCTAAGGAATTATGACAATTATAATTTCAACGTGCAAAATGCAGATTCCGTTTTCGGGCTCTTAGGGGCATTGCATGTCTTGCCGGAGGCGACGGCACAGCCGGATACGTTCTGGACGCACAACCGCCCTATTCCATTGAAAGAGAAGGAAGATGCGCTAAAAAGATTTATTGGGACAACTGCGGAAAGTTCCGGCTTTCAATGCCATTATCAAAACCGCAGAGATCCTGATAACGGGCTATATCCCGACAGCAAATGACAAGAAGGTGACCAAATTTGACTTCGGTCCGATGAATACAACCTTCAGTGCAAAACCATCTGGAAGGTTTTCGTATGCGTGGGAGGAATGACGACTGCCAACCTCAATCCGTATTGGTTTGCAAGCGGTTATCTAGCTTACGGTACAAATGACCGCAAGATCAAATACAATTTGAAGTTAACACACAGTTTCACTAAAAAAGAATATCACGAAGGTGAAAATCCGGTCAATAATCTGTCGTTCATCCAAGAATATTACGTGTATACCCCAGGCCAAGATTTCCTTTTCACAAGCAAAAGATAACATATTCGTTGCCTGGAAAGTAGGTGAACCTGTGACCAAGATGCAATATATCCGCAAAAAGCGTATTGCAATACGAAAAAAGAATGGCTGAACGGCCTGACATGGAAGTCCTGGATAATGAATCAGAACAACGAGGCGGCAGGAACGCTTCAATATATTAAACGGGACGAATCCGGGAATTTATACCATATAAAAGATTTTACGACATCCGAAATCGGGACACAGTTGCGTTTCGCTCCGGGTGAACGCGCTTATAACGGGCGTTCGGGGAAAGAATCCGTATTCAACCTGTCTAAAGATGCCCCTGTATTCAAGCTCTCCCATCAATTAGGTATTAAAGGCGTGTTAGGCGGTGATTACAATTACAACCATACGGAGATCAGTGCCGAGAAACGTATCGGCTTTCTTCGTTTGGGCATATCGATGCACAGGTTAAAGCGGGCAAGGTCTGGGACAAGGTACCTTTCCCCCTGTTGATTTTGCCGAATACGAACCAATCCGTCACAATCCAGCCGGAAGCATTCCACATGATGAACGCGTTGGAGTTTGTGACCGACCAATATGTATCGTTCAATGCTACTTATTATCTGAAAGGGTGGATTCTGAACCGTATTCCGGGCATCAAGTGGTTGCGTCTACGTGAAGTCCTTTCCTTTAATATGATCTATGGTGGACTAACGGACAAAAATAATCCGACCTTGACGCCGGGACTTTTCCTATTACCAGATGGGACACAGCCATTAGGTAGCACTCCATATATGGAATGCAGCGTCGGTTTGGAAAATATATTCAAGATCCTGCGCATTGATTATTACAGACGCTTAACTTATTTGGATCATCCTGATATTAAGAAGGAGGTATCCGTATTGCATTAAGATTCACTTTCTAACATGCGGTTTAATTAAGAATGACAGATCTGAACAGTTCACGTTTACACCATGCCCCTAATCCTTGGGCACTGACACCTTTGGTTGTTTTTATTGTCTTACCTTGTAGTGTCCATCATTGCAGGCGATTTCTATAAGATGCCTATTACCGTAGCCTTTGTTATCGCCTCAGTTGTTGCCATCGCCATGTCCAAAGGGGGTAAGATCAGCAATCGGATCGAGCAATTCTGCCGGGGGGCAGCCAACAGCAATATCATGCTGATGGTATTGATCTTCATTCTTGCCGGTGCTTTCGCCCAAACAGCCAAAGCGATGGGAGCAGTCGATGCTACCGTGAATCGGCCATGTCCATCCTACCTGGCAATTTGTTGGCAGCCGGAATATTCCTTGCTGCCTGTTTCATTTCCATTTCTGTCGGGACATCTGTCGGAACAATCGTTGCCTTGGCTCCTGTTGCCGTAGGGATCGCCGACAAAACCGGAATGCCGATGCCCTGATGCTGGGTGTCGTAGTAAGTGGAGCCATGTTTGGAGACAACCTGTCTTTCATATCGGATACCACAATCGTCGCCACCCGCACACAAGGTTGTAATATGAACGACAAGTTCAAAGTGAATATTCGAATTGCTCTGCCGATCGCCATCCTGACCGGTCTTCTCTATGTGCTGATCGGGAATGGGGTCGGGAGCGGATATGAAACAGGGCCGATCGAAATGGATCAAGGTCCTGCCCTACCTAGTTGTCCTGGTAACAGCTATCTGCGGTGTGAATGTCATGATGGTTCTAATAGCCGGGATCATTCTTTCCGGTATCGTCGGATTGCTTACAGGCGGATTCGATATCGGGGATGGAATGCATCAATGGGGTTAGGCATCACAAATATGGGTGAACTTATCATCGTGACTTTATTGGCCGGTGGAATGCTGGAAATGATACGATATAACGGAGGTATCGATTGGATCATCTTGAAACTCACTTCCCGCATTCGTTCCACCAAAGGAGCCGAAGGGAGTATTGCCGCACTAATCAGCTTCGCAAATCTTTGCACCGCAAACAATACCATCGCTTTGATCATGGCAGGCCCAATAGCCAAAGATATTGCCGATCGTTTTAAAATCGATCCGAGACGCAGTGCCAGTCTGCTGGACATTTTTTCCTGCTTCGTACAGGGTATCATCCCTTACGGCGCGCAATTATTGATGGCGGCAGGTTTAGGGCATGTCTCTCCCATCGAGATCATGCAGTATTTATATTATCCTTATTTGTTGGGTGTCGGAGCTTTGCTGGCTATCACATTCAATTATCCCCGTAAATATGCGGGAGACTGATAAGACAGGAGAAATGGGCGAATGAAGGTTATTTTTAATCAGAAACAGAGCATGAAATCTCCTCAGACAAGGCAGATAAACAGCTCCACATCCCCGTCCCGGTTTCACGAAGATCCGGGTCTCCACCTCCTCCACACCCGGATCTCCCATGCCCTTCCACCCGGGTCTGAAGAAACTTTTCAAGTTGTCTTTGGTAAAAGAACAGCTTGTCTTCATGAAAAAACGAGCCTATTTAATCTATTTTGTATCAGCTTCAGAAGATATCTGGAATTTGATAGAAGATTGACATATAATGCTTTATTGTTTTTAACTATGATAGTTATGATAGATGAATGATAGTTGAAAACAGGAACTATCATAAAATAACATACTGTTTTACAAGTATATAAATTCAATTATGATAGTATGATAGTTGTTTTGCACAAAACGCAAGTTCTTTGTTACCCTGCCTTATTGAACATTGTCCTTTTAATAGTTTTTACTCTGTTTACCGTCCCTTCGAGTAAGGCATTACTGTAGTTTGTGTCAACAGCCGCCTGTACCGCTGCCTTGTCGGCCTCTATGTTATATACGAATCTGACCGGACTGATCTTTGATTTCTCCAAAATTAACAATACATTTGCAGTCTAATTTCATGAATCAAACACATTATAATGCAAAAAACGATGGAATATCGGCAGAAAGATATTGAAACCATGAATCGCGAAGATTTGAAAAAGCTACAGTTTGAGCGATTGAGAAAGACAATTGAAGCAGCCGGAAATTCTCCTTTCTACAGCAAAGTTTTCAAAGAAAACGGCATCACAGCCGACAGTATACAATCACTGGACGATTTGCAAAAGATTCCTTTTACGACGAAAGACGACCTTCGCAACAATTATCCGTACGGCATGGCGGCTATTCCTATCAAGGACTGTGTCCGTATCCATTCGTCAAGCGGTACTACAGGAAACCCAACAGTCGTATTGCATTCGGCCGAGAGACTTGGACCAATGGGCTAACCAGGTGGCACGCTGTATGTATATGGTAGGCATTCGCGACACAGACGTATTCGAACACTTCCGGTTACGGAATGTTTACCGGAGGATTGGGATTCCAATACGGAGCTGAAAAATTAGGTTGCCTGACCGTACCGGCAGCGGCAGGAAATACCAAGCGGCAGATCAAGTTCATTACGGATTTCGGGACGACTTGCCTCCATATCATTCCCAGCTATGCTACTCGCCTGGCGGAAGTGATGTATGAAATGGGCCTCGATCCCCGTCGCGACACCAAACTGCACACCGTTTGTATCGGTGCTGAGCCTCACTCGGAAGAACAACGCCGCCGGATCGAACAATTGTTAGGCGTAAAAGCATACAATTGTTTCGGTATGTCGGAGATGAACGGGCCGGGTGTAGCATTCGAATGTACGGAGCAGAATGGGCTCCATATCGGGAAGATAATGTAATCGTAGAAATTATCGATCCAGTCACACTGCAACCGGTAAAAGAAGGTGAAGTCGGCGAAATGGTCCTGACGACCATCAACCGAGAGGCGATGCCTTTGCTCCGTTATCGTACCCGTGACCTGACCTGTATCCTTCCGGGTGAATGTCCTTGCGGACGAACGCATAAACGCCTTGCACGTTTCAAAGGACGTAGCGACGACATGATCATATTGAAAGGTGTGAACCTCTTCCCTATCCAGATCGAAAAGATACTGATGCAGTTTAAAGAACTGGGTAGCAATTATCTAATTACAATCGAAACGGTAGGAAACAATGACGAGATGCTGATTGAAGTGGAATTGAGCGACCTGTTTACCGACGATTACAGCGTTTTACAACGCTTGACAAAGGAAATCACCCGCCAGCTGAAAGACGAGCTGCTTCTGACTCCCCATCTCAAACTGGTCGCCAAAGGCTCCTGCCGGTACAGGATGGAAAAGCTGTCCGGGTGAAAGACTTGCGTAAACTTTGCTGAACTCATAATTCATAAATCTAAAATCATAAATCAACATGACAGTCAATCAGATTTCTATTTTTCTACGGAAAACAAATACGGTAAATTAAGCGAAATCCTCGCTTTGCTGGCCGAAGAGAAGATACGAATCATTGCCGCAACGGTAGCAGACACATCCGAATACGGTATTCTGCGCATTATAGTCAGCGATCCGCAAAGGCTTATAAAAAAATCCTGAAAGGCAACAATGTCAGTGCAAACCTGACCGATGTGCTGGCAATCGTCACAAACTCCTGTGCAGGCAGTTTTGCCCAGACTTTGTCTTGTTTCACGAAAGCCGGTGTCAGTATCGAATATATGTATTGCTTCTCAGCCAATGAGAAATCAATTTTTATCTTACGGACGAATAACCGGGAAGCCGCTCGCGAAGTGATCCGTCGTCAGAATCGGAATATATTTGTGAAAGTGATTTGATCAAATTATAAACAACAACAATACATGTTCGGAATAAGCGACCCTGGCATCTGGCTGGCCTACCTGTTAGCCCTCGTCTGCCTGTTTTATTCCATTTGGTTCGGAATAACCCATTGGAATAAAGACGACGAGGAGAGTACTAACCCACAACAGCCGGAAAAATGAGCACACTGACTTTAGGTATCGTAGTAATTATCTATATGTTCATCCTGGCTTGGTTGGGATATATCGGATACAAACAAACGAAAAATGCTAGCGATTATTTGCTGGGGGACGGAAAGTAAATCCTGTCATCATGGCCCTTTCATACGGGGCAACCTTTATTTCCGCATCGGCCATTGTCGGTTTCGGAGGGGTTGCGGCCACGTTCGGTATGGGAATCCAATGGCTTTGCTTGTTGAATATGTTTATGGGCGTTGTCATTGCTTTTTATCATATTCGGGCGGAACACCCGTAAGTTAGAGGCGAAAAGTACAATGCCCGCACATTCCCGCAATTATTGGGATTACACTATAATTCGCGTGCCATACAGATATTTATTGCCGCCATCATCTTTATCGGCATGCCTTTGTATGCAGCAGTCGTAATGAAAGGAGGTGCAGTGTTCATCGAACAGATGTTCCACATAGACTTGCATCCGGCACTGCTTATTTTCACGCTTATAGTAGCGGCCTATGTCATCACGGGAGGTATTAAAGGCGTGTTATATACGGATGCTTTGCAAGCCGTCATCATGTTCGCCTGCATGCTGTTCTTGCTATTCTGGTTCTATCGGGTGATGGATACGGGCTTTATCGAAGCCAACCGGAAACTGACGGAAATCGCCCCGCTTGTTCCTGAACGGTTTAAGGAGGTAGGACACCAAGGATGGACAGCCATGCCTGTGACTGGCTCTCCGCAATGGTACACCCTCGTAACCTCGCTGATCTTGGGAGTCGGCATCGGTTGCCTTGCCCAACCTCAAAGTTGGTCGTACGTTTTATGATGGTGGAAAGCACCAAGCAATTGAACCGGGGCGTTCTGATCGGTTGTGTTTTTCTGATCGTGACCGTCGGAGCCATTTATCATGTCGGGGCATTATCGAACCTCTTTTTCCTGAAAACAGAAGGCGTGGTTGCATCGGAAGCCATCAAGGATATGGATAAGATTATCCCGCTGTTTATCGACCGGGCAATGCCGGAATGGTTCAGTGCCGTTTTCATGCTCTGTATCTTGTCGGCAAGTATGTCTACGCTCAGCGCCCAGTTCCACACGATGGGAGCTTCTTTCGGGGCAGACATATTCCCTAAACTGGGACATCGAAAGAATGCTAACTCGACGATGGGTGTACGCATCGGAGTACTTTGCTCCATTCTGGTAAGTTATATAATCTGTTATACGCTGAGCGCAGGAGTCATAGCACGCGGGACAGCCCTGTTCATGGGGATTTGTGCCGCCACTTTTCTCCCGGCCTACTTCTGTTCCCTTTTCTGGAAAAAGGCGACCAAGGAAGGAGCACTGGCTAGTTTATGGACGGGGGCACTGGCAAGTTTGTTTGCCATGCTGTTTCTTCACAAGGCGGAAGCCGGAGCAGTCGGCTTATGCAATATGCTGTCATGGGCGTGATGTTTTGATCGATATCTATCCCTGGTTCGCCATCGATCCGATCCTGTTCGCATTGCCTTTATCCACCGTTGCGATGGTTCTCACAAGCCTAATAACGTATAAAAAGCAAGAGATCTGAAGATATTAGATTTTATTAAAACCAAAAGAACAAAAATTTAATATTTTATCTATTGACAATTATAGAAGTATCCGTACATTTGCAATGTGGTTTTTTCATAATAGTATTAGATTTAAGGTTAACAAAGTTGGTTAGGGGTTGTCGTGAGACAGCCTTTAATTTTTTATATACATTCCACTTCTTTCCCTCTCCATACTGATAACTTGTCAGTCAAAATGTCATTTTGTTTGTTTGGCATTGTTTTTGTAACTGAACATTGCGTAAATAATTATAGTTATAGGAAACAATAAGTATAACATCAAAATATTTTATATCGGATTATGGCAAAACAAGGAAACATCGGTGTTACGAGTGAGAACATCTTCCCTATCATCAAAAAGTTTTTATATAGTGATCACGAAATTTTTCTTCGTGAATTGGTATCTAACGCAGTTGATGCAACACAGAAGTTGAAAACACTGGCTTCTGTCGGCGAGTTCAAAGGAGAACTGGGAGATTTGACCGTACATGTCAGCTTCGATAGCAATACGATCAAAATCTCCGACCGCGGTATCGGTATGACTGCCGAAGAGATTGACAAATATATCAATCAGATCGCCTTCTCCGGCGCAGAAGAGTTCGTTGAAAAATACAAGAACGACGCAGCCGCCATCATCGGCCACTTCGGACTTGGTTTCTATTCTTCTTTTATGGTTTCCAAGAAAGTGGAGATCGTCACCAAATCGTATAAAGAAGGAGCCGTTCCTATGAAATGGAGCTGCGACGGCACACCCGAATACACATTGGAAGAGACGGAAAAAGAAGATCGCGGAACAGACATCATCCTGTATATTGACGACGAGAACAAAGATTTCCTGAACAAAGACAAGATCAACAGCCTGTTGACTAAGTACTGCCGTTACCTGCCAGTTCCCATCGCATTCGGAAAGAAGCAGGAATGGAAAGACGGCAAATATGTCGATACCGACGAAGACAATATCATCAACGATATCCAACCGGCATGGGTTCGTAAGCCGACCGATATGACAGATGAAGATTATAAGAAATTCTATCAGGATCTGTATCCGATGTCCGACGAACCTCTGTTCGGATTCATCTGAATGTGGATTACCCGTTCCATCTGACCGGTATCCTGTATTTCCCGCGCATCAAGAGCAACATCGATCTGCATCGCAATAAGATCCAATTATACTGCAACCAAGTGTTCGTCACCGATTCGGTTGAAGGTATCGTTCCTGAATTCCTGACATTGCTGCACGGTGTGCTCGATTCTCCGGATATACCGCTGAACGTGTCCCGTTCTTACCTACAGAGCGACCAGAACGTGAAAAAGATCTCCAACCACATTATGAAAAAGGTGGCAGATCGCCTGGAAGAAATGTTCAAGAACGACCGTCCTCAATTTGAAGAAAAGTGGGACAGCCTGAAACTTTTCATCCAGTACGGAATGTTGAGCGAAGAAAAATTTTACGATCGGGCAGCCAAGTTCGCCCTATTGAAGGATGTAGACGGCAAATATTACACATTCGAAGAGTACAAAGCCCTGACGGAAGCCAACCAGACAGACAAGGAAGGCAACCTGATCTATTTGTACACAACAAATGCCAATGACCAGTACAGCTATATCCAGGCTGCAAAAGACAAAGCCTACAGCGTGCTGATCATGGATGGTCAGCTGGATGTCCATGCTATAAGCCAGATGGAACAGAAGTTCGAAAAAACACGCTTCGTCCGTGTGGATAGCGACACGATCGACAATCTGATCCGCAAGGACAATGTCAACAAGGTAACACTGAATGAGGACGAAAAAAATGCTCTGCAGGAGATGTTCAAAAGCCAGTTACCGAAGATCGAGAAGACAGATTTCATTGTCACATTCGAGGCGTTGGGCGAAAACTCAAACCCGGTCATGCTGACACAAAGCGAATATATGCGCCGTATGCGCGAAATGTCTGCCATGCAACCAGGTATGTCGTTTTATGGAGAACTGCCGGATAACTACAATCTGGTGCTGAACACAGACCACGAACTGGTTAAGAAAATCCTGAGCGAAGAAGAAGCGGCTTGTGCCGAAAAGCTGAATCCGATCCTTTCTGACCTGAAAGGCAGGAAAGCCCGCCAGTCCGACTTGCGCGAAGCCCGAGCAAGAAGAAAGAAGAAGAAATCACTTCTGAAGAGAAGGAAGATATGACGAATACGAACAAAAAGATTGACGAACTGGTAGAACAGCGCAACAGCATCCTGTCTGAATATGCTGGTGGAAATAAACTGGTCAGCCAGTTAATCGACCTTGCCCTGTTGGCAAACGGTATGTTGAAAGGTGAAGCATTGAGCCAATTCATCAAACGCAGCGTTCAGATGATCGGTTAAACCGAAGCCGGAAAAAATAGCAAAAAGGGTGTCAAAGTCCCCATTCCCGCACTTGATATGGGAATGGAAAGTTTGACACCCTTTCTTATTTTGACCAACGGCCGACACCAAGTTTCTTCGCAAGATTAACAAAACGAACTAATTTTATGTTGTATTTTATATATCTCAAACTCTTGTATTCTGAGAAATAACGACTACATTTGAATTCATTAAGCAGAGAAGATACAAGTATGAAAAAAATAGCTGTACTGACAGCCCTGTTGTTTGCGGCCTTACAAATAGGATATGCCCGTAAAGTAGGCTTGGTTCTGAGCGGTGGCGGTGCGAAAGGTGCCGCCCATATTGGAGTAATCAAAGCTCTGGAAGAAAACGGAATACCTATTGATTACATAACGGGAACATCTGCCGGCGCGATCGTCGGTAGTCTCTATGCAATGGGATATACACCCGAAGAAATGGTTGAACTGATGCTCTCCGAGGAGTTCAGCTACTGGCAAACCGGAACGGTGGAAAACGAATACAAATATTATTTCAAACGCCCCTGACCCGACACCGGAATTCGGGCACTTTTCCATAGACATGACCGATTCGTTACAAGTGAAAGCCAGTTTCCTTCCACAAAGTCTGATCAATCCGATCCAGATGAATCAGGCGTTTATGGCCCTGTTTTCACAAGCGACAGCAAAAGCCGGCTGGAATTTCGACAATCTCTTTGTCCCATTCCGTTGCGTGGCCTCGGATATCTACAGCAAAAAAGCTATTATCTTCAAAAATGGAGATCTCGGAGACGCTGTCCGTGCATCAATGACATTCCCCTTCTTTTTCCAGCCGATCTGGAAAGATAGCGTCCCCATTTTCGACGGCGGTATCTACGACAATTTCCCGGTAGGCCCGATGAAGGAGGCTTTCCATCCGGACTTCATCTTCGGTTCGACTGTGGCAGGCGGTAACAACAAACCTTCGTCCAATCCTTATAACCAGCTTGAAACAATGATCATGCAGAAAACGGAATACGACGTACCCGAAGACGAAGGTATGATGATAAAATTTAGCTTCCCTACCGTCTCCCTGCTCGATTTTCAAAAAGCACGGGATTTGATGAATATTGGCTATAAACGGACGATGGCGATGATCGACTCCATCAAGGCGCGTGTCCCCCGGCGTGTGGAACTAAGCGAAGTCAACAAACGCCGTGCGGCCTATAAGCAAGGCCTACCTCCGCTGATTTTCCAGAATATATATGTGACAGGCGTAAATGAATCGCAAAAAAGAAATATATTGAATCTCAACTCCATCGTGATATCAATCATGAGTTCTCCATGGAAGAGTTCAAGCGTGCTTATTTCAAAATGCTAACCTATTCCAAGATTAAAGAGATATTGCCCCATGCCGTTTATAATCGGAAGGAAAAGAAGTTCGACCTGTATCTTGATGTCAAAATGAAGGAAGAGATCACGGTTGATTCGGAGGCAACGTCTCCTCCTACCAGGCCAACCAACTGTTTCTCGGACTGGGATACCAGTATTTGAGACGATATGCCGCCGATGTAAACGCCAACTTCCAGGTCGGCAACTCGTTCAGCGGCGTGATGTTGAACGGCCGTATCTATTTGCAGACGAGAATACCGACCTACCTGAATTGGCAAGGCGTATTCTCAGACAAAAAATACTCCGAAAGCCAGTCTTTGTTCTACGAAGACGTACTACCGGCTTTCATCCACCGTAAAAGAATTGTACACGAAGGTCAAGTTAGGATTCCCATTCCTGAATCGTGCCAAAGCCGAGATCGGTTTTTGCTTATGGCCGGCTGAATGATTATTATTTCCAGACCTCCAACATGACATTCCCGAACGCGACCCACCGATCATAGCAGGTATGATCTGTTTGCCGGTTCGCTCAGCATCGAGCGTAACTCACTGGATTATAAACAATATCCGATCTCCGGGCGAAAAACAATTCTTAGTGGCACAATATGTAACGGGTACAGAAAAGTATATGCCGTCTCCCATTACAGATATGGGCTCATTCGACCGGAAAGTCCATAGCTGGCTGCAAATGAAAGGTGAATGGGAACAGTACAAGACGATCAGTCCATATTTTCAACCTCGGTTTTATGAGTGAACTAGTGCTCTCCAGCAAAGAATCTGATGAACAACTATACGGCTTCCGTTTTGCAAGCACCTGCCTTCACACCGACGCCACATAGCCGATTGTCTTCAACGAGGCGTTCCGCGCCAACCAATACGTGGCATTCGGTTTGTCACCGATCTTGAAATTCAGCAAGCTGCTGCACTTTCGCCTCGACATGTACGGTTTCGCACCGTTATACGAAATAAAAAAAAGAAGAAGTATGGAACAATAACACGTACACGGCAATCCCCTATTACGGGAAATTCCTTCATTCTTTTAAATATATGGGAGAAGCAGCCCTTGTTTTACAACTGCCTTTCGCTAGCATCAGCCTGTATGCAAACGGATACAGCTATCCAGCTAAAAATTTTAATTTTGGCTTGAATATTGGTTATCTGATATTTAACCCAAAGATGCTTGATTAGTCAAAAAAAAGATACCGAAAAAGGCTTGCGAATATAAAAAGAAAGTGCTACCTTTGCACTCGCAATCACGAAATAATGGCCGCGTAGCTCAACTGAATAGAGTAGCTGACTACGGATCAGCCGGTTACAGGTTTGAATCCTGTCGCGGTCACCATCAAGATGAAGTTTAAACGAAAATGAAGATTGGCCGCGTAGCTCAACTGAATAGAGTAGCTGACTACGGATCAGCCGGTTACAGGTTTGAATCCTGTCGCGGTCACCATTTTAAGATAAAGTTTAAACGAAAATATAAAGATTGGCCGCGTAGCTCAACTGAATAGAGTAGCTGACTACGGATCAGCCGGTTACAGGTTTGAATCCTGTCGCGGTCACAAAAAAAGAGAATGTTATTAATTAACATTCTCTTTTTGTTTTTGAAAAATCATAAAAGTTCACTCTGCCCTTCACTATTTCCCTGTTCCTGCATTCTTTTGCGCATCCATAAACTCTGATGCAATTCATAGAGCAAGTCGATATCTTGTATGTCTTTCACCCCCCAATATTTCCTGCATTAAGGCAACCTTCCCGTTTTCAGCGTCCGTGTACGACATCATACTTTTTCATGTTTTTTAGATTATTTGAATTTATATTCTTCATATACCTCAAATAAACAGTCTTGTTTTTTACATTGTTCACAAACTGCTGATATTTTTTCACTTCAATTATTCTGCTGTCACTCTGAGTAGAAATATCAAATTAGCAATGTCTCAATTTTCTTACGGGAAGAATAAGGAACTGGCTTTGCATAACCTATTCTGAGTATCAAGACTGGGAATTCCCTATTGATCGGCAACCTATCTTGTAAGGCAGAAGCTAACGTCATAATCTCACATGGCTGATTCAGAAATGCATAAGAAATCCCAATCTCGGCAGCTTTCAATAAAAACGTGAGAGTTCACCTTACGTCAATACATTCTTTAAACGTATTCTGTAGCTACGATTTGTCTGCCGTTTCTCTATTTGGTAGAATAAAATATCTTCAATCATAATAGCATTATCAGCAATGCGAAATTTCCAAGGTTGCGTGTTATGTCCCGAAGGCATTAGAAACATAACTCGCTATTTGTTTTTCTGTAAAAATCGTAAGCCATCGTAATCGATAAATTCATATCTTCGCAAAAATAAACTTTCATAAAAATGGAAAAGATAAAAACAGGATTGGCAGCCTTCGGCATGTCTGGACAAATATTCCACGCCCCATTTATCAGTACAAACCCAGCTTTCTGCCTGACAGCAATCACGGAGCGCAATAAGAATCTGTCGAAAAGAGCGTTATCCTTCAGCCCGTATTGTGCGCAGTTTTGAAGAGCTCGTTGCTTTGGATGAGCTGGAACTGGTCGTTATCAATACGCCAGACAGTACGCATTACGAGTATACACGGAAAGCACTGGAGGCAGGAAAGAATGTGATTGTCGAAAAACCTTTCACGGCAACAGCAGAGCAAGGACAGGAATTAGTCGACCTCGCTCGGTCCAAAGGGCTGGCTATAAGCGTATATCAGAACAGGCGTTGGGATTCGGATTTCCTTACAGTTCGGGAAATACTGAATAAAGGGCTGTTGGGACGTCTTGTTGAGTTCGAGTCAACTTTCCCTCGCTATCGCAACTTTATAAAACCGGGAACATGGAAGGAAACCGGAGAGTTGGGCGGCGGCTTGACCTATAACCTAGGGGCTCATATAATCGACCAAGCTGTTCAATTGTTAGGTGTGCCAGATGCGGTTTTCGCCGATATCGACACCATTCGTACAGGCGGCATGGTAGATGATTATTTCGTGATCCATCTACTTCGTCCGTCTAAGGCGCCACGTGTCAAAGTCACCCTGAAATCCAGCTATCTGATGTGCGAACCAGAGCCCCGCTTCATCTTACACGGTACGGAAGGCTCATTCGTCAAATACGGCCTGGACCGTCAGGAAGCGGATCTGAATGACGGACAAATGCCCGGTACTCCCTACTGGGGAGTTGAAGACGAAAGTACCTGGGGACTTCTTCACACAGAGAAAGACGGCAACGTCGTCCATTACAAATATCCCAGTCTTGCCGGAAATTATGCAGGATTTTACGACAACATCTACCGTCATCTCCGCCACGGAGAACCGCTCTTGACGGATGCCGCCGACGTATTGCTTGTCATCCGCCTGATCGAGGCAGCCTGGAAGAGCAGTAAAGAAGGAAATGTGGTGAAGTTATAAGGATATTTCGATATTATTTATCCCTGCTATAGATTTTTTATCGTAAATTTGCCAACGATCCCCCCAAAAGAAGAAGGGGACTCATTGCAATAACCAATTTAAGAGGTAATGAAAAGAGACAACATCATTTTTGACATTATCGAGAAGGAGCACCAACGCCAATTGAAAGGCATTGAGTTGATTGCTTCCGAAAACTTTGTCAGCGACCAGGTCATGCAGGCCATGGGTAGCTGTCTGACCAACAAATACGCAGAGGGATATCCCGGTAAGCGCTATTATGGAGGTTGCGAAGTAGTAGACCAGAGCGAAACTATCGCCATCGAACGGTTGAAAAAGCTATTCAACGCCGAATGGGCCAACGTGCAGCCTCACTCCGGGGCGCAGGCCAACGCAGCCGTATTTTTCGCCGTATTGAATCCGGGCGACACGTTCCTCGGGTTGAACCTGTCGCATGGCGGACACCTGTCCCACGGTTCACCAGTAAATAGCTCCGGCGTTCTCTATCACGCTACCGAATATAATGTAAAAGAAGACACCGGTCGTGTAGACTACGACCAGATGGAAGAAGTCGCCCTTCGTGAGAAACCGAAATTGATCGTAGGTGGCGGTTCCGCTTATTCCCGTGAGTGGGACTACAAACGGATGCGTGAAATAGCCGACAAGGTCGGTGCCCTTCTGATGATCGATATGGCTCACCCTGCCGGACTGATCGCAGCCGGACTACTGAATAACCCGCTGGAGTACGCTCACATCGTAACGTCTACGACGCATAAGACCCTGCGGGGTCCTCGTGGCGGTATCATCCTGCTGGGTAAGGATTTCGAGAATCCTTGGGGCAAGAAGACACCGAAAGGCGAGATCAAGAAGATGTCTCAGTTGTTGGACTCCGCCGTATTCCCGGGTATCCAAGGCGGTCCGCTGGAGCATGTGATCGCGGCCAAGGCCGTAGCCTTCGGAGAGGCTTTGGAGCCGGAATACAAGACGTACCAAGCACAGGTGAAAGCGAACGCCGCCGCTATGGCCAAGGCCTTCACGGACAAAGGGTACAAGATCATCTCCGGCGGTACGGACAACCACAGCATGCTGATCGACCTGCGCACGAAGTTCCCCGACCTGACCGGTAAGGTGGCCGAGAAAGCCTTGGTAGCCGCCGACATCACGGTGAACAAGAACATGGTTCCGTTCGACAGCCGCTCGGCCTTCCAGACCTCCGGTATCCGTGTGGGTACGCCCGCTATCACGACCCGTGGCGCTAAAGAGCCGCTTATGGGCGAGATCGTGGAACTGATCGACACCGTATTGGCCGCTCCCGAATGCGACAAGACTATCGACGCCGTTCGCGAAAAAGTGAACGGCATCATGAAGGAATATCCTATCTTCGCGTGGTAACACTATAGATTTATGATTTATGAT
>VOFJ01001827.1_pt1 | contig 17316 bp, 30 predicted proteins | sample 5384081 | NCBI WGS metagenome assembly VOFJ01 (sample SAMN12384729, study PRJNA508395) | human gut metagenome | isolation source: healthy gut I | host: Homo sapiens
AGGTATTTTTTTCTGATAGTAAAAGACCTCCGCTTTCGTTTATGATAGAAAGCGGAGGTCTTTTACGGCTTACTGTGCTACCCGAATTATCCTGCTCTTCTTTGTATCTCCAAGCCTCTTCCAATGTAAATTATTGGAATTGCTCAAAAAAATGCCGTAATCTCTGTACTGCTCAGTTTCTTTTTTTATTATACTCTGCATAAATTCGACGTTCCCAATCTGCGTAGCAACCTTTCTTGCCACAAGGAGATGTATAGGTCGGAATGAGTCCGCCGCTCTTTGTCCATCCGTTGTCATTGACAAGGTAATCAAGATACTTCCTGATGTTCTTCTCATTTACAACTTCTGCACCAGCTTTTTTTAAAGTCATGCGCAGTCCAAAATATTATCACAAGCACAACAACGACAACCAATAGCATATTATCTCTCCTTACCTTTACTGCCAATCCGTGTAATTCTCATTGCCAATAAGGAACTCAAAAATCAGACTTGATTCATCTTGCAATCTCATTATCAACTGTATTGAGATTTTCATATGCTTCAGAAAATTCATCTGTATTGTATGCGTAGTAAATATCAGCTTCCTGCTCAAATCCTCTGCTGTCGGTAAGTGTTGTAGTCTTTCCAGACTCAACATAGGTCAAGGAGTAATCACCCGACTCAGAAAAGCTCATTCCCCTTGGCTGTAACGAGAACACAAGCATCGTCATTATAGCTGAAGAAACCGCCTTTATAACCGACCCACTCGCTAGAGCCATCACTAAAAGCATCGTTGAGTACGTCCAGAATGCTATTTCCTGTACTGTTAGACAGCTTCTGACTGATATAAAACGTATCGGTATATGCGTCCGGATATTCGCTCTGTGGTTTGATAAATCCTTTATATGTATCATTGAAAGCTTTATCAAACGAAGACGAGGTCACCAAAATGTTCCTGTACAAATTATATTCATACGGAATCCACTTCTCCACACCGCCTTCTGCATTTAGTTTATAATAGTAAGAATAGAGGTGTACGAAACCACTGAACACATCAACCATTTTGATGTATGTTCCATGACTGGTATCTAGGAATTGGATCTTCCCCCATACAGGTTTCATAAAGTGCCTCTCTCCATGCTCTTGTGAAGAGTTTGAGTTCTTCTTCATTGTCTGCAATACCAAAAAATTTAGATTGGTCGCCTTTACTTGCGCCGTCCGGATTTGCATAATTACGAAGGATCAAAGATTTATATTCATCAATCTTTTTTTTGATCTTTCTCGTTTTGTGATGCAGCCGCTGCTTCCGATTTTGCTTTTTCTTGAGCCGCTTTGGATGCTGCTTCCTCCGCTGCACGAGATGCGCTCTCAGCGGCTTCCTGAGCTTCTAAGGCAGCTTGAGAAGCCGCCGCAGCCTCGGATTCTGCTTTTCTTTTCGCTAATACTTCTGGTGAAAGATTAGTTTCTCCAAGCTCAATACCCGCTATCATTACAATAGAAGATAATAGTATCAGTGCAATTTTTCTTAAACTTAAATGCCGGAATCCTCTTCGTAATTGGCGGAAGAATTATCACGCCGCCCAATATAATAAGGATAATGGCGGGCATCGTATACTCTCCAATGCACGCTAGTCCACTTAATATATAGCATCCGCCAATAAACCACTGGAGTATTCTTTTTAACTTTATTCAACATATTGCCGCCTCTTTTACATTTCGAGTGTTTTATATGTGCGCCAAGTCAAAGCACAACCCACCTTTTCCGTTCATACCTATCGCTTACCATTACCGCTGGAAGTGCTATGCACCAACCCGACCTGCGTCTGCTTTCACCTATAAAGACGATTTCCCGTAGAAAGTCTATGAAAGTGATTTCGCAGACGCTTACATATTCTTCAATACTTTATGACCAACTACGCGTATAGAAGTTCCACACTTTTGACAGTGGATATGCATTATATGTATTGCGATACATATTGTTTACATCATTGGGGTATTTCATCTGTGCACCAATCGCCTCATTCTCGCAAGATTGGAGAGTTCTTCCAAATCAGCATAAGAACAGTCCGGTGCCAAAAGGTAAGCAAAGTTTTCTTCTACATATACTCCAAGGCTATTTGTGTAGCCAAGTTTAATTAAAACCGGATTGAGATCATCGTATGTATTACCTGGCTGATAATAACCATTCGGAGCATTCACACGGACATTGTACGCTGTACCATCACTTGCTAAAATATACCCATCATACACGCTATTAACGCCATTATTCTCTATGACATTCCCAAGGCGAATCGTCATAGCCCCAGTATTGTAGTAATCAGACTTGTACGCGTGCTGTGCTCCAAATCTACGAACTGCTTGGAATTGCTTTCTCTCATTTAAGAATGTCTTATTCCCCAAGCAATTCCTTGGAAGATAGTGTAGTCATATCCTCTTTGGATGTCATAATTTGATCCATCATATAAGCGAAGGTAAATCCACACGAACTGAGCCATGCCGGTATCCTGACAGATGGGCAGGTCTTTCTCCTTTGCAGCGCCAAGGTTCGACCACAGCAGGTCTAATGTGTTCTTTGCCAGCGGCCACGGCTCTTCTTCCCGCGCCTTTTTCCAGCGCGGCCTGCACACATCCTGCGGCAGCTGGGTGTTGGCTTTAATGCAGAGCCGCGCCACCGTATCCGTAATGCTCTGTGCGGAGATCGTTCTCATGCCTGTATCCTCCGCTTACAGTCGTGCCACGCCGGTCTCGCGGGCAGCCTTTGCCACGGCATTTTGCCACAGCCTCGGCCACGCGGGGGTCGAACGCACCGGGGATGATGTTCTCCCTCGCTGCGGTCGGCATCGGTGATGAGGTCTGCAATGGCGTAGGCAGCAGCCAGCTTCATCTCATTGTTGATATCCCGGGCGCGGACGCTGAGCGCGCCCTTTGAACAGGCCGGGGAAGCACAGCACGTTGTTGACCTGATTGGGGAAGTCGCTGCGGCCGGTAGCCATCACCCGCACGCCGCCGGCCTTGGCTTCGTCCGGCATGATCTCCGGGGTGGGGTTTGCCATGGCAAAGACGATGGCGTCCTTGTTCATGGTCTTGCACAGCTCGGTGGTCAGGATGCCGGGGCGGGACACACCGATGAACACATCTGCGCCTTCCAGCGCTTCCTTCAGGCCACCCTTGATCTGGCGGGGGTTGGTCACCTCGCCCAGCCAGTTCTTGTGGGCTTCGGCGCTGTTGCAGCCCTTGTACAGGGTGCCGAACTGATCCACCGCAATAATGTCCTTGGCACCGGCGGTCATGAGCATCTTGATGATGGCGGTACCGGCAGCGCCGGGGCCGTTCAGAACGATGTGCACGTCCTCCATCTTCTTATTCACCACCCGCAGGGCGTTGATGAGGGCAGCAGTGACCACGATGGCGGTGCCGTGCTGGTCGTCGTGGAACACGGGGATGTCCAGCTCCCGCTCCAAGGTCTCCTCGATCTCGAAGCACTCCGGGCTCTTGATGTCCTCCAGATTGATGCCGCCAAAGGTGGGGCGCAATGGCCTTGCAGGCAGCAATGACACTGGCAGCATCGTGGGCGTCGAGGCAGATGGGAACCGCGTCCACGCCGCCGAACTCTTTGAAGAGCAGGCATTTGCCCTCCATGACGGGCATGCCCGCCGCCGGGCCGATATCGCCGAGGCCCAGCACGGCAGTACCGTTGGAGACAACGGCTACCATGTTGCCCTTGAAGGTGTACTTGTACACGTCCTCCGGGTTTTTCCTTGATCTTGCGGCAGGGGGCTCTGCCACACCGGGGGTGTAGGCGGTGGACAGGTCGTCACGGGTGGCGACTTCCACCTTGCTCACGATGCCCACCTTTCCCTTGTGGGTCTCGTGCATTTCCAAAGCAGCTTTATTGTAATCCATTTTGAATTTCCTCCCATTGGTTCAAAACTCATTTTTTCCAAGGACTTTCATCGCTGTAATCGTGGGAAATATAATCGTAAATATAGCCGATCTCACTGTCCGGCAGGTTGATGCGGTACTGCTCGGCAATGTTGGCAAAGCAGCGCCGCGCCAGTGCCAAAAGTCCCGGTGCTCTTCACAGAAGCGTTCCAGCTCACGGTAGCTCTTGATTTCCTCTTTTTTCACCAGCCGCTCGATCAGGCAGCTGATGTGCAGGTTCAGACCCACCACGGTCTTGGGCTGGAAGTGGGGAGCCAAGCGCCCGCTGCATCTCCTCCAGCATATCTGCCACCAGAGAGAGCACCCGGGAAGCATTCAGGATGGTGAGCGATTCCACCACATTCTCCAGCGAGAACTGGTTGACCAGATTCTGCTTGAAGTGCTCGAACTCTTCCTCGGTCAGATAGCCGCTGAGACCGCTCTTGATCTTATCCAGTCCGCGCTGGGTGATGATGTCCTCCACGGCCACCACCGGGAAATCCGCCGGGCCAAGCTCCATGGTGGACGCTGCAAAACAACACGTTGCAGGTGTCCCAGTGGCCATTCTGACGCAGCTGCTCATAGGTCTGCATCGTAGCACAAAAAAGCGCGCGTTTACCTTCGTGTTCAGATGATTCAGGCTGTGCATGAACAGCTCGCTCACCTTTGCAGCGACGTTGCTGCCGCTCTCGCTCACAAACAGGATCACATCCTCTTTGCGGGCTTTTTCCAAGATCTTATAGCGGATCTGCGAAGCATTTTTGGCATTTTCCAGAACCTCTGCCAGCGGCATCCCGTCCAGAATATTGCTGCCCACCGAAAGTGCCATCGCTGTGGAAACATTGTTGATGATCCCGAGGTTGACATTCGGCAGGTCGTCCAGAAGCTCGGTGATGTTTTCCAGTGAGCCGAGGTTACCAGGATCAGCACATCGCGGTTCTCGTTGAAATAAAGGATCTTTTTGACCTGACTGACGATCTCGCTGACCGGCACATCATAGGGCATATCGATGGCGTTGAACAGATACTTATGCAGCATCTTGTTGCACACGTCTGCAATGCTGCTGGCCGTAGCATAACCGTGGCAGATGATGAACGCCTGCACCGGCAGCTTGTTGCCGGGGGCGGTGCAGCACCTCCACAAAGGCGCTGATCATCAGGATGCCGATGGACGAGAAATGCACATCGGTGGTGTTCTGCACCATCAGCAGCAGATCACTTGCCACCGCAAAACTGTAGGGCGCATCCCGCCGGACAGCCTCGGTCAGGTCTGTCACCAGCTGCTGTATCTCGGCGCTGTCCTCCGGCAAGGCATCATCGAACACATTGCCGAAATACACCCACCGCGCCAGCATCAAGATAAAGCTGTTGGGGAAGCCGACGCCCGTACAGCTCATGGATGCGCTCCGAGATGCGCAGCATTCCCTGTTCGATGCCCTTGATGCGCTCATCCGCGATCTTGTTCTGGAACAGGATATAGTTGTTGTACTCTTCCAGCTGGTGCACCATGCGGGTGCAGAATCCGGCACATTCCAGACTGCCCTGTAAATACAGCCGCCGCCCCTGCTCCCGGATCTCCTCCAGCAGACGATGCTCCTTTTTCAAAGCCGCAGTCCTCCCGCAGGTCGTCCAGTGTCAGCGCACGGTTCTGCGCACCGGCCTCCGGCAGCAGCAGGCAGCTCTCAAACACGGCATCCGGCAGCACCGGCAGACCGATGCAGATGCCGCCGTCCCGGCTGCGGGGTATGCATTGGTGCAGCTGGTACGGATGACCTGCTCCAGCTGACCCACGTTCCGCTCATACGGATACTGCATCAGCATCTGGTATGCCTGACCCGTCACCTGCACCCTGCGGCCGATGCGCTGCTCCTCCTGCATCAGAAAATGATAGATGAGCCGCTTTTTCTCCAGCAGCGACCGGCTGCGCAGCGGCAAACTCTGCCTGCACCGGCACACTGTTCTTGAGCGAGGGGGCGGCACCGTCTGCACACCGAAGATCAAGCGCGGATACTTCGCGCCCAGCTCCGGCAGCACTGCCGTTAAAAAGCGCACAGCCTCGGCCTGCACACTGCTCTCCAGCTGGTCAAAGCCGTGCAGGTACAAAAAAATCGCTGCCGGTGCCAGCCTCCAGCTTGCGTTTGAACGAAGCGGCAAAGCCGGTGCCGCCCGGCTCTGCTGCGCCCCACATGGCGCAGTCCAGCTCGGCAAAACGGCTCTCTGCCGGCACGACCTGCTTTTCCTTTGCATACTCCAGGTCTTGCTGGCCAGCAGACGCTTGCCGGTGCCTTTTTCGCCCGCCAGCACCAGCGGCAGGCCGGTGGGCGGATACTCCACCGCCACACGGCATTTTTTCCACGGCGGATTTCAGGCTGAGGTGATAGCCGATGACTCCCGCAAAGCAGCTGTCCGCACGGCGGCCATGGTTCAGATCCTGCTGCAGAAACTGCAGATCCTCATATTCAGCATCCAGCGTCTGAACGTTGAATTTCCGGCTCAGCGTCTCCCGCAGGAAATAATAGACCGGCCGGGTATTGATCTTGACCATCCAGCCCTCTTTGAAAAACTCGTTCAGGTACTGGCTCACCGTGTTGCGGCTGATGTGCAGCACCGTACCCATTTCCTGCGTGGTAAACGGTTTGCAGCACCTCAAAAGTTCACCTGTCCGGTCTGCTGTTCCAGATAGTTGTACAGCTCCTGCTGGGTCGGATTCAGCTTCTGCAGATTTGCCATTGTCACCTTTGCTCCTGTTGTTTTTACGCTCAGCCCTTGTTCAGAAAGGGGACTACCAGCTCCGACCACACATCGTCGAAGAATTTTTACTGTCCAGCGCCTGCACCGTGACCACCACATTGCTCTTGGGCACCACCACGATACTTGACCATACCTACCGTCTGCGCGGTAGGATTCGTCGTCCGGATTCGTCCAGAAGAAATAAGCCGTAGCCGTGCTTGGGGTAGTTGACCGGGTACTGATTTTTTTCTGCCTCGTGCAGATATGCGGGGTCCAGGATCTGCTCGCCGTTCCAGCAACCGTCGTGCAGCAGGAACTGCCCGATGCGGGACATCTCGTCAATGCTCAAAAACAGGCCGTACGCTCCGGCAGAATGTCCCATGGGGGCAGGTGAGCCAGTCCGGTTGCCGATGCCCAGCTTATCAAAAAAAAGCGGGGCGTCGGTCTTTCAGCGTACAGCCTGCGACGCGCTCCACGATGCAGTTGCACATATAAGTATTGAAATTGTTGTACTCAAACCGGGTGCCCGGCTCGGGGGAACGCATTGCGCAGGAAATAATCCTGCCAGTCCCTGCACTGCAGCCGCTGCGCATCATTCCAGAAGAACATTTTTGTCCTTGGAGCCGCAGCCCATCTTCAGCAGGTCCCGCACGGTCATGCGGCGCAGGTTCGGTGCAAGCTCTGCGGGGTCATACTCCGGGTAGAACCTGAGCACCGGGTCGTCCAGCCGCAGCAGCCCCTCCTGCACGGCAAGCCCCACACCGATGGAGGTGATGCTCTTTGCTTTACCGAATAAGCGTGCAGGGCGTAGGCTTATCCAGACGGGCATAGCTTTCCTCCAGCGTATCATTACGCCATGCCTGCACAAAGTTGATGACGATATCCTTCTGCTTCATTTTCGCAATAAATTCTTCGGTACAGTTCATTGTAGCCTCCTGATAAGTGGGAAAGCGGATGTCAGCCCACGCTCCCATCCGCTTTCCATTTTACTATAAAATTGCCGTCTTGAAAAAGTTCTGCTCAGAAAATGCCGATGGCGGTGAGCAGCACGCTGACCACGATGATGCCAAGCAGGATCGTGTTGGGCTTCGTGCCCTTCTTGAGCAGTTTGTAGACGCCCAGTGTGGTGAACAGCGAGAGCATCTTGGGCATGATGCCGTTGATAACGTCGATCAGCTTGATGGCGCTGTCGCCGCTGCCAATGGCAATGACCGGGTTGACGCTGACCATGGAGGCCGACATACCGCCGATGACCCAGCAGACCAATGATGGCCGCTGCGGTAAAGATCTTTTCGGTCAGGCCCAGCTCCTCAAAGCGGTTCAGCGCCTTCATGCCGGAGTTGTAGCCCCAGTGGCAGCCGAAGTAGCGCACCAGCACGTTGGGGATGTTGAACAGCAGCAGGAACAGGAACGGTGCAAACAGGTTGCCCGTCAGTGCCAGCGAGCAGGCAATGCCGCCGGCCAGAGGACGCAGGGTGCCCCAGAATACCGAGTCGCCGATACCGGCCAGAGGGCCCATCAGACCGGCCTTGACCGAGTTGATGGTGTTGGGGTCAAAGTCCTCCTGTGTGGCGTTCTCCTCCTCCATGGCCGCTGTAATGCCGAAGATAAAGGGGCAGAGCATGGGCGTGGTGTTGAAGAACTCGGCGTGACGCTGCAGTGCCTCGCCCAGCTCCTTCTTGTCCGGATACAGCTTCTGTAGAATCGGGGACAGCGCATACTGCGCACCCTGACTCATCTGACGCTCGTAGTTAAAGGATGCATTGACCGTAAAGGATCTCCAGAAAACCTTGTTGATGTCGCTCTTGGTGAGCAGCTTTTTCTCGTTATTAGAAGTCATCGTCAGCACCTCCGTCAACCACAGCAGTATTATTCGGCTTGTTCTGGTCATTGAGCAGCATCAGCGCCACAATGATCACGCCCAGCAGTGCGATGCCCAGCACAGGAACATTGAGGTATGCAGCCAGCAGGAAGCCCAGCAGGAAATACGGAGCGACTTTGGGGCTGATGAGGATCTTGCCCAGCATGGCAAAGCCCAGTGCAGGCAGGATGCCGGCAGCCACGGAAATGCCGCGGATGATGAAAGCAGGGATGATGGCAAGGAAGCTCTGCACCGCGTCGCTGCCGCAGTAGAAGCAGATGGCGATAACCAGAGACATGACGATATCGTAGGAAAGGAAGCTGATCATGTGCATGGCATCCACGCCGGCGGCGTTGCCTTCAGCCGCATATTTATCAGACTTATGCAAAAACCAGCTGCGGACGGTCAGATAGTAGGTGTTCTTGATCAGCAGAGCCACCGTTGCAATGGGCAGTGCCAGTGCAAGGGCAGCCTCTGTGCCATTGCCGGAAACGATGGCCAGCGCAGTGCCCAGAATGCTGCCTGCGGTAATCTCCGGCGGCAGGGCCGCACCGATGGTCACATTGCCCATGAAGGCCAGCTCCAGCGTAGCACCCACGGCCAGACCCGCGTTCACATCGCCCAGCACCAGACCGACCAGCGGACCCATCACGATGGGACGCTGGATCATGGAGTTGCCGACGCCGCATTCCAGAAAAACCGATAAAGGAAACCAGTGCGATCAATAATGTCTTTACAAGCATGTTGTTCTCCTCCTGTTCTCGATGGATCAGGTCAATATCTTCTTGGCATCACTGGGCACTGCCTGGATGAACACCTCAATGCCCTCCGCAGCGGCCTCGTGCAGCAGCTTTTCCTCTTCGTCCGATACATAGACCATATGGGACAGTGCGTGGCTGTCCGGCGTAGACTTTGTGCCGCCCAGGTTGATGCTCCTGATCTGAGTGGTCTCCCGCGCCAGACGCACCGCATCCTTGACATTGCTGGTCACGATCATCAGGCTGTACTTGTCCGTCTTGCCCTCGTTGATGGCGGCAATGGAATCCTCCACCGTCTTGATGACGAGTTTGACATTGTTGGGCTTGCCCAGACGCAGCGCAGCCTTGCGTACATCATCGGTAGCGGCCGCATCGTTTGCGATCAGGATGCAATTGGGGTTCAGCTGGCCACACCAGCTGAAAACCACCTGACCATGCAGCAGACGATGGTCAACGCGCAGCAGTTGGATCATAAATTTTTTCCTCCTTATCAAAAATCTTCTTCTTCACTGACGAACTCCGGCTGCTGAATGGAAGCCTGTGCCTCTGCGATGCTGGTTTTTACCAGCTCGTCCAGCGGCAGCTCCTCCTCGGTCAGCAGAGTTGCGACCAGCGTCAAATTCATTCCGGTGATCACGCGTACACCCGGCTGTGCCGCAAAGACGACAGCTTCCTTTATTCACGCTGCCGCCCAGCACATCCGTAACGATGACGCATTCTCCGTCTGCCTGACGGAGCATCGCCTCCAGTGTGTCATGGACATTGCACTCCGGCGTTGTGTAGGCATCGAACGCCTTGAGCGCCTCCTGTTCTCCCAGGATCATCTCCACCGTGTTCTTCATGCCGGATGCCAAATGTCCGTGTGACGCTAGGGATTACAGTTCTCATATGCATTCCTCCTTGTGCTTGCAGTATACACCCTGCACAGTTTTCATTTCATTGTGACAGTCTTTTTTTGGTAATTAAATCCCGTGCTTTCGACACTGTTCGTGCTCTCCTCGACACTGCTGCGATAAAACCGTGCATACAAGCACCGGTTTCCATCAAATTTCCCAGAATATAAGTCCTGCTATGCAGGCCAGTGCGTATGTCCGCTTCAAGCCCGACACCGAGGAACGCTCCACCCACCTCTATCGCGCCTACACCAAGTGGTGCGAGGATAATCTGGAATCGCCAGTTCCGCAAAAGAAGTTCAGCCAGTTCCTGCTGAAAAATGCCGGGAAATATGGCCTGACCTTCTCCAAGCACATCGAGGGAAAGTTCGCGTTTGTGAAGCGCAGCGAAACAATGAAGTCCCCAGTAGGGACTTTAAGCGACCGAACGGTCTTGCGCAGCAAGATGGAGGGGCCTCGCCCCTGACAAGCTTAATTTTTGTGCAGCGAAATACACGCTGTGCAAGCGATGCAAAAGATTTCATGGCTTTTTTGTAAAGTGTGCAGGAGATGTGCAAAAGTGTGCAGACTCTGCCAGAAAAACAAAAAAGCCATGAAATCTTTCGATTTACAGCTTCCACGGTAGACATTCCTACGCGTTGGAACCCGCGGGCTAAGCAACAGCAACGGGTTGCGTTAGCTGATTTTTCCGCAGCCCCTTGGCAGGGCTTTGAAAAATCAGAACGCGGCCCCAACAACTCCTCCCTGTTTCAGCCGCAGGCTGCGGTCGTCGTTGTTGCACTGGGCTGATTGCTTGCGGCGCTATAAATGCCGCCGCCCTGTTCGAGCCCCCTCCCTCGCGCAAACACAAAAAGAAAAACCAGCACACAATGTGTACTGGTTTTTCTTGGTGCGCTGGAAGGGACTCGAACCCCCGGCCTACTGATTCGTAGGAACTGAACAGCACATTTTGTCCATTTCATCATTTGACGCTAAAACGTTATTTTAATCGAACCGCCGTTATTTTTCTGTTGTTATTCTATTGCATCCTTTGCATTGCTTGCACGTCTTTGCACCTGTTATCCATCCTTGCGATGTGCAAAAAATGTGCAAAAAGTGTGCAGAGCCAAAATCAGCCCAGCAAAACAGGCTGTTTCGCACAGCCCCAAAAGCTGGATTTCAACAGTATTTATTGTGCAAAATCTTCCAGTTTTATCCAAACAACAATCTTACATGACACATCGGTTCTATGGCAGGGTTTAGGACATCCGAACAGACACCGTTTGATATAGAAATGAGGTTCACCATGAATAAACTGCTTTCCTGCCGCTTCAATATGGACACCAACCGGGTGGAAGCCCGGTTCGCAGACGGCTCTACCGTTGCCATCGACTGCATCGCCATTGAGGATGAGTAGCACATCTAATGCTGTGACGCATGACATCGACCAGACCAATTTCTAAGACAGCTTTATCCATTTTCAGAAATGGCCGCCTGTCTCCATAAAATCTAAAAAAGACCAAAGCCATCCGGTAAAAAAAAGCGGACGGCTTTGGTCCTTTCTATGGTGTAAGGGAGAACAAATCTGTAAAGTCTGGCGGATTGAAAGCTGTCCGGCGGCAGGTACAGCCGATTTCTTTATCAGCCCAGAACGCCCACGTTCTCGATTGCGGTCTGCTGCAGCTCTTCCAGGAAGTCCAGTGCATCCTGACCGGTCACGATAAACGGATCGTTGAAGTTGATGGCCTGCTGATCTGCGGCGTACTTTCGTTGTTGTTCGCAACGTCCTCGCACAGGGAAGCCAGATAGGAAACGATGCCTGCATCGGTGCCCTTTGGGTGCCAGCCAGACGTAGTAGTTGTTAAAGTTGTTCTCCACGTAGCCGTTCTCGTTGATGGAGGGGTATCCGGCAGAGCGGAGCAGCGGTCACCGATGGTGCACAGAGGCACAACGTCGCCGTTCTCAACGTATTCCTTCGCGGTCAGGTACGGCACGAAGCAGACATCCACGTGGCCGCCCACCAGAGCTGCGATACGATCGGAACCATCGCCGCCGTCAACGATGTTGCACGCGAAGCCGGCCTGCTGCAGCAGCTGAGCGTAGACGTGGGTGTTGCCGCCGGAGGACATGCCCATCTTGATGGAGTTGGGGTTGGCCTTGGACTTCTCCAGCAGGTCTTCCATGGAGGTGATACCGGAAGCCTTGTTGGCAAACAGCATATCGCCGGGGGCACGGCCCAAGACTGCAATGACCTCAAAGTCTTCGTAGCTGTACTGGCAGGTGCCGGAAGCGTAGTTGTTGACGACAGAGCGGCACTGTTGGTGCCCAGAATGGTGTAGCCATCGGTGGGGGTGCTCTGATACTGGGTCAGAGCAACGGAGCTGTTGGAACCAGCCATGTTGGTCACGGCGATGGACTGGCCGAACGAAGGCTCCACATACTGTGCCATCAGGCGGTTGTTCAGGTCGGTATCGCCACCGGCACCAAAGCCAACCACCAGCGTCATGGAAGCGTTGGGATATCCGTCCGGCTTAGCAGCTGCGCTGCCCCTGCTGCGGTGGATGCCGTTGCAGGAAGTAGCGGTCGAGCTGGCAAAGAAGCAGCGGTGGAGCTGCCGCCGCAGGCGGTCAGGGCAGCAGCGGCACCCACAATACCCATAGCGGACAGGAACGAACGACGCGAGATCTTTTTTCATGATAAACTTTCCTTTCTCCTTGTAAATATTTGTGTGAAACCGGAATATATGATCCATTAACGTTTTCAGAATTATTCCCCTTCGGATGCCTCAACAGTCTCCACGGCAGCAGCTTCACGGTCAGCAGCGCGCTTATTGGAACGCAGGCTGTAAACGATCATGACGACAGTGACGACCAGGATGACCAGGGCAAGCGGGTGGTGCAGCAGTTCCTTCGGGCCGCTGCTCATGAAAGACTCGGCACGGCGCAGGTTCTTTTTCAAAGATGGGTCCCAGAATAAAGCCAATGGCAACAGGCATGATGGGCAGCTTCATGGCACGGATCACAACTGCGATCAGGCCGAAGTACAGCAGGCACCAGACATCAAACATGCGGTTTGCTGCAGCCAAATGCGCCCACACAGCACATGCACAGGATGATGGGCATCAGCAGGTTCTGCGGAGCAGACAGAACCTTGACAAAACCCTTGATGCCGAACAGCATGAAGAACAGCATGAACAGAGAGGACAGGCCGATGATGAGGTAGATGGCATACATCAGAGCGCCGCTCTTATCAAAGATCAGCGGGCCAGGGGCGATACCGTGGATGATCAGGCTGCCCAGCAGGATCGCCGTGATGCCATCGCCGGGGATACCCAGCGTCAGCAGGGGAATCATTGCACCGCCAACCGCTGCGTTGTTTGCCGTCTCAGAGGCAACCACGCCGTCCATGATGCCAGTACCAAACTTTTCAGGGGTCTTGGAACGGTTCTTGATCGTGGTGAGGACATGATGCCGGCAGTACCGCCGCCGATACCGGGCAGGATGCCAATGCCGGTGCCGATAAATGCCGCGATAAAGAAGTTGACGATCTGGCTCTTGAATTCCTTCCAGGTGAAACCCAGACCATGGATCTTATCCACGGTGGTGTTCTGAACGATGACTTCCTTGGGGCTTGACGACTTTCTGCGCCACAGCCACGACCTCCGGCACTGCATACAGGCCGATCAGAACGACCAGCTGCTGGAAGCCGGACTGCATATTCACACTGCCAAAGTCATAACGCACGATACTGTCAAAAGCACTGATGCCGAACGTGGCAAAGATGACACACCCAGCAGCGCTGCTGCCAGGCCTTTGACCATATCTTTGCCTGCCAGCGAAATGACCAGCGACAGGGAGAAAAATGGACAGTGCGCAATACTCAAATGCCAAACTTGATCGCGACAGCTGCCAGATAGGGGCAATGATCATCAGGGCGATCAGACCAAAAGATGGTACCCGAGGAACGAGAAGAAGATGCCGGTGCCCAGCGCCTTTGCGCCCTCGCCCTTGTGCGCCATGGGCGCGCCGTCAAATGCAGTGACCATAGAAGCGGGCGTGCCGGGAATATTCAGCAGAATAGGAGACCAGGCCGCCGGAGATGCCGCCAATGTACAGCGCCATCAGCAGTGCAATGGCTCTGTTGTCGCTCATTGCAAAAGTCATCGGCAGGCAGATGGTAACAGCCATCGTTGCAGTCAGCCCGGGGATCGCACCAAAAATAGTACCGATCAGGGGTGCCTGCTGCCACCAGTACGATGCTCAGCGGATCACCGAACACCATGGAGAAGCCTTCCATTAACATGATCTGTACCTTCCTTTCTTAGAAGATTCCCTTCAGGATACCCTGCGGGAGCGGCATCGAGAAAGCGTATTTGAACAGCGCATAGATGGCAACTGCACAGATCAGAGCAAAGATCAGTGTAAAAGCCTCCATCTTGCGATCCTCTTTGTGGGAGGATGTTGAACTCTGCAAACAGGAACAGGAACGTGGAGATCAGGAAGCCCACCGGCTGGATCAGAGCAATGTAGATCAGCAGTACCACAAACATCTCGATCACAGCACGGTTTGCGCCCAGAAATCTTTTACCATCTGTGCAGCGGTTTTCTTTTCCGGCGCATTTCCTGCTGCCTTTTCTGCTTTCATCACGCGCACACGCGGATGACCAGAATAATACCAGGATCAGCAACAGCGTGCCCAGAGCTTTGGCACAGAAAGATGCATTCAGGAACGCGATGACAGCATCTTGAGAGGGATCTTGATCCCTGGTGAGCGCCGAATATGCAATGGAAATGCGCTCAGCACGATGCCCACTTCAAAGATCGTGCTTCCTTTGTAATATTTTTCGTATTTCATAGGTTTGTTCTCCCTTTATTTTGTAGTAAGGAACAGCGGTTCAGCGTCCATCTTCCATAAATTGTCTGAACTCTGCCTCAACCCATGCAAGATAATTCTGCCAGTCCTGGCCGGTCGGGTCAATGAACGGATTTCCGGCATCCGGATCTGCAAAGCTTTTTTTCCATCTTTTGCAGGATGTGGTTCGGCAGGATGCCTTCCCCAGCACCAGCTGCACATTCTGTGCCTTCATTTTTCCAGCGAGCGGCAGAAATTGGGCTGAAGATCCGACAGGCCATACCGTGCAAAGAACTTTGTACATCGTAATGAATCCTGCGCCGCCAAACGTCTCCCGCGAGTGTGCCAGATATGCCCATTAGTCTTCAACGTCAGACGAAAGAACGACATGGTGCGCTTCGTGTGGCCGGCGGTCTCCACGCAATGCGGATCACGGTGTTGCCCCAAGCGCAGATCTCGTCGCCGTCTTCCAGCAGAGCACATCCCAGGATGGATCATCCGATAGCTCGAAGATATGGACGTCCTGCGGGATAACGGCAAGTTCCGGCTTCCGCTGCACGCTCTCCCATTCATCCCTGCCAGCATGGGCCGCTTTGCACCGTAGATTTTTGTCAGGGGTGAATTAAAGCGCCAAAATGGTCGTAATGCGAAGATGGGCTTTGATCGGATTTTTTGACTCGCTTTTTGGGTCAAAAAACCTGCTTCCCAGATGGAGTTTATCAGCAAGATGATCCAGTTCGAGGGTAGCTTGTGTCGATCACGATCAGACCTGCACCCGTGTCGATGTCGGGTGAGGAAACGAACCGCACTTGGCTTGCCAATGTAGTAAACATTTCCGGCAATTCAGGAAAGGTTTATAAAAGTCATCCGGGCTAACGATGCTGCAATTCATCAGGCCTTCCCAATCAGGCCTGCCAGAACTTGTAATAATGTTCATAGCGTGCGAGGATTGTAATCCTCATGCTTTCCCTTCTTTCTGTTTTTGATCTTGTGTCAGCCGGCGTATTTACTTATCGGCTAGCCCACTTGGGATGGTCGTAAACCTTTTTGTCTGCCACGAGCCACTTCTCGCCGCGGATAACGGCCAAGCAGCCGTCCACGCACATATTGGCCATCTTAATGACGGCTTCGCGGGTCTGTGCCGGCGGGTGGGGGGCTGACGATCAGGTTGGGGGGTGTTCAGCAGCGGATCATCTCGTTGCAAGGCACGTCGGTGCCAGCACCGGCAATGGTATAACCCGCAAAGCTGCGCACAGGTCGGCTTCGTTCACGATGCCGCGGCTTCTGATTGATGACCAGGCGAGTCTTTTCATGGTGGCCAGCTCGGCTGCCTGATCATGTCGCGGGTCTGGTCGGTCAGGGGCATGGACGGTGACGATGTCCGGCCACCTTCCAGCAGCTCCTTGTAATCGGCGTAATATTCAGCACCCAGAGCTCGATCTTGTCCTGACTCGAAGGGGGCGCTTTCAGCCTTACGCCCCTGACAGATCTTTGCGGTCTCATGGCCAATAGCACCAGACGTGAGCACCCACGGTCTTGCCTTCCAGCTCCAGAGGCCTTGTGGACTACCACTTGGATCTCCCAGTTGCCCTTCTGGTCTCCACCTGACCACTCGTGAGGTTCGTTGGAGAGAACATCACTTAGCCACGGCATGTTCTGCCACACTGCAGTTGTTTGGCACAGGGGTGATAACCACGGGGATGCCCGCTCAGTGGCTTTCTTCACGTCCACGAGTCGTAGCCTTTACCGGTGCGGCCAGGCCCTTCAGTTTGGGACTGTTCTCAATGGCATGGGCATCGCACTTTGCGATGCGGACGATCAGCATCAGCGTCCTGCATGTCGTCTAGTAGTTATTGGGGTCGGATTATCTTCTGCAATGATCTCGACCTGACCGTTGGTGTCAGCCTTCAGCTTTTCGTGCCTTCCGGGCAGATCGACTGCGTCATAACAAAATTTCATAGTGTTTCTCCTTCAGGTCCTGTTTTTCCAGCTTGCGGCGTATGCGATGGAAATTCGCAAAGCTCAGCTCGTTGCTGGCGCCGGTACCCGCCAGTGCATAGCCTGTGCCATGGTCACGCTGACACGGACGATGGGGGAGGCCCAGAGTGATATTCACCCCCCCGGCCTTCAAAGGGCTGCTTCTCTCGCGGTCATACACAAAGCCGACAGTCTTAATGGGGATGTGGCTGATCGTGGTACGCTGACCACCACGATATCGTACCCAGCCGCCGATGGCTGACTGAATACACTGTCCGGGGGCAGGGAGCCGATAGCATCAATGCCCTCGGCCTTGCGGCATCGATGGCGGGCTTGATCTCCTCGATTTCCTCCGGCCAAACAGTCCG
>VOFJ01002403.1_pt1 | contig 17313 bp, 25 predicted proteins | sample 5384081 | NCBI WGS metagenome assembly VOFJ01 (sample SAMN12384729, study PRJNA508395) | human gut metagenome | isolation source: healthy gut I | host: Homo sapiens
ACGTATATGCACATCCAAATTTACCAAAGCCGATTGCCGCGACACTTTATCATAAGAAACAAACAGCCCGCCGCCTGCTACTTCATCTTCATAATTGGGGTCGGTAATAAATACGCGGTTGTGAGCTATCATCCAACAGTCACGATAGATCCCGCCAAAGTAAGCAAAAATCCAGTGTTTCCTGCGTCTTACCGGGAGGATAGGAAGGATCGTCACTATTATCAGCCCACACCGTGACCACATTATCTTCACCAAAGTTCAGGGCAGAAGATACATCAACAATAACAGGCAGAAAGCCTCCGAAATGCTCTTTCAGCAGTTTACCGTTAACCCATATTTTTGATTTCCCCATTATAGCTTCAAAATGAAGAAACAATTGTTTGTTCTTCCAGGCTTCATCAGGTGTGAAATGTTTCCGGTACCATATTTCGCCTTGGTAATTAATACACCCGCTAGCCTCAACCGGAAGATATTCTATCCCATTAGGTAAGGATACGATATCCCATTTCTTATCATCGAAGTTTTTTCTGTTCGGCACCTTCTATCTTCCCTTTGTAGAAACGCCAGGCGGGATTCATATCATACACCGTGCGACCGGTATTGGGCAGCGAATAAAAACCTGCCGTTGAATAAGAAGGTTGAAAATCAGCATAAGACGCTAACGGATTTGCTAACAACAGGCAAACCATTAGTACTTTCCATAGCATAAAAATATGTTTCATAAATTTAATGGATTAAATAATTTATTATAGAACTTCATCCGGCCAAGGAACGATTTCCCCCGTCTCTTTAAAAAGAAAGACGTTGAGCATAATTTTTCCGTAAATATACACCTAATTCTTCAGATAACTTCTTTACTACATCAGGTATTCTTCTACAAGATTATTTTTCCGAAATATCTTCTACAATATTAAACCATTCATTAAATCATCCTGCCTTTTATCCATTTCCTCAAGAAGTGCCGCATAAGCAATGCCAATGTTTGACAAGCCTTTTTATTATTCCCGATTCATCAGCCGATGGTCCGCCATCTGTTCGAACTTCGTGCCGGGACGGCCGTAATTGGCATACGGATAGATAGAGATGCCTCCACGCGGAGTAAAGATTCCCGTGACTTCGATATATTTGGGGTTCATCAGTTTAATAAGGTCTTTCATGATGATATTTACACAATCTTCATGAAAAGCTCCATGATTGCGGAAGCTGAAAAGGTAGAGTTTCAAACTCTTGCTTTCTACCATCTTTACTTCCGGAATGTAGCTGATACGTATTTCGGCAAAGTCCGGTTGTCCGGTAATGGGGCACAGGCTTGTGAACTCCGGGCAGTTGAAACGTACCCAGTAGTCATTTTCCAGATGCTTATTATCGAAAGCTTCCAGTACTTCAGGAGCATAATCTTGCTTATACTCGGTCTTTCTTCCCAATAAGGAAAGTTGGTCTTTTAATTCAGCCATTGTTTAATATAGTTTTAAACCTCTCTTCATATAGGAAAAAAACGCAAAAAACATCTTTCACCTGTCACCATACTGGAACAAACGGCTTATCCATCGATGGTTCAGCAGTGAAAGATTGATTATTGCAATCTTTCACCGATCTTTCATCTTTCACCATCCGGTATTCCTATTATCATCTGGTACTCCTATTATCAAAACGACCGTTGCTTTTAGTCGTTTCCCTATAAAGGAATGAAGTGTTTCACTATGATGGAACTCTAGTTTCAAAGCCTTGAAACTAAAAGTTTCGAGCGTATGAAACTATGGTTTCAAGTAATAGAAACTAAAGTTTCAAGCGTATGGAACCAAAGTTTCAAGCGGTTGAAACTTCTTGAAACAACCGGCAATGACTCTTTACCCTTGCACATCCCGAAATGAAACGAACACCAATAAAAGAATGGCAAGCAGCTGTCAGCAACAATAAAGGTGACAATAAAAAAGCATTCATCGGTTATTATCACCCTATTATCACCATCTATTATCACCCTTTATTCATTCGTAACCAAGTAGTTAACCTCCAAAAGTGACAAGTGACAATAAAATAACACGTTTTTAGTCTCTATGTAGAGATATTATTGATTCTTCTTTTTTAAATACTTCTCCAATCCCTCCCGACGCAGCGTACAAGCCGGACAATGCCCACAGCCATCCCCCTGAACGCCATTATAGCACGTCAAAGTCTCGTTACGAATCAACTCCAGCACACCCAGTTCGTCGGCCAAAGCCCAAGTTTCTGCCTTATCAATCCACATCAAAGGGGTATGAATCACGAATTGTTCATCCATAGCCAGGTTTAATGTCACATTCAAAGACTTAATAAACGCGTCCCGGCAATCGGGATAACCGCTAAAGTCAGTCTGAGAAACTCCCGTCACCAAATGATTAATACCACGTTCACGGGCATAGACAGCTGCTATACTCAGGAAAAACAGATTGCGTCCCGGCACAAAGGTATTAGGAACGCTATCTGCGGGCTTTTCCTGATCCATTACCATCGTCGTATCCGTCAATGAGTTATGTCCCAGGCTTCCGATGAAGGACACATCCATCACATCAAATTCCACTTCTGCCTTTCGGGCTATTTCTCTGGCGAGTTCCACTTCCTTCTGATGTTTCTGTCCATACAGGAAACTCAGCGCGTATACTTTCTTAAATTCACGTTTCGCCCAAAAGAGGCAAGTAGTCGAATCCTGTCCACCGCTGAATACCACCAATGCAGTCTCTCTGTTCATCATAAAATTCTCTTTATATTCTCAGCCTTCGAAGCAGGCCGGAAGAAGTCGTTTCATTAAATATCTTTGACTTTCAGCACGTTATAAGAAATATTAGTATCGTACACGTCGCTGCCGTCTATCTTCTTAATCACTTTCACTACACGGATAGTCACCGGAAGGATGATAACTTCATACATAGATTTCAGTATGATCTGAATACACATCATGATAAGCAATTCCCGCCACGCAATGATTCCTCCGAAAGCAATCGGGAAGAAAATCAACGAATCGGCAGTCTCGCCGACAATCGTTGAGAGAATAGCCCGGTGGCAGAAAGTTACGCCCCTGACTGGCAATCTTCATCTTACTCATCACATACGCATTCAGGAATGAACCGACAAGGAAAGCCATCAAACTGGCTGCTACGATGCGGGGTGCCATGCCGAATACAAAATCGAAATGCTCTCCCCTTCCCAGAAAGGAGCGGCAGGTATCGCAACAGCTATCAAGCCAAGCCCTACCACAAAGAAATTCATGGCAAAACCACTCCAGATGATAAGACGCGCTTTCTTGAATCCCCAGACTTCGGCGATGCAATCATTGATGATATAAGAAATAGGAAAAACCAATAATCCGGCGGTTACAGTCAGACTGCCGATCTGAATTACTTTCGTTTCAAGAAGATTGGCTGCAATCAGGCACACATTGAACAGAATGCCCAGCAGCATAAAAGGTACAGATACTTTTTCTTTCATAACTCCTGTTTTTTACGTGGTGTTCTAGAATACACGACCGCTATTCACGGCATCATACATTTTTTCTTGTTTCGGAGTGCAAAGGTAAAAAATAAAACTGAAAGTATCGCTTTTTTCTTCTTATCAGATTCTATACGCCGGGAAAACACGGAAATAAAAAACAAGCCTCCCCATCAGTTTCGCATTCAGACAGGAAGGCTCATTCACTTTGACCTTAAAACACATCACTCAATTAGAAAGTTGCATCAGGAGAAGTCTTTCAATTCTTCTTTCAGACGCTTGCGGATAAAGAAAAGTCGGCTCTTTACCGTCCCCATCGGCAATCCTAATTTTTCGGCAATTTCCCTGTATTTAAATCCAGCTACAAACATCTGGAAAGGAACTTTCATATCTTCGGGGATGGAATGGATCACTCTATACAGCTGCTTCATGTCATAAGCAAACTCGAAACGGTCGCCTTCTTCATCTTCTATCAAACTTTGCTGATTGATGGAATAGGTATCATCGATCAAATTCATTTCGCGGACCGTGCGCCGGTAGTTGTTGACGAAGATATTACGCATGATGGTAAACATCCATCCTTTCAGATTCTTGGCATGCGTAAATTTCTCATGATTATCCAATGCCTGCAATACACAATCCTGAACTAAGTCGTTAGCAGAATCACGGTCTGCAGTCAACTTATATGCGAAACGATGCAGGTCTGACTCCATCGCCAATATTCCTTGAGTAAATCTACTTTTTCCATTCTCGTATTTTCATTTATCTAATTAGTACGATACAAAGATCCGCCTTTTTAGAATCATTATAAATAGCAATTCTTCCGATAAGTTTGGCAATTTTTCCTTAGCGCCTCTCAACCATTTCTTTTTTTAGTTGTTCATTGGGCATTCACCTAAAACTTAACTTATAATGAAAACAAGCTTTAAAATGGTAGCAATGCTACTGGGGATCGGAATTTTCCCCCGTCTGTGCCCAGGCGCAAAAGAAAGTAGTCATCGAGGATGAAGAACCGAATTCTATCATGTTTGTTTCACGGGATAAAGCAGGAGATGAAATCATCCGAATCATGAACGACCGTTCGCAGATGCGTTTCCACGACCCGAATGCTCCCCGCTTTCCTGCTAACCGACCAGAAAGGGAAATTTGCCCTTGGTATCGGAGGATACGTACGTGCGACGGCAGAGTATGATTTCAACGGCATCGTAAATGATGTGGATTTCTATCCGGCATTGATCGGACAGCCCGGAAAGGGTAATTTTGCCAAGAATCAATTTCAGATGGACATCACCACTTCTACCCTATTCCTGAAATTGGTAGGACGAACCAAGCATCTGGGCGACTTCGTGGTGTATACCGCCGGAAACTTCCGTGGAGATGGGAAGACGTTTGAACTTCAAAATGCGTATGCGCAGTTCTTAGGATTTACCATCGGATACAGCTACGGTTCATTCATGGACCTTTCGGCTCTGCCTGCAACAATTGACTTCGCCGGTCCGAACGGTTCCGCTTTCTATCGTACCACTCAACTGAGTTATATGTGTGATAAACTGAAAAACTGGAGATTCGGCGTTGCCATGGAAATGCCTTCGGTAGACGGAACGACCAACAATGACGTAGCAATCAATACTCAACGAATGCCGGACTTCGCCGCTTCCGCACAGTTCAACTGGAACAGCAGCAGCCATATTAAATTAGGTGCGATTGTCCGTAATATGACTTATTCGAGCAATGTGCACGATAAGGCTTACTCAAAGACCGGATTCGGCTTGCAAGCCTCTACAACGTTTAATATCACAAAGAAATTGCAGGCATACGGACAATTCAATTATGGTAAAGGGATCGGTTCTTATCTGAATGATTTAAGCAATCTGAATGTTGACCTCGTTCCCGATCCGGATAATGAAGGCAAGATGCAGGTTCTTCCGATGCTGGGTTGGTATGCGGGGTTGCAATATAATATTTGCCCGAATGTATTTGTATCCGGTACATACAGCTTATCCAGACTTTACTCTGAAAACGGCTATCCTAGTGCAAACCCCGATTCGTATCGCAAAGGGCAATATCTTGTAGCCAATGCTTTTTGGAATGTAAGCGGTAATCTTCAAGTCGGTGTCGAATACTTGAGAGGATGGCGCACTGATTTCAGTTCTTCAACCCGCCATGCCAACCGGTTGAATATGCTGGTACAATATTCTTTCTAAGACAAAAAATAAAGAAAGCCGCCTCAAGACAATGTCCGAGACGGCTTCTTTATATATAAAGGTCGGATTATGAAATCTTAGAACTTGTAGTCTACACCAAGACCGAACACCTTATTAGTACGGCTGTATGTAGTTGATGAAGCTCCAAGAGCTGTTTCTGTCATTTTATTATAGTCCTTGTAGTTTGTCCAGAAATAAGCAACATTCATCGTCAAATGCTTCGTCATTTTGATTGCGGCACCAAAACCAAGTGAATAAGAATCGCATGAGAAACTAATATCGCTCTGGAAATCATCTGCCAATCCATAATCTGTATTTTGATAACCACCGCTAATCGTCAGTTGTTTAGTCACATCCCACTCTGCACCAAGTAGAATTTCGTGTGTACCATGCTTCAAAGCTTTCTGCTTGTCATTGGCCATACCGGCAGCCTTATCGAAGAAATGATGATATTCTACTGTTGCACGAAGCGTAGGAAGGAATTCATAACCAACAGCTGCAGTCAATAATGCAGGGAATGGAGTATTCACTCGGAGTATTCACACCATCCTTATAGTCAGCCAACGGATTTCCTTCATCCCCCATTACATTCCCCATCTGACGAACTTCCGCTTTCTTGGTCTTATTCTCAAGATTCAAGCTTGTCATGAACTCATATTTCAAACCGATATTCCATTTACCCAGTTTCACATCGGCTCCAAGAATAGGCGTAATTCCCCAACCTGTCTGGTCACAATCCAATTCGATACCTGCTAATTCCGTACCTGCCGGCATACCCGGCAAGTCTGCTTTCACTTTCGCAGTCAGAAATCCTTCATACCCACCGGTAAAATAATTCATACGTCCACCGGCAAACACACCTAACCAATCATTAACTTGATACGACAACCCCAATTGCACACCATAAATAAACTGGCTTCCGTCCATTGCACTATTGATTGTGTACATATTAGGAGTAACCTTGCCACTTGCAGCTTGATAAATCTGTCCCATCACCATTGAATCGAACATACCCAAACCATCATCAAACGATGCCTTACCGCCACCACCTACAACAGCAAAGCTACCGGAAATAGTCCAGTCTCCTTTTTTATATGCACCTTGAAAACTAGGAATGAAAGGAGCAGAAGCTTTTCCTTTATAATAACGTCTGTGCCCGTCTTCCGGGAACAGTGGAAACGTCATATCTATATTACGCGTTTGATAAGCACTTTGTCCATTCAAAGACAAATAGAGACCATCTTCCGGCAAGAAGGCCAAACCGGCCGGATTGGAATAAACACCGTCAATATCAATAGAAGCACCACGCGCTAACATTCTAAGAAAAGCTACATGCTGATTAGTATTTGTAGGAAGACCACCGGCAAAAGTTGGAATTGAAACGATTAACATTGCAATGCTAATCAACGAAATTTTTCTCATCTAAATCTTTTTTAATTTAATTCGGGCGCAAAGATACGACTATAATTGCACATAGAAGGTATAATTGTGCACTTATTTTCGTTAATCCACCTATTTTAATTGAAAACAAACTGTTTCTAATGAAACAATTCACATTCAGAGCAAAGGTAAAGATAAACAAACCACCCTGTTTTTACGTTTATTAATAAGAATAAAAACAGAAAATATTATGGCCTATACAATTGCATTTTTCGGAACAAAGCCTTATGACGAAGCTTCTTTCACTGATAAAAACAAAGAGTTCGGATTTGAATTCCGTTATTACAAAGGGCACCTGAATAAGAATAATGTGCTACTGACGCAAGGAGTAGATGCGGTCTGTATTTTGTTAATGATATTGCCGATGCAGAAGTCATTCATGCTATGGCAGCCAACGGAGTAAAGCTACTGGCACTCCGATGTGCAGGATTCAATAATGTAGACCTGAACGCTGCCGCCACTGCCGGAATCACCGTTGTACGGGTTCCCGCATATTCGCCTATGCGGTTGCAGAATATACCGTAGCACTTATGTTCTCTCTCAACCGAAAAATTCCACGCGCTTCGTGGCGTACACAAGACGGTAACTTCTCCCTGCACGGTCTGCTGGGATTCGACATGTACGGAAAAACTGCAGGCATCATCGGTACGGGAAAGATCGCAAAGATCCTGATTCATATTCTGAAAGGGTTCGGCATGAACATATTGGCCTACGACCTTTATCCGGACTATAACTTCGCCCGGGAAGAACAAATCGTTTATACTTCTTTAGACGAATTGTACCATAGTTCCGACATTATTTCCCTGCATTGCCCACTTACCGAAGCCACCAAATATCTGATCAACGACTACTCCATCAGCAAAATGAAAGACGGAGTCATGATCATCAATACCGGTCGTGGACAACTGATTCATACCAACGCCCTGATCGAAGGACTAAAAAACAAGAAAATCGGCTCTGCCGGCTTGGACGTGTACGAGGAGGAAAGCGAATACTTCTACGAAGACCAGTCCGACCGCATCATCGACGACGACGTGCTTGCCCGGCTGCTTTCATTAACAATGTGATTGTGACCTCCCACCAAGCCTTCTTCACACGTGAAGCAATGGGAAATATCGCCATGACGACACTTCAGAATATCAGGGATTTCATCAACCATAAGCCTTTGCTAAATGAAGTGAAGAGATAGAACCTTTCCCCCACCCTCTTTGTTCATAAGACATATAAACAACAAGAAAAAGGAGAAAATTATGAAGAAAGTAATACATAAAGCAGATACAAGAGGACATTCCCAATATGACTGGCTGGATAGTTACCATACCTTTAGTTTTGACGAATACTTCGATTCTGATCGTATCAACTTTGGTGCCCTCCGCGTATTGAATGATGACAAAGTCGCACCCGGAGAAGGGTTCCAAACTCACCCGCATAAAAATATGGAGATCATCTCCATCCCTTTGAAAGGACATCTGCAACATGGTGACAGCTAGAAAGAACAGCCGTATCATCACTGTCGGAGAATTCAGACGATGAGTGCCGGAACAGGAATCTTCCATAGCGAAGTGAATGCCAGTCCCGTAGAACCGGTAGAGTTCCTGCAAATCTGGATTATGCCGAGAGAACGGAACACACGCCCCGTTTATCAGGATTTCAACATCAGTGAACTGGAACGCCCGAACGAATTGGCAGTTATCGTTTCGCCCGACGGAAGCACTCCCGCTTCCCTTCTGCAAGATGCCTGGTTCTCTATCGGCAAAGTAGAAGCCGGAAAGAAACTTGGATACCATACACACCAAAGTCATGCGGGCGTTTACATCTTTCTGATTGAAGGAGAAATCATTGTAGACGGTGAAGTCATGAAACGCCGTGACGGAATGGGGATTTATTGATACTAACAACTTCGAACTGGAGACATTAAAAGATTCACATATTCTGTTGATCGAAGTTCCTATGTAATGAACGAACAATTTAATGCCAGATAATCTTATGGTAAAAATAAACATTGCAGATATCCGGCAAGAATATACGAAAGGCGGGTTGAGGGAAAATGAACTTCCCTGCGACCCGCTTTCACTTTTCAGCCGCTGGCTACAGGAAGCCATCGACGCAAACGTAGAAGAACCGACCGCCGTCATTGTAGGTACCGTATCTCCCGAAGGCAGACCCTCGACCCGTACCGTACTGCTAAAAGGACTCCATGATGGAAAATTTGTCTTCTATACCAATTATGAAAGCCGTAAAGGAAGGCAATTGGCACAAAATCCGTATATCTCCCTCTCTTTTGTGTGGCACGCCCTCGAAAGACAAATACATATAGAGGGAATAGCGACGAAAGTTCCTCCGGAAGAATCGGATGAATATTTCCGGAAACGTCCCTATAAAAGCCGGGTCGGTGCACGAATTTCTCCACAGAGCCGGCCTGTCAAGAGCCGGATGCAGCTGATACGCGCTTTCGTGAAAGAAGCCGCCCATTGGATAGGGAAAGAAGTGGAAAGGCCCGACAACTGGGGCGGATATGCCGTCACTCCTACCCGGATGGAGTTTTGGCAAGGAAGACCGAACCGGCTGCACGACCGTTTTCTGTATATCCTGAAAGAGAATGGAGAATGGAAAATCAGTCGTCTTGCTCCTTGATTTCGTCGATTTTTCTTGGCAACTCCAACTAGAATACGTAATATTGCAACTGTAAAAATAATCAGCTCATGATACTGGATTATATTTATCATAGCGGTTTTGCCATCGAAGCAGAAGGTGTGACCGTCATCATCGATTATTACAAAGATTCTTCGGAAACTGAACATAACCGGGGAATCGTACATGACTACCTCCTGCAAAGACCGGGTAAACTCTATGTATTGGCCACTCACTTTCATCCCGACCACTTCAACCGCGAAATACTGACGTGGAAAGAAGTGCGTCCCGACATCCGGTACATTTTCTCCAAAGATATTCTGAAAAGCCATCGTGCAAAGCCCGAAGACGCTACCTATATTAAAAAAGGAGAAACCTATGAAGACGAGACGCTCCGCATCGAAGCATTCGGCTCGACCGATGTGGGCAGTTCATTCCTGCTCAATCTGCAAGACTGGAGTGTCTTCCATGCAGGCGACCTGAACAACTGGCACTGGAGCGAGGAATCTACCGAAGCGGAGATACGAAAAGCCAACGGAGACTTCCTTGCAGAAGTTAAATATTTAAAAGAAAAAGCACCGGAGATTGATTTAGTGCTGTTTCCAGTGGACCGCAGGATGGGAAAAGATTATATGAAAGGTGCAAAACAGTTCATCGAACAAATAAAAACTACTATATTTGTACCCATGCACTTTAGTGAAGACTACGAGGGCGGAAATGCGCTCCGTGGTTTTGCCGAAAATGCAGGATGCCGGTTTATCAGCATCACCCATCGGGGCGAAAGTTTTGAGATAACCAAATAAACACATGATAATTATGAATAAGTTTACGATTCTGTTTCTTACCATGTTCCATGCACTGCCAATGGCAATGAGAGCCGAATCGCAAAAGAAAAAAGAGATGATACCAGATACCTTGCGGGAGCTGTTCCTGTAGTAGATGGTAAAGTAGTATTTTCCAAGGAATTCCAGATTCCCGGAATGAGTCAGAAGCAAATCTACGACACTGTCATGAAGTGGATGAACGAACGTCTGAAAGAAAACAATAATCCGGACAGCCGCGTCGTTTTCAGCGATGAAGCACAAAGGAACCATCGCCGGTGTAGGTGAAGAATGGATCTTTTACAGTTCCAGCGCCCTGTCATTGGACCGCGCTTGAATCAATTACCAGATCACTGTTACCTGCAAACCGGGCAGTTGCTTGGTGGAACTGGAAAAAATCCGTTTCACCTACCGTGATACAGAAAAGTACAAAGCAGAAGAATGGATTACCGATGAATACGCGCTCAATAAAACTAAAACCAAACTAGTGCGCGGCTTGGCTAAATGGCGCAGAAAAACGGTAGACTTTGCCGATGATATATTTATGGATGTAGCTGTAGCCTTCGGTGCTCCCGATACTCGTCCGAAGTCTGAGAAAAAGAAGAAAGAAGAAGAAGCACAGAAGCCGTCTATCGTTGCTGCTGCAGGTCCGCTGGTGATTGGTCAGGACGACATCAAAGTGACGACCGCCGAACCCGTTCAAACTACAGTTCCTGCTGCTACTTTAACTCCTGCAACTCCTGTCGGCAAGGCTTCAGCAGATATGCCAGGATATGTAGAAATCGATCTGAAGCAGATTCCGGGTGATGTATACGCTTTGATGGGCAAGCGGCAAACTGGTGATCACTATCGGAAAAGACGAGTTCAACATGACAAATATGACAGCAAATGCAGGCGGCGCACTAGGCTATCAGAAAGGAAAAGCCGTTGCTTATTGCACGCTTTCTGCCGATCAGCCCTACGAAGCGATAGAAAAGCAGACACTTATGCACTGAAACTCTACGCTCCGAACCAAACGACTCCTTCGGCTGTTATTGAATGTAAGAAACTGCCTTCACAAACGACTCCGCAAGCCGGTCAACCCCGCACTTACGTCGGAGAGATCGTGAAGCTATTGATGAAAAAAATTAACAAGATAGCAATCATGGAAATTAAAAGTAGATTTGACCATTTTAATATCAACGTCACCGAATCTGGAGCGGAGTATTGCTTTCTACGGGAAAGCGCTCGGCTTAAAAGAACATCATCGGAAAGAAGCTTCCGACGGTTCATTCATCCTGGTCTACCTGACAGATAACGAGAGACGGATTTCTTCTGGAATTAACATGGTTGAAAGATCATACGGCTCCTTATGAGTTGGGTGAGAACGAGAGTCATCTCTGCTTTCGTGTAGCAGGTGATTATGATGCAGTCCGTGCCTATCACAAAGAAATGGGTTGCGTGTGTTTCGAGAATACCGCCATGGGACTGTATTTCATTAATGACCCGGACGATTATTGGATTGAGATACTTCCGCAGAAATAATTCATATGATAAAAAAGCGGGGCAGGATGATTATCCTGCCCCGCATTATTTTACCAAATCATTGTCTATGAAAATAAATAGCATATTCCTAAAATAACTGTTCCTATATAAAAGCAAACAAAAATAATACAAATATGATTCTTATTTTTTATGTCGATTTGCTCTTTTTCTCCGGATATCCGCTTTCATCTTTGCGGCACCCGAACCATGTTGTCCACGAATATAGGTTGCCTTCTTAGCCTTTGTCTTCACTTTTTTCATCTTCCTGTGGCTTGTCTTTCTTACCTTTAAAGACAATTCCACCCATGATTGCTTCTTCTATACTCATATATATCATATTATTAGTATTCACATTTCCGATGCAAAGATAAGCCTTTTCTACGGATTTATTTATCTTTGGCGGATAAAACAATACATAATCACCAAAATGGCAACAATAACCCTTTCCGCAGAAAAGGACCCGATGGGAGCTGCAATCTCCGATTATTTCAATCATCACAGAGCTGACCGCTTGCGAGTATTCTCTTCTCAATTCGAAGAAGATGAAATCCCCGTTAAGGAATTATTCCGAAGTATACAGTCCATGCCAGTTCTCGAACGCACTGCTCTGCAAATGGCTACGGGAAGAATATTAGATGTAGGAGCCGGAAGCGGCTGCCACGCATTGGCACTTCAAGAAATGGGAAAAGAAGTTTGCGCCATTGACATCTCTCCGCTTTCCAACGAAGTAATGAAACAACGCGGCGTAAAAGATTCCCGCCTCATCAATCTCTTTGACGAAACATTCACCGAAACATTCGATACGGTTCTGATGCTGATGAATGGTTCGGGCATCATAGGAACACTAAATAATATGCCTGCCTTCTTCCAACGGATGAAACGTATCCTCCGCCCTGGCGGATGTATATTAATGGATTCAAGCGACTTACGATATCTGTTCGAAGAAGAAGACGGCAGCATGCTTATCGACCTGGCCGGAGATTATTATGGGGAAGTGGATTTCCGGATGCAATACAAGAGTATAAAAGGAGACACATTCGATTGGCTATATATCGATTTTCAGACACTTAGCCTGTACGCCTCCGAATGTGGATTAAAGCGGAACTTGTCAAAGAAGGAAAACATTATGATTATCTGGCTAAGCTTAGCATTGTTTAGAATGCTCTTTATAAAATAGTGACGGGATTCAGGATAGTGACAGTATCACCGGAATAGTGTAAAAAATAGTAACGCTATCCTGTTGTGATAGCGTTACTATTTTTATTGTACACGAAAGTTTTACGATTCTTCCTGAGATACCACCTGATGAAATGTTCTTTATCCTATTTCAGCATTTCATTAATCGTCTGCACCAGTGAAGCAAATTCTTCCTCATTGTACCAAACGGGTTAGCTTTACTATTTTTCCTTCTTTATCTATCAAAACATTCCGCGTTATGCCGGAATCACGTAATGCATACTTCGCAAAGATATCAGCTCCCGGATCCAAACCTAGCGAGTAAGTCACTCCGGTAGATTTTGCAAAAGCCAGTACTTTTTCAAGCGGTTCGTCACGGTCTATTCCAATCAGTGCAAAGTCTGCATTATCCTTATGCTTCAGCCAAATGTCTTTTTCTATAAAAGGCATTTCCTTACGGCATACTCCACACCAACTTGCTGTAAACTGCAACATTACAACCTTCCCACGAAGAGAAGACAAACTCACTTGTTTACCATCCGTCAATGTAATCGTAAAATCAGGGGCCATCCCCTACCTTCTGACAATATATCCTGTACTATCTGCTTTGAAGCCGACACGTCTCCAACTACTTTCGTACTATCCGATGCCATTTCAGTGGCAGCCATTCCTTTCTTCTGACCGGAACAAGCCAGTAAACTAACGGCTAATAAAGCCACACCACACACATTCATAATTTTCTTTTTCATTGTCTTGCAATTATTAGTGAGAATGCAAATATAAAAAAAGTACATGATGTATTTGCATTTTTAAAAGTATTTCGTACCTTTGCACCCGCAAAATGGAAATAACGCCTCTTTAGCTCAGTTGGCCAGAGCACGTGATTTGTAATCTCGGGGTCGTTGGTTCGAATCCGACAAGAGGCTCACCAATAAAAAGCTGTTTATCCGTATGGTAAACAGCTTTTTTTATTGATTATATCATTCAGGATTTTTGCCTGCGAAACACTACTAGTTCTGCTAGAATAGAACAACATTTTTCGGGAAGTATTGACTCTTAGTGAATATCTAATAACTTCCAATTATAATAATATCCGTTGATATTAAGAGAACATTTATTGATTATAAGTCGATTTTTTAAATGGCATTATGATTAATAGTAAAAAAGTGATTAAAATATTTTTTATATTGAATAAGTTTATTACCTTTATTATATGTTTAAAAATTACACAAACAATCTCTTTTTAAAAAAAATATAGACCTCTAATACATAATGACTTATGACAATTGACTATACATAATAATATATTTCACATAAATAAATGTTTAACTATTAAATTACACAACTATGAAAATGAACACAAAGCTAGTGCTAGTCTTAACATTTATGTTGGTGGTATCATCGTGTAATGACTCTGATATCATAGTAGAAAATGCCAATAGTGGCATTTCAATTGACAAATCTACACAATTAAATCTTACTCCTGACGAAAAGCTACATAAGGAGCAATCTAGTTTGGAAAACATGCTGATGGATCAGATTATTTATCGTGACTCTGCTTATATACTTAATATGAGTAAAGAAGAAGCCATTGATCTTACTATCCCGGATAGCTTGTATGTCCATTATCTAAAAATAGTTGATGATCTAAACACTTTACAATGAAAAGTACAAAGTTAATGCTAATCACAATACTATGTTTAAATATTATCGTCACTCAGTGGCTGTAAAAAAGATATAGTAGAATCATTATTAAAAAAATAACAGCTATGTTGAATGTATTATAAATGGTAAATGTGCTAGGGGAGAAGGACTAAGAACAATGTTTGAAGCTCCGACACGTTTTCATATGAACTATTCATATTATGACGATGGCTCTTTTTACTTTCAATATAGCTAAAGGCATTAATGATAAGGAAGGTGGAAATTATAGGATATATATTTCTGTCACTCAAAAGGGACTACCGCAATTGGGAGAGAAATATTATTTCAAGGAACATATTGATAACAATGGTCCATTTGATTTTGAGGATGAATGTTATATAGCGTCCATTGAAGTAACTCCGTACCTTTATCAATGTTCAGATACAACTCTTATCCCTAAAAGTATCAGAAAAAAAGAAGATTATTCTAAAGACTGACATTGTAAACAAAGGGTATATTGAGTTTACTAATATTAATGTAGATAAAGGTGAAATCTTTGGTCTATTTAATTTTGAAACTGAGGTTACAGTAAACGTGTTCCACAGGCTTCATATAAGGCATCAGTAACAGAAGGGAAGTTTGAGGGATATAACATTGAAAGGAATAGAACTTTCTATACATCAGGATTATTTGATTATATTCTTGTAAAAAGTCTACTCATTATGAAAAATATAATTTTTCCGTTGTGCTGCATATTCTACATGTCGGCACTAGGGCAATCACATTTTGTTGAAAGATACCCCTGAAGTCAGGAACTGGCTTGACAACATGTTCCAGCACCTTGACAAGAGTAAGATTCCTCATGGTCTTCTTCGTGACTATGCCTTTGAATTGGCTGATCTGGATATTTATAATGGCAAGGAATTGAATGATAGCAATTATGTGGATCGTGTCGCCTTCGAGAATCTTCTTCGTACCGTTCGCTCCTCCTCTGTGGTTGCCAAGCCTTTCAATGCAGAAGAGGTTCTTGCCACCCAACACTCCCTTTCTGGAAGAGGTAAAGAAGGGGGATTATAGGGGTCGTGTTGTACCAGTATTCATATATTCGTGAAGACGCATTGAGCAGTCATCTTATACGTTACGAGAATGAGCAGGTTTTCGACAACGAGGTGAACGGTGTTTGGCAGAACAGATATCTCCTGTGCTTTATAGCAACGCTCCCGTCAGATGCTTATCAACTATGTTGATGACAATGGGAACGTAGACAACTCCTATCATACTGTTTGGCAGCGTGAACTCACCAAGATGGGCTATCCAGAGGGTGATAACGGATACAAGATGCGTGTCGTCAGTATAAGTAACGGCCAGACACCGGTTATTGATTGCCGCAAACCTTATATATATGTCGATGGCGGGGCTTCGACCAAAATCCTTTCGGATATCTTGATGGAGTTTGTGGCACCCAACTTCTTTGCTTCGGTTCTTGGTATCGCTCTTCAGGACTGGCAAGTGTTCCTGCTTGGTTTTCTTCCCGGCAGCTCAACATTACTTCTACATTTTGAGGCAAAACCCAATAGGTTACGACGGTCGTTCAGTATGCAACATGTATCTTCGTTATGTGAAGAAGTTCTTTTGGATGATCAAGATTCGCCGGACTCTTTTTTTTCTTATCAGCGGGATTACCCTTTATCAATGATTAACTATGACAAGATGCCCGGTTCCTATTATGAACTGTCCAATGCCAATGGTGCTGCCATAAGCAGTGACCAGGCCGAAAGATGGGTCCAGCTCTTTACCCGGTATAATCTTACAACTAATTTTGAGAATAAACTGATGTTTATCCCTACAGTCAGCTCTCTGGATATCGGTGAGGGTAAGATTGAACTGACTCAAAGTGATTATGAGAAGAAGTATTTGATGAATTTTTCCACCTGCTAGCCCCAAACATACCCCGTTCGACGCATTCTATATAACCGACGGGTCTACCTACCATACTTCTTTCAGAGCCTACTATGCTTGACTGGATGCTGGAGCAGATGAAGGTTACTGTGGACGGTCCAGAAGTTTGCCACTGACGGTAGCCGTTACACCATACGTAATAATACGATGAATTACAATATTACATGGAATACATCTGATGAGTCTGTAGCTACTGTAGACAATACCGGTACGCTGTCGATGAAGAAGTACGGTGTTATCACTATTACCGCCAGTTGTGTTATTAATAATGTTACAACGAAGTTCCATAAGAAGATAATGGTTGGGTTTCCCCCATTCGTCCTTGAATGGCGTATGGAAGTTAGCGCTTATATGGTGTCTGCCAGATGTATAGACTCAAAAAGCAGAAACTTTTTTGAAAAATATTCAGTATGAATGGAAACTTAAAGGAAAGCCTGATAATATTATAGCTA
>VOFJ01002043.1_pt1 | contig 17303 bp, 21 predicted proteins | sample 5384081 | NCBI WGS metagenome assembly VOFJ01 (sample SAMN12384729, study PRJNA508395) | human gut metagenome | isolation source: healthy gut I | host: Homo sapiens
GCTTTTTAGTTTAGCCTTATGGTGACAAATATGAATAACATAAAATGGAATATAAATGATATTAACTGCACAACAGAAGCAAGCAATGATAATGATTGAAAAGTTCATTGCAGATAAAAAAGATAGCCAAGTATTTATTTTGAAAAGGATATGCAGGTACAGGTAAAACGACATTGATTCGTAGTATTGCAGATTATTTATCTACTCAATCTTTACATATTCAGTTAATGGCTCCGACCGGACGTGCTGCAAAAATATTACGTTCTAAATTACCAAATTATGGTGCTTCTACTATTCATGGGGGGGAATCTATAATTTTTCTCATCTAATAGTGGAAGAATCTGGAAGGAACACTTAAAAATATATTTCCACTTAAAGATAACCACGAGAGGTGTATTTATATTATTGACGAAGCCTCCATGATTAGTTCTCGTGAATCAAAGAATGAACTTTTCCAATTTGGTACAGGAGTATTAATAAAAGATTTACTTAGTTATGCAAGATTAAACTTCGGTGGAAAGGTAATTTTTGTTGGTGACCCATGCAGTTGCCTCCCGTAGGTGATGATTGTTCTGTTGCATTAGATGAAACTTATTTTGATATACTAGAAATGAATGTATATTCTTATGAGCTCACAGACATTGTTCGTCAAGATAAGAATAGTTGTATTTTGGCTAATGCTACAATACTTCGTGAGTTGATTCGGAAAAAAGAACGAAATCGCCTTGTGTTCAAGAAAAAGGAACATGAAGTAATGGATATTGGAGCAATGGAAGTTGCTAAGAAATATTGTGAAGATCCAGAACAATCGTCTGCTATAGTTTGTTTCTCAAATCAACAAGCAGCTGATTATAATACGGCTATTCGTAATATAATATTTCCTGAAACGAATCATGTGGCGGTAGGAGATAAATTGATGGTAGTATGCAATAGCTACTATTATGATAAATGTGAATTATTGAATGGTGATATCATAACTGTAGTAGAAACATCAAATGATATTATCTCTCAGTCTGCACCTATTTGACTGAAAAAAATGGGAGAAAAGTAAAAGAAATCATTACGCTTGATTTCAGAGAAATAAGTTTTCAAGTAGAAGATGGTAATATTTATAAACGCTATATTATTGATACATTACTCCAAAACAAGCGACCTTCACTGACAATTGACGAAATGAAGGCTCTTTATATCAATATGGTAATGCGTATGCGTACGGAGAAAGGATTGACTAATCCTAAATCTGAAGAATTTACTAAGGCAATGTGGGGAGACCCTTTCTACAATGCTCTTCATGTAAAAGTACGGTTATGCTTTTTTACATGCCATAAATCACAGGGTGGTGAATGGAATACAGTTTATGTAGATTTTTCAAGACGCACAGGGCTTGATGTGGATAGCCTTCGTTGGAAATATACAGCGATAACTCGAGCTTCTAAGATGTTATGGTGTATTAATCTTCCTGATGTAACACCTATTACATCTCTTAAAATAACCCCCTATCAATAAAACTGCAAAAACAGCTGTTAATGCTTTATCTTTTGATAATATAGAGGATACACCTTTTCATCCTTCATCAATATTACCTTCAGTAAAATGTAAATATTGGTCTGTTGTAAAGAATATGAATGGAACTCTATATTCAGTAAAGAACGTTATCTGTAAACCTTGGAGAGATATTTATGAAGTAAATACACCAACCGGTATAGTAAGAATTGATGCAATATATAATGGAGCAGGTCTGTTTACAAAATATGAAACAGATGCCAATGACACTGAGTTGTTGTTTTTCTTCCAGAATGATGAAAATATCAAATTTAAAATAGACTATCATCCATCTTTGAGTCATTAAAGATGCTACATAGTCGCATGATTTCTTTGTGTGATGAATGTGGTATCATATTAACAAATGTGGTGGAAGAACATTACCAACTCGTATATTATATGAAAGCTTCTGGTAATTATGCTGCTATAACTTTTTTTTCTTTAATGGGGAAAAGGGTTTATTAACTATGCTGCTCCACTTTCTGATATCGGAGAAGCTGATATTAAACTGTCACAACTCATAGAAAAATTAACATAATAGAAGAATACTAATGTCTGTAAAAGAAGTAACATTATTGCGTAAAAGTGGTAATCTAAAAAAGAAGCATATAAGATGGCCATAGATGATCTGAAAGAAGATAGGAATAACCCATGGGCACAAATGTCTCTCTTTTGGGTTCTGCGTGATATATGTCAGCAACTATGCAATAGAAACGCCATAGATAAAGCTAAAATTTGCTTGAAAGAGATGTCTTCATTACTTCCTACAATGGTGGATGATAGTGGCGCAGGAGAAAGAGCTTATACTAATTTGTATAAACGATTGCAACCTAACGCTGATGCTATTTCAAAAGCATCCGAGCTATCAAAAAAATGATCCTTCAAATGCTTATGTTCAGGTAAAGAATTATATTGACTCTGCAAATGATGTAGATTCAGCTTTGCATGAAGAGTTAGGCTGGATAATTTATCGTTATATCAAGGCTAAAATTTCAAATTTGACATCGTTGGAAATAAGAACGTTGCTAAAAGACTATATGTATCTTAGGAATGAACGTCCTTCAATGCTTCATTCTCAAATATTGAACTTTGCTTTGAGTTTCTCAAAAGAACATTCTGATTTTAGTTTTTACCGTTTCTTTATGCTCTGGGAACCAGAAAATTTACGTTATGAAGATTTGAACAAGGGCTATTACAATGGTAGTGAAATTCCCTCGCTTATTTCTCGTATATGTCGTCAAATTGTAAATAGCGGCGAGGATATTGATGTCGAGATGCTGTGTGAAAAGATAAATCTCCCAAAAACAGAAACACTTGACCTGTTACGTGAACCGCAGTTTTGGGAAATTATGAATCTTCATAAAGAAGGTAAAATGCGTGAGATGTTTGAAGCTTTTACTGTCTATAATAAAAGAAACGCCGTTTATGGTGCTTCTCATTGGCATTCTGAAGTGTTGAAAATTGCAGAGCGTCACATGAATGGTCAAGAAACATGGAGATTTATTTACTTTTTTAGAGATTGGAGATATGAAAACCTCATGGATGCTGATTGGAAAGAAGAAACAGATAATAATGGTAACACTTATAAACCTTTGGCTGTTAAAGCAGCAAAGAAGTGTTATGAATATCTCAAAGAATCACACCCAAGAGATGCAGAACTAGTATCTTGGTTAGATTCATTGTATAATGTTCTTATTGAACGTGCTAAAAAAGATGAATGGATATTAAGACAACGAGCAATAATATATACATGGCAACAGCAATATGACCTTGCTATCAATGTGTACAAATCTTTATTACTTGAAATGAGTGAAAAATACTATGTATGGAGTGAATTGGCAGATTGTATACAAGATAGTAATGAATTAAAGATAGCATTGCTTTCTAAGGCTTTACTTGTTGAACGAAATGAAGATTTTCTCGGCTCTATTCATTTGACTTTAGCCGACCTGCTTATAAAGGAAGAGCTAACATCTGAAGCCTTATGCGAATTGAATATATATAAGAAATTTCATGAAAACACTTCCCGGAAATACCAAGAATATATTGAACGAGTCGACATATCAGTTATTCCGCCCAATAATAATAAGCTATTGTATAATAGATATGCCACCATTGCTGAAGAGTACGCTTTTTCAGAAATTGAAGCAAAAGAGGTTACGCTGGTGGATAGATGGGAAAAAGACGGAAAAACTTATTGCACTCTCACAAATGGGGTAGACGTTATATTTCAAGTGAATGTAAAGCGGTTTCCTTTTTTGACGAATGCGATATTTGGTTCTGTTTTTAGAGTAAAGTGTCATGTAGATAAAGAGGAAAAGCAAATTCAGACAAGTTGCTTCTCTTGGAATAAAACAAAAGTGACAGAAGCTAAATATATACCTCTTTGCATGCATAAGAGTGAAACAAGGCTATGGATGGGACTTCCCCAAAAGTTTGGATATGTAGAATATTTGAATGAAGAGAAGAAAATTCTACATATTGTAACGCAAGATTCCCAGCAAATATTTCAAGCTTTTTAAAGAAAAATGGGGCACTATTTCAAAAGGGGATTTTGTCAGTTTCAGAGAATATACTATTATAAAAAAGAATGAAAACAAAGTAGTTATTGCTAATGTAGAAAAAGTAAATAAAGAAACTGCTTTACCGAATTTTAATTCTGGTATTGTGGTCGTTGACGATATAAACATACAAAAAAAATTATTCCATTACACTTTCGGTCAAGGAAAAATTGGAGGTATCGTATTCTTTAATGATACGGATCTTCGTCCCGAAGTAGGACAATGCTTGAAAATATTCTATTGTGTAACAAAAGACAGGAAAGGTGAAAAAAGGCCTATTGTACTTAATGTAGAAGAAACTGCAGAAATAAACACAAGTGCAATAAAGACAATTCAAGGTCACTTAGAATTAAAATATAAAAATGGTTCTTGGGATGATTCTCCTGATTTTGCATTTATTGGTGATTACTACGTTCATCATTCTGTTCTTTGTGAGTATAATATCACGAAAGACTGCTATGTTACTGCCGATGTTATATATGCTGGACAGGGTAAATGGAAAGTTATAAAAATACATCAATAGAATTATTTGACAAGAGACAAAATATATCCTATTTTTATTGCTTGCCAAATAATTTTTATACCTTTGCAATAATAAAGAGTTACTTGAATGCAATTCAAGGCAGAACATAGCATATGGCACAGTTGCTAATTCATTACCTCAAAATCGGGTAATTCTCCTAAAGTCTTTTGTATAAAGGCACTAACAGAAGTTTTCCAGAATTACGAAAAAAGTTTCTTTTTACTGATTTATATTCCAAAATGTTCTAATTTTGCAATCTGAACCTGCTCGCTTGGCAGGTAAACAGATTAAGTATTACTAATTTATAAAATAAAAAAGCAAAATGAAAGTAGCAATTGTTGGTGCGAGCGGAGCTGTAGGACAAGAGTTCCTGCGTGTGCTCGATGAAAGAAACTTCCCGTTGGATGAGTTGATGTTGTTCGGTTCTTCACGCAGTGCAGGACGAAAATACACTTTCCGCGGTAAAGAGATAGAAGTAAAAACTCCTTCAGCACAACGATGACTTTAAAGGTGTTGACATCGCTTTCACATCGGCAGGTGCCGGAACCACAAAAAAGAATTTTGTGAAACCATCACCAAACATGGCGCCGTATTAATCGACAATTCCAGCGCATACCGTATGGATGAAGATGTACCCTTGGTTGTGCCAGAAGTGAACCGGAAGACGCATTAAACCGTCCACGCAATGTGATAGCCAATCCCAATTGTACAACAATCCAAATGGTAGTCGCCCTGAAAGCCATCGAAAACCTTTCACACATTAAGCGTGTGCATGTAGCTACTTATCAGGCTGCCAGCGGCGCAGGTGCAGCAGCCATGGACGAATTGTACGAACAATATCGCCAGGTATTGGCTAATGAACCCGTCACTGTAGATAAATTTGCTTATCAGTTGGCATTCAATCTGATTCCCCAAATTGATGTATTTACCGACAACGGTTATACCAAGGAAGAAATGAAGATGTTTAACGAGACACGTAAAATTATGCACTCTGACATTCAGGTAAGTGCCATGTGTGTACGTGTTCCTGCTCTCCGCTCTCACTCTGAAAGCATCTGGGTAGAAACAGAACGTCCCATCTCTCCCGAAGAAGCCCGCGAAGCATTTGCCAAAGGAGAAGGTTTGGTATTGATGGATAATCCAGAGAAGAAAGAATATCCCATGCCATTGTTCCTGGCAGGTAAAGATCCTGTTTACGTTGGCCGCATTCGCAAGGACTTGGCCAATGAGAACGGACTGACTTTCTGGATTGTAGGCGATCAAATCAAGAAAGGCGCAGCACTGAATGCCGTACAGATTGCAGAATACCTGATTAAAGTGGGAAATGTGAAATAATCCGCTGCTCACACAAGCTTTAATTTTTAATATTATAATCTTTATCTTTGCGTCAATCTCCTTTCTAAGGGGTAGACCAAGATAAAGATTATTTTTTTAGAACCAAGCCTCTTCTTGCCCAAAGCTAAGCACTTTCATACCTCAGATTAACCCTTTTTATACGGAGAACCAGTACGTCTTCTTGTCTCGGTGGGACGTACGTCCTGCTACAGTGGGACGTATATCCCTGCTATAGTGGGACTACGTTCTGTTGCAGTGGGACGTACAACCGGACGTAGAAAAAGCTTGGCCATATACAGAAAAAAGGGTTAGCCTGGGGCATGCAAGGCCTTAGCCCGACAAACGGATAGCCAAAAACATGAAACAGCCGTTTTGCTGAACATATTCCATAAAAAAAGAGTATCACAGAAGAACTGCAATACTCTTTCAAATCTTTTATGATAACCGCTTATTCAGTATCAAAGCCGATTCTGCACTTTTACCATTCGATGCCAAAGGAATAAGTTTCACCAAATTCACATCAAAAACAAAGTAGAATAGCCCGGGATCGAACCGTACCGGCTTTTTCATAAGCCAAGTTCGGAAGGAATATAAAGTTCCCATCTGGAGCCTACGGTCATATTCATAAGAGCTGTTGTCCACCCGACAATCACATCGCCTACCGGAAATTCGGCCGGAACAGCAATGCTCGGATTCAATTCTCCTTTATAGCTTTGGTCAAAAACCGTACCGTTAATCAATTGACCCCGATAATTCACCGCCACCGTATCCGTAGCAATAGGACTCTCAGTACCATCTCCCACTTTCTGAATCTTACAGTAAACATTATCAATGATCTTTCCTGTTTCATTCAATCCCAAAGATGGAAGTTTATAGGAACGGGACAACTTTCCATTCTCCACCCGGATTGGCTTTCCGCCACTGTAGCAATGGAGTCAAATACCGCTGATTACGCTCCTGCCAGTTTGCATAAGGATCTTCTCTCTCCATCCGATTCACTACATGAAACAATTGACAAATGAAGTGGCAAACAACAGGCTAATCAGCCAAAGAATACTTTTATTCATACACTATTAATTATTGCAAAGTCTTCAACAGACTTGTTATACTTACTTTATCGGCAATGATATTGTTCAATTCCGAAATAGCGACACGCTCCTGCTGCATGGTATCGCGGTTGCGCAATGTCACACAATTATCTTCGAGTGTCTGATGATCCACAGTGATGCAATAAGGAGTACCGATGGCATCCTGACGGCGATAACGCTTACCGATGCTGTCCTTTTCATCATATTGGCAATGGAAGTGGAACTTCAGATTATCCATGATTTCACGCGCTTTTTCAGGCAAACCGTCCTTCTTGACCAAAGGCATGACAGCCAGTTTTACGGGAGCCAATGCTGCGGGCAATTTCAGAACGACACGAGTTTCACCGTTGTCCAACTTTTCTTCCGTATAAGCAGCACTCATGATGCCTCAGGAACATACGGTCTACACCGATGGATGTTTCAATAACATACGGAGTATAACTTTCGTTCAATTCCGGGTCGAAATATTTAATACTCTTGCCTGAGAATTTCTCGTGCTGACTTAAGTCAAAGTTAGTACGGCTATGAATACCTTCTACTTCCTTGAATCCGAAAGGCATCAAGAACTCGATATCCGTTGCAGCATTCGCATAATGTGCCAATTTATCATGGTCATGATAACGATAATGGTCATCGCCAAATCCTAATGCTTTATGCCATTTCAAACGGGTTTCCTTCCAGGTTTTAAACCAATCAAGCTCGGTACCCGGTTTAACAAAGAACTGCATCTCCATTTGTTCAAACTCACGCATACGGAAGATAAACTGACGGGCAACGATTTCGTTACGGAACGCCTTACCAATCTGAGCAATACCGAAAGGTATTTTCATACGACCGGTCTTCTGCACATTCAGGTAATTCACGAAAATACCCTGTGCCGTCTCTGGACGGAGATAAATCTTCATAGAACCGTCGGCAGTAGAGCCCATTTCGGTAGTAAACATCAGGTTGAACTGACGCACTTCCGTCCAGTTCTTCGTACCCGAAATAGGACAGACGATTTCCTCATCCAAGATAATCTGACGAAGTTCATTCAAATCATTATCATTCAATGCTTTTGCAAAACGTTCGTGAAGTGCATCGCGTTTAGCCTGATGCTCCAGCACACGTGCATTGGTGCTGCGGAACTGTGCTTCATCAAAAGCTTCTCCGAACTTTTTGGCGGCTTTGGCAACTTCCTTGTTGATTTTATCATCGTATTTAGCCAATTGGTCCTCAATCAAAACATCGGCACGATAGCGTTTCTTAGAGTCGCGGTTGTCAATCAAGGGGTCATTGAAAGCGTCAACGTGTCCCGATGCCTTCCAGATAGTAGGGTGCATAAAAATTGCCGAATCGATACCCACGATATTTTCGTGCAACAGCACCATGCTCTGCCACCAATATTGTTTGATGTTATTCTTCAACTCCACTCCCATCTGACCGTAATCATAGACAGCACCCAATCCGTCATAAATATCACTTGACGGAAATACAAAACCATACTCTTTACAGTGAGAAACTAATTTCTTAAAAACATCTTCTTGTGCCATTTTCCTTTTATGTTTATTCTTACACTTTTGTTGTTTTTCCTGTTGTCATCCCTTAATTAGGACGAAATAATGTGCAAAGTAAATGATTTTTTTCAATAAAAATCGTATTTTTGCGTGCATATCAGCAGAACATTAAGGAATTTAAATATATATGAGCGAAGATATTATCGATAAAGAAGAACAGAACGATGAAAATACTCCCGTAGCGGAAAACCAACATTCAGACTATAAGCCCGCAGATACCAAAAATGAATCTGTCAAGCATCAATTAAGCGGTATGTACCAAAACTGGTTTCTGGATTATGCCTCTTATGTTATTTTGGAACGTGCCGTTCCGCACATCAATGACGGACTTAAGCCGGTTCAAAGGCGTATTCTTCACAGTATGAAGCGATTGGATGACGGACGATATAATAAAGTGGCCAACATTGTAGGACATACCATGCAATTCCATCCGCACGGTGACGCTTCTATCGGTGACGCACTGGTACAATTAGGACAAAAAGACTTGTTGATAGACTGTCAGGGAAACTGGGGGGTAACATTCTGACCGGCGACGGTGCGGCAGCTCCCCGTTACATTGAAGCCCGGCTTTCGAAGTTTGCCCTCGACGTGGTCTTTAATCCCAAAACCACCGAATGGCAATCTTCATACGACGGACGAAACAAAGCACCCATAACACTACCGGTCAAGTTTCCGCTTCTTCTCGCTCAGGGAGTGGAAGGCATCGCCGTAGGACTTTCTTCAAAGATTCTTCCGCATAACTTTAATGATTTATGCAACGCATCTATTGCCTATCTGCGCAAAGAAGAGTTCAAATTATACCCTGATTTCCAAACCGGAGGGTCTATTCGATGTATCCCGTTATAATGACGGAGAGCGCGGCGGTGTGGTAAAAGTACGCGCCAAAATAAACAAGCTGGATAACAAGACGCTGGCCATCACCGAAATTCCTTATGGAAAGACAACCTCGTCACTGATAGAATCCATTTTGAAAGCAGTTGAAAAAGGGAAGATAAAAGTCCGTAAGGTAGATGATAACACAGCAGAGAAAGTAGAGATATTGGTGCATCTCGCTCCCGGAGTATCTTCCGACAAAACACTGGATGCCTTATATGCATTTACAGACTGTGAGGTGAGCATATCACCTAACTGCTGTGTGATTGATGCACGCAAGCCACACTTTCTCACTGTCAGTGACGTATTGAAAAAATCTGTAAACAATACATTGTCCCTGCTTCGTCAGGAATTGGAAATACGCAAAGGAGAGCTTCTGGAGAATCTTCATTTTGCCTCTCTTGAAAAAGATATTCATCGAAGAACGCATTTATAAAGACGTAAGATTCGAACAATCTGAAAATATGGATGCGGCCTGTGCACACATCGACGAACGTTTGACCCCATTCTATCCGCAATTTATCAGGGAAGTAACGAAAGAAGATATCCTGAAATTGATGGAAATCAAAATGGCACGTATTCTGAAATTCAATAAAGATAAAGCAGACGAAAACATCGCCCGCATCAAAGAAGAAATAGAAGACATTAATGATAAACTGGCGCATATCATCGATTATACCATAAACTGGTATGAGATGCTGAAGGAAAAAATATGGCAAGAATTATCCGAGACGCACCGAGCTGCGCAATTTCGATACCATAGAAGCAGCAAAGGTAGTCGAAGCTAACGAGAAGCTTTATATCAACCGCGAAGAAGGTTTTATCGGCACAAGCCTGAAGAAAGACGAGTTTGTGGCCAATTGCTCGGACATTGATGATGTGATTATTTTCTATAAAGACGGAAAATACAAAGTGGTTCGTGTAACCGACAAGATGTTTGTCGGCAAAAACGTTACTGTATGTAAACGTTTTCAAAAAAGAACGACAAACGTACCATTTACAATGTGGTGTATCGCGACGGAAAAGAAGGATTTCATTATATAAAGCGATTCAATATCACTTCGATTACCCGTGACCGCGAATACGATGTCACTCAGGGAACTCCCGGTTCGCGTATCGTCTATTTCACGGCTAACCCCAACGGTGAGGCAGAAGTCATCAAGATAACACTAAAACCGAACCCGCGTATCAAAAAAGATAATCTATGAAAAAGATTTCAGTGATATCAATATCAAAGGACGCCAGTCCATGGGAAATATCCTGAGCAAATATGAAGTGCATAAGATTGCCCTGGAAGCAACGTGGAGGCTCTACTTTGGGAGGACGCAAAGTATGGTTTGACCATGATGTTCTACGACTGAATTATGACGAACGCGGCCAGTACCTTGGAGAATTCCAAAGCGATGACCTTATCTTGATAGTTCAAGAAAACGGAGAATTCTATACCACCAACTTTGACTTGAATAATCATTATGACCCGGGAATTTGTGTGATTGAAAAATTCAATGCCAACAAAGTATGGTCGGCAGCACTCTATGACGCTGACCAACAGGGATATCCTTATTTAAAGCGATTCACCTTTGAAGCAACTTCCAAAAAGCTCAATTATCTAGGTGAGAATAAGGACAGCCGTCCTATTCTGCTGACCAGCATCGTCTATCCGCGGGTACAAGTTATCTTTGGCGGTCACGACAGCTTCCGCGAGGCCTTGGAAATTGATGTCGATGAGTTTATCGGTGTGAAAAGCTATAAAGCAAAAAGGAAAACGAATAACCACGTATGCTGTGGAATCTATCAACGAGCTACCCCCTGTCCGTTTTCCCGACGAATCCTCTTCGGCAGAAGAAGATAACGAAAAAGAGAATGATGATGACAATGAAAAAGAGGCAATGATAGAAGATCCTGACCATGGCAAGAGTGAGACAGATATCATAGATGAGATAACCGGGCAAAAATGAAACTGTTTTAATCCATGAAGAAAATATTCTTACTATTATTGTTGCTGCCCTTTGTCCTTGGGGGTAAAGCACAAGAAGACAGCCTGCAGACAAACCGATACGTCATGCGGGCTACCCTTTATGGAGCAGGCTATACCAATATTCTTGACACTTATCTGTCTCCGATGGAATATACCGGTCCCGAAATCCGTATTCTCAGAGAGAGTATGAGAATGACCAAATTGCTGAACGGCAACGTATCTGCGCAAAGTCTGTTTCAGATAAACCTGTCACTGACAGACAATAAAGCCGAGACAGGCAGTGAACTGGCTGGATTAATCAATTGGAATTATGCTTGGCACTATCAGTTCAGGCTGGCAGAGAACTTGAAAATCCTTGCCGGACCCATGATTGACTTAAACGGAGGATTTGTATACAACACAAGAAATTCCAATAATCCTGCGCAAGCCAAAGCGTATGTAAATATTGCAGGGTCCGGTATGGTCATCTACCGTTTCCGTATCGGTAACTATCCGCTGATAGCCCGTTATCAAGCCAATTTGCCTGTCATGGGGGTTATGTTTTCCCCGGAATACGGACAATCTTATTATGAGATATTCAGTTTGAAACATGGAGAAAAAATATCCTTTTCACCTCTTTACACAATCAGCCGGCGCTTCGTCAACTGCTCACACTCGACTTTCCTGTAGGCAATATGAATGTGCGGGCAGGATATATTTGTGATATCCAGCAGGCGAAAGTCAACCACTTAAAAAGTCACACGTGGTCTCACGTATTCATGCTGGGCTTTGTGAAAAACTTCTATCTGATAAAAAACAAAAAGAAAGTAGGAATGTCCCCAAAGGTCAGTCCATATTAAATCGTATATGATAAAGAAAATATTCAAAAAACAGCCATCTTCCTTTTGATGATTCTCTCAGGCACTTCCTGCATCACCGAAGATACTTTCAATGATTCTCCCGATGGAAACTTCGAAGCTTTATGGAAAATCATCGATTGAACACTATTGTTTCCTAGAATATAAGAATCAGGAATACGGATTAGATTGGAATAAAATCCATTCTGATTATAAGAAGCGGTTAACTTCCGGTATGAGTAATGAACAACTCTTCGATGTCTTATCGGAAATGCTGAACGAACTGCGGGACGGACATGTCAATTTGGTTTCAAAAGATCGTACTTCCCAATACCGAGAGTGGTACGACAATTACCCGCGCAATTTTGATGACAGCATACAAAGCCGCTATTTGGGAAAGGATTATAATACCGCTTCAGGACTTAAATATCAGATTTTAGAAGATAATATAGCCTATGTATATTGTGGAAGCTTCCAGTCGGGTATCGGTTCCGGCAACCTAGATCAAATTCTCAGCAAATTGGCCATTTGCAACGGATTAATTCTTGATGTCCGCAATAACGGAGGCGGCAACCTCACTACTGCCGAGAAACTGGCAGAACGCTTCACTAACGAGAAAAAGCTGATTGGCTACATGTCCTACAAAACCGGTCCCGGCCATAATGAGTTTTCCACTCCCGAAGCTGTTTATCTTGAGCCACCCATGGATCGTGTACGCTGGCAGAAACATACCGTAGTATTAACAAACCGCCGGTCTTATAGTGCCACCAACGATTTTGTGAACCGAATGAAACAATTAGACAGAGTTACCGTTATCGGCGACAAAACCGGTGGCGGTTCAGGGCTCCCCCTTCTCTTCCGAACTCCCCAATGGTTGGTCTGTCCGCTTTTCTGCAAGCCCGATGTATGATCCTGATATGAAACATCTGGAATTCGGTATCGAACCGGATAAAAAAGTAGATATCACTTCCGAAGATTACAACAAAGGCATTGATACTATTATTGAAGCGGCACGTGAATATTTACATAATCACAAACAATAAAGGATTATATGCATTTTATAATGAAATAATTTGGTTATTTCAGAAGTAAGCATTACCTTTGCAACCGCTTACCGAAAGGATTGCCCGGCAAAGGCGCCTGTGGCGTAATTGGTAACCGCGCCAGACTTAGGATCTGGTGTCGTGAGACGTGTAGGTTCGAGTCCTATCAGGCGCACACAACATTACATGTTGAAAAAATAAAGAGGCTATTTCAAAATATACTTTGAGATAGCCTTTTTTTATGTCTGCAAAAAAATTAGAAAAGCCGAGCCTTGAGTCAACAAAATGGCAAAAAAACGAACGCAAGGCTCAACGTAAAAACATTAATGCTATGACATCAAATATACACTGTTTTTTTTCCTCACTACAACAAATAGGATGACAAGGTACTTCAATCCAAAATTTACTTCCTGCATTCAACTCCGATTCAACTCCTATACAACCTCCCATTTGTTCTACTATCGATTTACAAATAGACAATCCAATACCAATTCCCTGAACAAAAGAGTCCGCTTTTTCAAAACGGTCAAACACCTTATTTAATTTATCAGAAGGAATTCCGCAACCGGTATCTGTAACACTTAATATAACTGCTGCTTCCTTTCACTTCATAAGTAATTTCAATATATCCCTGCGAAGTATACTTTAATGCATTCATCACAAAATGCTCCAGAACTTGAGTTATACGCTTTTTATCTAATTCAGCCCAATAATCATTCTCCGTTTTTTTTACTATAATTTTCACCTCATCACTCACTCTGGATTCACATTTCATAGCAATCTCCCGCACAAGTTCCGAAAGACTAAAAGAGGAAGTATGCAAACAAAGATAACCAGACTCAATCTTTGCTAAATCTAATATATTATCAACCAAATTAAGCAACAATTCATTATTTGCACTGATTATTTGTGCATATTGTCTCCTCTCTGAAACATCTTTTGACTCTATCAACAAATTAGAGAACCCGACAATGGCATTCAGAGGAGTGCGTATCTCATGACTTATATTAGCCAAGAAAGCCGCCTTGAGTTGATTCACTTTTTCTTTCCTTTCCTTTGCTGCATTTTTCTCGATAGCCAACTCTCGCCTTAATTGGATATTTTCTTTTTCCAATTTATCCATTTTTACTACATAAGAGTGGTATTCAAGCAGCGTCTTATCTAATTCTAAACGATACCGCCGATATTCTTTAACAAAATAAGTAAAAATTATAATTAAGAATAATATGAATAATAGACTCAGATACCACATAATTCATTTTCTACATCTAATAAGGTTATACATAGTTTCTGATGCAAAAAAAACATAATCATGTACGAAAAATATGCTTAGAAAGACATACTCTTTATAAAGATTTGTTCAAAAGATATAAATAAAAGTTCTTTTCTACTGATAACCAATATATTATATGACCTATTCTTTTTGTGCACTTTTAAACTCAAAAGGAGTCATCCCTGTTTTCTTCTTAAAGAGATTATTAAAAGTAGGCATACTGTTGAAGCCTGAATCTTCTGCTATCGCCTTCATCGTATAATTAGGATGCTCATTTAACAACTGAATAGCATGATTCAAACGCAAATTATTTATATATCCACTTATCAAGTTACCACCCGTATTTTCTTTTATCATCCTGGCAAAACGAGCATAATTCAAATGTACGATCCTCACCAAATCATCTCTTGATAAATTCGGTGACAAATATAATTTTTCATGAAGAATAGTTTCATTCAATTTACTAAACAGCTCTCTGTTCTCTGCCCATTCCATACCATTTTCCGATAAAATATCCTCTTCCCGGTTTGCAGCCGGTAAAGACTCAGACACGACATCAGTATTCTCTTTTGGAGATAATTGTTCATTTATAAGGCGTACAAGTACTTTATTCTTTGACCTGATAATACGATTATACTTCCAGCTTTTCCAAAGGAAAAAAGACATCAACAAAATAAACCCAATTGCAAAAAAGAAGAAATATGCCATGCATCTTTAATCGAAAGTCCTGCTTCGCTATCTGCTTATCCCTTTCGTTCACTTTATAAACTGCATCCAACTCCAAAGCTGCATTCCTTACTTCATCTCTATACATGTGAGTAACAATATTAAGAATTGATTCACGTAATTCTGCTACTTTCTTAAAGTTATTCAAACCTGAATAGGCCGCTACTTCTTTTTTGAAGAACACTTAAATATTGTTGATTAAGAGTATCCTGACTTCTCAAGACATTTTTTAAAGTCTTCACATTTTTCTAATACCTCCTTATAACGCTTAGTCAATAACAAATAAGGAGCCGCATCACATTTACCATCGGGAGTCAAAGCTGCCTTTGTTGAACTATATTTCCTGAAATAGTTATCAGCCTCTTCATATTTTCGCAATTTAAATGCTACATAGGCAAGTTTAATGTATACATACGAATATTGCAAGTCAATATATGAATCCGGATATTTTCGGGAATCAGCCATTTCATGTATCAACTTTTCACGCTCTAATCCTATAAAAAGAACTTCATCAAAACAACCATCAGAAAGAAGATAATTCATTTTCAATCCATAAAAATAAGAAAGTATTTGCATGGAAAGCATATCACTCTCTTTCCTTTTATCAAATCTATTGCTTGGTCAAAATAAGCATAACCTTCTCTTTTAAGCCCAAGCACCTTCTTATTTTTCTCCCAAACAAAACAATAATTTAGCTTCCGATCCCTTATTTCCATTTTTACGCGCTAAAGCAATTCCTTCTGTAGCATATTTAACACTCTGCTCAAATCGACTTAACAAGAAAGATATTTCCGCTAAATCTATTGTCATTTCTAAAAGATGAGAAGGATCAGTACCTTGAATAGAATCAATGACATAGGCTTTTCGGGCATAAACAAAAGCAGATTTATTCATATACATATTCCGATAAGTCCTACTACGCAAATCATTTATCATATTCGATGGCATGCAGTTCAAGTTCTCTGCTTCGTCAAGCAATTGTAAAAAGCACGTTTAGGCTCTTCAATATAAATTTTCGCAATATATTCCTCAGTATAATATTCGTGAGTCGGCAATACATTTTCTTGTGCAACAACAGATTGCGCACCTGCAAAGAAACCATGCATACACAAGTATTATTAAGTAATAGTAGTTCATTTGATGATGTTAGATTCTGAGACAAAGATAAAATATAATCCACTATACAACAAATGTGCTAAAGTTATTATATAAAAAATCTTCTTGCAAAAATATATCATTACTTTATTGGGCTATCTAACAATTAAAAACTACATTTGCATATAACCTAAAAAAAATCACACTCATGGATACACTTTTACCGTATGCATTGCTATGCTTTACTTCCTTTTTTACATTAACCAACCCATTGGGTACCATGCCGGTATTTTTAACAATGACTAAAGGAATGTCTGATGAAGAACGACAACACATCATCAAACGTGCTACCATCATTTCGTTTATAACCCTCCTTGCCTTTACTTTCTCCGGGCAATTCCTCTTTAAGTTCTTCGGTATATCCACCAATGGTTTTCGAATTGCAGCAGGATTTATAATATTAAAGATTGGTTACGATATGCTTCAGGCCCGTTTCACTAATACAAAGCTAAAGGATGAAGAAATCAAGACCTACGCAAATGATATATCCATAACTCCCCTTTCTATCCCCATGTTATGTGGTCCGGGTGCGATAGCAAATGGTATCATGCTAATGGATGATGCCAATACCTGGAGTATGAAAGGTATATTAATAGGAATGATTGCTTTGATTTATTTCATCACCTACCTTATATTAAGAGCTTCAACTCGATTAGTCAATATTTTAGGAGAAACAGGTAACAATGTTATGATGCGTTTAATGGGACTTATCCTAATGGTTATTGCCGTAGAATGTTTTGTAAGTGGATTACGCCCTATATTAATCGATATTATACAGTTGAGTAGAGTATAAACACAAAAAGCCTCCCGAGTC
>VOFJ01003653.1_pt1 | contig 17275 bp, 14 predicted proteins | sample 5384081 | NCBI WGS metagenome assembly VOFJ01 (sample SAMN12384729, study PRJNA508395) | human gut metagenome | isolation source: healthy gut I | host: Homo sapiens
TCGATGTTGTACTTCGTTCCAGTTACATTGCTCCGGAGGAGGGCGAAACCACCTGGCCTAATCGCGCCGGAGGCTGCAACGTTTGATTTCAGCCCAGCAATTCCGGAGGACACCGCAATGAAGAACTTTAATGTCAGAACGACCAGAACGCGACAAAGTCAGGCCAGCTTCGTTTGGCTATGGTGCACAGCAGTTCATGATGTACGCGCCGGGTTTGCTGGCGCCGCCCCATTTGCACTGGATGTGATTTTTGACTTTGCCGGGCTGGCTGTACATACCTGATCCTGCTGGTCTCAGCCGCGTCTTCTATCCGCTGCGCCCATTGGATTACGAAAAGAGGGCAAATGGTGGCTGGCATAAAGAAAAAATTGAAACTCTCGAAGGCCCACGCTTCCGAGAAGGAGCAGCCGGATGAGAGCAAGGTGCCCATACGCTACTCAAAGGCGGGTCATTGCCACTGAGAGTTTGCCCCTCATCGATGATCTGATCGAACTTGCGGCGGCTTCAATCGACCAACGCAAAAATGCCACGGGCTTCAGGCCTGCACAGGCATTTTTTGTAATCCTCAAATTTATTCCGTCATATCCGCCAGCATCTCCGCCACGCTACTTAGTAAACTCCGTTGGCAGCACCAAACAGCAACGCTGCGACGGACGCACTCTGGGTCTGCGGCTGCAAAGCCCGGCTGGCGTAATACGAGTTCAGCCGTGAATGCCAAAGCCCCACTGCCGCCGCAAAATTACGCATGGCACTGCAGCGGCGTCACCACTATTCAATCAGGACCTTATCACTGCTTTTCCAAATGTCCATATTCTCCTTATGCTTGCCCCGAGTCTGAAGCCCTGACGCCGCGCTTTTGCTCCACGCAGCCATGCAGTACAGCGTTCGTTTCAGGATGGCCAGCGTTAATGTTAGGTGATTTCATGCTTCTCGGCTCTCGGCCATGCAGCAGGGCCCAGATCGGGTTTCTTCCAGCCGCCGACTGTCGACGACGTACTTTACTGTCGCTGTACAGATCAATGGCGCGGGCTCGCGAGGCTGGCGCAGCACGCCTGCTCAGTCATCTCATTCGTTGTTGATTCAAATTTGGCGGCTCGCCGCCCGGAAAGCCAATACGCTGCGCCGTGTTGACCGGAACCGGGATCTTGCGCTTCACTTCGCTGAACTTAATTTCGCTCCGTATTCACAAATTATATTACTATTGCTTGACCGGCTATAAGGCAAGATAAGCGACATAGACGCCATTTCCGATTATAATGAGTGTAATTGCATTTATTGTTTATCGGGCCTGGCGCATCCAGTTCAGATGGCAGGCGCCGGAAATACGACTTTGATTCGGCGGAGGTTTTCGATGGAAGAGTTCAAAGGCCAAAGCCGCGTAAAAACACACTTTGGCCTGCCAAACCCAAACTGGGGTGAGAACGCTAACGCGCAGCACAAGCCCCGCCCGCCGCGGCGAAAGCCACTGCCGAGCAGAACGCCAACTCCGCGTCCACGCCGCCCGCGCGCCCGGGGATAACAGCGCTACCCAGAACGGTCAGGCTGCGCGAACGCCGTCAAAACTCAGGCATCTTGAGATGACCCAGCGTCGATGCATCACGCTGGGCGGCGAAGTCGGCGAGAATATTACGCTTCTTGGAATTATGGCGACTGCCGATATGTTCGGTGTCATCAGACTTCACTAAAACGAAGACTATCGGGCCTGTTCATCACCCAGCCACGAGGACACATCGCGGCGATGCTCGGGAAATTCAATGTACGCGATCTACGCCAAAGCTGACGATTGAACATCAAGGGGAGACTGAAGCTCGAGGGCAGCCCAACGCGTCCCAGCGCGATCTTCCATGGGGATCCGCCCGCTTGAAGTCGCGGCTGCCTTTACACCGAGCCGATCCATCAACCTCCATCGGACTGCCTGGCCGCGCCATCGACTGCCCGGCGGGCGTGAAATCAATACCGGTGACTTCGAGGTCGACTACCGCGCTATCCGGCACCAACCGGGGCTACCGCCGCTGAACAGACCAAATGCGAGGCGTGCGCCGCCTGTTCGCCAACCGCGTGCAGATCATCGACCTGGCGTTGGTCTGACGCAAAGGTCGCGTCAGGCTTTGGCGGTCTCCCAAAAGATTCTTAGCGCGAGCTGGGGCACCTGCACGCGCCGAATAATGCCGTTGACGAAATCAGCGCGGAAAGTCGTCATCACCACCGGCAGCCAGGGCGAGCCGTTGGTACTGCGCGACCAGCCCGTCGGGTGCGTCGGCCCTAATGGCTTCATCATCAATCTCAGCCCGCCGGTGAAGGGCGGTCGCGGGTCCGTCGCTCAAGCTGCCACTGGGACCGCCACCACTACGGAGGACAGCATCATCTTGACCACCGCCGTCGACGGCGCTTAGTTTTCAGTTCCGATCGTCAGCGCGGCTTTGTCTGCGGCCACCGATGGGAATGGCCCTGAACCGCAGCTGGCGGCAACCTGCCGACTGGGCCCGGCATCAAAGCCCGCGTGCGCGAGGCGCTGTCGAAAGCGCCGCTCTACCGCCGCACCAGCTGGCGCGTGGCCCGCTGATCCTGCCAATTCTGCTGAAGTGTAATTGTTGAACAGGGATATTGCTGCCGGCGCTGGTCGCCAATCGTGCGGTGGCTTCAACGCAACTTACTGTGAAATTGCTGTGCAGCGGCGTGCTCTACCAGCGCCGCCCTCGCACGAGGCGGACCTGAAAGTGGGGGCTGCGGCCGGGCAGCCGCCCTAAATAACCTGCTGAGATCAAAGCATCATAATATAAGGAAGAAGTACAAAGATTTGCTTTCCCTGCTGGGAAACGGTTTTCCAGTTCATCCGCATCGGAAGCCACAACACCACTCTTGTTCAAATTGCGCCGACAATATTCCAAGCACCATTCGATCAATGGCCACAACTTTTCGGCTTCTGCCTTATCTCCTTTGGACAAAGCATAACGGAAGCACCATAAGCGACCATCGCCGCATCGCCACGATCACCGGCTCCCTGCCCAAACATCAATGCCTTCCGCTATGATCGAGCTAGGCAACGGCTTGTATTCCGGATTCATGAAGCGGGCAAAATGTTCATACGAGCACAGTGCGGAACGGTTTCCGACCTCATATCCCAAATAAGGGAAGAAAGGGTTGATATATTCCGCCTGATCGTTTGCCCAGATAGCAGCATAGTAGGATTCGCCTCCGGGGCCATGCATAAGGCCTCCTTTCGTATCGTAAATACTTTCCGCTCCACGGATTTTTGCAAAGGCGAACATTGTATTGATGACAGGATCGGGCGTATCCAGAACCAGGTTATCCCGAATCCGGCAATCAAATCCTGCCGGGCCTGTAATTCCCGGTCAATATCGAACGATAGCTCGCGCTCATCCTTTTTGTATCCGGCAAAAGTCGCACTGAACGTCAACTCCTCGCCAGGTTGCAACTGACGAGCCACCTGTCCGTTGATAGTCGAAACTAATTTATAGCTGCCATCCACCCCTTTCGCGGCATCTGTCTCGACAACAGAGCGTGAAGAAGGGATTTCCACCGATATCGCAGATTCACCTATATTCCGTAAAAAATATATTTTTCACAAAAGCCGGATTCGAAACGGAAGGAAACAAGATACGTGTCAAGCCGAGTTTTCCCTTACGGGGAAGTGTGTATTCGCTCTGGATGACCATCGTGCCGTTCAACGTAACCTCCTTTACTTTCTCATTCAGCAAAGACTGCCCGTTTACCTCGACCATATCCGTCACGTTCCAGGCAAAACAACGCATCAAGCTAGCATGAGTATTATTCGGAATCGTGCGTAGCATCGGCCATACCATACTTCTGTTCAGCATAAAGGCGCCGTTTGCATCGACTCTGTAGCGAAGCACGGTCGAAACTCTCAACCCACTCATTTCAATATGATCCTCATGCGGAACCCGCTCATCCACCTGCCAGGTAATACCACCGGCAGAATTAATAGCCAGCGATCGGCTGCCGATACGGGAGGCAGCTACAATCCATAAAAAAGATAAAAGGCAGTAAATCTGTTTTCTCATGTTACTTAATCAATAATGTGTTTTTCAAATTTCTTTTATAATAAGCACCTCAAAAGAGATATCCCCTAAAAAAATATCATTTTTTCTGAAATACTTTTGTTTCACATGAACAAAACAATCGTCATATAATCCTTCAACTTCACTTTCAATATCTTCAATGCTTTGGATATGTGGAACTCCACACTCTTGACGGAAAGCGAGAAATAGGCAGCGATTTCCGGGTATGTTTTATTTTCATAGCGGCTCATGATAAAGATCCGGCGGGTTTTGTCGGACATCATTGCCAATGCCTCATCCACGAGCCGTCCGGCCTCCGAACTGAAAATTTCCTGAGGATCGCAGGCTTCAGGGTGGCAATCCTCAGACTATTCACCCGTTGCTGATGCTCCTGAATACGTTGTTCCACATCTTCGCGGACACGAAGATGACGAAGGAAATTCAGACATTTATGTTTTGATCGCTTCCAGGATATAGGCAGGAATATTCGAATCGGAAGAAAGAGAATGGCGATTTTCCCAATAATACATGATTCCCTCAACAGCAATATCTTCCGCTGCCGCTTCATCTTGCAGGTACGTATTGGCGAAACGCACAAACAATCCGTGGTAATCGGCAAACAATTTATTAAAAGCTTTTATCTCCGAGGCTGTTTCCATAATGTCTCTTTTCGCCGATAAAGATAGTACAAAAAACGCTGTTTCCAGACTGTTATTTCAGAAAAACAATCTGAAAACAGCGTTTATATCTCCTCTCTCGTTTATGCGAATCAGAAACCCATGTTTTCAACCACTTATTTTACTTTTTCGAACCAAGGCAGGCGTTCCAGAGGAGCTGTCACTTCAATCGTTTTCGGTCCCTTGAACTTCTTACCCGTATCGTCTACCCATACACCTTCTCGGCAGCATCACTTTGCGCGTGTGTTCCTTGGTCAGTACCGGGGCAACCAGATATCTGTCACCCAACATGAATTGATCCTTGCAATCAACGAATCCCTGGTGCGGAAACGCATATTCCATATGCCGGATGATCGGCTCATCGGTCTTTGCGGCATGATACGCCTGTTCCAGAATATATGCTCCCATCTTCTCATGCAGACGGGCATAATCACGGCAAATCGCCAGATGCTTTTCATCGAGGATGCGCCAAGGAGCCACCGAGAATTGCATCATCGGCATCAAGGCATGTACCTGGCAGGAACGCACGATCAGCTCTTGATCGAGCTTCGTCTGGTCTACTCCCAGGAAAGAGGCGAACTGGCCTCCGCCGATCATATCCGGACAGGCATAGGCATATCCCAGCAAACCGGCAGCAATCATATCAGGGATCAGCAGGCCGACCGCATTCCAAGAGTAATCTTTATCACCTAGACGCTGAACCAGCGCTTCACCTCCCATCTTCCATCCGGCACGATATTCGTTAAACGGGAAATCCAACCCGATCTTCGCCCAATACCGACACATATCCACTGAAGTAGCCGACTTATCGTAAAACTCCAGTTCCGGATCGTTATAATGACCGATATCACCGGCATCAAACTTGAAACCATCCGCCCCATATTTCTCCTGCATGCCGCGCAATTGTTGTTTTCAGATGTTCGGCAGCGGCCGGATTGCTAAAGGTCATAGCAAGCACTATAACCGTTCCACCACGGAATGATGGCCGCTTCATTCGTCCCCCTTTTTTTGATCAGGAATCCTTTCTGCTGAAGCTCACGAAACTCCGGGCTATCCGGACTGACGAACGGGCAAATCCAGAACATGATCTTGAATCCCTGCCTGTGCAGACGATCAATCATTCCTTTCGGATCAGGAAAACGTTCGGGTTTAAAGTCGAAATTGCCATAATATTTCTGCCAGTTGTCATCCACCATGAACACGCCGACCGGAAAATCATTCTCCAATACATGATCCGCATATTTCAGGATATCCTCCTGATTCTGGTTATACATCAGTTCGATCCAGGTATTATACTGCGGCATGGAAAAGAACAACGGATCCGGCAAATCACCGGAAGGTGGAAAATATTTGGCAGAAGCAGCCATATAAGCATCCTTCAACGTACGGCCCGCCAATACCGGCTCCATCTTCTCATAATCGGAATACAAACGCAACTCTCCATTCTCTACCTGAAAAGAAAACGGCTTGTCACTCCAAATATACCGTCCCTCCGAAGAAAGCAGAAGCGGCACGTTCTGATTGTTCAGGTTCTCGGCAGAGAGGTCGAACAAACGCAAGTCACCTTCAAAAAGGCATCTTCGATCCCAAGCCGACTGCACCGCCCCCACCATTTCTCTCCTTCGAGAGACGTTATTTTCGATTCGTACTTGCTCGCAGCAAAGCAGGGCAATGCCAAGAGAACCAAGAAAAAGGAGACAGATTGATTTACGTGTCATAATATATTCAATGTTGTTATGTTATTTGCCGAATATTTCCACAAATATACGTTTTACTGTCGAGAAATACAATCTCCTTCCGGTTCGCTCGAATAAACATTTGTTGCTTTCGTCCAGCGTTCCTCGATTGCATAAAAGTCGATAGCCGCCGTTTTTCTGCCATCCAAAAGCCGAGTCTGATAATCGAACCAGGTTTTCCAGCGCATATAATAGAAATCTTTCAGGATACCGTTCCATTCACGATGGGCGTAATCGCGCAAGCCGCCTTCGTCGGCCGCCAATCGGTTACCCCAAGTCGTAATCTGTACACGGGCATTCCACTCGTACAATTCCTTTTTCTTCAGGAGTACCTCCGAGGCTGCGGGCACGAGCGATCCAGGTTCCAACCTTAAATTCAGGACGCGTTGCCAGCAATTCGTCCTGCAACAGGATCAAACGCAGGAAACGGTCGGAAGCATCCTTATACAACTTTTTGTCGCCAGCGGCAAAAGCGGCCTCAACAACCTTCTCCGTAAGACGTCCTTTCTCGGCGATCGCCTGGCGGACGATATCGACCAAATCATACTCGAAATTATTGTTTCCCTTGAACTCATCGGCTACAGACACCATCATGGCGGCAGCACGAATCACATCGTTCGGATCATAATAGTCTTTCATCTCCGACCAGCTTGAAACCTGATACGGATGTTCGGTAGGACGGGCACAGAATACAGATTCATGAGTTCCCTGCTGCGTATTTGCATCCGGACAGTTATAGATGGAATTGCTCAACAGTATCCAAGCGTCCTGCACCGTGGGATTGCTCTTTCCGTAACGGCAGCCGTATACTCCCTCAACCACTGATCCTTGTCGAAACGCTGCAGACGCCAAGGCAGTTCCGTCAACAGTTCGAACATGACCGGGTTGTTTTCGCTCCCCTCCATCGTCATGCCGACTCCTTTCAGCGTTTTACCGAACGGACTTTCCTTCGCCTTATAGAACTCGTCGATCACGTGCTTCAGCTTCCCGTGTAATCCAACGTTCCCACCATAGTTCAGCAACATACAATAAATCCAGTCATGCTGTCCGAACCCGTCCTTCCGGTACCAAGTAGATGCAGGATCTCCCCACTGCGGACGGCTTTCCGCGAACAGATCCAACACGATCAGATCTCCCGCCTCCAAATTTCCGATCATCTGCGGACGCGGGTTCGCCTGCCATGCCTGAGCCACCCGCAGACGGCTTTCGGATTATTCTTCTTCATTGCCTGCATAATGGCCTTTCCAGCTGCATCCAAATCCACGCCAGCCACACTTCCACCTTCATGGAACGGGTCCATACTGTAATAGTCCGCTTTGCCGTACAGCTTGTTCATCTCCTTATAATATAAGGAAGCGATCTCCTCGAAACGCGGATCTGTCGGTTGCAAAAATGCCGGACGGTGATATCCGTTCCATAATCCCGGATCAGAGACATTCAAACCTAACTTCTCTTTTGCATTATGAGGAACCATACCGGAGTATCCGGGGAATACCGGTTCGATGCCATATTCACGCATCCGCTTCACGATCCGTTTCTGCAAAGCGATCTGCTGCTTATACCAACTATCCGAATTCGGGCCGCCCCAACCTTCCAAGTTGTTCATCAACCACCAAGCCTGGAAACCGGGACCGGCTACAAAATCGTTGATTTCTTCCTTCGTACAGCCTAACTTGCTCAGCACATTGTACCAAACGCCATCCGCCCCGACCATCGCCAACGGCAAGTTAATGCCATGCAACGCCATCCAGTCGATCTCTTTCTCCCCAACGCGTCCAATCCCAAAAAGGCCATCGTATAGGAGAAGGTACAATAGTTGAAGTCATAGCGGTATTTCATATCCGTCTCATGACGTTCCTTCTGCTTCACTGCCGGCAATACCTCCGGCAATTCGGCCTGCATGCCATTCCAGGAAAGATGAATTCCGACATGATATTTCAGATACCAGTTCAGCCCGGTCGCGATACTCACATAATTATTACCCCGGATCACGACCTTGTCACCTTTCGGTCGAGTTCGAAAAAATCGACAGGAGATTTCACCTGTTCAATCATAAATTTACGCGACGCACCTTTGTCGATACGTTCCAGCAACCCTTCGATAGGGGAAGCCGCTTTTACGGCAAGCGCAACCAGCAACATGCCGAGGATATGGATGATTTTCATTTGACAGAGATTTTATTCATTAAGATATTGACACCATACTTTCCGTCAGGAGACACCCACCACTGCGTATCGCCGTTTGCACAACGGATCGCAAAACGATTGTCATACTGCAAACGGGCGGAGCCGTCGGGAATCCATAGGCCGAGGCTGTACATTCCCTTTGCCAGGCCGAGCGGAATCTGCAAGTCGGTAGAAATCGTATGCAGGAGCGGAGTGCAGGAGCTGTCGCCCGTTTCATACGGTTGCCAGTCATTCACATTCGCATCCGTCAAGGCGACATGGCAAACCTTACCGGACTCGTCAATCAAGACCAGATAGACAGGATGTTCATTAAACAAAGTCGAGAAACCGCGGTTTATCAAAGATATTTCGACAGGATTAGCCTGTCCGGCAAGCAAAACCGCCGGAGCCGTCATCTCCTGCAACTCGATACGGTAACCGAGATGGTCCCGGATATAATCGAAAACAAGGAGACTCACGCACAATCTGCTCATAAGCAGGCGTACCTTCTGACATTCCGCCATCCCACTGATGCTTTTTGATCACAATAAAGTCATCATGGAAAGAAATCCGTTTATAATCATCAGAAGCCGTATCCAACAGGTTCTTATATTCGGGAACCCGTATCTGGACAGCCCGTCCTTCCGGTGTCATCCGGCAGATATGTTGCAAAATAGTCCGTTTCGTATCGTCCGACTTTTCGAGACCATGAAAAGAACTGTGCCATTCTCCCCAAGCACCGATCATGCCAGCCTGTACAACCTGAATCACATCCTTATTCTCTTCAAGGAAAGGCTTGAGCTGTTCCGTATGGCGAATGATGTCTTCCAATGTAGGACCAGTAGCCGCCCGCCCCAAAAACTGGGTTTCATAAGCAAAACGGAGGGCCGCTTTCTTGCCTAAGGACCTTAATTTGTCAAAGAAAATACCCATTGTCCGAAAATCCTCTCCTGTCAACTCTTTTCCGACTGCTCCCGTCAAATAGAAGTAGGTCTGAACCAGTGATACGCTATCGGAAGCATAGAGTTCGGACTGTTCTTCCAGATAAGAAGTGATATCAGGATATTCTTCGGGAGCCCAGACATAGTTCTTTTCCGTTACATCCAGTGCCACTTCAAGTCGGAATCCTCTTTCGGGGTTATACAGCCCTTCCATTCCAGCCGGATCATCCGCATAAATACCCCGGAAAGTACGATGCTGCACCCCGGAATCGCAAGAGGTGAAAAATCCAAGCATCAATGCGGAAACCAGCATAAAGGTCGCAATGTTTTTCATATCAATCGTTTTTAGTTGTTGTTATAATCAATGTAGCCTCCTGCCCTTTCAGCAAGCCATCCGGCAGACCGGTAATCTTCCCATTCACGATAACTGTTCCGGCATCCTGAACCAAGCGCAAAGCTTTATCATCCAACGGTTCCCATTCCACAAACTGCTGTGTTACCGTCCCGTCGTTATAATGCACATTTACAAACGAAGGCGTGTATAACAACTCGCGTGTCACATGTCCGTCAATATCGCGCAAGGTAGCTTTTCCTTCGGATACCTGCAAGCGTGCCGGCTCGATAGAAGTGATGCGTAACTCATTTTCCGGTACTGCCTGACAGCCTTCGGGTATCTTCTTGTACATGCGGATATAGTCGATATCGAAACTCTTCGGATACGGGACGGAAGGATCGTAAGTCCCTGTCCAGCCGTTCTTCGCTTTCCGATTGTCATAGAAAGAGATAATCTGAACCAGCGGATAAGTGATCGTCGCCTTATGCGTCATCACCTGTATGCCATCCACATACACAGTCACACCTTCCGGTGTCCAGTCGAAGCCATATACATGAAACTCTTCCGCCAATTTCTTATTAGCGAACCAAGGATGTTCCGTGTGATACTGGATCGTCGAGTCTTTCCAGCTGTGTACGGTAGACCAGATACGATTGACATCAGTCCCCAATATTTCAAAGATATCGATCTCGCAACTTTGGTTCGGATCATCTTCAAACCCGATCAACCACCAGGCACAATGCACCCCCGCCCCCAGCTTGCATCTTGGCACGCATTTCATAATAGCCATACTGGTTTATTTGTGTAGCTTCCGTCTTGATCGAATGAAGGGCTTTCCTTTTCGGATCATAGTGATGCATACCGGTGCGGCTGGCACTCATAAAACCTGATATATACATTCCCTTATCAAACTCATTTTTTGAATCCCGGTCGATCGTCAACCGGACCACCCCGTCTTTCATCTCATACGTCGGTGTACAGACAGTCCGGTCTTTCGGCCAAGAAGGCAGATACTCAGGAATCCATTTCGTCCGGTCGATCTCTTTCCCTTCAAACTCATCGTGAAAAATCAAACGGTAACCCTCTTTCTCCAAACGGGCTGGCGGGATAATCCTGCGCCTGTATGTTCTGTAAGCCGACCTGCAAAAGGAAACAGGCAAGAAGTGTACTGAATAGATATTTATTGCTCATGATATTTATTTGTTAACGGAGAAAGAAAAAAGGCCGCAAATGAAGCGGCCCTTTCTCAATTTAAATATAGACTCTAAAAGAATCGGATCAATAACCTGGATTCTGAACAATTTTGCCCTTACCTTCGTTGATTACAGCTTGAGGCAGCGGGAATAAAACAAACTCATCTTTAGTCGTCGTACAACCACGGTCTCTTGCATTCTCGGATAAACTGTCCGTGACGGATCAGGTCGGAACGGCGGACACCTTCGAACCAAAGCTCATGCCCTCTTTCATCCAATACTTTCTGCAAGAAATCGTCTACTCCTTTTACATCACCCATTGTATATGGATTCAGCTTGGCACGTACACGAACTTGATTCAACAGATCCAGTGCTTCGGAAGTTACGGCATTTCCCTTACGAACAATTGCTTCAGAAAGCAAAGTCAGGACGTCTGCGTAACGGTAAACAACCAAGTCGATCGGCTGCCGTCTCCTGTAGATTCGGGGTCTTCACCATATTTTACAGGTACAGCTCCGAATAAAGGTTACCATGTTTGGCGATATCAGACTCTTCATTAAACAATACACCATCAGTACCTACATATTCGCCAACCAAAACAGACAGACGGTCATCACCTTCCTCAAAAGTACGGTAGAAAGGCCAAGGGACTTTATAACCATCCCATTTCTCGGATAGAAGCATTCTTAGTCGGGTAGTTTCCCGGTAAAGCATGGTCATGCCACAACTGAAGATTTGTACCTCTTTCTTCCGTACAAGCAAAGATAATTTCCTTGTTCCCTTCATTTTCAAGCGTAAAGATATCTGCATATCTGTCCATCAATCCATAACCGTATTCGGCTTTCAACAATTCACGGCCGCATTCTTCCGCTTTCGCCCAATTCTTCTCATGCATGTAATACTTCATTAGAATCGTATACGCCAAACCTTTATCAAAGCGTCCGAACTGTGTCGTACGGGTAGGCAAGCCTTTCAATGATTCAGTCAATTCCGTTTCAATGAAATTTGTCATCTCTTCTTGAGTCGCACGCGGCTCAATTACTTCATCCAACGGATTCTTCAAATCTTCCAGTGTCGGAATTGGAATAGGCCCATAGAAATCATACAATAAAAATGCCAGCCAACCACGGCCTAAATGAGTTTCAGCCATCAGTAAAGCCTTCTTCTCGTCACTCATTTCTACATTTGAGATACGATCAATGTCAATGTCATTGTACCCAAATATTTGGCATAATCCGTATAATTGAGAGTCGTATAAGAATGATTCGGAGTCCAGTTATGAGTTGTCAGCGGAATCCAGCTATCATTCACCCAACAACAAACAGCAATATCGGTTGACATATCACCAATAACCTGGAAACTGTGAGCCGTACTGAATACACCGCTATATTCCGCACTACGGAAAGGAGCATAAACACCTCCCACAACAAGCGCCTCCGCATCCTTTTCATTCGTCGGGAAAAAATCCGGATTGATCGCATCATATCTTTCCGAATCCAAATTAGTACATGAGGCCAATGCGCAACAGCACATTACTGTATATAATAATTTCTTCATGACTTTATCTTTATTTTTAACTGTTTATACTATTAGAATGTAATATCCAAACCGAAGCTGTAAGTACGAACATTCGGGTAAGCCCATTGCAACTGAGATGGAGCACTTTCTGAACTTGAAATGTCAGTTTCCGGGTCAAGACCTGTATACGGAGTGATTGTAAACGGATTGTTCACGTCGAAATACACACGTACGTTAGACAGAATATGTTTGCTGGTCTTAATAGGAATATTATAACCTAAAGTAATGTTACGACAACGGATGAACCAAGTCTTTTCATAATAATAGTCACCGACCCCATAGGCACTTTCAGTCTGGAAATATCCGGGTAACGTACCGTTCGGATTGCTGGAGGACCAAAGATCCGATATTGAAGTAGGCTGATTATAACCACGGCGCAGGTCATTAACGTTATTACTCAACCATTGTTTCTTATAACTTCCGGCAGAAAGCTTATCAAACTGTCCATAGAAATAAACATTGAGATCAAAGTTTTTCCAACGCAAAGTATTATTAAACCCAAATAAATATCCAGGGTCAGCAGATCCGTAAATCACTTTTTATCTGCATCATCCAACTTACCATCAGGCTTTCCGGTCTTCATCGGAATGCCATGCTTATCAACTTTAATGGAACCATCGGATTCATAAACATATCCGTCAATATCTTTGATCTTCACCTGTCCGGGTAATGCACCGGGCATATGGTCGATCGTTTCACCTACTTGAACCAAACCATCTGACAAATAACCGGAATAGTAACGCATCCATCCGTTATACTCATCATAAGCATTCGGTTTCCATTTCGGATCACGTTCTTTCCACTTGTCGCGATAGAGAGAGAATGTCAAGTCTGATGTCCATTCAAAATCCTTATTACGGATATTAGTCGTATTGATCGTCAATTCAAAACCCTGACTCTGAGTCTTACCCACGTTCGCAATGATTTTATTCACCTCGTTATAAGACAGCAAAGTCTGTTCATTCAACAAATCGGAAACGACTTTATGATAATATTCAGCAGTTACATTGACACGTCCATCCAAGAAACCTAAATCCAAACCAACGTTCCATTCACGGGCTGTTTCCCAAGTCAAAACATTGTTTCCGAGTTGACTCAAATAGACACCATTGATCATGGAATTGCCAAAGATATTATTGTTACCTACTTTATAATAGCTATAAGCTTTATCTCCTACGTTGGAGTTACCTGTTTCACCATAGCTCAAACGTAATTTACCATTAGACAATACATTTCTCAAAGGAGCCAAGAACTCTTCTTCCGTAAACCGCCATCCGGCAGCAACTGAAGGGAAGAATCCCCAACGTTCACCCGAAGCAAAATTTGAAGAACCATCGGCACGCAATGTCGCTGTCAGCAGATAACGGTCTTTAAACGTATAGTTCAAACGACCGAAGAATGAAGCCATACGAGATTTGGTCGCACTCGATCCTACAGTCGGACGTTTTGCATTACCCGCGCCCAAGTTGTTATACAAGAAACCGTCTGTAATGAAGTCATTGCTTTTTCCTGAAAACATTTCATATGTAAACAACTGATAAGAATGACCAACCAAAGCGTTGAAGTTATGGTCACCTACCTGTTTCGTATAATTAGCAGTCAATTCCATCAAGTAGTCGGAATTATCACCCTGCGCAATAGAGGCCGCACCATTCTCACGTTGTCCATAAAGCGTTGTCGTTGGCAAATATTGTTTCAGTTTTTGATAGTTACGGTCGATACCGAAATTTGCCTTCAACAATAAGCCATCTATCGGGCGAACTTCAAAAAATGCATTTGCCAATAAACGCTCTTGAGTCGTCTTATCTGTAATGTCCAGCAATGAAACAGGATTCGGCAAGAAAGAAGCATCGGAGTTCATCGAATAATTGCCATTCTCATCCCGAATGGGCAAAGCCGGATTAAACTGAGCCGCAGAAACCAAAATTCCTGCATTCTCATTCTGGCCACTACCTAAAGGCACGTTGTCATATTCATTACGTGTCGCCGTCAAATTAATCCCCATCTTTACATATTTGCTCAACTTCGGTCCAAATTGGCACGAAGAGAGTATCTTGTCATTCCATTATTTTTAATCACACCATCCTGATTAAAATAGTTTCCAGAAACCAAGTACTTCGTATTATCGTTACCTCCTGTTATAGATAAGTTATGAGAAGTCTGAAAACCTAAACGGGATATTTCATCAAACCAATTCGTATTATTAGCCGGATTGGCAATCTGAGCATCTGTATAAGGCAATGTCAAAGCCGGCAGGGAAGGGTCTGTCGCCTCTTTTCCTCCATAAATGCCAACACCGTTCGTACGCATCCATTGTTCACGAGTATAATCGTTTGTTGCCCGCATAAAACCGGAAGCGTCCAACATCTCGTAAGATTTGGCTATCTGCTGTACAGAAGCCGATCCGGAATACTGTACCTTAGCCGCCCCGCTCTTACCTCGTTTTGTCGTCACGATGATCACACCGTTACCGGCACGAGCACCATAAATAGCTGTCGAACTTGCATCTTTCAGCACTTCAATAGATTCAATATCGTTTGGATTAATAGAAGCCAGGATATTATCTTTATTACCTCCTGAATATTGATTACCACTATCCAATGAACCCGGAGAATTCACAGGAAAACCATCAATAATGATCAACGGGTCATTCCCCGCCTTATCAGAAGAAGCGGCACCGCGAATACGGAAAGTTGATTGTCCACCCGGCTGGGCACTAATCGTGCTGACCTGCAAACCGGCAGCCTTACCAGCCAAAGCATGACTAACTGTAGACACTGTTGCCACAGGGCTGTCATCCATCTTGACAGAAGAAACTGCACCTGTCATATCCTTCTTCTTCATCGTACCGTAACCGACAACAACCACTTCTTCCAAAGCCTGTGTATCTTCTTTCAACAGAACGTTGATCACATTCTGGTTCTTCACAACAATGTCCTGAGGGATGTATCCGATAAAGGAAATCTGCAAAGTCGCGTTAGCCGGAACTTCGATGGAAAAGTTTCCATCCATGTCGGTAGTAGTACCGTTAGTCGTACCTTTCTGGATAACGTTTGCACCGGCGACAGGGCCGAATGCATCGCTTACAGTACCGGTCACCTTACGATTCTGCTGCGTGGCGGCGGTAGAAGCCGGAGCTGCCTCGGAAGTCAGGACAATGTGACGATCCTTGATAGTGTATTTCAAACCTGTTTTAGCTGCAATAGCATCCAACACAGTCTGAATATTAGCATTCTTTTTCATTGATAGAGATCTTTTCGTTCTTGTTGATCTCTTCCAGATTATAGAAAAACAGGAACTCGGACTGCTTTTCGATCTGTTTCAACACTTTTTCTAAAGTTTCATTCTTAGCTGAAACATTTAGAGTAGCAGTTTGCGCATAGGTGGAAGCAACCACGCTTGACAGACAAACAGCCAACATTAACACGGTTAATTTCATGATTTTTATAGTTCTTTTCAGGTTAAGAGAAACAACTATACGTTGATTATTCATACTTTTGAATGTTTTTAAGATTAAACATGATCCCACGGCAATGGGAGTTTAATTGTTCACACTTTTAGAAGAGAAGATCCGGCAAGATTTTCTCTTCTTTTTGGTTTAAGACTAACTGGTGTTCATATTTCCTACTAAGATTAGCAATTTGTTTTTATTTAGATTTCTGATATTGTCACGTGATGATCATCGATCTTATACCGGACCGGGATTGACAGATGGATAATCTCCATGATATCCTTGATACTCTGTCCCCGATAGAAAGTCCCGGTAAATGTCCGGCGCTTCAGTGCTTCCGACTTAACAGTGAACTGCACGCCGTAAACATGGCTCAACCGATACAGAATAGCTTCAAGACTTTGTTCGGGGAAATAATAATATCCGGTTGTCCACGAAACAAACCGGTTGGCGTCGACCTGTTGCAGGAGGGCTGATCGTGTTCTTTTGTTATAGACAAACTGTTCGTTCGGCTTTAAGACCGTAGGATGTAACAGGTTCTGCGTGGTCAGCAGGACAGAACCTTCCAGCAGTGTCGTAGTCAGGAGCGAATCGGTCGGATAAGCGGAAACGTTGAACTTCGTCCCGAGTGCTTCGATAGATTGTTCTTTGGTCTTGACAATAAATGGCTTATCTTTATCTTTGGCTACTTCAAAATAGGCTTCCCCTTCCAGTTGCACGATACGTTCGGACTTACCATAACGGGAATCATGAGAGAAAGAAGTCCGGGTTCCGAGACTGACGCGGGTTCCGTCCGGCAAAACAACAACATCCGCTTCAAGCCCGTCTCCACCGACATAACTGGTAATCCGGTCGTCATATTCTCTCGAAGAAAAGATAAACACAGTAGAAGTAATGGCTGCGGCAAACATTGCCACAGCCGCATAAGTACTTATGCGGGTCAATAAGGAATATCTTTTACGCTGGCGGGACTTTCTCTTATCGAGAAGGCGAAGCCAGCTATCGTGTATTTCAGAAGCACCACGGGAAGGAGCGCAGGCTTCATAAAGTGCTTTGGTCTCGAAAAACAATTTTTTTTTGTTGTCTGCACTTTCATTCACCCAGGCATAAAAATCGTCAAAGACCGACCTTGCAGCCGTCCTTGCAAATACCCGATGATT
>VOFJ01001664.1_pt1 | contig 17216 bp, 28 predicted proteins | sample 5384081 | NCBI WGS metagenome assembly VOFJ01 (sample SAMN12384729, study PRJNA508395) | human gut metagenome | isolation source: healthy gut I | host: Homo sapiens
GATAGATCAATGCCTTTTTAAGACTTCCACACGGCTGTCGCCTTGTCCAAAGGATTTTTGATATTGGTTAAGGATAAAAACATAGTCAGCCTCCTGTCTTGTGTGAGAATTGAGTTTATCTTATTTCAGGCTCCCTTGTTTGAAAAAGGATAGATAAAACTCACACATATTAGAAATGAATAGTATACGTTAGTTACAACTAACAATTATAACACAAAGAAGATGAAAAAAGACACTATAAGAAATGTAAAAAAATATAATTATTTCAGATATAAAAAGGGCTTCCCGATGATTGAAGGGAGGTCCTTTTTGAAAAAACGGATTGATTATTATATTTTTATACATGCGTGCAGTCAGGTTCAGGTTGAAGTCGTTTTGCCACAAAAGAAAGCATGCTTTCGAGTACCTGACATTTATTGTTACAGACAGGGCAGAGGATGGAAGATACATTTTCTTCGGATTGGGTAGGGGCGGTTTCTTGTGATAAGAAAATAAAATCGAAAATCGTATAAATATTCAAAAAATTCTTTATTCGTTGGTTTTTTGTCCATATAGGTTCTGTTGAAAATCATTTCAAGAATAGTTTTATTTTCCGAAGTCAGATTGCATTGACCGTGTTGCGGATTTTTTTTCTACACAAGACCAGCTTGTCTCATAATGGGCAGCAATATCGATGTACAAAGCTTTGGTAATATTGGATACACGAGTCTGATCCTCGTTTATCAAGAGTAATCCATACACAATGTAATCATAACCAAGACTAGTTCTGGCAGCAATAAGTTTATCAAGTGTAGATTTGATTTCAATTACGAGTGTATTGTGGTTCATGAGAGTCCCCTTAGAAAATAATATAGATAAGAAGGAAGAGCCTGTTTTTGATATCATATCTATTATATACGTGTGTTTATTATATTTGTAACGATAAAAATTTATGAGTGACTTAATAAATGTACAAAATTATTTCTTTTTGTTATAATGAAAAGAAAAATAATAGCGGTGTTCGACACCGAGGGGAGAACGCATGGAAAAAGCAAAAGTAATAGAATTAAAAGAAACAATTCTTGAAGATAACAATGCAGATGCACAGGTGTTACGTCAGGAATTAAAGGCACAGAAAACGTGTCTGATGAATTTGATGTCCAGTCGGGAAGTGGAAAGACAAGTACGCTTCGGCATTGAAACCGTATTTTGAAGGGAAAATCAAGTGGGGGGGGTGATGGAGGCAGACATTGATTCTGATGTAGATGCGAATACACTGATCGAGGCGGGAATTCCATCGATTCAGCTGCATACAGGAGGAATGTGTCATTTAGATGCAGATATGACACGGCAAGGAATAAGAGCATTTGACAGAGATGAGCTGGATTTTGTTGTACTTGAGAATATCGGAAATCTTGTTTGCCCGGCAGAGTTTGATACAGGCGCAAACTTTAATCTGACAATTCTTTCAGTTCCGAAGGAGACGATAAACCGGCAAAATATCCGTTGATGTATGAAGTATCTGATGTGTTAGTGATAAACAAAATCGATGCATTACCTGTTTTTGATTTCCGAAAAGACTATGTTGAAGCATGTGCAAGAAGATTGAATCCACAGATTAAGATTTTTTACATCTCTGCAAAGACAGGAGAGGGTATGAAGGAACTGGCTGATTATCTGTTGGAAAAGATACAGGAAGTGAATGCATGATATATAAAAGAAGGGAATAAAAACATGGGAAACGTCAGAGTGATTGAGATAAGAGAAAGTGTATTTGCGGATAATGATGCTACTTCAAAGGCAATCCGCGAGAAAATGAGTGCCCAGGGGACGCTATTTTTTAAATGTTATGTCCGGACCGGGGAGTGGAAAAACAACATTATTAAGTGCATTGATCAACAGAATGAAAGAGCGGCTGAGAATTGGTGAGATGGATGTAGATATCGAGACAAGTCTAGATGCACAGAGAGTCGCAGATCTGACAGGCGTGGAATCCATTCAGATCCATAATTGCGGATTGTGTCATATTGATGCGGATATGGTATCGCGCGCACTGCTTGAATATGATACAGAGAACCTTGATCTGTTAATTCTTGAAAATATCGGGAATCTTGTCTGTCCGGCAGAGTTCGATACTGGGGCACATAAGAATGTGATGCTTCTTAGTGTGCCTGAGGGAGACGATAAACCACTGAAATATCCGTTGATGTTTCAGGTAAGCGATCTGGTGCTGATCAATAAAATAGATACTTTGGAGTATTTTGATTTTGATTTTGAACTTGCTAAGGAACGTATCTTGAAATTAAATCCAAATGCAGTTGTTCTTCCGGTTAGTGCAAAAACGGGAGAAGGATTGGAACAGGTGATTGACTGGATTATGAAAGAAAGAGAAAAAGCTATAAGCAAATTCTCCCTTGATTTTTCAGAGGAAAATGCTATAATTATTCTTGTGTCTGTTTTGGCAGATGCAAGAGAAGGAGTTGTATCGAAGTGGTCATAACGGGGCGCACTCGAAATGCGTTAGCCCTCCGGGGCACGTGGGTTCGAATCCCACCAACTCCGCTTGTGTGTTTACCATGTAGGTATCATTATAACGATAAGTAAAACGAAAAAGCACCTCAACGGAAGTATTCTTCTGAAGGTGCTTTTTCGTTTTAAGAATGAGAAACAATATGCTTCTTAATTGCGTTGAAACTTTCCTCGCTGATCACATGTTCCATACGACAAGCATCATCAGCGGCAATCTGTGGGTCAACACCGAGTCTCTCAAGCCAGGAAGAGAGAAGAGTGTGACGCTCATATATCATGTCAGCAATCGCCTGTCCGGATTCTGTTAATGTAATATAGCCCTCACGAGATACAATAATGTGTTCGCTTTCTCTGAGCTTTTTCATTGCTACACTGACACTTGATTTCTTAAAGTTAAGCTCTGTTGCAATGTCGACGGCACGTACGACAGGAAGCTTCTTGCTTAACATGAGGATTGTCTCCAGATAATTTTCAGATGATTCATTTACATGCATAGGTAATGGCCTCCTCTATATAAATTATAATTTATCTGTATCACTATTTACAGTGAATTTTCATGTCTTTGCTTAGTATATCATAATTTATTCCCTACAGCAAATGATTTGCCAGACAAATTCAACATAGATTTGGAATGGCGTTGAACAGAAAAAAAAATAGAAAAAACTGCAAATTAGTCATTGACAACTAATAGAGATTAGCATATACTAACTTACGAACAGGAGAGAAAATGAAAAAAAATTATCAATCTCAACTGTTTTTAATAATCTATATCAAATGAGAATGGATTCTAATATCATTTAAGAAAGAAGCGTGAGATTATGCCACTTACAATGGCCAACATTGGCGAAGCCAATACAATTAAAAAGAGTAAGCGGAAATGATGAGACAAAGCGTTTTCTTGCGAATCTTGGATTTGTACCGGGAGCAGAAGTAATCGTACTTTCTGCCATTGGCGGTAATGTAATTGTAAACATCAAAGATTCAAGAGTCGCAGTAAATGCCGATATGGCGCGCCATATTATGATCTGATTGAGACGCTGAAAAAGTGATGAGTAAAAAGTAAGGAAGGAGTATGTGTTATGACTTTAGGTGATGCAAAAGTAGGAACTACTGTTATAGTTACAAAAATCGAAGGAGACAGTGCTTACAAACGCCGTATTATGGATATGGGAATAACAAAAGGAAGTGAACTTTTTTATCAGAAAAGTTGCACCACTTGGTGATCCGGTTGAAATTACAGTTCGTGGATACGAGCTTACTGTCAGAAAGGCAGATGCACAGTGTGTAGAGGTTAAATAAGCCTACAGATACAAAACCAAACCTGATGAGATATTCGGAATTTAAGGAGGTAAAAGAGAGTAATGGCAATTAGAATTGCGCTTGCCGGTAACCCGAACTGTGGTAAAACAACACTGTTTAATGCTCTTACAGGAGCAAACCAGTATGTTGGAAACTGGCCGGGAGTAACGGTAGAGAAAAAAAAGAAGGTAAAGATTTAATAAGCAATAAAAGGTGAAGGAAGAGGTAGTCGTAACTGACCTTCCTGGTATCTATTCCCTTTCACCGTATACCCTGGAAGAAGTTGTCAGCCGTGACTATCTGTTAAAAGAGAATCCGGATGTCATCGTAGATCTGGTGGATGCAACCAATATTGAAAGAAACTTATATCTGACCACTCAGCTGATCGAAACCGGTGTTCCGGTTGTTATCGCGCTGAACATGGCGGATTTGCTGGAAAAGAGAGGCATCAAGATCGACGTTGCCCGCCTTTCCATGCTCCTTGACTGTCCAATCGTTGAGACTTCTGCATTAAAGGGCGAAGGACTTGACAAGCTGATCGACGAAGCGATCAAGACCGCAAAGAAGAAAGAAGCAGACCTTCCGAAAGAGATCTTTAACAAGGATCTGGAAGATGCAGTCAGCGCTAAAAAAAGAAATTCTTCCTGATTCCAATCGACAGAAATAAAAGAGATGGTATGCAGTAAAATTCCTTGGAAAATGACAGCAAGGTTGCTGAAAGATAAAGCTCAGGTGCAGCAACAGCGTTGTTGAAGATCGAAGAGCAAAGCTGGTCTGGAAAAGTCTCATGATGACGATATGGAAAGTATCGTAACCGATGAACGTTATAAATTCATTCAGAAGATTGTCGGCACGACTGTGAAAAAGGGCAAGGATAAGTTGACAACTTCTGATAAAATCGATAAGATCGTTACAAACCGTATCCTCGGTATCCCGATCTTTATCGCAGTTATGTTCGTAGTATATTACATCTCTGTTACCACGATCGGCACGATTGTAACAGACTGGACAAATGATACCTTCGTTGGCGGCATTCAGGAAATCGTAGGCGGATTCCTGGAAGGCATCGGTACCAACGATGTAGTAACAAGCCTTGTTGTGGATGGTGTAATCGGCGGTGTAGGCGCTGTCCTTGGTTTCGTACCTCAGATGGCAATCCTGTTCCTGTTTTTGTCTATCCTGGAAGACTGCGGTTACATGGTTCGTATTGCCTTTGTCATGGACCGGGTGTTCCGTCACTTCGGACTGTCCGGTAAGAGCTTCATTCCGCTGCTGATTTCCTCTGGCTGCGGTGTTCCAGGTATCATGGCGTCCAAGACCATCGAGCAGGATAACGACAGAAGACTGACGATCATGACAGCAACCTTTATCCCCTGCGGCGCGAAGCTTCCTGTTATCGCACTGATGGGCGGCGTAATGGCAAGCTGGGCAACCGGCAGCTATGAGCAGGCGGATTTATGGCTCCCGCAATGTACTTTATGGGTATTGTAGCAGTCCTTGTGGCAGCCATTATCTTAAAGAAAACCAAACCTTTCTCTGGAAAGCCTGCTCCGTTCGTTATGGAGCTTCCTCAGTACCACGTTCCTCAGGCTAAGACCGTACTGCTTCATGTATGGGAAAGACTGAAAGGCTTCATCATCAAGGCTGGTACGATCCTGTTCCTTGCCTGCGTAGTAATGTGGTTCCTTGGCGGATTTGGTTTCGAAAACGGCGGCTTCGATCTGGTAGAAGAGAGCGGAAACAGCTTACTGGCTGTAATCGGTGGTTTCATCGCACCTCTGTTTGCACCTCTGGGCTTTGGCGAGTGGCAGCCTGTGGCAGCTTCTCTGTCCGGCTTTACCGCAAAGGAAGCGATCGTTTCCACCATGGGCGTTCTTGCAAATGTAACTGGCGATACAGAAGATGCAGTAACCGTTGCACAGGCTGTACAGACATGGTTTCCTACTTCTCTGGCAGCACTGAGCTTCCTGATCTTCAACCTGCTGGATTCTCCTTGTCTGGCTGCAATTGCAACCATGGCACAGCAGATGCAGTCCAAAAAGTGGTTCTGGTTCGCAATCCTGTTCCAGAATATCTTCGCTTACATTGTTTGCCTGATCGTATACCAGGTGGGATCTTTTGTGACCGGCGGAGCATTTGGTGTAGGTACAGCAGTAGGATTTATCTTACTGATCTTCCTTCTGTTCATGCTCTTCAGACCAGATCCCTATAAGGATCAGAAAGTATATTCTAAACGTTCCGTGCAGGCAGCGTAATATGAAAAAAGCAAGAATGCGGAAGTGTTCTTGAATAAAATGGAGCTGGGTGCAGGAAATGTATCCGGCTCTCTGTTATAATTAGAGAGAAAAAGCGAGGTGTTGAAGACAATGATAGCAAATATTGTAATAATAATTTTGATAATCGGATATTGTATTTTTCTCATTTATAAAGCATATAAAAATCATAAAGAAGGGAAAACATGTCGGATGCGCCGGATGTGGCGGCAACTGCGGAGCTGCAGCGGATGCAGTGCGGCAGCAGGAAAATCTCAATATACAAAAGAAAAAGTAAAAAGGGGATTAGAATGGGAAATTCAACAGGTTCTATGTTTTTACGCATTTGGTGCATTCCTTTTGATTTACCTTGTTGGTGTATCCATCTATCAGATTTATCTGTGGATCAAGAAATGGCGAGAAAAACAGGAAAGATGAGAAAGAAGACTAAAAGAGGAATCACAAAATGGCAGATATTATTATTGTACTGATTGTAATTATATTGCTTGGACTTGCTCTGAAAGGATCGATCAAACATTTTAAAGGCGAAGGTCCCTTTGCTGTGGAGGCGGTTCAGGAAGCAGCAGGAAAGCAAAAACAAAGTTTTTAGACGGACCGGTGATCGGAAGAAAAACATTAAAGATTTCAGGAATGCACTGTGAGCACTGTGCAAAATGCCGTGACGAATGCATTGAATGGATTGGATGGTGTTACTGCAAAGGTGAGTTTGAAGGAAAATCGTGCAGTGGTTTCCTATGACAGAGAAATTGATCTGACAGATTTAAAAAATGCAGTAAAAAATGCAGGTTATGAGGTCACCTCTATCTCATGAGAGCGAAACTCTGTGAGATGGCGAAGTAACTGATACAGCGAAGACCAGAAAGCAGGAGGTGTGCCGTGAATAAGAAAGAGCAGATTATCGAAAAACTAAAAAGAAAACGGATGCCGGATCACAAAACAGCGTAAGATGCTCATTGATATTATTTTGGAAAATGAATGCTCAAGCTGCAAAGAAATCTTTTATAAGGCATCCCAGGCAGATGAAAAGATCGGTGTCGCAACTGTTTACAGAATGATCAATGCACTGGAAGAAATCGGAGCGATCAATAGAAAAAAATATGTACAAAGTGGATTGCGCGCAGGATTGTCCGGAAGATGGGGGATGTATCATTATGCTGGATGATGATACGATCTTTAAACTCACAGAAACAGGATGGAATAAGGTGATTCGCGAAGGACTGAAACATTGCGGTTATGTAAAAGACCGAGAAAGTGACGTCAATTAAAATCACCGGGGACAAACGATAAAATTTATCGACAAAGACGGTTAGAATTGACTATCTGTATGGTGGGTTGATATGATGTATAAAAATTTTAGGAGGTTTTATACAATGTGGGATATATTTAAATTGAAAAAAGCAGGAATCTTTGCAGGAGGTGTTCTTTTTCGGAACAGCAGGGAGTGAAAATTCTTGCAAGTGATGATGCAAAGAAGCTTTATACAAATTGTACAGCAGCAGTTTTAAGAGCAAAAGACTGCGTTATGAAGACAACTACAACTGTTCAGGAGAATGCAGAGGACATTCTTGCAGAGGCTCAGCAGATCAATGAGTCACGTGCAGCAAAAGAGGCTGAGGCTGTCTACGAAGCAGAAGAAGCAGAGGAGACAGAAACTCAGGAAGAGAATACAGGTGCGCAGGATTTCAAAGAGGAAGAAGTTTAAATCTCTATGAAATTTATTGTAAAGCATGAGATCAATGGCCGCCTTCGTATCCATGTTGTCCAGAAAAGGATGACATATACGGAGGCGGATACTCTATCCTGGTTTCTCTCAATCAGAAGAAGAATGTAACAGATGTAAAAAGTATATGAACGCACCGCAGATGCTGTGATCTGTTATGTTGGAGATAAGGAAGAGATCTTGAATTTATTGAAGCCAGTTTTCTTATGAAAATGCAATTCTTCCGGAACATGTTGCCGCAGGTTACGGAAGAGAGCTGAATGCTGTTTATCAAGAAAAGCTGGTCATGAAGACAGTTCTTCATTATGGAAGCAAGTTATTCCTTCCAATGCCGGTCCGTGCAGTGATTACATCTGTAAAATCAGTGAAATATATCCGGCACGGAATCCGTTGCCTGATGCATGGTAAGATAGAGGTTCCTGTCCTGGATGCTACAGCAATCAGCGTTTCCGTATTCCGTAGAGATTATGCTACAGCTGGATCTGTCATGTTCCTGCTTGGAATTGGTGAGATCATAGAAGAATGGACGCATAAAAAGTCTGTCGGAGATCTTGCGCGCAGTATGTCACTTAATGTCAATAAAGTGTGGCTGAAGAGAAATGAACAGGAGATTCTTGTAAAATCATCAGATATTGAGCCGGGAGACCATGTTGTGATCCGTATGGGAAATGTGATTCCTTTCGACGGGGAAGTGGTCGTTGGAGAGGGCATGATCAACCAGGCTTCTCTGACAGGCGAGTCATTACCTGTAAGAAGAAGCAAAGGACAGTCTGTTTTCGCCGGAACAGTTCTCGAAGAAGGTGAGATTGAAGTTCTTGTCAAAGCGGTATCAGGCTCTACCAGATTTGAAAAGATTGTGACAATGATCGAGGATTCTGAAAAACTGAAGTCTTCTGTAGAAGGAAAAGGCAGAACATCTTGCAGATAGACTTGTTCCATATACATTACTGGGGACAGGTGCAGTCGGCTCCTGACAAGAAATATTACGAAGACACTGTCTGTTCTGATGGTAGATTTCTCCTGTGCATTGAAGCTTGCCATGCCGATCACTGTACTTTCGGCAATCCGTGAGGCAGGCGAGAACAATATCACAGTAAAGGGTGGTAAGTTCTTAGAGGCCGTGGCCGATGCAGATACAATCGTTTTCGATAAGACAGGAACATTGACAAAGGCAACGCCGACAGTGAAAAGAGATTGTTGCTTTCAGTGAATACTCAGAAAATGATCTGCTTCGTATCGCAGCATGTATGGAAGAACATTTTCCTCATTCTATGGCAAAGGCCGTTGTAGATGCAGCGAAAGAAAGACATTTGTCTCATGAAGAAATGCACTCAAAGGTAGAATATGTTGTGGCACATGGAATCTCTTCCTCTATTGATGATAAAAAGGTTCTGATCGGAAGCAGTCATTTCATTTTCGAAGATGAAGGATGTACGATTCCATCCGAATATCAGGATAGATACGATTCATTAAAACGAGAATACTCTCATCTGTATCGGCAATCGAGAAACAACTTGTTGCAGTTATCTGCATTGTAGACCCACTTCGTGAAGAGGCAACAGAAATGGTTCGTGATCTGAAGAAAGCCGGCATCCGTAAAGTCGTTATGATGACAGGTGACAGTGAACGTACAGCGGCGGCAATTGCGAAACGCGTTGGCGTTGATGAGTATTATGCTGAGGTTCTTCCGGAAGATATAAGCGAATTTCGTTGAGAAAGAAAAAGCAGAAGGAAGAAAAAGTAATTATGATCGGTGATGGGATCAATGATTCACCTGCTCTTTTTCAGCAGCGGATGCGGGGATTGCGATCAGTGACGGCGCAGAGATTGCAAGAGAGATTGCAGATATCACGATTGCGGCAGATGACCTGCGTGAAGTTGTGACGCTGAAACTTCTGGCAAATGCCATGATGAAGCGGATACATAAGAATTACAGAAATATCGTCGGAATCAATTCGGGACTGATTCTGCTTGGCGTGACAGGAATTGTCCAGCCGACAGTATCTGCACTTTTGCACAATGTGTCTACATTGATGATAAGCCTTGGAAGTATGAAGAATCTGCTGGATGAAAATAAAAAGAACAGAACTTGAGTAGTTACTGTGAACAGCAATCTTGAGTGAAACAACATAAAATAAAAAAGGCAAGAAAAAGAACTACCGGGATTAACTTTTGTAGAGGTTTGTCCCGGTAGTTCTTTTATATGTTAGGAAAGTTCTTTCCTAACATATAAAAAACGCTCCGCTCAGGATGCGCACTGCGGCGTACAAGGTAGGTGTCGCAAGCGACCGCCGCAGGCAGGAAAGAATGTGCCAAGGCACATTCTTTATTCTAATGAGAAACATTATCAGTAAATAATATTGATATTACGTTTTCGTTATAGTATAGTAAATACATAGGTTAGACGCAACTAACGAACAAGGAAGATATGTGGAAATGAATTCATAAAACATACAGGAAAAAGAATAGGTAAAGTAATAGACAATCAGATTCAGATTTCAGGAGGTAATTCAGTATGAGTGTAGTAATCATTGGAGGACATGACAGAATGGTATGTCAGTATAAGAAAGTCTGTAAACAGTTTAATTGTAAGGCGAAGATCTTCACCCAGATGTCAGCAAGCTTAAGCAAACAGATTGGAAGTCCTGATCTGATTGTTCTTTTCACAAACACAGTATCCCATAAAATGGTTCGCTGTGCAGTGGAAGAAGCCGGCAGATGCAATGCGGATGTGATTCGTTGTCACACCAGCAGTAAGAATGCGCTGGAAGAGATTCGGAGAATGTTTGTGCATAATAAATATTGCTGAATTATTGAAAAAGTGAAACTATGAGAAACACGCTTCGCGAGTTTCTCAAGTTATCGCGGCAGTCGCCAAGGTCTCGTGCAAGCACGGACTTTGGCTCGTTGCTCGCGTAAAATAGAAAAGTCCCTTCAGAAGAAATAAACTTCTGAAAGGGACTTTTTCTGTATCATGCTGCCAATTACGCAGATTATCAATCTGAACAGGATCACAGCACCAATTTCTATAACTGGATATTTTTAAAGAGATCTCAAGGTTTGTTCCGATATCTTCTGCTTTCGGGATCACAACCTTTTCAGCTTTCTCTTCAGCCTTCTCTTTGTCTTCTTCGAGAGCTTTCATGCTCAGGCTGATCTTGCCATCTTTGATACCGATGACTTTCACTTTCAACTTCATCACCAACTGTGAGAACATCAGAAGGCATTTTTACACGCTTCTGGGAGATCTGTGAAACGTGAACCAGACCGGAAAGTCCGTTCTCCAACTTTACAAATGCTCCATAGTTCTGAAGTGTTTCTACAGTTCCTTTCAGAACAGTTCCAACCTTCATACTTGCAATTTGTGCATCACGTGCTGCTTTTTCCTTTTCCTTCAGAAGCTCACGTGCAGAAAGGACAAGACGATTATTTGCCTGGTCAACATCGATCACCTGTACTTCGATATCCTTGAGAAGATAATCTTCCAGATTCTCAATATAGGAAAGGGACAGCTTAGAAGCCGGAACGAATCCGCGAAGTCCTTCTACCATTACAATCACGCCACCGTTGACAACACCTTCAATTTTAACAGGAAGAACAGTTTTTCTTATCCATATAATCCTGGACTCTGTTCCATGGATTCGCATCATCGAAATGATCTTCATAGTCTGCCATTGTTTCTGTTACTTCATTTGTCTGTAATTCTTTCGTTTCTTCGCTCATTAAAAGCACCTCATTTTCTTTTTCTCGTTAATCAAAAAGTATAACATATGTATGAGAAAAAAATACAACAAAAGAGCCAAAATCCGTGAAGAAAATGAAAAATGCGGTTGGATTAATAGAAAAAAAATGTTACTCTACTTATTGAATAGTGAATTGTCAGGTTTAATACTTAATGAAGAAGCTGTTCATGTAAGATGACAGAATACAGAGATAAATTGATGTGAGTGTAAAAGTAAATAAGAGATAAATTTGAGAAGGAGAGATAGAAAAATGGCTGAGAATAAAAAGGTGTATGTTGTAGGTCATAAGAATCCGGATACAGATTCTATTTGTACAGCAATTGCTTATGCAAATCTTAAGACAAAGATTACCGGAGAAACGTATGAGCCTCGTCGTGCAGGGCAGCTTAACGAGGAGACACAATATGTACTGGAACACTTTGGCGTAAAAGTTCCGTTATTACTTTTCTGATCTTAGAGAACAGATTAAAAATGTGGAATTGAAAGAAAGTCAGGAAATTCAGGAAGCCTCTCAATCCGTACAGCATGGGAAAAGATGTCAGAGATGAATACTCATACGATTCCGATCACACGTAATGGTGTGCTGGAAGGTGTGATCACAAAAGGTGATATTGCGAAATCTTATATGGAAGTCTATGATAACACAATGCTTGCGAAGGCAAGAACACAGTACCGTAATATTGCAGCGGCAGTAGAAGGTGAAATTGTAACAGGAAATGAACATGGTTATTTTTATAAAGGAAAAGTAACTGTTGCAGCATCAAGCAAAGAGTTGTTGACAAGCTTTATCGAGAAAGATGATCTTGTTATCATTGGGGATCGAATTGATGCACAGCAGTGTGCAGTTGATCTGGATGCAAGCTGTATGGTAGTCTGCCAGAATGATCCGATCTCAGAAGATATTCTGCGTCAGGCAGAGGCAAAAGAAATTGTCGTTATCTGGACACAGCATGATACATTTACGGCAGCGCAGCATATCAGCCGAGTATTCCGGTAAGATCTTTCATGACAAAGGATCAACTCGTAACATTCCGTAAGAATGATTATGTAGATGATGTGAAAGAAGTGATGGCACGCAAGCGTTTCCGCGACTTCCCTGTTGTAGATGAAGACGGAAAGTTCTTAGGTCTTGTTTCTAGACGAAGACTTCTCAATGTCAGCAAGAAACAGGTGATCCTTGTCGATCATAATGAGAAGAACCAGGCAGTAGACGGAGTGGAAGAGGCAGATGTCCAGGAGATTATTGATCACCACAGATTGAGCAGTATCGAGACGATCGGACCTGTATTTTTCAGAAATCAGCCGGTTGGATGTACAGCAACAATTGTATTTCAGATGTACGAGGAAAATGGTGTCGAAATAGATTCGGTGAATGCAGGACTTCTTTGTTCCGCAATCATTTCCGATACATTGATGTTCCGTTCCCCGACTTGTACACCGCTTGATGAAAGTACAGCGAAAAAGGCTTGCAGAGATTGCCGGGATCAATATAGAGAAACTTGCGCAGGCGATGTTCAAGGCAGGAAGCAACCTCAAAGGAAAAGACAGCCGAGGAGATTCTCTTCCTTGATTTCAAACAGTTTACAGTGAATGATACGGTATTTGGTGTTGGTCAGGTGAATTCAATGAGCGAAGAAGAGCTTGAAGAGATTAAGGCAACAGTACTTCCGGAGATGGAAAAGACAAGACAAAATCACAGTCCGGATATGATTTTCTTTATGCTGACAAATATTATTACAGAGTCTTCTGAACTGATCTGCAGTGGTAATGAAGCAAGAGAAAAGATTATCGGAGCTTATGATTTGGAAGATAATGCACAGAAACTGATGCTCAAAGGTGTCGTATCACGTAAGAAACAGCTCGTTCCGGCACTTGTATCAGCACTGCAGCAGTAAGAAAAGCTGAACAGTTACAAGAATTTTTAAGATAAAAATTCAGAACCGTCTCCGTAACAGGGGACGGTTTTCAGGAGGGAAGAAAAATGGCGAAACAGGTATGGAAAGCCGGTAATATGGTCTACCCGCTTCCGGCAGTCATGGTAAGTACGGCAGATAAAGAAGGAAATACGAATATTTTTACCGTTGCATGGACGGGAACCGTATGTACGAATCCGGCGATGGTATATATTTCTGTAAGACCGGAAAGATATTCGTATCACATGATTGAAGAGAGCGGAGAGTTTGTAATCAATCTGACAACCGAACAGCTTGCACATGCGACAGATTACTGTGGTGTGCGTTCCGGCCGGGATGTGGATAAATGGAAAGAGTGTCATTTAACTGCGAAAAAGGCAGAGAAGCTTACTTACGCACCGGTCATTGAAGAAGCACCGGTCAATATTGAATGTGTAGTGACAAAAATTGAGAAACTTGGAAGTCACCATATGTTTCTTGCAGAAGTGAAAGCGGTTCAGGTGGACGAGTCCTATATGGATGCGAAGGGCAAAATTCGAACTCAATAAGACAGGTCTTCGGCATATTCCCATGGAGAATATCTTGGACTTGGAAAAAAAAAAAAATCGGGACGTTTGGATACAGCGTGAGAAAAAAGAAGACCGTTGACAAACAAACTGCTAAGAAGATCACAACAAAAAATGAATCAAGGAGCAAGAAATCTCCAGGAGAAAAGAACTGTAAATAAAAATGCAACATTCAGAAAGAAAGGAAAAGCTAAGAAATGATTTCATTTGAAAATGACTATTCAGAAGGCGCACATGAGGAAATCCTGCGCAGACTGGCAGAAGTAAATAAAGAAGGAATTACAGGATACGGAAATGATTCATATTGTGAATCCGCAAAGGAAAAGATCCGTCAGGCATGTAAATGCCCGGAGGCAGACATTTATTTCCTTGTGGGAGGAACACAGACAAATCAGACAGTAATTGATTCCGTGCTCCGAGCTATGAAGGCGTTATCGCGGCTGAGACAGGTCATGTTGCATCACACGAGGCAGGTGCGATTGAAGCATCCGGTCATAAAGTACTGACCCTTCCGCAGCTGGAAGGAAAGATTCAGCCCAAAGATGTGGCAGATTATTTGAATCAGTTTTATAGTGATGGGAATCATGAACACATGGTTTTCCCAGGGATGGTCTACATCTCTCACCCAACAGAGTATGGCACACTGTATACACGTGGCGAACTCGCAGAGCTTTCTGATATCTGTCAGCAGTACCATATTCCGTTGTATCTTGATGGAGCACGTCTTGGATACGGTCTCGCAGTAGAAGATACAGATGTGACAATGGAAGATATTGCAGAATACTGTGACATTTTCTATATTGGTGGAACAAAGGTAGGTGCCTTTGCGGAGAGGCAGTTGTATTTACAAAAGAAAATGCACCGAGACATTTTGTGACGCTGATCAAACAGCACGGAGCACTGCTTGCCAAAGGCTGGTTCCTTGGTGTTCAGTTTGATACGTTATTTACAGATGATCTGTATATGAAAAATCAGTAAGAATGCAATCACAACAGCTGCGAGACTGAAGGAAATCCTGAAAGAAAAAAAGGATATGACTTCTATATTGATTCTCCGACGAACCAGATCTTTGTTGAGATGGAAGATGAGAAGCTGAAAGAACTGGAGAAGAATGTCAGGGTCAGCACGGGAGAAGACGGATGAGAAGCATACAGTAGTCAGATTTGCCACTAGCTGGGCAACGGATATGGAGAAGGTTGAGAACCTGAGGGAGTATTTATAAAAAAGTAAGAATATAAATAATAGCAAATACAGATAATATATAGAAGCCCATAAAATGAGAATCATTATCATGTAGAAATATTGCGTTTTGCAAAGAAACTTGATAGAATACATATGGTTATAGAAAACTAACTGTGTGAATAAATCATGTATACTCCTTTGTCTGTAATACCTGAACACAGGCGAGGGAGTCCTCAGAAAGGATGGACAACTATGAATTATCCGGGAAATTGAAAAAGTAATTGGAAGAGAGAAATTATCGACTCACGCGGAAATCCAACGGTTGAGGCAGAAGTGCATCTTGTAGATGGAACTGTAGCAAGAGGTGCAGCTCAAGTGGTGCTTCTACCGGAGAATTTGAGGCACTTGAACTTCGTGATGGAGACAAGTCAAAATTCGGTGGAAAAGGTGTTTCCCGTGCAGTAGAAAATATTAATACAACAATCAACAGTGCATTGGTTGGAATGGATGCAGGAGACACTTATGCAATTGATCAGGCAATGATCCAGGCAGATGGCACAAAAGATAAATCTAATCTTGGAGCAAATGCAATTCTTGCGGTTTTTCAATCGCATGTGCAAGAGCGGCAGCAGATGCACTTGAGATTCCGTTGTACCGTTTTCTTGGTGGAGTGAATGGAAACAGACTTCCTGTACCAATGATGAATATTTTAAATGGCGGGTGTCATGCACTTTCTTCCGGACTGGATGTGCAGGAGTTCATGATCATGCCGGTTGGAGCGCCGTCTTTTTAAAGAATGCATCCGCTGGTGTACAGAGGTATTCCATGCACTTGCAGGAAATCTTGAAAAGACAGAGGACTTGGGCAACATCTGTAGGCGATGAGGGTGGATTTGCCCCGGCTTTGAACCGAAATAGATCGGCGGCTGCGGCGCGTCGGTTCCAACGGATGGCTTCAGACCGCGCTTCCCGCGTCGGCAGCGACAATCTTTCAGCCGGTTCGTGTGCAGCACGGCCAGCGTCTGGCCCTGCTCGACCTTCGCGCCGGTCTTTTCCTTCAGGACAATGCCGGCGGCGAAGTCAATGGTGTCGTCCTTCGTCTTGCGGCCCGCGCCGAGAATGGCGGAGCTTTCGCCGATCTTCTGCGCGTCCATATGGTGGATATAGCCCGCCTGCGGCGCTTTCAGCTCATACCGCACCGCTGCCTGCGGCAGCAGGCTCACATCGTCCAGCACGCGTGCGTCGCCGCCCTGCGCGGCGATCCAGCGCTTCATCTGCTCGAAGGCACGGCCGGAGGAAATTGCCTCCTCTGCCTGCTTCGTGGCCTCTTCGATGGGCCAGCCGTTGCACAGGTGCAGCATATTGGCCGCCAGCGTGATGCACACGCCGGTCAGGTCCGGGCAGCCATGGCCGCGCAGGACCTCGACCGCCTCGCGCACCTCAAGCGCATTGCCGATATAGAAGCCGAGCGGAATATCCATATTGGACATGACTGCCACAACGTTCCGGCCGCAGGCCTTGCCGATGCGCACCATGCTCTCGGCAAGCTTCTGCCCGTCTTCGAGCGTTTTCATAAACGCGCCGGAGCCGATCTTGACGTCCAGCACGATGGAATGCGCACCTGCGGCGAGCTTTTTAGACATGATGGACGACGTGATGAGCGGCAGAGAATCGATCGTCGCGGTCACGTCACGCAGCGCGTAGAGCTTTTTATCGGCAGGCGTCAGATTGCCGGACTGGCCGATGACGGCTACGCCGACGTCCTCGACCTGCTGCATAAAGGCGTCCGCCGAAAGCGTCGTCTGGTAGCCGGGGATGGATTCGAGCTTATCGACCGTGCCGCCCGTGTGGCCGAGGCCCCGGCCGGACATCTTGGCCATCTTGCCGCCGAGGCTCGACACGATCGGCGCGACGATCAGCGTCGTCTTATCGCCGACGCCGCCGGTGGAGTGCTTGTCAACGGATTTATCGCCAGGCTCACGGCCTATCGGACATTTATTCCGCCGTCAACCG
>VOFJ01003761.1_pt1 | contig 17214 bp, 16 predicted proteins | sample 5384081 | NCBI WGS metagenome assembly VOFJ01 (sample SAMN12384729, study PRJNA508395) | human gut metagenome | isolation source: healthy gut I | host: Homo sapiens
TGATTAAGAACGGTCAGGTGGCGTTCCAGTACACCGATCTGAACGGCGACCCGTCCATGGACATCGCGTGGAACCCGAACGGCTCCATGTGCGCCATCGAGGGTATCACCTCGCCGGACGGCCGTGTCCTCGGCAAGATGGGCCACACCGAACGTTACAGCCCGTTCGTCGGCAAGAATATCTACGGCGAAAAGTATCAGCCGCTGTTTGCAAACGGCGTGAAATACTTTAAGTAAAGCCTGTGCAGAAAGCGCCCTCGGAGAGGGCGCTTTCACTGTTCACGGATGCAATTATACTTAATTAGTAATTAGTAGTTAGTAATTAAGAGCGCTGCCGCGCCAGTTAAGAAGATAAGCACTGGTGCGGCAGCACCTTTAATTACTAATTCCCCATTACTAATTACTAATTAGCAGAACTGATTTCTAATTGAAAGAAGGTTTTTAGATGGTTCCCTACGACCACAAAGTCCAATACTACGAAACCGACGGCATGGGCATCGTCCACCACTCGAACTACATCCGCTGGTTCGAGGAGGCGCGCGTGGACCTGCTCGAGCAGCTCGGCTTTGGCTACGACCGCATTGAAGAGGCCGGTTACAGCGGTCCGGTGCTGGAGGTCTCCTGCCAGTACAAAACCATGTCGAAATTCGGCGAAACCGTGCGAATCGAAGCATCTATCACGCAGTACAACGGCGTGCGCATGACGCTGCACTACGATGTCTATGACAAGGCAACCGGCACGCTACGCTGTACCGGCGACAGCCGCCACTGCTTTATCAACGCCGAGGGCAAACCGGCTATCCTCAAGCGCTGCTGGCCGGAGTTTGACGCGGCACTGGCTGCAAAATACTGTCAAAGAATAAAAAAACCGTCATCTCTGCATTTGAGATGACGGTTTTTGCCTGTGTTATCCTTTTTTTTTTTTATTCTCCACGCCGGTCAGGTCCTTAACAACTTCGCCTGCAATGATAAGCCCCGCAACAGCAGGCACAAACGCAGTGCTGCCCGGAACCTGCCTGCGCTGGGTGCACTTTGCGCGCGGTGCCCGGTGGGCAGATACAGTTCTGGCGGCAGCTGATCGCCATATCGTCGATTGGCGTCATGGCAGGCTCTTTGGAGTAAACAACCTTGAGCTTACGGATACGGCGCTTGCGCAGCTCGTAGCGCATAACACGCGCGAGTGGACAGCCGGAGGTCTTATAAATATCCGTCACTTCCAGCTTGTCAGCGTGAATCTTGTTGCCCGCCCCCATGCAGCTGATGATGCGCGTACCGGCCTTGGTTGCCTGCTCGATCAGCTCGAGCTTGCCGGTTACGGTGTCAATCGCATCCACAACGTAGTCATACTGGGTGAAATCGAACTGAGAAGCGGTCTCAGGCGTGTAAAAAGTTTTGTAAACGTTGACCTTGCAGTCCGGATTGATATCGTGAATACGCTCGGCAGCGGCCTCTACTTTATACTGACCGACCGTCTTGCGGGTAGCGATGATCTGGCGATTGATGTTGGTCAGGCACACCTTATCATCGTCGATGAGGTCAAGTGTGCCGACACCCGAGCGCGCCAACGCTTCTACTGTGTAGCCGCCTACACCGCCGATGCCGAATACCGCAACACGCGCGTTGTACAGGCGCTCCATGCCCTGCTTGCCAAGCAGCAGCTCGGTTCTCGAAAATTGATTGAGCAAGTTTTTTCTCCCTTTCGTGCAGTTTTTCGCTTAGTTATAAGTATAGCGGGGAATGCCTACTGTGTCAATAGGAAAGCTGTCGTTTCCCTGCACCGATTGACCGAGGCCGAACTGCGCAGGCGGTTCGCCCCTAACGGGCGGGAGTTTTTCGCTGAACCTCAGCGGGGAGTTGCGCTCTGCGGAGCGCGGGAACGTACGCTGACGCCGCGCGGGCGCACAAGAGGGTAGACACCTGCGGTTTCCACCCTCTTGTGAATCACCCCTTTCCCTTGGATAGTCTGGCGCAGATTACCGACATGTGACCGCTGCGAAAAGGGGAACGGCAGTCGGGTTACCGTTGCGTGTCTTTCTCCGCCTTTTCGCAGTTCACAGACAGCGTACTGCTACACATACGGTTAAATCCACGCAGGCGCAACACAAGGTGAATTGCCCGCAGGGCAAGAGAGGGTCTCCTGGGGAATACCCGTGTTGCGCAATTCTTTAACACGTTATACCGCACGGCACCTACGGATTTAGGCATTTGGTGCAATTTATCTTCGCAGACGCCCTATCTATCATAACGCGCTAACAAATTGTGCGGCACTGTCATGCCGCACCCAACGTAGAATAGCCGACCTGTGTAGCAGAACGGTATCTGACACTGTGAATAGGTAAAGAAATGGGAGCACACTGTGCTCCCCTACGGCAGAAAAAATCCTCTGCCGTTCCCCTATTTCGAAGCGGTCGCCGATCTCTGGTCTGCGCCAGACTCGGAAACAAAGGGAAACGGGAGTTAAGAGGGTAGAAACCGTAGGTGTCTACCCTCTCTTGCCCTGCCGCGCGGGCGCGGCAGGCGCCCGCGCAGTTACACTCGCTTCCAAGCGACCAATGCAACTCCTGCCGAGATAAACTCCGTCACCCAGAACGCATGCCAGACGCCATTCGCGCCCATAATCCTACACAGCACGACCGTGATCGGCAGAATGACCACGGTATACCGGCACAGCGAAATCACGAGTGACGCCGTACCCTTTCCGAGTCCTTCCAGTGCGCCGGACGCCGTAACCGAAACCGCTGAAACAAGAAATCCCACACAGATAATGCGCAGCGCATGTGCACCGATGACCACCGTCCGGATATTTTCGGTGAAAAGCGCCATCAGCGGAGACGCGAACGCCAGACACAGCACAGTGCCGATCATCATAATGCACGCGCACAGCGCAAGCGCTACCTGAAAAATACGGCTGACGCGTTCCCGCTCACCCGCACCGTAGTTGTAACCGATCACCGGACGCATGCCCTGAACAATGCCGCTCGCAGGCAGATACAGGAAAGTCTGCAATTTGTAATAGATGCCGAGCACGACCACATACGCCTGACTGAGCTCAGCCAGCAGCGCATTCAGACACGAGATGAGCAATGACGGCAGCGCCAGATTGAGTGCCGCCGGAATGCCGATCGCATACAGCCGTGCCGTGATGCCTCGAGTACCGTGCAGCCCCTTGCGTGTGATATGCACGGACACCGGCCGCAGTCGATATATCACCAGATAGAACGCCAGCGTTACCAGCTGGCCGATGCCGGTGGCGAGTGCCGCGCCGCGCATGCCGAGCTGCGGGAACGGCCCGATACCGAAGATGAACAGCGGATCCAGCACGATATTTGTCACACAGCCGAGCAGCAGCGCCGTCATGGTCACCTGCATGCGACCCATCGCCTGATAAATCTTCTCGAATGCGAGGCCGACCATGATAATCACCGAAAACGCAAACGCGATGGACGCGTACTGCGTCCCCATCTCCGCTACCTGCTCGGAATCTGTGAACAGCCGCAGGAAAACGCGGCATAACGGTGATGCACACGATCATGCTCACCACGCCATGGATAACCGAGCACGCAATACCGCGCGTCGCCGCCGCGTCTGCCTTATCAGTCTCACCGGCACCGAGATGATACGAAATCACCGCGTTGATGCCCACGCCGAAGCCGATAGCGAGCGCGTTTATCAAATTCTGCACCGGATAAACCAGCGACAGTGCTGTTATCGCGTCCTCACCTATTTTTGCAACAAACAGGCTGTCGATGATGTTATACAGCGAGTTCACCAGCATGGAAACCACCATCGGCAGCGCCATTGAGAGCAGCAGCGGCAGTATCGGTTTTTCCCGCATAAAGCGTTGGTTCACGTTCGGTTCCTCCCTTTTGTGCAAATAAAAAAAACCGCACGGCCGGAATCCCGGTCGTGCGGCGAAAAAGAACATCTTGAGATGCTGTAAAAATCCACACAAATTTTAGTGAAATAAGTTTATCATAAAAGGTGCGGAATTGTCAAGCCGTCAGTTAATCTCGGTCGGCAGATCGACATAGCTGTCCAGATCGGTCGGCAGCGTAATCTTAACCGCATCGCCGGTAGCGGTTACCTTAGCGACTGCGTTCAGAGTTGCGCTGATGGTCTCGCCCTCTGCCGTAATATCAACCGTACCGGAAATCGCGGTATCGGTAAGCATGCCATTGACTGCCTTCGCGGTAACATTCATATCGCGGGTTTTGATGGAAACACCGTCCAACATGCCGCCGAGCAGCTCATCAAACAGGTCGGAACTGAAGACACTGTTCATGTTGTACTTAACGGTCATACTGCCGCTGCCCTTGGTAATGCTCTCGATCGCGCTGACCGGAACAGAGCTGTTCATAGCAGAAATCTCCATGCCGTTCAGCACATCATCAAAGGACATCGCCATTTTGTACTTGCCCTGTGCACCCATATCCATGTAGTAAGTGCCATTGGTGAAGTAATAGTTAATATCCTGCGACATACTGGTATCGCCGCCGTTCGCCAAAGACGGGTCGATCGTCATGTTCAGCTTGCCGCCGAATGCCATCACGGACTTGTCCAGCTCCTTGAGGTTCATATTGGTCTTAATCGTCATCGGCATGGACATATCGAGCAGCTTGGTGGTGCCAAGTTTAACGCTTGCCTTGATGTTCATATCCATAGCCATCTTGGACTCCGCCGAGGTGTTCTCCGCAGCGGTGTTGAATGCGTCCGCATCTGCGAAAAATGCGCCCAGAGAAGCAGCCTTGGTCTTGTCAACCGCACCGTCTGCAACTAGCTTATCGAGCAGAATGCTGTCACTGCCCTTGACATCGGTATCAAGCGCGGTCAGGCTCATTGCAACTACGTTGTCACGCAGGAAATTCTTGGTGCTGCAGTTGATATCGTCAACCAGACCAACCTGCTCACCGAAATCCAGTGCTTTGGCATAGGTAAAATCGCCCTTGGCATCCGAGTAGCCGAGTGCGCGCAGCAGGAATGTGGTATACATCTGTGCAGAGCACTTGCCGGTCGGGTTATAGGCAGTCGCACTCATGCCGTTGGCAAGGCCGTTGTCGTACAGGTACTGCACATACGGCTTTTCCCAGCCCTTCAGATCGGTAAACGGCGCGGTGTAGGTCAGCTTCTCCGCCTCAGCCTCCTTGCCCAGCAGACGGACCAGCATTGCCGAAGCCTCGGCACGGGTAGGTGCCTTGTCAAGCTGGTAACCCTGATTAGTGCCCTGGAACAGTCCCACGTCCTTCAGGCGGTCCGCACAGTTTGTGAAGTTCGCCGCACCAGCTGTTGCCGTGATACCGGCAGCAACCAGCATGGATGCCAGTGCGATTCTCATCTTTTTCATATTGTCTTCCTCCTTTTGATTGAAACAGCCAATAGCCTATCCTTAATATAGCATGGTTCTTGGAAAAAAGTAAACAACAATTCAGAAACGATGCAGCTATCTGGCTCATGATTGCAAATCTGCGCAGAGCATGGTAAACTAAAGGTGCTTTTTGTCGGTTGCTTTGCCTTTCTGACAGCAATTTTATCATACAGGGATGTTTGCTACATGGTTTTCAGCAGTTTGATTTTTCTGTTTTTCTTTTTACCGGCAGCGCTGTTCTGCTATTATATCGTGCCGCAGAAATTTATCCGCGTGCGGAACGCGGTGCTGCTTCTGTTCAGCCTGTTCTTCTATTTTTACGGAGAACCCAGACTGATCGGCATGCTGATTTTTTTCGATACTGATGAATTACCTGTTCGGTCTGTCCATGCGCAGTACATACAGAAAACCGCTGCTCATTTTGTGTGTTATCGCCAATCTGAGCCTGCTGGGTGTATTCAAGTATCTGAATTTCTTCATCAGCACGGCAGACAGCCTGTTCGAACTGGGTATTCCGGTGCCGGATATCGTCATGCCGATTGGCATTTCATTTTACACGTTTCAGGCGCTCAGCTACGTCATTGACGTATACCGCCGAAGGTTCCGCCGCAGCACGATCCGTTTTCGCTGGCGCTGTACGTCTCCATGTTCCCGCAGCTGATTGCAGGCCCGATCGTACGCTACCACGATGTCAACGTGCAGCTTGCCGTGCGCAAGCACTCGTTTGCGCAGTTTTCCGAGGGCATCAGCCGCTTTCTGTTCGGTCTCAGCAAAAAGGTACTGCTGTCCAATGTGTTCGCGCAGATTGCGGACGGCGTATTCAAATATGCACCGAACGAGCTGTCTGCCGCCGGTGCGTGGATGGGCGCGATCGGCTACACGCTGCAGATTTACTTCGATTTCTCCGGCTACTCGGATATGGCGATCGGTCTCGGCAAAATGTTCGGCTTCGAGTTTCTCGAAAACTTCAACTATCCGTACATCAGCAAGTCGGTCACGGAGTTCTGGCGGCGCTGGCATATTTCGCTCTCCACCTGGTTCCGCGACTATGTGTATATCCCGCTCGGCGGCAACCGGTGCCCGCCCGCACGGCACATTTTCAATCTGCTCGCCGTATGGACGCTGACCGGCTTCTGGCACGGTGCTAACTGGACATTTATGGCGTGGGGTCTGTACTTTGGCGTGCTGCTCATTCTGGAAAAGAAATTCCTCGCCGAATGGATTACGCGCCTGCCGTCCGTGCTGCAGCACCTCTACGCGCTGTTTTTCATCGTCATCGGCTGGGTGTTCTTCCGCAGCGATTCGATGGGACTGGCGGTGCAGTACCTCGGCAGCATGTTCACTTCGACGGTGCCGCTCAATCGGTTCGTAATCGAATATCTGCTGCGGTTCTGGCCGTACCTGCTGTTCGGTGTTGTACTGTCCGCGCCGGTGTTCCCGCGTCTCAAGTCCACCCGTATATGGCGTGTACTGGAATTTCCGGTGCTGGCTGTCTTGTTCACGCTGTGCCTGATGCGCCTGCTTGCCAGCAGCTATAACCCGTTTATCTACTTCCGTTTCTGAGGAGGCTGAGACCATGAAAAAATGCAAAGCATATTGTCAAAACCGTTCTGTTCTGCGGCACACTGGCCGTTTTTTTTTTTTTTTTTTTTTTCGGCTGTCAGTGTATTCAGCCCGAAGGAAAAAGGCTCGTTTTACGAAAACCGCAGGCTGGCGGTCTTTCCAGTGCCGAGCGTCGAGACCGTGCTGGACGGCACGTTTTTCTCCAATGTAGAGACCTATATCAGCGACCACTTTGCCTACCGTGTTCCGCTGCTGCGGCTGAACGTCCGCAAGGAGCTTGCGCTGCACAATCCGGTCGTCAGCAACACGGTTATCGCAGGCGATACGCTGCTGCCCTATCACGGCAGGCCGCGCACCGATTATGACCATGAAAATATGCAGACCGTACTGGATGCGCTCTCGCAGGTGAGCGCGGCGTGTGAGACTGTCGGTGCAAAGTTCGTCTATCTGTCCATTCCCGAGCAGAGCAGTGCTTTGCGGTACAAATATCCGTCGTACCTCACGTCCGGCACCTACACGGATGATTCTATGCGCACGGACTTCCTCGCCGGACTGGATGCGCGCGGCATTGACTGCCTGAACATGGCTGAATATCTCTGCACCGATCCGGAGAAATATTACAGCAAAACCGACCATCACTACAACTTGTACGGTGCGTATGAGACCTATCTGCGCACCATGGAGCACTTGCAGACGCTCGGCATAGACGCACCTGTCACCACCGATGTGACCATCGAGCCGATCGAACGGCAGTTTCTCGGCTCCCGTTCCCGCAAGCTGCTCGGCGAGTACCCCACGGATGACAAGCTGTACCGCTTCACGCTTGGCACGCCCGTGCCCTTCACCCGCACGGATAATGACAAGCCGGTTGCCAGCACGGTGGTCAACGAGAATTTCAACAACGTGTATGATTACTACATGGGCGGCGACATTGGCGAAACCATTATTAAGACAAACCGTCCCGGCCTGCCCCGTGTGCTCGTCGTCGGCGATTCGTTCACCAACCCCTTGGAGGGTATCCTGTATACCTCGTGCGATGAAATGCGCAGTCTGGATTACCGCCACTATGACGGCGAGAATATTCTTGATTATATCGCTGATTATCAACCCGATGTCGTGCTGTATGTCCGCGATGATCTGACCTGCATCACCACCGAAGGCAACGGCACAATGGGACTTGCGGAATAAAAAAGACACCCTTCGGGGTGTCTTTTTCAGGTAGGCATACGGTGTAATTGAGAATGAAAAATTCTTCTCTGGCTTTTACTTCAATTACTGCCAATCAAGCGGCTTCGGTTGCTCAAATGTAGTTGTTGGCTCACAGAAGACGTGCTCATGTGCACTCTTGAGGATGCACTCCATCACCTCAAGCGAATGCAGCGCCATCTCGCCGGAGGCACGCGGCTTGCGGCCTTCCTCGAGCGCGTAGACGAGATCCACCAGACCGATACCGCGCGGGTTCTCGGCGTGGCTGACCGAATTGTACGGATGGCTGTTCGGTACGACCGGCCACGGCGCGTTTACGTTCTCCGGACGGCGTTCGGCATCCGCCCAGCGGTACTGGTCGGGCGTGCGCATGAGCGTATCGCCGCCGAACAGGTTGGGACCGGAAATCGGATCCTTTTCATCAATGAGCACCGTGCCCTCGGTACCGTAAATCTCCATGCGCGGCAGCTCGGAATCCCAGACGTCAAAACTGCAGGTCAGCGTCACCTGTGCCCCGCACACAAACTCGAGAATCGCGTTGATATGAGTATCCACGTCCACCGGCAGCACCTGTCCCTTGCTCGGGCCGGACGGCACAGTTCGCGTCTCCCCTGCCTTGGTGGCCATTGCGCAGACGCGCTTTACCGGGCCGAGCAGGCTGAGCAGCGCGGTGACGTAGTACGGCCCCATATCGTACAGTGGACCCGCACCCGGCTGATAGAAGAATGCCGGAGCCGGATGATGGAACTCGTGACCATGACCGACAAACCACGCGCCGCCGCCCGTGATGCGGCCCAGTCTGCCGCTGTCGATCAGCTCGCGGATGTTCTGCAAGCGGCCGCCGAGAAAGGTGTCCGGCGCACAGCCAATCAGCAGTCCCTTCTCCTTGGCGAGCGAAACAAGCTCCCTGCCCTGCTCAAACGTCATCGCCAGCGGCTTCTCCGTGTAGACATGCTTGCCTGCCTTCAAGGCTGCCAGATTATACTCATAATGTGCCTGCGGCGTTGTCAGATTGAGAATAATGTCAATATCCGGGTCAGCGATCAGCTCCATACCGGAGGCGTATGCCTTGGGAATACCGTGCTCCGCTGCCTTGCGCTGTGCCTTCTCCAGTCCGCGTGAGGCACACGCCACCACCTCGACTGCGTCATACTTTTTCAGATTGTTCAGGTAAACATTGCTGATGTCGCCAATGCCAATTACACCAACGCGTAATTTCTTCATCTTATGTTCCTCCCTTTGCTCTTTGACCATATTATAAAAGGAATGCGGGTGGTTGTCTTACAATATCTTGCGATTTCTTACAGGCAGGAGACAGGAGTTTCGGTTGCGGTTTATCGCTGCGCAGGAGACCACCGGCCACCCGACAACACGGGAAATCACCGCCCGCTCCTCACTTCTGCCTCCTCATTTCTCACTTTTTACGACTTGCATGTGCGGATATGCAATATCAATGCCTTCCGCGTCATAGGTAAGCTTAATGCCCTCGAGCACGGCGCACTTGAGCGCGAATGCAGTGGCGTTATCCTTCGCCCACAGCGATGCACGCAGAACAACCGCGGAATCCGCCAGCTCAAGCACAACGACCGGCACATCGGGCACGCCGTCCTTTTTCTGCTGCTCGGTGCGAATATCGAGGAAGGCCGGCTGCTTCCGCACCTCGCGGGCGAGCAGCTCTTTGGCTTTTTTGAGATCGCTTTCGTAGGTAATCCCCACTGTCAGGAACACGCAGACCTTGCTGTCCGCATAGTCGGCGTTCTCGATGATGGCACTGTTCATCTTGCTGTTTGGGATGATAACGCGCTTGTTCTCGAACGTGCGGACTGCAGTATGGTGCAGCGTGATCTCCTCAACGCAGCCGGTGATGTCATTATCGACATAGCGCACGACATCGCCCATCTTAAACGGCTTGAATGCGAGGATCATCACGCCGCTGACCACGCTGCCGAGGGCTTCCTGTGCAGCAAGACCGGCAACCACCGCGATCACACCGCCGGTAGCCAGCAGAGTACGCACCGCACTCGACAGCACCGGAATCGCACCTACGATGACCATGCCGCCCGCAAAGTACACCGCAGCAACCGCTATGTAGCGCACAAATCCTAAGACGGTCGCAATACTGCTGTTCGTTTTCCGGTGACGGTCAACCAGCTTTTTCATCAGCCGATTGACCAGTCCGGCCGCCGCCAGCGTCAGGAGCAGCACCGCCACGGCCAGTATTGCCGTGGAAATCAGCTTTCCCAGCGGCGATTCCATAAATTCTGTAAACCATTCAAACATCAGGGTTCCCTCTCTTTCCGGAGATAGGTTTATTATAGCGTATCTGCGGGTACGATACATAATAGGAAAAGCCTCGGAGCATACATCTCCGAGGCTTTTCACACGTTCATAAATGATATCCTGTCGTTTGCCTGATGCTATCACCGCATAACCTCCACGAATGCAGGTTGCCCGGCAGGATGCTTACCCTTCCGGATAAAACTCCACCGACGGTTCGGTCAGATGCTCATACATACGCACGAACGAGCTTTCCATATACGCCGAGAGAAAACCGTTCAGTACGGCAGTCAGGCATAGCGCCGCCACCAGAGCTGCCGCGAACACCGCAATCGCCATGCCGGTGCTCATCACAGTCACACCGACCGTGCCGAGCAGGATACATCCCCAGAGGACAACCGCCGTCAGGATATACCAGCCGATAAAGCTGAGGTCGAACACAAACAGCTTCATCAGATTTCCGCGAAACGCCCATGAAGCCTCACGCGTAGCCGCCCATGCGCTGCGGTTCTCGTCCTGCGCGAGCAGGAGCCAGCCAGCATTGTAGGTCTGCAGCTTAACGCGAATCGGAATCATCACCAGCAGTGCAGGTACACAACCTGCAGCGCTCCCGCAATCACCTGATACTGTGCTGTATCCGAGACAGCCACAGCAACCGAAAATACGATTGCCGAATAGATGACGGTCGGCACGATTGACCAGATAATGCCGCGCAGCCACAGCGTAAACACCATGCGGATGCCCGCCCAGACACTTTTCAGCGAGGTAAACGGATACATGAGTGTACCCACCGTTACATCCTCGCCGTGTGCGAGACCGATGTAAAAGTGCATAAGGCCGAACTGCAGGGGGCCTGTGATTGCCAGCATGAGCGCAATGCACAGCCAGATGGTATTCAGTCCGCGCGAGAGCGCCGCCATCAGCTGGTAATCGTTTGCGCTGACGCCGCCTGCGATGAGCGCGAACGCTCTGCCGAACACGGAAACGTACAGGATCACCATAAGCAGCACATACGGCACGAGATACATCAGCTGGATGCCGATACACCGGCCAAGGTTTTCCATTACACACACCTTCTGCTCCCGCTTGAGCTGTCTGCGGGTCTCAGCTGTAAAACTGTTCATAAAATTCTCCATTTTCTTTATCATTCACCGACGTAAACGACCTCATCCCGTTTGGAATAGGTGGAACTGTTGGCCAGCACCTCGGTCGTCTTGCCGTTTTCAGTAATCTGCTTGTAGGTCTTGGTCGAGTAGCCCGTGATGCCCGAGGTCTCCACGCGGCTGTCGCCTGCCTCCATCGAACTGTCCGTCTTGGTAACGGTCTCCGGCTTATAAGTCTCGAGCACCTCTGTGCGGGTCGTGACCGTCTTGTCGCTCGTTTTGGTGCCGACAATAGTCATGATCATCTGACCGTCGGTCTGCTCGGCAAGAATCTTGACCGGATACGCCGTATTGTTGACGAACCGGAAATCCAGATTGCCGTAATCCACGGTTGCGTCCTCGCCGAGCGGTGTGTAGGACACGGTAAACGAATGATTATGCCGTTCGATCACCTTCAAATCGGCACGCAGCACAGCCATGTACAGCGTCGAGGACGGCTGGCAGACACCGCCGCCGAACTCGTCAATAATCTTGCCGCCCGAGTAGGCGTGCGCCTCCTGATAACCGCGTGCGGCTGTGCGCTCGCCAACCGTGCCATTATAGGAAAAACTCGTCGCCCGGATTGAGGATGGTGCCGTTGATGGCTTTAGCCGCCAGACGGATGTTGTTCGTACGCGGTGCGTTGCCCTCGTCGAGATTGGTCGCCGTGCGCGCGAGCGTATCGTGGAACAGCTTCGCCTTGAGCGTCTCTGCCGTGATGGACGGCTGGGTGATCGTCACCGGAATGGTGTAGGTCTCCTGCGAGCCGTCACCGATGATCTCCCTGGCCTTGTTGGTGTCAAACGATACGCCTGCCTTGCCGGCAATGATGGTCTTGCCGTCCTTCTTGCTGACGGTGGCATTGACCGGGTCACCGATAATGTCGGCTGCGATCTTGTCAACGTCAATCGCCGGAGCGGCTGTCACATCGGTCGAAACCTCATACGGCTCAAAGTCCATCAGGCGGATCTGATCGGTCAGCGCCTGCTCTACCGCATCCGTGTCAAACTTGACGCCCGGCTTGCCGGAATGCACAATCAGATTGCTGTCCTTCAGCTCCCAGGTCGGATTGACCGGCTCGGTCAGCGCCGTGTCCGCGATTTCGTTGAGCGTGCCGCGCAGGCTTTCCTCGTCTACGGTTGCCGCAATCTGCGCCTCTCTGTGACCGCGCATTGCGCCGATGATATCGTGCACGCGCTCGAGCGGATTGCCGGTGCGGCCTATTTCATAGGCGTTCTCGGCGGACCGGATGCCGTCCACACTTTTCAGCACCTTATCGACCGGAATATCATAGTTGGAATCGTAAATCGTCACCGTGACATTTTTGCCCTCGTACAGCGGCGCACTCTGGTCCTCGATGGTGTTTGCCGCATCATCGCGATTCATGCCGCCGACTGTAATCGGTCCGACGGTCACACCCGGAAAAACATTCGGGTAGCAGTACACATAGCCGAATGCACCGGCTGCCGCCGCAATGACAACACCGACGGCAATCTTTACGCCGATAGGAACACGACGTTTCTTCTTCGGCTGCTTCGCTTCCGTCCGGACGGCCTGCGCCGGTTTTTCCGGCTTTGGGGCCTGTTTTTTGATCAAATGCGCTCCCTTCTTCGGTTTATTTGCGCTTTTATCTGCCATGAGTATACCTCTTAACTAATCTATGTCTATGCTTGGAATTGTTTACTGATGTAACGAAAACGTCAAATGCATCGTCTCTCCCCTTTATACTGTATTTCATTTTTCTGATGTTTCCACGCCGAAGCGCGCATGAAATAGAATTTGCTGTGCAAATTCCAAAAAAAAGAGAGAGCATGTATCACTCTTTTTTTTGACCTCCGGAGGGAGAAAGTTTCCGCATGGGAACTTTCGGACGACTTTGGAACGGCCTATGGTCTGTTCCTGCTTGTCGGCGAAACCACGGTTCCGCGACAGCCATTCGACAGGTACACCTTTATATTATAGCGCCCTGTATTCATGATAGCAACCACAAATTCGGATAAATTCGGTATATGCCGTCATAATCTGTCGCTTTAACTTGCTATCAGATGTATTTTCTGATATAGTATTATTAGTATGTGTAGAAGTTGTTTTCACAGCCACTGCACACCGCCTGAACGGTATTTTTCCCGCATACTGCGTTGTTTCCCTTTGTAATCCCACGGATTACTGCAGAAAAACGCCTTGTCTGCAGAAAAAATCCTCGTCCATCCGGCGCACTCTGGCTGTAAAAAGCAACTTCATATTTTGTGAAAAAGAGGAGTAAATGTAAGTGAAACAATTAGGACTGTTAATTCGACTGATTATCGGCATCATCGCCGGTATCCTCATCGGTATGTGCGGACAGTGGTTCGGCATCGCGGACACTGCGTTCTTCGTTACCATCATCCGCCTACTGGCAACCTTTACCTCGCTGTTCTCAACCTTCCTGTCGTTCATGATCCCGCTGATTATCCTGTCGTTCATCACGGTCGGCATGGCAGAGCTTGGCAAGAAGGCCAACCGTCTGTTCGGTCTGACCCTGCTGCTGGCCTACGGTACAACCGTTATCTCCGGTCTGCTGACCTTCTTCATCGGCAAGGCCGTTCTGCCGGGACTTATTCAGCCCATCACCGGCGATGTGCTCGAGAGCAATGCCTTTGAGCCGCTGTTCACCATCACCGTTGACCCGATATTCGGCGTTATGACGGCGCTCGTGTTCGCATTCGTGCTCGGCATCGGCATGGCAAACCTCAAGGGTGATTCCCTGCTGAACGTTTTCCGTGATCTGCAGAAGATCGTTACCGGCGTACTCAGCCGCATTATCATTCCGCTGATTCCGATCCACATCGCAGGTCTGTTCGCCAACATCGCAGCCGAGGGTCGTCTGGCGGCTACCGTCAAGATGTTCGCTTCCCTGTATGCTATCATTATTGTACTGCAGCTGCTGTACATCTTGTCTCTCAGTTTGGTCTGGCAAGCATTGTCTGCCGCAAGAACCACTTCAAAAGCATGAAGAACGCCGCTCCGGCGTACTTTACCGCACTCGGCACCCAGTCGTCTGCATCGACTATTCCGATTGCACTGAACTGTGCATATAATAACAACATCAACAGCGACGTTGCCGACTTTGTCGTTCCGCTGTGCGCTACCATCAACCTCAACGGTGATACCATCTGCCTCGTACTCGGCTCGATGGGTATCATGCTTGCAAGCGGCATGAACCCGACCTTTGCCATGTTTGCTCCGTTTGTATTCATGCTGGGCGTTACCATGGTTGCGGCTCCGGGTGTACCGGGCGGCGGCGTTATGTCGGCACTCGGCCTGATCACCTCGATGCTCGGCTTCACCGACCCGATGCAGCAGCTTATCATTGCCCTGCACTTCTCGCAGGACAGCTTCGGCACTGCTACCAACGTCACCGGCGACCAGGCGATTGCCCTCATCGTGGACAAGGTAGACCGTTCTGCTTCCGAAAAATAACCGAGAAGCTGTTTTCATAACCATCCCTCGGCCATAAAAACAACTTCTACTCTCCTGAAAGGCGGCGATTCCGGTAAATGGATATTCTGTTCGATATTGTGCATTCAGTTGACTACGGCGTTCTCGCGTACATCTCGGAGCACTGGCGCGGTGGTCTGTCCGACACGGTCTGGAAGGTGTTCTCCCTGCTGGGCAGCTATGGTGCTGTCTGGATTACGCTTGCCGTACTGCTGCTGTTCTTCCGGCGAACACGCCGCGCCGGCGCGGCGATGCTGATCGCGCTCGGCGTCGGTTTTCTGCTTGGCAATGTGTTCCTCAAGAACCTTGTCATGCGGCCGCGTCCGTTTGTCACCCACACCGACCTGACGGCGCTGCTCGTTCCGGAGGATCCGTGGTCGTTTCCGTCCGGGCACACGCTCAGCTCGTTTGCGGCAGCTTCAGCGCTGTACTTCTTCCACCATAAGACCGGTTTTCTGGGCCTTTCTGCTGTCGGCAGCCATTGCGTTTTCACGGCTGTATGCCAGCGTCCATTACCCGACCGACGTACTGACCGGTGCGGTCATCGGCGTGCTGTGCGGCATCATCGCTGCATGGCTGACCGACCGCGTTACCGACCAGTGCCACACACTCCGGCTGAGAAAGGGCAAAAAATGAATCAATACAAACGCCTTCTCGGCAATACCTTTATCTTCGCGATAGGCACGTTCAGTTCCAAGATTCTCGTTATCCTCATGCTGCGTTTCTACACCGGCATGATGACGCAGGATGAAATGGGTGTCGCCGACCTGATCATCAAGACCACCAGTATTCTGTATCCGGTGGTGTCGCTGTCCATCGGACAGGCGGTCATCCGCTACGGACTTGAGCGCAAGTATTACAAGCGCAGTGTGTTTACCATTGCGCTTGTGACCGTGCTGTGCGGCTTTATTATCGCACTGCCGTTCCATCCGCTGCTGAGTCTCATCCACTATAACACCTCGGCGGGTGCTACCGGCTCACTGCTTGAGTATCAGTGGATCATCTACCTGTATGTTCTGACCTCGTGCACGCAGAATGTGTGCAGCCAGTTCATCCGCGCGCTCGGACACGTCCGCCTGTACGCGATCGACGGCATTTTCCGCACGTTCGTCACCATCATGCTGAACATCCTCTACCTGAAGGTGTTCCGTTGGAACATCCTCGGCTATGTGTTCTCCATCATCTGCTCGGACGCACTTTCCACTGTTTGCCTGTTCATTATCGCCGGTTTGTGGAAGTACGTCAAGCTCAAGCGTCTGGACACACACCTGTGGCGCGGAATGTTGGCGTACTCGCTGCCGCTCGTGCCGGATGCGATTCTCGTGTATATTATCGGCTTCTCGGATCAGGTGTTCCTCGCTTCCATGCAGGATACCGCAGTCAGCGCCATCTACTCGATTGCCTACCGTGTGCCGACACTGATCGCGCTTGTCGCGTCCATCTTTGTTGATGCATGGCAGATATCCATGGTCAACAACAACACCAAGGAGGAGCAGATCACGTTCTTCTCGAACGTCGGCAACACATACTCGTCCATCGTGTTCATCATCGCGTCCGGCGGCGTAATGTGCGCCAAGCTGGCTATGACCGTGCTTGCCGTGCCCAGCTACTATATCGGCTGGACGTTCATCCCGATTCTGGCGGTCGGCGCGGGCTTCAACTGCCTGTCCAGCTTCCAGAAAAGCGTGTACCTGCTGGAAAAGAAGACGGTCGCGTCCTTCCTGTCCACGGCGTTCTCCGCGGTTATTAACATTGGTCTGAACGCCCTGCTCATCCCGCGGATGGGCGGCACGGGTGCGGCGCTGGCAACGCTCATCAGCTATGTGGCTCTGTTCCTGTACCGTGCAATCGACAGCCGTCGGTTCATGCCGGTCCGCTGGAAGGTGCCGCGCCTGACGCTGACCGTGATTTTTTGCTTGCCGTGCAGTCCGTACTCATGCTGCTCGAGCCGCCGCTAGTGGCTCGTCTGGCAGATTGCACTGTTCGGCGCGGTTGCGGCACTCAACAGCCGCGAGATGCTGCTCAGTGTCAAAAAGCTGCTGCATCGAGCATAAGTTTATATGCAAAGGGAATACCGGGGTGTTTTTTTTTACGCTCCGAAAAGGAGAACGGCAGTCGGGTTATTCTTGCGTTTGTTTCGCAACCCATTCGCAGTTCACAGATAGCGTGTGCACTGCTGCAGTTTGTA
>VOFJ01002078.1_pt1 | contig 17192 bp, 20 predicted proteins | sample 5384081 | NCBI WGS metagenome assembly VOFJ01 (sample SAMN12384729, study PRJNA508395) | human gut metagenome | isolation source: healthy gut I | host: Homo sapiens
CATTGTACTTCGTTTTAGTTACGTATTGCTATACCAAGTAGAAAGTTCTTCCAGTCTGATGTTTGCCTTTATCCTGGCTATTCTCCTAATTTACCTGATTCTGGCAGCACAGTTCGAAAGTTTCAAAGACCCGTTGGTTATCATGCTGACAGTGCCTTTAGCCATTGCCGGAGCATTAGTATTCATGTATTTCAGTGGTATCACAATGAACATCTTCAGTCAGATTGGTATCATCATGCTGATTGGTCTGGTGGCAAAAAACGGTATCCTGATTGTAGAATTTGCCAATCTGAAACAGGAGGCCGGAGAGGATAAAATGAGTGCTATCAAAGATGCCGCCCTGCAACGTCTCCGCCCGATTCTTATGACAAGCGCTTCTACAGTTTCTGGGACTTATTCCGTTGGCATTCGCCACCGGAGAAGGCTGTAATCAGCGTATTGCCATGGGTACGGCCGTTGTAGGTGGTATGCTTGTCTCTACTTTACTCACCATGTATATCGTACCGGCTATTTACAGTTATATCTCGACTAACCGAATCAAAAAACTAAAAGAATGAAACAGAAAGGAATTTGCATGAAACGTATCATATATATAGTTACCGCATGTGCCTTCTTGTCAGTTTCTACTGCGAAGGCGCAACAAGTCCTCACACTGAAAGAGTGTTTGGAGGAAGGACTGCAAAACAATTACTCGTTGCGCATCGTCCATAACGAGGAACAGATCAGCAAAAACAACGCAACGTTGGGAAATGCGGGTTACCTGCCTACATTGGACTTCTCTGCCGGATATACCGGAAACTTGGACAATATTGAAACCAAGGCGCGTGCTACCGGAGAAATAACAAAGAATAACGGAGTCTACGATCAGACGGTTAATGTCGGTCTTAACCTCAACTGGACTATTTTCGACGGATTCAATATCAGCACCACCTACAAACAGTTGAAAGAACTGGAACGTCAGGGAGAAACTAACACCCGTATCGCCATTGAGGATTTCATTGCCGGACCTGACCTCGGAATATTACAACTTTATCCAACAGAAGATCCGTCTGAAAAACTTTCATTATGCAATGTCGCTTTCCAAAGAACGCCTGCGTATAGCAGAAGCGAGCCATCTTGTCGGTAAGTTTTCAGGGTTGGATTACCAACAAGCGAAAGTAGACTTCAATGCGGACAGCGCTCAATACATCAAACAACAGGAATTGCTGCACTCATCGCGTATCCAGTTAAATGAGCTAATGGCTAACAAGAATGTTAATCAGGCTATTATAATCAAAGACTCCACGATCGACGTACATGGGGATTTGAAATTTGAGGAGTTATGGAATGGCACACTGGCAACGAACGCTTCTTTATTGAAAGCTGACCAGAATACGACTTAGCGCAATTGGACTACAAGAAAGTGAATTCACGTAACTATCCATATCTCAAATTAAATACGGGATATGGCTATACTTTTAATAAGTACGATATTAACGCCAATAGCCGGAGGGGAAACTTGGGTTTCAATGCCGGAATAACTGTCGGTTTTAATATATTCGACGGTAATCGCCGCCGCGAAAAGCGGAATGCAACCCTTGCCTTCAAGAACCGCCGTCTGGAACGTCAGGAATTGGAGCTTGCCCTTCGCTCCGACCTTAGTAATTTATGGCAAGCCTATCGCAACAATCTCCAGTTGTTGAATCTGGAACGACAGAATCTGATAACCGCCAAGGACAACCACGATATTGCAATGGACCGTTATATACAGGGAGACCTTTCCGGTTTTGAGGTACGTGAAGCCCAAAAGAGTCTGCTGGATGCAGAAGAACGCATTCTCTCCGCGGAATATAACACCAAACTTTGCGAGATCTCTTTGCTGCAAATCAGCGGAAAGATTACAAAATACCTGGAAGAATAGAAAAACTACGTGAATAATAAACGATGAACGGTGAACACAACTGGCAGCATATTGCGCAGTTTGTTCACCGTTTATCGCGTTTATAGTATATCGTTTTACAGATTATCCCATGATGTATTTAGCAGGTTTACCGATACGATTCACCAAGTTTACAATCAACCAGGACACCAGAAAAAGCGACTATCGCAGCTATCGGTATCTGTAAAGGAATAGGTATATTGAGTGTTCTTACCAATACCACTGACGGACCGGTAAAGAAGTAATGTATCATATAGACACCGAAACCACATACGGTCAGGTTAGCCAATGCCTTCCGTACTCTTTCCGAACGGACATTGACTTTCTTAGCCAACATAAATACAGGAATTGTCATCATCACCACATTGAGAGAACAATAGGTAAAAAAAAGAGTTCCAACATTTCGTCCGTACAATCCGGCAAAGCTGTCATGTAACGGAAACCAAAGAACGTCACGACATACCCCACCACAAACATCGGAATACCGATTGCCAATGTTTTCTTCAGGCTCCAATCGAGATCTTTCAGATAATGTCCTAACAATAAGTATCCGTTGAAACCGGCAAATGCATATAACATTCCAAAAGAATTCCAAGAGCAAGAGCCCCATAAGTAAGGGGAAACAAACTGATAATAATAAGGTAGCAACAATGTCACTCCCCAAGCCAGCAGGAACATTAACTTAGCCCGTTGCGAAGCTTTTTTCCACCCATGCCGAAAAAACAGGCAGGTAAAGATAGAGTCCGATAAGCAGATAGATATACCACATGTGTACTGCCAAAAGGGAGAAGTTAAAAGGAATTGTCAGAATGTATTGTATAGCTACTGAAAGGGATTGCTGCATCACTTCTTCACCAGAATAAGGAAAGAAATCAAGGATAATCTTTGGGTCTAACCCCAATAAGCCGGTAATCCAAGGGAAAAAGATTATAGATAATAGACCAAATTAAGAACGGATAAAAACACGGGGGAATACGTTTTTTATAAAAAGTAGAAAGCGTCACCCCGGACAGGCAAGAGCAATGCGCCTGTAATCATTACAAACAGAGGCACACACGGACGAAGTACAGCACCGTAAATGGCCCCCACAATTTTATTTCCCCAATATTGGGAGATGTGCCCGGATAGAAGTTGAATGGGTCGGTACAATGGCAGCAAACAACTGTAAACATGGCAATAAGGCGTACTACATCCAACCAGACGATATGTTGGTTCTTCGGATTGTTTAATTCGATTGTCGGTGGTTTCATAATAGTTAGTGATTAGAAAAAGAGAGTTAGTAAAAAGGGATGCCTATACGAATTTGACAGGTATCCCTTAAATAAATCATTTATTGAATCAGAACTGCAAACAAATTATTTTGTGCAATTCCACGGTTTCAACTGTTTGAAGAAATCGTTACCCTTATTATCTACCAGAATGAATGCAGGGAAGTCTTCCACTTCGATCTTCCAGATTGCTTCCATGCCCAATTCAGGATATTCCACACATTCGATGCTCTTGATGTTGTTCTGAGCCAAAATAGCAGCCGGACCTCCGATACTGCCTAAATAGAAACCGCCATATTTCTTACAAGCATCTGTCACCTGCTGGCTACGGTTACCTTTTGCAAGCATGATCATGCTGCCGCCATGGCTTTGGAAGAGGTCTACATACGGGTCCATACGTCCGGCAGTAGTCGGGCCCATGGAGCCGCAAGCCATGCCTTGAGGAGTCTTGGCAGGACCGGCGTAGTAGATGGGATGGTCTTTGATGTACTGCGGCAGGTCTTCGCCACGGTCCAGACGTTCTTTCAGCTTGGCGTGTGCGATGTCACGGCCTACGATAATGGTTCCATTCAGAGACAAACGGGTGGAAACCGGATACTTGGTCAGCTCCTTCAGAATATCGGCCATCGGCTGGTTCAAGTCGATCTTTACAACATCACCTTCACCTGCTTGACGCAGTTCTGACGGGAATAAGTTCGCCCGGATTTGAATCAGTTTCTCAATCCAGATACCTTCCTTATTGATTTTACACTTGATGTTGCGGTCGGCAGAGCAAGATACTCCCAAGCCTACCGGACAAGGAAGCACCGTGACGAGGCAAACGAATGATGCGTACGTCATGAGCAAGATATTTACCTCCGAATTGAGCGCCAAGGCCAATTTTGTGAGCTTCTGCCAAAACTTCTTTCTCCAGTTCGATGTCGCGGAATGCACGGCCATATTCGTTTCCAGTAGTCGGCAAGTTATCATAGAAATGAGTAGAAGCCAGCTTCACTGTCAGCAAATTCTTTTTTTCGGCTGAAGTTCCGCCAATTACGAACGCTATATGGTAAGGAGGACAAGCTGCCGTCCCTAAAGTTTTCATCTTTTCAACCAAGAACGGAACCAGTGTGCCCGGATTCAGGATCGCTTTTGTTTCCTGATACAAATATGTTTTGTTGGCAGAACCACCTCCTTTTGTTACACAAAGAAATTCATACTCCATACCTTCGGTAGCCTCAATGTCAATCTGTGCAGGAAGGTTACATTTTGTATTTACCTCATCATACATATTCAGAGGTGCATTCTGAGAGTAACGCAGACTTTCTTCAGTATATGTTTTGTAAACACCCAGCGAAAGAGCCTCTTCGTCAGAATACCCCGTCCACACCTGTTGTCCTTTTTCTCCATGAATGATGGCAGTACCCGTATCCTGGCAGAAAGGAAGTACCCCTTTGGACGCTACCTCTGCATTGCGCAGGAAGGTGAGTGCCACGTATTTGTCGTTATCGCTTGCTTCGGGGTCACTCAGATCTTAGCAACCTGCTCGTTGTGCGAACGACGCAACATGAACGATACATCACGGAAAGCCGCATTGGCCATTGCCGTCAAACCTTCTTTTTCAATCTTCAGGATAGGTTTTCCTTCAAACTCGCTTACTGACACGTAATCTTTTGTAAGCAGATAATACTCAGTAGTATCTTTCCCCTTCTCGAACATGGGCTGATACTTGAACGGAGGTGTTGCCATAAGTTTCTTATTTTATTACGTAATGTTAGTTAGTGAGGCAAAGGTAATAATTAAGAATGAAGAATGAGAAATCCGGAAAAAGAAGAATTAAGAATGAATAACGGAGAATGACGAAAACGCAACAAACGGTGAACGAATTAATTTTATTGACAATGTCCACCGCTCATCGATTCATAGTTTGGTTTCATCGCCCAGTTCGCCGTTTACCTCAATTGTTTCAAACAGTTTTACAAACGGATTGCTTTCAAAGTCGCCGCGTACCTGCTCAAAATCAAGTTCCTTTTCCAAGCGTGAGCCGTCAGCTCCAAAGCCCGTCATGGAAGCCAGTGAAAATTCTTTCTTAGCATCCTCATACACCATGCGGTCGAGGCCAACTACTGCTTCTTTCCATTTTTCGACAATATGTATGACGTCTTCTGCCGTCATACCTTCCGGCTTGATACCATAGAACTCTTCCAACTTCTCATACGCCCAGGTCCATTCGTAGGTATAGTAGTTGCTGTGCATCTTCTCAAACTCGGCATTGATAGACTTCAAGCGATTGACTTTGCCGGACTCAATACCGTCTATCAGCGCATCTATCTCACTCTTTGGGGCTATCAATCCGGAAATATCCACCCATTCGCCGCTGCCAATGGCAGTATCGGGCTTCAAACGGGCACGTATTTCTTCATTGCTCCGGAAGTCAATGCCTTCCAAGCGCTTGATGACAGAGTTTCCGAGGAACTTATGAATGGCTATTTCATAGAAGCGGATACCTTTCACCAAAGCCGAGTTACGTATCTTCGCACTATGGAAAGAATAGATATCCGACAGCTCGCCACTGGCATGACGCAGATTCTGCAACGTTTCCCGTCCCTTGAACATTTTCTGCACCGTGTAGGGGCTGAGAAGATTATAGTTGATGTAATCCAGTTTGTTCGGGTCGGTACGCCCGTCACGTTTCGGCCACTTCTGGGCATCACGGATGGTACCCACACTACGCAGGTTGACACCGGGTACAAGGTAGGTGGTATTATTCTGCTCTATCAAGTAAGAGAACGGCAGGTTCGAAGTATCAGAATGGTTGACATGGCGCCCCATTACCAAGGAAAACGCTCCCACCCTTGCAGGCCACAAGATGTACGAATCGGAAGTCGTCTTGGCACCACGCTCCAAAGTGCCTTGATGGATAGGCCCTAACTTATACATATGGTTGCTCTGATTGGACCCCGAACCGGCATTCATAAAGGAAAACATACCGGCAATCAGCAACGTGGATTTATGGTGTGTCACCGTATAAGGTCCGGCAAAAATAGCGCACGCCTCCCCGTTCTCTCCCTGGCAGTTGCTGAAAAACAAAGAATCCGAGGCAGAGTAGTTGTGTCCCAACTTGCATGCCTGCCCCACGAAGCAGCGGCTCAGCATAGCTCCGTCATCTACATGAGACCCGGTAGAGATGATGAAATCATCACAAATCACCCCATGCCCGATGTGTACCGGCGCCACCTCGTTGCTGTTGATGCTTCCGTTATACAGACGGCATGTACCACAGATGCGGCAATAATCACCGATGCGCACATTCTTTATGGAACCGGTGTTCAATATCATTACATGGTTCCCGATGCTTCCTACAGCAGAAGCATGTTTGTTGGAATAAAAATCCGTGATTTCCTTCATCCGTGCAATCAGCTCCGGACGATGGCGGTAGAGCGCCAGAATATAGGCTTGGTGTGCGGAGAGTTTATCATTAATCAGCACCTCACGGCCTCCCGTCTCATTCAGGACAGACACTTCTACCCCGTTACCGAACTTCGACACACCGTCTACCAGAATAATATCCACATTCTCAATGAAGGTGTCATGCCCTATTTCATAATTGGCAATGTAGTTCTGGATATTCTCAATGCAACAGTTATCTCCCACCGTTACATTATGCAGCGTCACATGCCGCAAACCGGAATGCTTCCTGATTCCTCCCGGCAACATAAATTCTGAATGGAACACTCCCAAACACACCTCACCCGAAAAACGGGTATGATGCACAAATTCCGTTGAGAACTCTTCTGCAACGATTACTTTCCCCCAATCATCAGCCAGACATGACTGGCTCTTCAACCGGAGAATTTCATCTTCGGTCAATCTTCTGTAATTCATCCTTATAACGAGTTATGAGTTATGAGTTATAAGTTATTGCCTTTGCCGGCACTACCGATTCAAACCGCTGCCAGCAAATAACTCATAACTTATAACTCATAACTAAAATTAAACTTCTTCTTCGTAGGTCTGATAAAGAAAGTCATTATAGGGGTACTTCTGCACGTGCAATTCCTTCACACGCTGATAAACTACACTCTTCAGTTCCTCCATATTGATTTTTTCGCGGGCAGAAATAAAGAGGCAGTTATCCTCCATCTTAGCCATCCACGTCTTCATCAGTTCTTCGAGTGTCAAGTTTTCCTTGGTTCTGGGGGTAAGGTCGTCAGCCGCTTTCTCTATATAAGTATAAGCGTCTATCTTATTGAATACAAGAATCATGGGCTTACCGGCGGCACCGATATCTGCCAACGTCTTGTTCACAACTTCTATCTGTTCTTCAAAATCCGGATGAGAGATGTCTACGATATGCAACAGCAAGTCCGCCTCGCGTACCTCATCCAGAGTAGACTTGAAGGAGTCTACCAAATCCGTCGGCAATTTACGGATAAAGCCCACCGTATCGGATAGCAGGAACGGCAGGTTCTCAATAATCACCTTACGCACCGTAGTATCCAACGTGGCAAACAGCTTATTCTCTGCAAAGACTTCACTTTTCGAAAGCAAAGTCATAAATGTGGATTTACCTACATTGGTATACCCACTAAAGCCACACGAATCAAGCGTCCGCGGTTCTTACGCTGGGTAGACTTCTGCTTATCAATGTCAGCCAGACGCTCCTTCAGTAATGACATACGGTTCAAGATGATACGGCGGTCCATTTCCAGCTGCGTTTCTCCCGGTCCGCGAAGCCCCACGGAACCTTTACCGCCACCGGCTCCGGAACCGCCTCCCTGGCGTTCCAAGTGAGTCCAGAGTCGTTGCAGGCGTGGCAACATATATTTATACTGGGCAAGTTCCACCTGCGTCTTTGCATTGGCAGTCTGCGCACGCATGGCAAATATATCAAGAATCAGCGAAGTACGGTCCAGTATCTTCACTTTCAGTTCAGCTTCAATATTACGAATCTGTTTCGCAGAAAGTTCATCATCAAAGATAACCATTCCCACTTCACGTTCTTCTTCCTCCTCGTTCCGGATATATTGTTTAATCTCCTCCAATTTTCCTTTACCGACATAAGTCACCGAGTTAGCCGTCGGCAACTTCTGCGTAAATCGTTTCACTACTTCCGCCCCAGCCGTCTCGGCAAGGAAAGCCAGTTCATCCAGATACTCGTTCGTTTTGCGCTCATCCTGCGTCTGAGTGATGAGTCCCACAAGCACTGCTGTCTCTACTTTGGCTTCGGATATTACAAATTCTTTCATTCTTTATTTTTAATAATAATATGGGTGCAAATATAGCAAAAAAAGATAATCTTTTTAGAGATATTAATGCATATTCATCACCGATGTAGCACAGAACTACATCTAAATTGTTCTAACATCAATAAAAAACAGAAGTATGGAAAAGATTAGTTACAACCTTGTGTTTAACAGAAAAAAAATTTGAATAAGAGAGGAATGGCATTAATACAAGTGGAAGCTTACCTTAATAAAAAAAAAATGTATCTCTCCACTAAAATCTATATTAAACCAAACCAATGGGACGACAAACGGAAAATGGTAAAGAACCATCCTAATGCAGACATCTAAACTGTATGTTATACGAATATATATCTACAATAGAGCAAACAGAACTCAGATTGTGGCAACAGGGAAAAAGAGATTTCATTGAGTTTATTAAAGAACTTACTTAAGAAACCTGTAAGCAACGAAAAGTCTTTTTTTAGATTTCTATAAAGAAGAACTAGCAACCTCTTTGAAAAAAGTACTGCAAGCACAATCATCTTTCCACCCTCGAGTTACTTCAAGCGTTCAAGAAAGAGATCTTCTTTACAGACCTCACATTTGAATTTGTTTCTTCATTCGATTCTTACCCCTGCAATCTCGTGGATATCATCTTAATACAATTGCCAAGCACATGAAACATCTAAAACGTTATGTCAATATTGCTATTAATAAAGAAATATGGATATCAAAATATGCCTTCAGAAAATATAGAATCAAAAGTGTAGAAGGCAGACATACCCATTTGTCTCCCCGAAGAATTTACAAACTGGAAGAAGTTCAACTCACAGAGAAGTTTGCAAAATTACAAAAAAGCCCAAAAGATGCCTTTTTTATTTTGTTGTTAGGGTTACGATATTCTGATTTCACTCACCTGACCTCCGAGAAGATTATCATTGAGTTTCATAGGAATTTTGGCTTATCTATAAATCTGTCAAAACAGGCACTGAGGTACGCCTTCCACTATACCTGTTATTCGAGGGCAAAGGTATTCATATACTCCACCGCTACAAGAATGACCTCAATAGTTTTTTCAAGTTAAAAGATAATTCCAATCTTAACAAGGAACTGAATGTACTAGCCAAATTGGCAGGAATCAGCAAACACATTTCTTTCCACACAGCCCGCCACACGAATGCTACCTTATTAATATATAACGGTGCAAATATAACTACCGTACAAAAATTGTTGGGACACAAAAGTGTAAAAACCACTCAGGTATATGCCAATATAATGGACATCAATCGTACGTGACCTCGAAAAGCTGCTTCACAAAAAGAATGAGTGACACTACCCACACACAAACATAGCATAATTCACCACATTACCACAGATTACACGGATTAACACAGATGATAAATGCAGATTATCAATGCACGGATTTTAATCTGTGTTAATCCGTGTAATCTGTGGTGAAAAACGAGTTCTGGCACAAATCATGAAGTATAGTTCACACTAACAAGCCTATAGCAAAGTCATTAATTCCCTTCAAAGAGTGGATGTGGTAAGTAGGAAGAAAGGGAAAGTAGTCCGCTCCGTCACATTGTAGAAAACCTGATGCATTCCAACTCCATAAGCTCCGGTAATATCAGCTTCCCAGCTGTCACCAATCATTAATGATTCCCCGCAACTCAGACTGAGTGGCCGACAGAGCAAAATTAAATATTTCAGGGTAAGGCTTCAACACCCCGAGATCTTCCGAAAAAAGAATCACCTTCTTAAAATAACCATCCACACCTGCCGAACGCATCTTATGACATTGCAGCTCCTGGAAGCCGTTGGAAAGGATATAGAGGTTATATTTCCCCGCCAAATATTCCAGTACCTCATACGCATGCGGCATCAGCCGACTTTTTGTGGGAATGACCGAAAAGAAATCATCAGAAAAAGCCTCGGCCAAAGCAGCATCCCCCGCCCCTACTGCCTCCAAAGGATATAGAAAACGCTGGCGGTTCAATTCATCTTCGTGATCTTTCCTTCACCATATTCTTCCCACAGTTCTGTATTACGATGCTGATAAAGAGTATAGAAATGATGGAACGAATCAAAAAGCGGTCGTAATGAATATTTGTGGTACATCTTCTTTCGAATGTATCGCGTGCATTAAGGGAAAATGCCCAAAGCGTATCGTCCAGGTCAAAAAACAGGTTCTTATATTGGGATGCCATAATTTAAAGGAAAGAGATATATAAAAATAGACGCAGATTATCAATTCCAATAACCTGCGTCCGTTCTGTATCAATCTTATAACAGTGTTATTTTACTTGGATTGCCAAATACTTGGACACACTCCAGAAGTCTTTCGGATTTGTAATCTTCAAAGTCAGCTGTCCTTTATCATCTTTCTCCAACGCATAAGAGCCAGCAGGATGAGTGGTCAAGATATCAGCATCTTTGGAGTATAGTTTAATCTCTTTTGTCGTACGAATATCCACTTGTGTAAAGTAGTCCTTGTTGATATCAGAATCTTTCAGCACCTGGCCTTTTTTGAAAAGTCCGGTATTTGTCAATATCTTCTGGTCCTTCAACTCTTTCTTTGTGCCAAATACAAACCAAGCCGTATTGAGTGCCTTATCTTGTTCGGCAACGGTTTTGGCCTTCGCCTCATTTTCGGCAGTCAATTCCTCCTTCTCACTAGACAAACCGGTTACGGCAGCATCCAGTTCCTGGATACGGATATTCTTGGAAGCCAGCTCAGCCTGCAATTCCTCGATACGCTGGGTCTTTGCCACCAACTCCTGAGTCAGGGACTCCACAGCCCTCTTCAACTGGGCAGAGTTATTCTTACTATTCTTCAGCATGGACTGTAATTTGGCAATCTGTTCCTTGTTCTCTTCCATCTGCTTACGGATAAACTCAATATCCGACGCAATCTGCTGCTTGGCATTCAAAGAGCCTTCTGCCACAGCACCACGCTGCAAATCCACACGGCTCTCTGCTGCATTAATCTGGCGAAATCCCTCTGAAATATCATTGAAAGTGCCCATCATCTCGTCCAATTCAGCATTACGCTGAGTCAGTTCCATCAATAAAGAATCATTTTCAGCTTTCAGCTGGTTCTTACTGCCACCAGAGAAGCTGTCACACGAAGCCATTACAGCCGCGCATACAATTAAAACTGCTAACTTTTTCATACGCTTTCGTTTTACGTTTGGTTAATGAAGTTATTTAATCGTCTATTCCTGCTACTACAATCACAATTTCACCGCGCGGTTCGTTCGCCGTGAAATGTTCTATTAATTCTGTAAGCGTTCCACGCACCGTTTCTTCGTGCACCTTTGAAATTTCCCGCGAAACAGATGCCTGACGTCCGGCACCGAAATGTTCGGTAAACTGCGCCAAAGCTTTTACCAATCTGTGGGGAGACTCATAGAACACCATGGTACGACGCTCCCCGGCCAATGCCTTCAGACGGGTCATCCTTCCTTTCTTCTGTGGAAGGAAACCTTCAAAACAGAACTTCTCATTCGGCAATCCGGAAGCCACTAATGCCGGCACAAAAGCTGTCGCTCCCGGCAGGCATTGCACTTCGATGCCGTTACGCACACACTCTCTGACTACCAGAAAGCCCGGGTCGGATATACCCGGCGTACCTGCATCCGAAATCAAAGCTACAGTTTCTCCCCCCTTTATTCTATTAACAACACTTTCAACCGTTTTATGTTCATTAAATTTATGGTGAGATTGCATCGCATTCTTTATTTCGAAGTGTTTCAGCAATATGCCGGAGGTACGTGTATCCTCAGCAAGTATCAAATCCACTTCTTTCAGAATCCGGATAGCACGGAATGTCATATCTTCCAAATTTCCTACCGGGGTAGGCACTACATAAAGTTTTCCCATACTTATCGGTTGTTTAGCTGAAATATTTTTTGAGGAGTTCCATAAAATCGACAGCGGCTTCATTCTCTTCATCCGGCTGCACTTCCGAAACGAAAATATCCATAGCCTTGTCCAAAGAAGGGGCCTCACCCAAACGTCGTACCACTTCATTCATCCGTGCAGCATCGCCTGCGAACAGTTCGCGGACAAAACGGAATGAATCGTTCAGACTGATGGCATGTTTCAAATCCTTGGCAGGCTTGATGCGTTCTGCCAAAATAGGAACTGTTTCCGGTTCCTCACATACCATCTTCACTGTATCAGGAATAACCGATTCGACCGGAGAAACCGATTCGGTCAAAGGAGTAGTAACAGCAGGGGGTTCCTCCAGGGGCGACACAACAGCCGTTGGCGCCTCCTCAAGCAGTTCTTGCAACGCCTCCAAGCGTGCCTTCATCTGCTGGATATTCCGTTTTGCCACAATCTTCAATGTCGGATTGGCATCACTTGAAATGGCCTGCATCAAACATTTCAATTCCTGAATATCTAATTCTATGTCGTTTAATAGGGTTTGCATATCCTTTACACAGTCCGTGTTAACGCTACAAATGTAGAAATAAATAATGAAAAAATATCGGAAAGCAAACAAAAGTGTTACTTTTGCGCTTAAATATAACACTCGAAAGCATGGTATTATTCTCAGAAGATCATATACAGGAAACCAAACGCAGGGGAAGAATTGAGGTCATTTGCGGTTCCATGTTCTCCGGCAAAACCGAAGAGCTGATAAGGAGACTGAAACGGGCAAAATTTGCCAAACAACGCGTAGAGATATTCAAGCCTGCCATAGACACCCGTTATTCCGAAGCCGATGTCGTATCGCATGACAGTCATTCCATAGCCTCCACTCCCATCGACTCGTCTGCCAGCATTCTGCTCTTCACTTCAGAGATAGATGTAGTGGGCATTGACGAAGCCCAGTTCTTTGACAGTGGCCTGATTGATGTATGCAACCAGCTTGCCAACAATGGTATACGCGTCATTGTAGCCGGACTGGATATGGACTTCCGCGGTATTCCATTCGGCCCTATGCCGGGACTGTGTGCCATTGCAGACGAAGTTTCCAAAGTACATGCCATCTGTGTGAAATGTGGTCAACTTGCCTCGTTCTCCCACCGTACCGTCAAGAACGACAAACAAGTACTGCTGGGGAGAAACCGAAGAGTACGAACCGCTATGCCGAGAGTGCTATCAGCAAGCCATCCAAGCCGACCAAAAGGAAATCGGTCATTAACAAATACAAAAAACAGAGCATTATGGAACGCAAAAAGATTACATTCGACAGTTTTATCCGCGGTGTCATACTCGGTGTCATTATTATCGGCATCCTTATGCTCTTCAAGCGTCTAAGCGGCGTATTGCTGCCATTCTTCATCGCATGGCTCATTGCCTATCTGATATACCCCCTGGTCACCTTCTTCCAGTACAGATTAAGGCTCAAGAACCGGGTCATATCCATCTTCTGCGCCTTATTCAGTATTCTGATTGTAGGAGGAACCGCCTTCTATCTGCTTGTGCCTCCCATGATGGACGAATTCGTCAGGGTAAAAGATTTGGTAATAGACTACTTTTCCAACGGAACCCACGACGGCAATGTGCCCAAAACACTCTCTGAATTCCTTCGTGAGAACATAGACACCCAGTTTGTCACCCAATTGTTCAAGGAAGAGAATATGCTGAACGCCATCAAGGAAACCGTTCCCCGGCTCTGGTCCTTGTTGTCAGAATCCGTCAATCTGCTGTTCAGTTTCTTCACTTTCTTCCTCATTCTTCTCTATATAGTTTTCATATTGCTGGATTACGAAAGCATTTCCGAAGGGTGGACCCACCTGGTACCACAGAAATACCGGCCCTTCGTAATCAATGTAATGAACGATGTGAAAGACGGCATGAACAGATACTTCCGCGGACAAGCATTCGTGGCATTGTGTGTCGGTATTCTGTTCAGTATAGGCTTTCTGATTATTGATTTCCCACTGGCCATTGGACTCGGCTTATTCATCGGCGCTTTAAACCTAGTACCTTATTTGCAGATTATCGGCTTTATACCTACCATCGTGCTGGCCATACTGAAAGCAGCGGATACGGGAGGAAACTTCTGGATTATCATTGCATCGGCCCTTGCGGTATTCATCATAGTACAAGCCATTCAAGACGGATTCATCGTACCGCGTGTCATGGGGAAGATTACGGGCCTGAACCCTGCCATCATCCTACTGTCTTTATCAATTTGGGGTTCATTGATGGGTATGCTGGGTATGATTATAGCACTTCCGCTTACTACCCTTATGCTCTCCTACTATCAACGTTTCATCATAAACAGAGAAAAAATTCACAAGTTTGAACAGACTGATAATCAACAAGAAGAGTAAAAGCAGAAGTCGTTCTCAAAACTTTTTCCCTTAATCCATTTGTTTTTTAAACAAAAGTGCCTATCTTTGCACCCGCTTAACAGCAATAAGGTCTGATTCGCTAGCTCAGCAGGTAGAGCACAACACTTTTAATGTTGGGGTCCTGGGTTCGAGCCCCAGGCGGATCACAGAAACAACAAGAAAAGCCAAGCAAATCCCTGATAATCAAGTATTATTGGGGATTTCTTTTTTTCTAGCAGGTAGCAGAAAATGAACGGCTCCCCCATTCCCTCCTTTCCCTTTGCGCCATACTTCCGGAACAAGAGTAAGAATCTGACGTTCCCGCAGAATCATACTGAACTGATGAATAAAAACCGTGAATAATAGGTGCAGTAACAATTTGGTATGCACCGGCACACACACTCAACTGTTTCAAATATTTTTATACCTATAAGTTCCGATTGCTGGTCATGGCTCAGTTTGAAAACTTGGGGAATTAGTTAAAACACTATCTTTGTGGCATGAAACAGAACCTTCAACCCCTGCCACTCCACTGAGATGTTGAGCTTGTTCTTTCCTGCAGGCCTGCTTGACTATTTTGACCTGGTTAACCATGTCTCTCAAGAGACTTGCTTCATTTTTTTTCTTGAGGAAAAGCCTTCCATTCCTCAAGAGCATTCCCATTTACATTCATTCCAAAAGGTTTCTTCCTTCGGAAATAGAAGTGCAAGACTTTCCTGTTCGCGGCAAGGCTGTATATCTACGCATCAAGCGGCGTCGTTGGGAAGACCCGGAAACAGGACACAAACTTATAGTCGTGATTGGAATCATAGTAGCCTCCGGTACCTCGAAAAAGGGAACGATTGTGGATTCGACGCTGATAGCCGCGCCTTCATCGACGAAAACAAGGAAAAGCAGCGTGGATCCGGAAGCTCATTCCGTCAAAAAAGGGCAACCAATGGTACTTCGGCTATAAGGAACACATCGGTGTGGATGCGGACAGCGGACTGGTTCACACGGTGGATCAAGTTTTCCAAAGCCTGGCTGAAAAACAAGCCGATTATCGACTTCGGCAGTTTCGGTATTCTCCAGTTCCAGCAGGCTGATGTCGATATTATGCTTTGGTGATAAGAGCTAATAGCTGACGGCCAGGAAATGGTAAGACAGAGCGGCGTGAAAGATTGATAGAAACGGGTTTGACCTGTAGTTTTCTTTCTTTCTTTCCAGATATTGATCTGTTTACCCTTCTTCAAAAAACATAAAGATCCAGCATTTTTTTATCAGTCTTGCTTCTTCCAGGATCGGAATAAATTATTAGCAATGATTTATATTATGTATTGCTTAAAGGAAAGGAGAAAACATACTGACTGAAAAACAAAAAATGTCTTTTTTGACTATAGCAGCTTTCATTCTGGTTTTCGCTTGTGTCTTTGCTACTGCGTCGGCAATTGGCCCTTTTTTTGCCTCTACAAATTCCGGTGTCTTTAGTAACTCGGTAGAGGCTTGGTGCCAAGTTGGTTTTGTTGCAACGGAGACTACGGAACCGTGAAGGGCAAGAAGCTAACAACTGTTATGTACGCCTTGGGAAGGGGATTACGACTCCGGCAGACAGTATGGTTCACAGTGGGCGGATGCAACAGACTATGGGGCCTATATTTCAAAATGGAATAACCTCTCCATACCTGCTATGGAAACTGGGGATGGGTATATCAATAATCACCGATCTATCGCTTTTTTGGTTCTCACAAAAAATGGGGCATACAATTTTCTGACTTGAAACCATAAAAATCAATAAGATTCGCAATTGTTTTTATAGTGGACACGTTTCACCTTGTCGAGGATGGATTACGTTACTTCCTCTGACAATAACGCCCTCAATGGATGGTAAATCCATTGAGGGCGTTTGTATTACATCTTTGATCGATCCGTCTGCACAGTAAAAACACCAGATACCCCAGCGCCGCGCCCAGCGTATTGAGCCACAAATCGTCAATATCCGTCCCCGGTCCAGCGGCAGCTGGCAGAGTTCAATCGTCAGGCGAAGTGAAAAACCCGCGCCTGCCGATTTGAGGAAAGAGGGCCGCCCCACAGCAGCGCCGTAAAAATCCAATCGGCAGAAACATGCCGACGTTAAAATAAAACCATGGAAAGGAGGAGATATAGAAAAAATGTTAAAAAATAGAATAGCGGACTAAACAAAAGGAGGAATGCTATATAAGTTAAAAAATAAAATTGAATAAATATATAAAAAATATAGAAAGAATGTGGTGCCTATAGAAAATTATAAATGTAAAATAACCCCTGTAATTACATAAAATAACTGGCTGTAAAGTCAGTTATTTTTTGCCAAAATCTTGCAATCTTTTGGTAAAATACTATATAATTTAGTAATCAAGAAAAGAGGAGATAGACAATGAAAGCAATAGAAATAAGAAATAAATTTTTGAATTTTTAAAAAAACATAATCATACTATTATTCCAAGTGCACTGCTAAAGCAATACGTAACTGAACGAAGTACAACAG
>VOFJ01003185.1_pt1 | contig 17173 bp, 20 predicted proteins | sample 5384081 | NCBI WGS metagenome assembly VOFJ01 (sample SAMN12384729, study PRJNA508395) | human gut metagenome | isolation source: healthy gut I | host: Homo sapiens
GCAGCGGGGCCTCCCTTTCCGTCAACGGCGCCAGCAGCCTTTCTTCCAGCACCATCCAGGGCAGCGGAACGCTGACCCTCCGTGATACGCTGGAAATTTCCGGAACAGCCTCCCTTCAGGGCGGTGTCCTTCTTGATCTGGCAAAAGATGACGATTCCACGGGAACGCTCGACCTCGGTTCGACATCCGGCAGCACCGTTTCCGGAATCGGCGGAGAGGGAACACTGAAGAGCGCAGGAGGCGTTTTGACCGTCAATACCGGTAATTCGGGCGGCGGTTCCGTTTTCAGCGGTACGCTGGAGGGACGCGGGCAGCTTAATATTTCCGGCAATGCCGGGCAGACGTTTGAAAACGTCATGACCGCTGCCGGCAGCAGCTGGGCAGTTAACAGCACGGGCCTTCTCAATATCCGGATGGGAGGGACGGTAGACAGCCCGAGAGCCAATACGGCGCTGACCCTCAGCAGTTTGACGCTGGGGAGACGGTTCCAGTACGAACCTTACCTTCTTCAACACGGACTACGCTGGCCCCATCATCAGCGTGACCGGAAATATCAGCATCAGCCAGGGCGCGGAAATAACTCTCAGTTCTACTGGCGGGAATGAACTGACTCTGGACGCAGACGGCAGTTATACGCTCATGCACGCGGACGGCACCATTGATTTGGGAGGAAGCGACAGGCTGGCTATCCTGCTGGATCCCTCCTCCTCCGCTTTCAAGAAATTTGAAAATGATGCGTACTTGGTGATGGAAAACGGCAACCTTGTTTTGATGGCTACGGCTTCCAAGGACAATAAATATGCCCGCCTTGCGGATACGTTTAATTCCAGGGCCGGAGCAGAACTTCTCTGGAACCTGCCCGGCGATCTTGCTGCGGATTCCATCCTCAAGAAGGTGGATGACGCCGTAGGAGCCCTGACGTCTTCCAACCCCTCGGAAGCGAAACGCGCCATGGCAGCAGTGGCTGGGAGCACGGTCAACGCGCTGGGGACGGCGCAAAGGGGGACGCCCTGCGCGACCAGATGGGCTGGATCAGGAACCGGACCACCCTCATGGGCGTCAACCCGGCCTACGTCAACGACGACCTCCCCCGCTTCCACATGTGGATGGAAGGCACGGGCTCCTACGCCAAACTCGACACCCGCGGGGATGAAAGCGGCTACCAGCTCACCACCTGGGGAGGCACGGTAGGCATGGACGCGGACCTCAGCGACCGCCTCACGGCGGGAGCGGCCTTTACGGCCGGCTACGGCGACCTGACGGCCGGCGCGGCGGACAGCGCCGACGGGCGCCTGGACAGCTACTACGCCAGCCTCTTCGGGCGCTACCAGAACAAACGCTGGGCGCACACGCTCATCCTGACGGGAGGGTGGAACGACGCGAAACTCAACCGTACGGTCAACTATGGGGAAGGAAGCTACGGGACGCAGGGAAGCACCAGCGGGTGGGGCTTTGGAGCGATGTACGAACTCACCTGCGACATCTACCTCAACGAAAACCGCAGCAGCGTGCTGCAGCCGCTGTTCAACGCCTCGGTGGTGACGACGCGGATGGACGGCTATGAGGAAACGGGAGCGGGCAACGCGGGCCTGAACGTCGGCCGGCAGGACTGGACGACGGGGACGCTGGCGCTGGGCGGCCGGTGGATGGGCCTGGTGGGCAGCAACATCTTCGGACGAGAAGCGCTGGCGGAAATCCGCGTAAACGCGGCGCAGGACCTGGGAGACCGGAGAGGGGAAACGAACGTCTCTCTGCTGGGCAACCCCGGCTTCGCGCAAAGCGTGAGGGGGGCGAAAGTGGGAACGACGGCGCTGCAGCTGGGAGCCGGACTGAGCGTGCCGGTGGGAACGAAGGGAACCATCTACGTGAACGGGAACGCGGACATCCGTGACGGGTCCAGCGCGCTGAACGGAAGCATCGGCTACCGCTACGACTTCTAACAAGAAAGAAAACACAAGGAGAGGGCCCCCCACCCCCGAAAGGCCTTCCTCCTGACCCTCCAGAGCCGTTCCGGAACAACTCCGGAACGGCTCTGTTGCCTGAGGAAAGCCCCTGGGGGCGCCCGGATGGGCCAAAAACAAAACAGCGGCAAGAAAAAAGAATACGCCGTCCCCACGGAAACCATGGCCCTTTTTCCCTCGTCCCCTCCCGTGAAACGCCTCATCCTCTCCTCAAATCTGTAAAAACGCGCCAAATGTTTCCGAAAGCCCTCTCCGCTGTCCGGAGCCGGAAAAGAACGGAACGCGAGCAATAGGGCCTTTTTTATGCGATTTCAGCGGTTTTCCATTCCAATACCGCTTCCGCCCGCAGTTCATCTCCGTGCATGAGGTGGTGGGAGGTGAGGGAGTCCCTGAAGAACAGCAGGGATTTCATGGAATCTCCCGCATGGGTTCTTTTCTGAAATGCAGGTGAATTCCCGTCAGTTGGTGGTTCTTTAGCCAGGAGTCCGGAAGGGAGTCCAGAGCCCAGACCAGGTAGGCGGCATTGTTGATGTGACGGTTGAAATCCGTATCACGGCGTTCCGCCGTCCATTCCCTGATACTCGGCAGAAGTCCTGAAATGTCCATAGATACCGGAGCTACCGTTTCTTTGCATGGGGTATCCGGGAAAAAGCTGATGTGCCTGTTTAAGGGGACCGGCCGCCTGCGGCGTATATCAATGACAGCCCACAGGCAGCTTGCTGCAACAATGCAGTTGCCTTGGGCATCCCTGATTTCCAGGTTGCGGCGCGCCAGCAGAGGCGTTTCCTGGGCCGTCCAGGTCCGGAGTTCTACCGTTTCCTTCCACCGGGGAAGGCGATTGACGGACGCATCCAGGCGCACTTCCACCCAGGCCAGGCTGCGGGACGTTACAAAATCATAGCCGAACCCCAGGCAGGAGGCATGGGCTTCCGCTATTTCCTGAAACCAGTGCAGAACCGTTTCCGGTTTCATCAGTCCATCCGCGCCGCTTTCGTAAGTGCGGACGGTTGCCTGAACGGAATAGATTTCCCTGATGCTGGCATGTTCCATAACATCTTATGCTAGTAAAACCATTCTTTCAGAGCCAGTTAAAAACGGGTAATATTCAACCGTTTGGCATGCCGCCTCTCCCGGTATATGAATGGCCTCCGTATTTTCCGGGCTGCCTGCCTGGGGCGCGGCATACAATGGAATTCCTTTCAGCATCCGCTGAGGTGGACGGCATTCCCTGATTTCTAAAGAATGCTCCGGAAATAGGCAATGGTTTTTTCCAACCCTTTTTCCAGCGTAATATGAGGTTTCCAGCCCAGTTTTTCTTCTGCAAGCCGAATATCCGGTTTGCGCTGGGTCGGGTCGTCCAGAGGCAGAGGACGGAAGACTGTTTTGGAAGAAGAGCCTGTCATTTCAATGACTTTCCGCCAGTTCCAGCATGGTGAATTCCTCTGGATTACCCAGGTTGACCGGGCCGGAAAAACCTTCCGTATCCATCATGCGCACCATCCCCTCCACCAGGTCGTCCACGTACTGGAAACTCCGGGTCTGTTTGCCCGTTCCGTAAATGGTGATGTCTTCCCCCTTCAGCGCCTGGACGATGAAGTTGGAGACTACTCTTCCGTCGTTAGGGTTCATTCGCGGTCCGTAAGTGTTGAAGATGCGGATGATGCGAACGTCCACCCCGTTCATGCGGCGGTAGTCCATGAACAGGGTCTCCGCGCATCTTTTGCCTTCGTCATAGCAGGAGCGGACGCCCACGGGGTTGACGTTTCCCCAGTAGGTTTCCGGCTGGGGATGGACCATGGGATCTCCGTATACTTCGCTGGTGGAGGCCTGGAGGATTCTGGCCTTGCACCGTTTGGCAAGGCCCAGCATATTCAGAGCGCCCAGCACGGAGGTCTTCATTGTGTGGATGGGGTCAAACTGATAATGGGGAGGAGAGGGGGGCAGGCCAGGTTGTAGATTTGGTCAACTTCCATGACATAGGGAACGATAACGTCATGGCGTATTACTTCAAATCCGGGATAATCCGTCAGGTGGGAGGATGTTTTGTTTGCTGCCCGTGAAGAAGTTGTCCATGCAGATAACTTCATGGCCTTCCCTGAGAAGCCGTTCACTGAGATGGGAGCCGATGAAGCCGGCGCCTCCGGTAATCAAAATCCTTTTGCTCATGATGGCATGTCCATGCGTTTGTTCGTTCCGCCGCGCCGGAAGGGAAGCAAGCGGAAAGTTTTCCCCAGTCCGTGCGTTGCGGTTCAATGTCACATATCCGTCACGGGAAGGCAAGCGCATAGCATCCCGGACGGAATATTACAGGAATGTCCGGGAAAGGCAGGGGGTGAACCAGGAAGGTTTTTCCGTACGGACCGGGAAGCGAATTCCGGTTGGTTTCCGGCTGTCCCGCCGGCAGGTTCAGGATTTGGGAATCGTCAGCAGAAAGCTGGCTCCCCCCAGGGTGCCGAATTCCAGTTTCAGGTCTCCCCCCAGGGAACGTGCCGTGTCCCTTGCCAGCGCCAGCCCCAGGCCTACGCCGGGTTTCCGGCTGTTGGTAGCGTCTTTTGTGCGCCGGAAGGGCTTGAAGACAAGCTTGCGGTTTTTCGGGGAAATTCCTGGGCCGTTGTCGCGGAAGCGGATGACGATGTTGTGGCGGTCCGCCTGGACGGTGAGCTGGACTTTGGCGTTTTCCCCCTTGGCGTATTTAATGGCGTTGGAAGTCAGGTTGTCCATAATCTGCTCTACGGAAACGGCATCCGTATGAATAGGAAGGATGCGGATGGGCTGGGCCAGGGCAAAGGAGAAGCTGATGTCCGCCTCCCGGAGGCGGCGTTCTATTTTTTCCGCAATGGGTTCAAAAAGCTCCTGACAGGTGAGCGTGTCCCGCGCGCGGCGAATAGCGTTCCGCTGAAGCCGGGAGTAGGAGAGTACGTTTTCAATCAGATGTTCCAGCCGGCGGCATTCCCGCTGCATGTTGGCGTAGTATTCCGGCTTTTTCTGTTCCGGCACCATGCCGTCTTCCAGCATTTCCGTGTACAGGGAGAAGAAGGACGTGAGGGGCGTCCGGAGTTCATGGGTGACGGCGGAGACGAAGTCCCCGCGGCGCTGTTCCAGGCGGAAGGTTCCCAGCATGAGCCAGATGACCCCGGCCGCACCCAGGAGCACCATGCTCCAGATGAGGGTGAGCGTCCAGGTCAGCATTTTTTGTGGTCCTGGAGAGGAACGGCTCCGGCGTCTCCCGGAAGGAAAACCAGGGGGGGGGCGTTGGCAAGGGGAGTGCGCCCGCCTGCCGGGTTTCCTCGGGGGCGGGGAGGAGGGGTCGAAGGTTGCCAGGCGGCTGTGGGGAAGCAGCATCTTTACCTGGCCGGGCAGGCGTCTGTTCAGGTTGTCCATGTTCATCAGGGCTCCCTGTAAATAAATACCGCGGCTGGTATGCACCTGGCGCAGGATGTAAAGGTTCCCTCCGTCTTCCACGGGAACGAAGGAAGTGACGGTTTCCACTTGCGCCGGAGCGCCGGATGCCGTTGGCTCCGGTTCCGGAGGTTCATGCAGAATTTCATTCCGTATATCTGTCCAGAGGTTACCGCTGGACGGCACGGAGGTAAGGGAGGAGACCTTGCCGTTCAGCCGTTGGTAAAGGTCCTTCTGTTCATTCAGCCACGCGGCAAGCTCCGGGGGCAGAGCGGGGCCGGTCACGCGCCCGGCAGGGGAAATCTGAATGAAGGCTGTAACGTAGTCCGGCAGGTAGGCGGCAAGGTTGGAGCTACGGGCTGCTTCTCCGGGGGCCGGGGCGCCCATCCTCAGGTCATAGGGACGCTTGTAGGCGTAAACGGGCTGGTATTCAAAATAGCCGCGGGCCTGTTCGAACGTGATGAAGGCGGTCAGCAGGCGGTCCATTTCCAGCCTGGCTTCATGGGCCAGGGCTTCCACCCTGATGCGTTGTTCGGAATGGCCCGTTTCTTCCGCCTGCATCAGCAGAACATGGGTGAGCCATCCGAGCGTGCCGATGACCAGCAGCAGGCTGATTGCCAGCAGAATGATGCGTATGCGCCGGTTCACGGATCAGGAAACGAAAGATGAATTCCAGCGGTAGCCCTGGCTTCTGAGCGTCTCCAGAGGGGAGGCGGAGGCGGGGCCGAGCTTGTCCCGGAGGCGCATGACGGTCATTTCCACGGAGCGCGTATCCGTCAGGCGCGGGTCCACGTCCCATACGCGCCGGAGCAGTTCGTCCCTTGTGATAACGCGGTTGGGGTGGGTGGCCATGTAGGTGAGGAATTCGAATTCCCGCGCGGTCAGGGAGGTTTCCCTCCCGTCTTTAAAGGTGATCAGGCGGTTGGCGCTGTCCAGGGTGGCGCCGGGGATTCTGATTTCCCGGAGCTGGCGCGGCCGTTCCGGAGACCTGCGCAGCACGGCTTCGATGCGGGCGAGCAGTTCCCGGATGCTGAACGGCTTGACAATGTAGTCATCCGCCCCCAGCTTGAGCCCCTGCACGCGGTCTTCTTCCTCCCCGCGAGCCGTGAGCATGATGACAGGCGTTTCGGGGGCGTTCCTTAGACATGACCTGCAGCACGTGGAAGCCGTCGGCGCCCGGCATGGCCACGTCCAGCAGGGCGAGGTCGAAATTGCGTTCCCGCACGGCGTGGATGGCGGCCAGTCCTTCTTCCAGCGCCAGCACCTCGTAGCCGGATGCGGTCAGAACATCCGTCAGAGCATGCCTGATGCTGTCGTCGTCCTCCGCAATCAGAATGGTATAGGCTGAATCACTCATCGTTTGATTCTATAAAACCACAATATTTCCCCTGTTGTATAGAGAAACCTGCGCCCTTTCAGTAACAATGCCATAACAGGCCGTCTTCCCGGGGGGGCTTAGTGATGCCGGAGTTCCCGGAAGGGGGGAGGAAGGCTGCCGGAGGGAATTTCAATGGCCTCCATGGGACCGGGGACAATTCCTTCAAAGAACGGCGTACCTTTGTAGGAAAGGATGATTTTGGAATGCACCATGCCGCCCGTAGTCTGGCGCAGGAAATCCGCATCCCGGAAGACCAGGAGCGTCTTTCCGTTTTCCCCGGGTACAGGACGGCACTGGAAGTCGCCAAGCGGTGTTCCGTCAGCCGCCGTCATCTGGACGGGCAGTATATAGGCTTCCGAAAAAGAAGGAGCGTAAACACCCCAGAAGGAAGTGAGCGCCATAACGACGACGATCACGATGCCGACAATGATTTTCGTGGAGGTGGACATGCGGAGGGCGGTGTTCTGACCCGTACGTCCACCTCCGGTACGGTGGCCGTGCGGCGTCAGCGTTGTTGAAGCCATTCGGCGGCCTGGGGGGCGTAATACGTAAGGATCATATCGGCCCCGGCGCGCCGGATGGATATTAGAGTCTCCAGAACTGTTTCCCGTTCATCCAGCCAGCCAGAAGCTGCGGCGGACTTGATCATCAGGTACTCCCCGCTGACATGGTAGGCGGCTATGGGAAGGGGCACCTGCTTCCGCATGGCGGCCATAACGTCCAGATACAATGTGGCGGGTTTCACCATCAGGATGTCCGCACCCTCCGCTTCATCCAGCTGCGCTTCCCTAAGGGCTTCCCGGATGTTGCCGGGATCCATCTGGTAGGTTTTTTTATCCCCTTCCTTGGGCGCGCTCTCCAGAGCTCCGCGGAACGGCCCGTACAGAGCGCTGGCGTACTTGGCGGTATAGGCCATGATGGAGACATCGTCCAGGGCTTCGGAATCCAGGGTGGCGCGGATGGCGGCCACGCGGCCGTCCATCATGTCGCTGGGGGAGACGATATCCGCCCCGGCATCCGCGTGGCACAATGCCTGGCGGCAGAGAACCTCCACGGAATCGTCGTTAAGGATTTCCATCGTTCCGTCGGAGCGGAATTCCACTAGGCCGTCATGGCCGTCGGAATTGTAGGGATCCAGGGCTACGTCCGTCATGACGGTGATGCCCGGCACTTCGCTTTTGAGCGCGTAAATGGTGCGCGGGATGAGGCCGTCAGGGTTGCAGGCTTCGCAGGCGTCCGGCGTTTTTTCTCATCCGGAATGGCTGGAAAAAGATCCAGCGTCCGGATGCCCAGATCCATCAGGCGCTTAGCTTCCTCCACCAGTCCCTTGACGCTCCAGCGCGTGCAGCCCGGCAGGGAGGGGATGGGCTGGTTCCCGGTCCCTTCATGGACGAAGACGGGATAGATGAGGTGTTCCGGGGAAAGGGAGGTTTCCCGGATAAGACCCCGGATGTTGGCGGATTTTCTGTTGCGGCGAGGCCGTATCGGTAGATTCATCATGGTGTGGTAATGAAAAGGTTTTTAGGAAGGCATGGCGTTCCGGGACGGATATGATCAGGGAGCCTTGGGGGCCTCCAGTTCCAGCGGCTGTTCCGCATCGGCCCCGGCGAGCATCCAGCCGCCGTCTGTTTGGATGAAGTGCAGGTTGTTGACGGAGAATTCATTTCCAACTGCTGTACGCACGCCGATGGTGGCCTTGATTCCGGCGCAGCCGTCTCTGGCGGCGGGAATATACGCCGCTTTGACTTCGGGAACGTCTTTTTCCCTTACCCTGGTGTGCGGGGTGGGAATCCTTCCCATGACTGTTTTCAATTGGGAGAGCGCGTCTTCAAATTCCTTCACGGAGGCGAAGTTGGACGGGGCCAGCATGCGCATCATGGCCAGGCTGTCCCGGTTCGCCAGGGCGCGGCCGGCGGCGGTTACGGCCTCTTCCGGCGTGGGAAAGGACAGCGGAGGATACGTCCGATGGAAATCCGCCATGATGCGGGCGGTGGTGGATTCGTCCGGTTTCAGATTCCAGGAAGCGAAAGCGTCCGTCAGGTTCATCTTGAAGACGGGAAGGCCGTCTGTGGGATCCTTGGTTTTTTCCAGCGCATAGCGGTAAATGAGAGCGGGTTTGTCTATGTCCGGCATGCTCATGCGCGGCGGCAGGATGGTCATGGCTCCGATGCTGTGGATGTCCTTGCCGTTCTTCTTCGCGTTGTTTTTATTGGCTTCCTCCTGCTGGTCTTCTTCACGGCTGTTCGGGGCCATCTGGTCGTCCGGATGGGGGCTCAGGGGAACCAGGATGGTATTCGGAAAGGTCATGAAGCTGAGGTGGGTAGGCTGGATATAGCGGTTTTCCTCCCTTCTGTCCTGGAGGCGCATGGCCTTGACCACGGGAATGAGGCGTGCGCTCTGGGTAATGGCGGATTCCGTATAATACGGGGAAACGAGCAGGGCGGCGATGAGGGCCGGGTCATCCCCCTTCACGGCCCGGATGAGCAGGTTCTTGAGTTCGTCGTCCGTTGTTCCCTTGACGTTTTCCTGGCGGAAACGCTTGATATGTTCCAGGGCGGCTTTAACGGCGGCTACGGAGTACTGGTGGGCGAGGCCGAAAATTTTCTTCTTGGCCTCCGAGGATATTTTTTTCGCTTTCTCACGGATGCCGTCCTCAAAGGGAAGAAATGTGTTGTCGAAGCTTCCGGGAGTCAGGGAGGCCTTCCATTGGCCTTCTTTCTTCACCAGGGCCACGGCGGTGGCCGCATAAACGTACGGGTTGGCCTTGTCCGGCAGCAGGATGTAGGCCATCGCCAGGTCGCCTTCGGCAATGATGGAGTCTTCATCCACAAAGGGCGGACGTTCCGGGGCCGCTCCGGTGACATACCCCTGGACCGCCTCCATGCGGGAAAGGATGCTTTTCAGCCTGAGTTGGCTTACAAAGGGGGAAGTGGCGGGCAATGACTTGTACGGCTCATGTTTCCAGTCCGTTTTTTCCTGAAGGGCGCGGAGCAGCAGTTTGGCCGCGTTCAACGGCGTGCTCTGGTCCGGAACGGGTCCCGTGGACGGAGCCTTGTTTCCCGCAGCCTGATCCATATTGATCCGGAAACGGACAGGAGCGCCTTCCGGCGGCTGGCCGCCGCCCCGGGAAAACCCGCAGCAGAGGCAGAGGCAGAAAAGGGAGAGGGGGAGGGGGAGGATGTTCATGACCGCTGGCCGCCACTATGGCATAAACGGCTGCGGGTGTAAATCATTCGTTGGGAATGTTGACGCGGCCGTTGCCGCAGGGCGGACAACCCTGGACTCCGGGGAAAAGCGAACAAAAAGGGGGGAAAGGATGCGTTCCGGAAGAAGAATCCGAAAGCCGGAGGAAAGGGCTTTCCCGCGGCGTTCATGCCTTGAATTTTCGGGAAGAAGGTCTTTTTGCATTTGCCAACAGCGTTTAAGAGAGGTTTACTGATGCGCGTATGTCCGAACACAAGGAAAGAAAGACTCTTGAAGAACGCCAACAGATGTCTGATCTGGAACGGCTGCGCCACTCCTGCGCGCACGTTCTGGCTACGGCCATTTGCCGCCTCTGGCCGGATGCCCAGCTGGCCGGCGGGCCTGCCGTGGATAACGGTTTTTATTACGACGTGGAGCTGGACCACCGCATCAGCACAGAGGATTTTGAACGCATTGAGGAGGAGATGAAAAAAGTGGTGAAGGAAAACCAGGTTTTCCAGAAGGAAGTCATTTCCCGCGCGGATGCCATGAAGATGGCGAATCCGGGGAGCTGGGTGCCCTGGGCCCCCGCAGTGAGCCTTCCCGCTTCAAGATTGACCTGCTGAACGACATCCCGGAAGACGAGGAGATTTCCCTCTACCGCAACGGGGGATTTTACGGACTTGTGCGCCGGTCCCCACGTGGGCCGCACGGGCAACTGCAAGGCATTCAAAATCATGAGCGTGGCGAGCGCCTTCTACAAGGGGGACAAAAACCGCCCCATGCTCCAGCGCATTTACGGCACCTGCTTCCCGAACCGCACCCTGCTTGACGAACACCTGGAACGGCTGGAAGAGGCGCGGCGCCGCGACCACCGCAAACTGGGCCGCGAACTGGGCCTGTTCTGCATTGACGAATCCGTGGGGCAGGGGCTCATCCTCTGGAAACCCAAGGGGGCTCTCATCCGCCGTTCCCTGCAGGACTTCATCACGGAAGAGCTGGACAAGCTGGGCTACTCCCAGGTGTACACGCCCAATATCGGCAAGCTGGATCTGTATCGCACGTCCGGACACTTCCCGTATTACCAGGAAAGCCAGTACGCGCCCATCCCGGAACGGGACGCCATGGAAAAACTCAGCCAGGAGGGGGCTTCCTGCGCGGAACTGTTCAACGGCCTGGCCACCGGCACCATTGAGGGCTATATGCTCAAGCCGATGAACTGCCCCCACCACATCAAGATTTACGCGAATGACGCCCACTCCTACCGGGACCTTCCCGTGCGGCTGGCGGAATTCGGCACGGTGTACCGCTGGGAACAGAGCGGAGAGCTGGGCGGCATGACGCGCGTACGCGGTTTCACGCAGGATGACGCCCATATCTTCTGCACGCCGGATCAGCTTGCCGGGGAAATCCGCCAGTGCCTGGGCATCGTGAAAACTATTTTCGGCACGCTGGGCATGACGGACTACCGCGTGCGCCTTTCCATGCGTGACCCGGAAAGCGACAAATACGTGGGTTCTCCGGAAAACTGGGACAAAGCGGAACAGGCCCTGCGGGAAGCTGCGGAATGGCTGGGGGCGGACTACAGCGAGGAAGCTGGGGAAGCCGCCTTCTACGGCCCCAAGATCGACTTCATCGTGCGCGATGCCATCGGCCGCGAATGGCAGCTGGGCACCGTGCAGGTGGATTACAACCTGCCGGAACGCTTTGACCTCCATTACACCGGAGCGGACAACAAACCGCACCGGCCCGTGATGGTGCACCGCGCCCCCTTCGGCTCCATGGAACGCTTTACGGGGCTTCTGATTGAACACTTTGAAGGCAAATTCCCCACCTGGCTTTCCCCGGAACAGGTGCGCGTGCTTCCCATCTCCGACAAGGTGACGGATGTGGCCGCCGCGCATCGAACCGCCCTGGCCGCCAGAGGCGTGCGCGTCACGGTGGATGAAACGCCGGACAAAATAGGCGCCAAAATCCGCAATGCCCGTCTGGACCGCGTTCCCTACATGCTGGTGCTCGGCCAGCGGGAGGCGGAAGACGGCACCGTCTCCGTCCGCCACCGGGACAAGGGGGACCTGGGCGCGATGCCCTTTGAGCAATTCGCGGACCTCGTAGCCGGGAAATCGCGGAGCGTCATATTTCTCCCGTGATTTGAGTTGCCAAGTTATTCCTTTTAGTTTAGTAGTATCCGGACGTGCCAACCAAGCCAACGAAGAATAATGACGGAAATCGCCGCCGTGACCGCGGCGATCAGACTCGGATCAATGAACGGATTCGCGCGCCCCGCGTGCGGGTAGTGACTGCCAACGGCGACCAGCTGGGCGTCATGAACACGCGCGACGCGCTGGAAAAAGCCAAGGCTCTGGGTCTGGACCTGGTGGAAGTGGCCGGCAATGCCGATCCGCCCGTATGCCGCGTGGTTGATTACGGCAAGTACAAATACCAGCAGGCCAAGCTCCCAAAAAACAACAAGAGCCGAACCGTCAAGCTCAAGGAAATCAAGCTCCGCATCGGTACGGATACCAATGACTATAATGTGAAAATGGCCCGTACGGAAAGCTTCCTGGACCATGGCCACAAGGTCCGCTTCCAGCTCCGTTTCCGCGGTCGTGAGAACGCCCACCAGGAGCTTGGCTACGACGTCTTCAACAAAGTCATCGCGGACATGAAGACCATGGCGCAGGTGGACCAGGCCCCGCGTTTGGCCGGCAACACCATGCACATGGTGCTCTCCCCGCTCCCCGCCCAGCAGCGCGTGAAGAAATTCACCGCCCACTTGGATAAGGATTTTGATTCCGAAGACTCCGCCTTTGACGCGGAGGATGACGAGTAAGACGGCATTTTTCTTTTTCAGGCTTTCCACCCTTATAAGGGTGGAAAGCCTTTTTTACGGGCAGATGATTTTCCATGGCTCTTTTCTATAATGATACCAGGGAATTTTCCCCGGAGGCGCTGGAGGAATTGTTTCTTTCAGTTCAATGGGAATCCGGAAACCATCCGGAACGCTTGGCGAAGGCATTGCGCCGTTACGGGGGGGCAGTGTTCTCCGCTTGGGATGGGAGCAGACTGGCGGGGCTGGTAGCCGCCATGGATGACGGAACCATGACGGCTTATGTCCATTATCTGCTGGTGCATCCTAGGTATCAGGGATGCGGTGTCGGTTCCGTGGTTGCTGGGTATGTGCAAAAGACGCTATGCCGGGTATTTGCGCATAGTTCTCACTTCCTACAGGGAAAAGGTTCCTTTTTACGAAAGGAATGGTTTCCTTCCGGACCGGACGCAGGAGGCTGTGCGTTTGATTCCTCCTACGTTCGGAGAAACCGGGATTGAACAGGAAGAAGGAGAGTAATATCTCAATTTTTCTGGGAAATCCGCTTGCGGAAGGGCTGCATGCGGCACATGGTGGCGGTGCGCCAGAGCCATTCCAGGGGGCCGTACAGGAAATGGCTTAGCCAGAGGCGGCAGGCCCAGGCCTGGAGGAGGAAGACGGCAACGGCCGCGCACAGGCATGGCCATGGCCCCATGTCCTGGGCCAGGCCCAGCCCCCACCCGAAGAAGAGGAAGGAAGGTGAAGACCAGCGTCTGGGTGATGTAGCAGGTCAGCGTGCATTTGCCGGCGCTGCTGAGCAGTCTGACAGGCAGGGGAAGGCCGGGATGGGTGAACAGCAGGACGGCGGCGGAGACGAAAGCCACGGTATAGGAGAGGTTTTCCCATGGATGCAGGAGACGGGCTGCATCCGCTTCCAGAGGGGCGCCCAGCTGCGGGATGAGGTACAGGCGCGCCGCCAGCAGAGCCAGGAACAGGGTTCCGGAGATTCCCAGCATCCGCAGGAACAGGCGGCGTTTGTCGGGCGCGTCTTCAAAGGTGCGCCATCTGCCCGCCAGCATGCCCAGGATGAAGAGGCCCAGCGTTTGCCAGAGGCGGCCGCTGAGCAGGAAGAAATGCCATTTGCCCGTCTGTCCCTGCGTCAGGTTCCACAGGGCCGCCTGTCCCCAGCTGCCGTGGGCGTACAGGAATTCCCGCGTGGGGCCCGCAGCCGGGGAGGTCGTATGGAACCAGCCGGAGGAGTGGGGCCACCAGTCCGCCAGCCCGGCATGGTTCAGCAGGTCCATGAGCATGACCGGCTGGAGCAGGCACAGGGCGCAGAGGGTGATGAGCAGGGGTGTCCCGCATTTGTAGAGCATGACCAGGGCAAAGCCCAGAATGCCGAAGAGGGTGAGGATGTCCCCGTCATAGAACAGGGTATGCGCCAGCCCCAGCAGGAACAGGAGTGTCAGGCGCCACATGAAGCGTTTCCGGAAGTCGATTCCCTGCTGCTCCCGCCTGTCCAGCTGGATGAAGAAGCTGAGGCCGAACAGGAAGGAGAAGAGCAGGAAGGATTTGCTGACAAAGAGATGTTCATAGGCCCAGTCCGCCGCGCTGTTGGCCGCGGCCTGCCATCCTCCTCCGCCGGGGGCATGGGAAGGTACAGGTTGAAGTGGTCATGCGTGTGGACGATGACGATGCCCAGCAGGGCCAGAGCCCGGAGGATATCCAGAATGGTGATGCGCGCGGCCGGGAGCGGCGTTCCGGCGGGAGTCCGGGCGGTCATGGCGTCAGCAGGGGCGGGAAAAGGATGGGAGCAGTTCCGCCGCACGCCTCCTGGCCCATTGGTCTGCTTCCAGAATGGGGGCCAGTTCCCCGCGGGGATCCGCCGGGGTGTGGTCGTCCATGACGGCCTCCACCAGTTTCCAGATGCCGGGGAAAGAGATTTGGCCGTGGATGAAGGCATTCACCGCCGCTTCGTTGGCGGCGTTGTAAACGGCGGCCAGGGTGCTGTTGCCGGCTCCGGCCCTGCGCGCCAGGTTCAGGGCGGGGAAGACGTCCGTGCGGGGTGCCTCGAATACCAGCCGGCCGATTTCCGCAAAGTTGAGCTGCTTCAGGGAGTTGGGAACGCGGTCCGGCCATGTGACGGCGTACTGGATGGGGAAGCACATGTCCGAGCTGCTCATCTGGGCCAGCACCGTGCCGTCCCGGTATTCCACCATGGAGTGCACAATACTCTGCGGGTGGACGATGACGTCCACTTTTTCCATGGGAACGTCAAAGAGCCAGCGGGCTTCAATCATTTCCAGCCCTTTATTGAACAGGGTGGCGGAGTCTATGGTGATTTTGCGGCCCATGCTCCAGGTGGGATGATTGAGGGCCTGTTCCAGCGTAACGTGTTCCAGGTCTTCCCTGTTCCAGGTGCGGAAGGGTCCGCCGGAGGCCGTCAGAATCAGGCGGGAGACGGCTTCCGGGCCGCCGTGGTTGCCGTTCAGGCACTGGAAAATGGCGTTGTGTTCGCTGTCCACCGGAAGCACCTGCACACCGGCCCGGCGGGCTTTTTCCATGACGATTTGCCCGGCCATGACCAGAATTTCCTTGCTGGCGATGGCCAGGTCCTTGCCTGCTTCAATAGCGGCCAGCGCGGGCTTGAGACCGGCGGTTCCCACGATGGAGATTAACACCATGTCCGCCTCCGGGAGCTGCGCCAGGCGGCACAGCCCTTCTTCTCCCGTTTCCACCTGCGCGCCGGGGAGAGCGCGCGCCAGCTCGTCCGCTGCGGACGAGTCGAAGATGCATACGCTGCGCACGTTGAATTCGCGCGCGCCTGGCGGGCCAGCGCCTCCACGCTGGTTCCTGCGGCCAGCCCCACGATTTCCATTCTGTCCGGAATATCCCGGGCGACTTTCAGAGCGCTGGTTCCGATGGAACCGGTGGAGCCCAGGATGACGACGCGTCGTTTCTGCATAACGGAGAAGCATCATGCAAAAAATACGGTCCCTTGACAAGCCGGGGGGATGAAAATTTTCCCCGTGCCGCATGGGCCGTTTTCCCGTCAGCCCGGTTTTATTCCGGCGGGCCGGGGGAAGGCCGCCACGCGTTCGTGCCGCAGGCGGTTTGTGCCGTGGGTTGCTGCGTTCCTGCTGGCTTGTCAAGCAGGGAGGGCGGGAAAAGAGCGGGACTGGACGTGAAGGAGCATTCCTCCGCATGGAAAAGGGTTGTATTTTCCTCCGGAGGGCGTATAGGATGGCACGAATGAAGCGCATCGCCGTGTATGCCGGTAGTTTCGACCCTCTGACCAATGGTCATTTATGGATGATCAGGCAGGGCGCGAGGATGTTTGATGAGCTGATTGTGGCCATGGGCGACAATCCGGACAAGCGTTATACGTTTTCCCATGAGGAACGCATGGATATGCTGCGGGTGGCGCTTTCCGACATGCCTGATGTGCGCATTGCCGAGTTCCACAACCGCTTTCTGGTGGATTTCGCCAATGAACACGGGGCTACGTTCATGCTGCGCGGCATCCGTTCCACGCAGGATTACGAGTATGAACGCGTGATGCGCCATATCAATGCGGATATGGCCCCCAAGGTCTGTACGGTGTTCCTGATGCCTCCCCGGGATACGGCGGAGTTGTCCTCCAGCATGGTGAAAGGGTTGATTGGGCCGGAAGGCTGGGAGAGCCAGGTGAGCCGCCATGTTCATAGCATAGCGGCAAGCGTCAAGTAGGATCGGCACAAAAATTTGTGTAGTTCACTGAAATTTTCCCGTGAAAATACGGCGTTTTCACGAAAGCACCCCTCCGCCGGCCGGCGGAGGGGCGCTTGGATGTGGTCAGGGGTGCTTACTCCTCGTCACTGCGGGGATCGCTGTCGGCGGGCTCTGCCGTCTGTGCAGGAGTCTCATCCTCCACGGGACCGGCGGACGCGGCGTAGACGTTCTCCACCGCCTCCTCCTCGGCCTCCACGTCGGGGACCAGCTCCTCCGCCAGCTTGCGGTAGGCCGTCAGGCCGGCACCGGCGGGGATGAGTTTACCGATGATGACGTTCTCCTTCAGACCCACCAGATGGTCCACCTTGCCCTTGATGGCGGCCTCGGTCAGGACCTTGGTGGTCTCCTGGAAGGACGCGGCGGACAGGAAGGAATCGGTGGCCAGAGACGCCTTGGTGATACCCATCAGCAGCTGGGTGCAGGTGGCCTCCTGCAGGGGCTCGCCGTCCTCGCGGACCTCGCCGTTGGCGATGCGCTGACGCACGGCGGCATTGGCATCCTCCACCTCCAGCACGTCGGCCATGGCGCCGGACAGCAGGGTGGTGTCCCCTGCCTCCTCCACGCGGACCTTGCGCATCATCTGGCGGACGATGACCTCGATATGCTTGTCGTTGATGTCCACGCCCTGCTGGCGGTACACCTTCAGGACCTCCTGGATCAGGTAGTTGTGGA
>VOFJ01001803.1_pt1 | contig 17172 bp, 20 predicted proteins | sample 5384081 | NCBI WGS metagenome assembly VOFJ01 (sample SAMN12384729, study PRJNA508395) | human gut metagenome | isolation source: healthy gut I | host: Homo sapiens
CTGCGTGTGCTTCGTTTCAGTTACGTAGTACGGGAAGCTGGACGCAGTCTCCGGCGGCAAATGGGTCTACCCCCACGGCGACGCCGCCACCAGAGTGCGGGACGCCGTGAACGCTGAGCTCAAGAGCCGCGGCATGACGCCGGACGCAAAAATCTTCTGCGAACTGCTGAAGCGTCGAGGACGAGAGCTGGCAGGACTGTGTGGAAGCTTGCCTCGGCGACCGCCGGTTCGATATCCTTGTGCCGCCGCGCGAACCACTACGCCGCCGCCAAAGAGCGCCTTTTGTGGCGCTGGGTGAAAGAGAAGGTGGGCCCCATCAGTCTGCTGGACACGCCGGGCATCTGCGCAGCGCCAACCGCCGCGCCGATACCCCCCGCCGACAGTCTGGCGGCGCAGGTGGACCAGCGAAAACCCGCTGGCGGCCCAGTACGCCGACACCATCCTCCGCCGCATTGTCTGTTGCGATACGCCGGATACCCTTGAAAATTACCCAGACAGCGCCACCCGCGACCTGCTCCGGCACCATCCCTTCCGCCTGGAGCGCCTGCGTAAGCCCCAGCGGTATATCGGCCTGGACGCCCGCCGGGCCCGCGCCGGGGCACTGGCAGGGGAGATGAACGCCCTTGCCGAGGAGGTGCGCGCCGCCCACAGGCAGAGCAGAACCTGAAAGCCGCATACAGCCAGTACCAGACCCTCTTGCGCGGCACCACGCTGGAAGAACTTGCCGCTTTGTGGGACGCCCGCGCCGCCCTGACCGCCGCCCGCGCGGCGGTGGACGAGCAGGCCGCAAAGCTGGCGGAGTGCCGCGAGAATCCGCTTTTGCAGCAGCTGTACAAGGAGGAAGAGGTGCGCGAAGCCGCATGGGAAGCCGCCCGCACCGCCGTGGAACAGACCGGCGGCGACCTGCGCGTATGCGAAAAACAGATCGCTTCCTGTGAAGCGGAGCAGCAAAAGGCGGTGGACACCGCCGAAAAGAGCGCACAGGCCGCAGAGAGCTTTTTTTGCCGCTGTCATCCGCTGGTGGAGCCGCTCTCCCGCAGCCGTCAGCAGGCGCTGACCGGGCCGGATAAGTCCCCTCGCGCCGCCGCGCAGGCCGCCGAAAAGGCACAGGCCAAGCTGGACGATGCCCTGACCGTCTACCTGAACAGCACCCTTGAACCGGCGCAGCGGGAATACAACCGGCGCTACGTCTGCGATTATCCCTTGGGGCTTGCCGGGCTGGAGCAGTACCGCGCCCAGCATGAGAGCCTTGTGCGCATCGACTTGGAGCGCTACGCCGCCCGTTTGGAGCAGGCGCAGCGGGACTGCAAGGACCGCTTCCGCAAGGATATCCTGTTCCGCATGAAGGACGATATCTTCAATGCCCGGCGGCAGTTCCGGGAGCTGAACAAGGTCATGGAACAGCTGACCTACGGCGAGGAGGTCTACCGCTTTGAGCTGGAACCCAGCCGCGACCCGCAGCTGGCGGCGTTCTATCAGGTCATCGTGGATAAGGGCAACCAGCAGATGACCGAGGGCGACTCTCTGGATAACCTTGCCGCCACTGCCGACCCCGCCTACGAGCGTCAGGTGGACGAGCTGATGGAAAAAATCATGGCAGACGTGGACGAGAACACCCGCGCCCGGCAGGAGGGACGCACCGCCGCCGGTGCCACCCTTTCGGATTATGTGGACTACCGCACCTATCTGGACTACGATATTAAGGTGACCAATCAGGTCACCGGGCAGCAGGCGTATCTGTCCCGCGTCAGCCGCGATTCCTCCGGCGGCGAGAATCAGGCACCCTTCTATGTGGCCATCTGCGCCAGCCTTCTGCAAATTTACCAGAAGAGCGAAAACAGCATCCGTCTGGTGCTGCTGGACGAGGCCTTCAGCAAGATGACCAGCGACCGCATCCGCCCCATGATGGAGCTGTTCCGCCGCCTGCAATTGCAGGTGCTGCTCATCTCCACGGTCGAGAAGAGCACGGCCATCCAGCCTTATTGCGACATTACCTATTCTATCGTGCGCCACGGCGACGCCAACGCCATCGCACCGTTTTACCGGCTGACCGCCCCGCAGGACGCGCCGGAGAAGGAGACCGAAGATGAGTGACAACCTTGCAAAATTCTGGCTCTTTGCGACCCACTGGACCAAGCTGGACACCTTTGACAACGAGGAGGAGCTGAACGACGAGCTGGAGCTGCTCCAACGCCAGACAGTCTGCCCACCAAGGTCCGCCAGATGAAAAAATAAGGGCGGGCAGGCAAAGAAGAATACGTCCTTTACGTCAAGCAGGCAGACCGGGATTATGCCCGCTACTGCACCGGCTGGCGCCCCAGCGGGATGATGTAAGAAGGAGAACTCATGCCAAAGCAACCCATTCAATTGTCCGACCACTTTACCTATTCCCGGCTGGTCCGGTTCGTGCTGCCCCTGCGTCGGCACCATGCTGTTCACCTCGATCTACGGCATCGTGGACGGCCTGTGCGTCTCGAACTTTGTGGGCAAAACGGCATTTTTGCCGCCGTCAACTCTCATCATGCCGGTGCCGATGCTGATCGGCACCATCGGCTTCATGCTGGGTACCGGCGGCTCGGCCATTGTCGGCATCACGCTGGGCGAGGGCAACAACAAGAAGGCCGATGAATTTTTCAGCCTGTTCCTGATCGCGGCCCTCGTTGCGGGCATCGTCTTCACGGTCATCGGTCTGCTCATCATTGAGCCGGTGGCTGCGCTGCTGGGCGCAAAGGGGGAGATGCTGGACTATGCGCTGCGGTATGGCCGCATCCTGCTGATCTCTGCCCACCTTTATTTTGCAGAATATGTTCCAGAGCTTTTTCGTTACCGCCGAAAGCCGCACCTCGGCTTTGCCTTTACGGTGGGCGCGGGCTGCACCAATATGGTGCTGGACGTCGTTCTGGTCGGCGCGCTCCACTGGGGTGTCGAGGGTGCGGCCATTGCGACCTTTATCAGCCAGATCGTCGGCGGTCTGCTGCCGGTGTTTTATTTTGTAAACCGGAACAACACGAGCCAGCGGCTGCACCGGCTGCACCTCAGCAAGACCAGTTCAACCGCCGTGTCCTGATGAACGCCTGTGTCAACGGTGTCCTCCGAGCTGATGACCAACCTCTCGATGTCGCTGGTCAACATCCTCTATAACTATCAGTTGCTCCGCTTTGCGGGCGAAAAACGGCGGGCGCCTACGGCGTCATCATGTATGCGTCCTTCCTGTTCGTGGCGGTGTTCGTCGGCTATGCCGTCTTGGCGCCCCCCATCATCAGCTACCACTACGGTGCCCGCAACCGGAAAGAGGTCCACAACCTCTACTCCATGAGCTTCCGGCTCATCGGCGTGGTGGCCGTTTTCCTGACCATCGGCTCCATGTTCGTCATCCCTTATGTGGCCGGCATCTTCGTTGGCTATGACGCTGAGCTGCTGGTCCTGACCACCCGCGCCTTCCGCTTGTACGGCCTGAGCTTCCTCATCATGGGGTTCAACGTCTATGCGTCGTCCTTCTTCACGGCGCTGGGTGATGGCGGTGACTAGCGCGCTGATCTCCTTCCTGCGCACCCTGCTGTTCCAAGTGGCGGCGGTTCTCGTCCTGCCTACGCTTTGGGGCATCGACGGCATTTGGCTGGCCATCGCCGCCGAGCTTGCTGCGCTGGCCGTCAGCGTGTGTATGTTCGTGACCAAGGATAAAAAAGTTCCATTATCGTCACGCAGAGTAACGAGAAAGGCCGCCGGGTGCCGGCGGCCTTTCTCGTTATTCGAATGTGTACTCCACGAACTCGCAGTTTTTGATGCCGAAGGCGGCGTACTCCTCATTGGTCATATCGCAGAAGTAGGAGCGCACGACGCGGGCGATGCCGTTGTGGGCGACGAGAAGGTAGGTCTTGCCCTCGTCGGCTTTTGAGTTCGTCCAGCAGATCGTAGATGCGCTGGGCCAATTGCAGCATGCTTTCGCCGCCGGAATAGCGGTCGGCAAAGTGGGTCTTGGAAATTTTGAACTCGGCACCGTCGCGAGGGGGTGCCCCCTCGTAGCGGCCGAAGCACTGCTCCCGCAGGCCGGGGCTCCGGCCGGGCGGGCATGCCGGTAGCGGCAGCAATGGCCTTTGCGGTGTCGGCGGCGCGGGAGAGGGGAGAGTACAGAATCTCGTCAATGTGCACCCCGCTGTCCCGGACAAGCTCGCGCAGCTGCCGCGCCTGCTGCTGCCGTGGGCGGTCAGCGGGCTGTCGGTCATGCCGCAGATCTTGTTTTCCACGTTCCATACCGTCTCGCCGTGGCGGGTGAAATACAGGCTGTGCATAAAAAGCGCTCCTTTAACATTTGGTCAGGGTGTGGTGTTCGAGCCGGACGGCGTCGCCTTCGTTGATGCCAAGGCGGGTGAGTTCGGCGTCCGGGTAGGGCAGGATGCCGCTGCCCGGCGGCATCCTCCAATAAGACATCGCAGCAGACCGGCTGGCCCTCCGGCAGCTCTTCTTCGCAGCCGTATAACTGCTCGTCGATGCGCAGAACGTGGTAGGATCTCCATAGCAAAAACTCCTTTTTTCTTATTATAAAACGTCGATGTGCCGCCGTCAACTTGACAGCGCGTCGGCTTGACGGGGCTGATAAATAATGAATAGATAGGATATGATGCCAAAACGGAGAGAAGAGCTTGAACATTACAGAATTGCGGTATCTGGTTGCGATCATGCAGTGGGGGCTCGGTCAGTCGCCGCGGCAAAAGCAGCTGTATGCGGCCCAGCCCAACATCAGCAAGGCGCTGAAAAAGCTTGGAGGAAGAGTACAAGATCCGGATCTTTGAGCGCTCGTCCACCGGCATGATCCCCACCGAGCAGGGGCGGCGGTTCATCGAGCAGGCCGCGCGGGTGCTGGAAGATGTGGATCTGCTGAGCCGGAGTGTGGAGGAGGAGCAGGAGCGCTGCGCCGAACTGCGGGTGATGCTGCCCCATGCCACCTATGCGTCCTACGCGGCGGTGGACTATCTGGAACAGGCGGCTCATCTGGAAAAAGATGCACATCCACATCCGGGAGGGCGGCTCGATGGAGGCGCTGGATTTCGTGCTGCGGCGGGGCTACCATCTGGCGCTGCTGCGGTACGCCATGGAGGACGACGACCACTACATCCACTACTGCCAGCGCCCGCCGGGGCTGAAAATGGAGCCTGTGATGGAGTTCGAATACCAGCTTCTCACCAACCGGGACGGCCCGCTGGCCAAGCACGAGGTGAAAGACCTCTCGGAGCTGAACCATTATATGGAGATCATGCACGACGACTTCCAGCTCCCCGGCGAAGACGGCGGCGACGGCGTGCGCTGGCACGTCAAACAGGCCCGCCGCATCCATGTCTACGAGCGGTGCAGCCAGCTTTCTATCTTGCAGCAGCTGCCCTCAGCTTATATGTGGGCGTCGCCCATGCCCCAGCAGGGCGCTGGACCAGTTCCATCTGGTGCTGAGAAAGTGCCCGGCCCAGCGCCAGCAGATGCGGGATGTTCTGGTCTATCCGGACAAGGGCAGTCTGCGCGCCGTTTGTGAGAGGAACAGGCATTTGTCGATCTGCTCCAGAAACAGGCGGCCCAGACCGTGAAATGAGCCCCGCCCGGTTAAGAACCGGATAAGATTTCATCGACCGGAATCGTTAAAAATAGAGAAATGTGGCAAAAAAACGAAGCGAGGTTTCCTGCTTTTCGTTTCTTTTTGCTGATAATCGGTCGAAAAACGAACCTAGAAACGGAAACATAAAAATTCTTAATGGCCATATAAAATCCGGTATAGCCCTATACTGGAAAAAATATTGTGCAGATGATGAAAAATATGTTAACATGAGACCAGAGATTTGGGGCTGCCCGGCGGCGGAATGGGGCTGCGGACAGCACCGAGAAAAAGGAGGTTTCTGGTATGATTAGTTTCTTGCTCTGTCTGGCGATTTTGATCGTGGGCTACTTCGTCTACGGTAAGATCGTGGACAATACCTTTGGCCCGGACGACCGCGAGACCCCTGCGGTGCGGATCAACGATGGCGTGGACTACGTTGTGATGCCCCAGTGGAAGCTGTTCCTCGTCCAGTTGCTGAACATTGCGGGCCTCGGCCCCATCTTCGGCGCAATGCAGGGTGCTCTGTGGGGCCCTGTGGTGTTCCTGTGGATCACCTTCGGTACCATCTTTGCAGGTGGTGTCCACGACTACTTCTCCGGCATGATGAGCGAGCGTAATGACGGCGGCTCTATCGCAGAGATCACCGGCAAATACCTCGGCCCTGTGATGCAGAACGTCATGCGCGTGTTCTCCGTGGTGCTGCTGATCATGGTCGGCACCGTCTTCGCCGTCGGCCCTGCGGGCCTGATCGTCGAACTGTGCAGCCAGAGCGGTGCTTCCGGCGTGCTGACGTCGCTGTTGTTCTGGCTGATCATCATTCTGGTCTACTACTTCATTGCGACCTTCATCTCCATCGACGCCGTCATCGGTAAGATCTACCCCATCTTCGGCATCTGCCTGATCATCATGGCTGTGGGCGTTATCTTCGGTATCTTCACCAACCCCGCTTACACCATCCCCGAACTGTGGGATCATTTCGGCAGCATGCACCCGTCGGGCACCCCGATCTGGAGCTTCATGTTCATCACCGTCGCCTGCGGCGCTATTTCCGGCTTCCATGCCACCCAGAGCCCTCTGATGGCACGCTGCATGAAGAGCGAGAAGCAGGGCCACTTCGTCTTCTACGGCGCGATGGTCTCCGAGGGTGTTATCGCCCTGATCTGGGCTGCTGCCGGCTGCTCCCTGTATGAGGTCGTCGGCGGCAAGAACACCGGTCTGGCCGCTGCGCTGGCTATGGGCCAGTCCAAGGCCATCTACGACGTCTGCTCCAAGACCATGGGCGGCGTGGGCATTGCGCTCGCCATGCTCGGCGTTATCGCCTGCCCCATCACCTCCGGCGATACGGCCTTCCGTTCCGCCCGTCTTGTTCTGGCTGACTGGTTCAAGATCGATCAGGACAGCTACACGCAAACCGCCTGAAGCTCTGCATCCCCATGTGCTGGGCGTCGGCGCCTTCCTCGGCATCGGCAATGCCCTCGGCAAGATCGACTACACTATCATTTGGCGTTATTTCAGCTGGACGAATCAGACCCTCGCCATGATCGTTCTGTGGGCTGCCTCCATGTACCTCTTCTACGAAAAGAAGAACTACTGGATCACCGCCGTCCCCGCTACCTTCATGAGCGCGGTCTCCGCCACCTACTTCCTGCTGGCGCCGGAGTGCTTGGGCGGTCTGCTCAACAGTAAGACGGCAGAGGGCGCTACCATCTACAACACGGCGGTGGCATACCCCATCGGCATCATCTTTGCAATCGCAATGCTGGCACTCTTCATCCATGCCACCAAGAAAACGGCTGCGAACAAGGCTGCATAAGCTGGATCGACATTTCAATTTCATGACCCATTCATACGAGGGGCTGCTGCATCCTCCTTCCGACATCGCTTGCGCGATGCCGGAGGGAACCGATGCAACAGCCCCTTCGTTTGTTTTGCGGCTTTCTTGTGCACAAACTCTTGTCGATTTGTGCAGAAAAAAATCACGGAAAATAGTGCAAAAAGTACAAAACCGGTCAAAGTGCACAAAAAATGCCCTAAAAGTTTGGAAGGAGCAACTCTGGTTGAAAAAAACGGATCGGGAACGTTTGAGGGAAAGAAGATTTGCCGAACGAACGACAAAAAAAATCTTTTTCCGGACAGCAAAAGGCGTCTTTGCCATATACTTTTTTGATATGAGGGGCCATTCTCGAAAAATATTACACGAATTATGAAAAAGTGTGTTAACATAAGGCCAGAATCGGACCGCGCACGGCAGAATGGGGCCGGCGGCGTGGATCAAAAAAGGAGGTTTCTGGTATGATTAGTTTCTTACTCTGTCTGGCGCTCTTGATCATCGGCTACTTTGTCTATGGCAAGATCGTTGACAACACGTTCGGCCCGGACGACCGTGAAACGCCTGCTGTGCGCATCAACGATGGTGTTGACTACGTTGTGATGCCCCAGTGGAAGCTGTTCCTTGGTCCAGCTGCTGAACATTGCAGGCCTGGGCCCCATCTTCGGTGCACTGCAGGGTGCTCTGTGGGGTCCCGTGGTGTTCCTGTGGATCACCTTCGGCACCATCTTTGCAGGTGGTGTGCATGACTACTTCTCCGGTATGATGAGCGAGCTCAACGATGGCGCATCCATCGCCGAGGTCACCGGCCGCTATCTGGGCCCTGTGATGCAGAACGTCATGCGTGTGTTCAGCGTTGTGCTGCTGATCATGGTCGGTACCGTGTTCGCAGTGGGCCCTGCCGGCCTGATCGTGACCCTGTGCAAGAACAGTGGCATGTCCGGCGTGCTCACCACCACCCTGTTCTGGCTGATCATCATTCTGGTCTACTACTTCATCGCGACCTTCATTTCCATTGACGCCATCATCGGTAAGATCTACCCTGTGTTCGGCATCTGCCTGATCATCATGGCTGTGGGCGTTATTTTTGGTATCTTCACCAACCCCGCCTACACCATCCCCGAGACTCTGGGCAAACTTCAGCAATATGCACCCCTCAACACTCCTATCTGGAGCTTCATGTTCATCACCGTTGCCTGTGGTGCTATTTCCGGTTTCCACTCCACCCAGTCGCCTTTGATGGCTCGCTGCATGAAGAGTGAGAAGCAGGGTCACTTCGTATTCTACGGTGCAATGGTCAGCGAGGGCATCATCGCTCTGATCTGGGCTGCTGCCGGCTGCGCACTGTACACCATCACCGATGGCAAGATGGTCGGTCTGGCCGAGGCTCTGGCTGCCGGTCAGTCTGCTGCTATCTACGACGTCTGTCTCAAGACCATGGGTAATGTCGGCGTGGCACTGGCTATGATCGGTGTCGTTATCTGCCCCATCACCTCTGGTGATACTGCATTCCGTTCCGCTCGTCTGACTCTGGCCGACTGGCTCAAGATCGATCAGGACAGCTACGCAAACCGCCTGAAGCTGTGTGTCCCCGTGCTGGGCGTTGGTGCTTTCCTTGGCATCGGCAACGCACTGGGCTTCATCAACTACACCGTCATCTGGCGTTACTTCAGCTGGACCAACCAGACGCTGGCTATGATCGTCCTGTGGGCTGCTTCCATGTACCTGTTCAAGGAGAAGAAGAACTTCTGGATCACCGCCGTGCCTGCAACCTTCATGAGCGCTGTGTCCTGCACCTACTTCGTGCTGGCTCCCGAGTGCCTGGGCAAGATGATCAACACCTATGCGGACGGCAAGCTGGTGGCTTACAACACCGCCGTTGCTTACCCCATCGGCATCGTCTTTGCCATCGCAATGCTGGCTCTGTTCCTCCATGCTACCAAGAAGAGCTCTACTTCCAAGGCATAAGGAACTGACGGCTCCATATTTCCGTAAGTAACTTGCGCCCGCCGCTGCCTGACCGTACAGCGGCGGGCGCTGTTTTTTGAAAAAATCAGGGCTTGCAATTGCCCCCGTCCCGTGGGAAAATAGGGGCGTAGAATTTAAAGCAAAGAAGGGAACTACCCATGATTTTCAAACCCGCACAGCTGGGCATGGCAAAGCTTGACCCGCAGGAGCTGGAGGCAGACAAAAAAGCCTGCCGGAAGATCGGCCCCTGCGGCGTAGGCAAAAAGGCGCTGTACCTGAACAGCTTTTACATCGACCGCCGCTATTATCTGCCCTACGGCAGCATCACCCGGGTGTTCAAGCGGGTGGCTATGAGCTCCGGCGGCTTTTCCGGCAAGGGCGTGTTTGCCTCCATGGCCTATCTTGTGGTGGAGTACGACGGCGGCAAGCAGAAGCAGTGCAACTTCAAGGACGAGCGGGACGTGGACGCCCTGCTGGAAGTGCTTGCCAAGGAGCAGCCGCAGCTGCATCTGCTGAGCGCTGCCGGTGAGCAGGCGCTGGAGAAAAAGGCCGCTGAAAAGGCCGCCCGCAAGCTGCCGGAGCTTTCCGAGGACGCGCAGCACAGCCTTACCGTGCTGCGTCGGGCAAAGGAGTATCTGGACGCAAAGCCGGAGCTTTCCGCCGAGCTGAGCGCTGCCCAGCGCCGCAAGCGTGCGCAGCTGCAAAGCAAACCGGTGTACCGCTATGTGGCGCTGGCCATCTTTGTGCTGGGCGTTGCGGCTGCGGCCTACGGTCTGTATTCCGTGTTCAGCCACACCGGCAGCTACGGCGTGTACTTTGCGCTGTTCGGCTTTGCCGCCATCTTCCTGTTTTCCAGCTACAATATGCTGCCCACCGCCCACAATAACAACAACGCCATCATGAAGCGTGCGGAAAAGGCCGAGGCAGCCATGGCAGAGTATGTCAAGCACTACCCCCACGGGGCGTTCCCGGTGAAAAGCTGGTACGCCCACCCCATCGTGCTCAAGCAGATGATGGACGCCGTGGAGGAGGGCCGCGCCGTCACCGTGCCCGAGGCACTGGATGCAGTCAAGGCACGCCTGAAATCCTTGAACGCGGACGTGGAGGTGGAGCAGGAAGAATATGACGAGGTGGTGGTCATCAAGGCCCTGTTCCTCAACCACGATTATCAGTAAGCGCGTTTTGTGCAGAATGTGAAGAAGATTTGAACTTTTTTGTCGGGTCTGCACATTGACCGCGCAAAGATCCTGTGTTATCATAAAACCAGCCGAAATGTTACCCGCGAGGGGCATGATCGACTGGTTTTTATTTTGAATCATTGGAATGTTACTCTTTGAGGCATGACCGGGTTGAGAAGGCACGAAGTGCCGTACCGTTTGCTTTGAAGGGTTTTTTCTTTGTCGGAGGAACACAGAGCAGGAGGGACGGACACCGATGCAGGCACTGCGCAGGATCAAAACAACAATGTGGCGCTCTGCCGGGATGGCAGCGGCCGGGAGCTGATCGCCATGGGAAAAGGCGTCGGCTTCGGCAGTTTCCGCGCGGGAGCTGGCCCTGAGCGAGATCGAGCGGACCTTCTACGACACGGACGAAAAGTACCGGCAGCTGGTGGCGGAACTGCCCGAAGATGTGCTGGCCTTTGCGGCCCAGCAAGCATCGTGGAGATCGCCGGAAACGAACTGCCCTACGCCCTCAGCCCCAATGCCGCCTTTACGCTGGCCGACCACATCAGTTTTGCCATGGAACGCGCCCGGAAGAACATCCGGGTCAAGATGCCGCTGGCCTACGATGTGGAGCAGCTGTACCCCGCCGAATACCGCATAGCACAGCACGCCATCCGCCGCATCCGCAAGGAATTCTGCGTGGCGCTGCCGGAGTGCGAAACGGCCGGCATCGCCATGAGCCTGCTGAACTCCAAGCTCACCCAGGACGAACCCCAGTCCGCCGAGACGGACCGGGACGAGGAGATGCTGGAGGATGTGACCGAGATCGTGGAAAACGAGCTGCACATCCTGGTGGAGCGTTCCGGATTCAATTATTCCCGCTATGCCACCCATATGCAGTACCTGTTCCAGCGCATCCACACGGGGCAGGCCATCCGCAGCGACAATCTGCAGCTGTACACCAGCCTGCGGGAGGAGTTCCCGGAGATCGGACTGCCGCCTGCGTGGAAAAAGATCGCCCAGCACATCGAACGGAATGGCACAGCGCTCTGACCGAGGAAGAGAAACTGTACCTCATCCTCCACGTCAACCGCATCTGCATCAAAGAAGGAATGTAACCTGCACAACGGCAGGGCATGACCTTGCGCACAGCTATCACAGAGGGGAACTCTGCGTGCTGGGCGTGAGGTCTTTTTTGTTGGTTTTCCGGCGGAAGGTGCACCCCGCCGCGGACATACATCCGGTTTGTAGTTGTTTATAAAAAAGAAAAGGAGAATCCCTATGGCAGCAAACAAAAACGCCCAGATTGCCCCAGAGCGTTCTGGCAGCGGTGGGCGGCAAAGAGAACATCGTGTCCGTCACCCATTGCATGACCCGCCTGCGCTTCAACCTGAAAGATATGAGCATCCCCAAAGATGACGAAGTAAAGGCCATCAAAGGGCACCATGGGTGTGGCCCGCAGCAGCGGTCAGTATCAGGTCATCGTGGGCACCAACGTGGACAATGTGTGCGCGGGCTGTGCACCCTGGCCGGTCTGGAGCAGGCCGCGACCGTCAGCGAGAACCTGGACGCCCCAAAGGAGCCGCTGACCCTGAAAAAAGGTGGGCAGCAACATCATGGCTTACCTGTCCGGAAGCCTGACCCCCATCATCCCGTGGGGCTGGCCGCGGCCATTTTCAAGAGCATCGTGGCCGTGTTCGGCCCGGATATGCTGGGCATCCTCTCCACCGAGAGCGACCTCTACAAGCTGTTCACCTTCGTCGGTGACGCGGGCTATTACTTCTTCCCGCTGCTCATCGGCTACACTGCCGCCAAAAAGCTGAACGCTACCCCGGTCATGGGCATCTTCATGGGTGCCATCCTGCTGCATCCCACCTTCGTCAGCATGGCCGCCGAGGGCACGTCCTTCAGCGTCTACGGCATCCCCTGCACCCCGCAGAACTACGGCAGCACCATCCTGCCCATCCTGCTCACGGTCTGGATCATGAGCTATGTGGAAGCATTCCTGAAAAAAAAGCATCTTCCGGACGCTGTCAAGATCATGCTGGTTCCGACCCTGACGACAGCCATCATGCTTCCCATCGTGCTGTGCGTCTGCGGACCGATCGGCGGTATCCTCGGTAATTACATCTGCGCAGCCGTTATCTGGTTCGGCAACTACTTCGGATTCCTCGGCGCGGCTGTCATCGGTGCGCCCATGGGGAGTTCCTCGTCATGACCGGTATGCACCATGTCCTGATCGCCCAGATGATCCAGCTGTTTGCCGCAAATGGCTATGATCCGGTCGTTTCTCTGGGCGCGACTTCATGCAAGCATGTCTGTCGCCGGTATGTGCATCGGTATGGCTCTGGCACTGCGTGACAAAGAAGAGCGCGCGCTGAGCTGGAGCTACACGATCGCCGAGATCATCGGCGGTGTTACGGAGCCGGGTCTGTATGGCATCGGCATGAAGTATAAGAAGCCCTTCATTGGTATGGCAATCGGCGGTGCCGCAGGCGCGGTCTGTACGCAGGTCTGATGGGCGTCAAGGCATATGTCATGGTTCCTGTCGCCAACTTCCTTGCGCTGACTGCATATACCGGCGGAAACGCGTCCAACATCATCAATGGCGTGATCTCCGGTATCGTTGCCATCGTCGTGGCTGCAATCGCAACCCATCTGCTCTGCCGTGAACCGAAAAAGAACTGATTTTTGAGAGGCAAAAGATGAAAAGACGTATTCTGGTTCGTGCTGACGACATTGGTTACTGCCGCGGTGTCAACTATGGCATTGCCGACAGTGTATGGAACGGCATCATCCGCTCGGCAGGTGTCATGCCGAATATGCCGGAAAGCAAGCATGGTGTCGATCTGCTGAAAGGCTCCGGCGTCTGCTTCGGGATGCACACCAATGTCTGTCTGGGAAAAACCCTGCGCAGACCCGGCAAAGATCCCCCAGCCTGCTGGACGAAAACGGCAATCTGAAGAGCAGCCGCACCTACCGGGAAGCCTGGAAGCGCGGCGAGGAGATCACGAACCTGGACGAAATGGTGATCGAGATCGAGGCGCAGTATCACCGCTATCTGGAGCTGGTGGGGAGAAGCCCACTACTTCGAGGCCCACGCCGTGATGAACGCCAACCTCTCAAGGGCCTGGCCATCGTGGCGGAAAAGTACGATCTGCCCTATCGCCCACCAGCTTTGAGCCGACCGGCACGCCCTTCTGCGGCCATACGCTCATTACCTGCATGGACAGCATGAAGCCCGGCTACGACCCCTTTGCCAGCCTGCAGAAGGCCGTGCTGGCCGAGTACGCCGAGGGCCAGTGCCCCATGTTCGTGTGCCACCCCGGCTACATCGACGATTACCTCCTCCACCATTCGTCGCTGGTGGACCCGCGACCCCATGGAGGTGGCCATGGCCACCGACCCCGCCATCCCCAAGCAGTGGCTGAAAGAGCACGACGTCACCGTTGTGACCTACGACGAGTTGTAAAGGAAAACGGCCTCGCCCCCTCTCCGTCATCGCTGGCGCGATGCAACCTCTCCCAAAGGGAGAGCTGCCGAACGAAGTGAGGCTGAGAGGGCGAGCCAACGAAAAAAAAAAACATCCGCAACAAAGTTTCTTGAATTTTTGGAAAATCGAAAGAAACCGTTGCGGATGTTTTTTTGTTTTGTTAAGCGTTCTGTGCGGCGGGAGCCTGGAAAATTTTCATGGACTCTTTAGCAGCAGTGCACGAAGTACAGGATCTCGGCAAAGGCGGTCAGCGCCCAGCTGCATGGATACAGCAGGTACAGCGCCGGGATGGTATGGAAGTGGGCGAAGATGGTGTAGACCCAGATGACCCGGAACACGCAGGAACCCATTACCACAATAATGGTGGGCACCACGGTCTTGCCCAGGCCGCGGGAGGCCGCGATGGTGCAGTCCATGAAGGCCGAGATGCAGTAGGCAAAGCCCATGACGCCCACACGCTTCATGCCGGCGTCGATGACGGCGCCCTCGGTGGTGAAGAGGGCGAGGAAGGTGCGGCCCGAAGAAGGAACAGGCTTCCCGCCCAGGATCAGGCCCACACCAAAGGAGTAGGCCAGACTGATGAAATAACTCTTCTTTCACGCGGTCCGGCTTTGCCAGCGCCGTAGTTCTGACTCATGAAGCTGGCGCAGGCCATATAGAACGCGGCCATTGCGTCGTATATCATGTTGTCGGCGTTGGCGGCGGCGCTGTTGCCCTTGACCATGAGGGAGTCGAAGGAGTTGACCCCTGCCTGAATGAACAGGTTTGCAATGGCGAAAATGGCATTCTGGAAACCGGCCGGAAGACCAAGGCCCAGAATGCTCCGGGTCAGGTCAGGGTCAAGGTGCAGCTTGTGGACGTCCAGCACGTAGCAGTCCTGCACCCGGGTCGGAGGGCGCGCAGGATGAGCCCGGCCGAAACACACTGGGAGATGGCACTGGCCAGCGCCACGCCCACCACGCTCAGGCGGCAGACGATGACAAAGAACAGGTTCAGCACGATGTTTCAGTGCGCCCGCAAGGGACAGATACATCAGGGGCTTTTTGGTGTCGCCGATGGCGCTGAACACAGCGTTGCCAAAGTTGTACAAGGCCAGAGCAGGCATACCCAGAAAGTACACCCGCAGATACAGAATGGCACCGGGAAGCAGGTCCTCTTTGGTGTTCAGCAGCCGCAGCATGAAGGGGGGAGCCCAGCAGGCCCATGAACAGCAGTGCCACACCGGCGATCAGGCTGACGATGGCCGCGGAGTGCACAGTCTTTTCCACATCGCCGGCATGGCGCGCGCCGTAAAAACGGGCCACCAGCACGTTGATGCCGCCGCTCAGGCCGATCAGGAAGCCGGTGAACAGGCTGACAAGGATGCTGGTGGAGCCCACCGCGCCCAGCGCTGTAGAGCCTGCAAACCGGCCTACCACGGCCACGTCCGACATGTTGAACAGCACCTGCAAGAGGTTGGAAAGCGCCAGCGGGAGACTGACCAGAAGGATCTGCTTGGCCAGAGGGGCCTTCCGGCGTTTTGGTATTTGATTTTCATGTTCTTTTTTTATCCTTTTTAAACAAAACCGTGCCCGCGCACACCGGGGCACACCTCTATTATATGGGCCGCTGCGGCTTTTTGCAAGATGGCATCGACATTTCATATTTGATTTTTTTGTGTGGCTGTGCTATACTACTTTACACCGATGAAATAAATATGTGCGATCGTAGCTCAGCTGGATAGAGCGTTCGGCTCCGACCCGGAAGGCCAGAGGTTCGAATCCTCCCGGTCGCACCAAGAATCCCCGACACACTTTCGTGTGCCGGGGATTCTTTTTGTGCGATCGGGAGAATTCGAACAGCAACGACGACGACCGCAGCCAGCGGCTGAAACAGGGAGGAGTTGTTGGGGCCGCGTTCTGATTTTTCAAAGCCCTGCCAAGGGGCTGCAGAAAAATCAGCAAACGCAACCCGTAAGGCCCTGCACAGCAGGGCAAGCAATCAGCCCAGCGGGCTGTTGCTTTAGCCTGCGGTTGCCAACCTGTAGGAATGTCTAACAAGAGGACTACCGTTCATCCGGGGGAAAATCGAACTGTCCTGAAACCCGTAAAACACATCTGTGTTCTGGTTTTTCTTTTTTCAGTGCGCCGGGAGGATTCGAGTTATCCTTTTTTGTTTTTCATCCAGATGCGGTGCAGGCCGTCGGTGATCAGGGTCTCGCGGTAGTGGATGGGGGTGCGGCAGGCCTCCCGGATGGCGGCGGGCAGGCTGCCGGTGGCGTAAAAGGCGGTCTGCGCGCCCAGCTCGGCGCAGAAGCGGTCGGCCAGACCGTCCAGCAGGCTGGCAGTGCCCAGTACAAAGCCGTTTTGTAAGCAGGCCGAGGTGCTCTTGCCCAGAATGGACGCAGGGGAGCCTTTGCGGCAGGGTCGATCTGGGGCAGCTGGGCAGTCCTTTACCAGCGCATTCATGGAAAGCTGCGGCCCGGGCAGGATCACGCCGCCCACAAGTTCCTGCTTGGCGTTCACCGCCATCAGGGAGATGGCCGTGTCTGCCGAGATGACCACCAGCGGCCCGGGGCACTCTGCCAGCGCCGCCACCGCGCCGCAAAGCAGCTCTGCACCCAGCTGCGCGGGGTTGTCCAGCCGCAGCTTGATGCCGCTTTTCAGGCCGGGGACCGACCGTCAGGATGCGCGCATTGCAGAGGATACGCAAAGCGGAAAGAACCCGGCCGCTCAGCACGGGCACTACACTGCCCAGAATACCACCTTCAATTTGTGCCGGCGAAGCACCGTGCAGAGAGAGCAGATTCACCAGACGGATGGCGTATTCGTCCACCGTTGCGGCGGGGTCGGAGTGCAGCCGCCCGCAGAAAATAAGGGTATCTTGCTCGTAGCCGCCCACAGTAATGTGGGTGTTGCCGATATTGACGGTGAGGATCATAAACAAAGCCCTCCTCTGCAGCGCAATATAATGTATATAATATATAATAGCGCACCCGCCGCCGATACTGACACACAGGACATGGCGCTTCTCCCTTATAGAATAAGTATAGCTACCTTATACAGGATGCTGGGGGATGACTCCATAATACGTTCTGTGCACTGTCTTGTCAAGAAAAAAAGGCACGCCCTGAAACGGGTGAAAAACAAGCAATGTGGCA
>VOFJ01003690.1_pt1 | contig 17127 bp, 31 predicted proteins | sample 5384081 | NCBI WGS metagenome assembly VOFJ01 (sample SAMN12384729, study PRJNA508395) | human gut metagenome | isolation source: healthy gut I | host: Homo sapiens
CAATTGCCAAAAGCCCAGGTGCACGCCAGCCGTCTACCCACGGGAGGCCAGCTTCCAGGCGTCCTCACTCTCCTGGATGGCTTGCTCCAGGTAGGCGGTCAGCCGGTCAATGGCCTGCCGGTTGTCGAAGTCCCAGCGGTGCATCAGCTTGAACAGCTTGCGGGTGTTGGGGATGGTCATGTCACAGAGCCGGTCCAGGTAGATGTCCGCCCGGAAAGTGTCCGCCTGGATGTGGACCAGGGTGTCCGGGTCAGTGAACATGGGGCAGCTCTCACAGCGGTCCCGATCTGGCAGGGCGGAAATGTAGCTCCTGGGCTCCGCCACCTTGTACTGCACGGACCGGGTGCAGCACGGGGACACGGGGAAAACCGGGTCATGGTCTTTGCAGTCCAGCGGGACAAACGGGCGGAGGCCGGGCCGGGCGTGGGCACAGGTGTTGTATTTAAGCATCTGCACCCACCCCGGCGAAGTCCGTAGCGGCAGGGGGCTGTATGCCTCCGCGTTTGTCGGAGGCAGGGGCAAGGGTGGGCTTGCCGGGCGGCTTGTAGACAAAGCTGCCAATCTTCTCCTTAAAGTCAGCCTTGCCCATGAGCTTTTCCAGCTCGGTGAGGGTCTTGGGCTTGCGGTCATAGACCAGGGCCTCATCATAACCGGCGGCAATGACCGCCTGGATGGCGGCGTCCTGGTCGGTAAAGGTCCGATTGCTCCGGCCCGCCACCAGTTTCCAGCCGGGGATTTCCTTGCCAGCCAGCAGGGCCTCCGTGGCGTATTCCTCCAGGTCTTTGTACCATTGGACCAGCAGCTTTCCCCCGTTCCAGCAGGTCACCGATTTCAGCATCCGTGAGGACCTTGCCCTCACCCCTGGGGCTGTTTTCCCGGCGGGCACACAGTCCTTGAAGTCCTCCAGGACGGTGTTGATGTTGGCACGGGCCCGGCACTGAGCCTTGCCACGGCAAAAAGCGGCAATGGTCACCGGGGACAAACTCACCCAGGCCGGAAGTAGGCTTTCTGGGCAATGGGTTTGATGCTCCCCCCAGGCCCGCAGCTCATCAACGGTGATTTCATCCGTGGTGTAGCTGTCAAGCCGGGGCTGGTCAATGGTCATGCGGACCCGCTTGATGGTGTCCCCGAACACGGGGGCATAGCGGTGGAGAGCGCCCAGGGCGTAAAGCCGCATTTGGGGATTGCCCACGGCGGACACGGGGACACCCTTGCCGTGCTTGTAGTCCACGATGCTGAGGAGGTCGCCGCCGATGATGCAGCAGTCACAGGTGCCAAAGCCCCCCGGCACATAGTCCGAAAAGTCCACCTGGACCTCCACGGCCACGGTGGGGGGCGGTGTCATAAGCCATGACCTGCTCCGTGATATGTTCCAGGTAGAGGTCCGTGGTCTTGTCCATCTCCGGGGTGTAGAGGGGGTCTTTTTTTGAGCTTGTTGAGCCGGGTGTTGTAGGTCCGGGTGCTCATGGGGGTGCATTTCTTGGTGACCTTGAGCTCACCAATGGCGTGGGCCAGGCGGCCCTCCTCCGCATACTCGCTGGTGCTCTCCGGCAGGCCCTCCTCAAAGCGGGGGCCGCCGTGCATACCAGCCAGCGGGAGGCGGAGGACGCCGAAAGCAAGGCATGTTTGACAGGGGGCATGGTAGCACCTCCTTAAATCTGAGCGCCCAGGGCCCGGAGCTCGGTGGCGAAAGCGCCGTACTGTTCCGGCTGGAGCTGGGTGACGGCCTGCACACCGTAGCGGCCCAGCAGCTCCAAAAGCTGCTGCATCTTCCCAGCATCCACCAGGGAGGCCCCGGCACGGGAGATGGTCCAGGGTGTAGGTGGGGGCTCCCGCCACGGGAACGGTGGGGGGCCGGGGTGTTACCAGGGGCGGCAGATGTCTGGCCAGCAGTCGGCGCAGGAGCGGGGCTGGGGGCCGCCACAGGGGCCGCAGGCGCAGGGGTAGGGGTCTGGGTAGGGGTGACCGGCGCAGGGCTCACAGGGGGCCGCAGGAGCGGGCGCAGGGGCCGGTGCCGGGGCGGTGGGATAGCTGGCCACCGGCAGGGGCTCATCCGGGGTCAAGATGTTGGGGTCCGGGCCGGAGGCAATGGCCTCCGCCAGCTTGAGGATAGAGGCGGCCAGATCGGGAGCCTCAACGGTGATTTTCATTTCCATCATGGATGTCATCCTCCTTTTCGTTGTCTTTGCAGTCACATTTTTCTCCGGGGTCCAGGTTGGCTCCGCAATAGGGGGCAGGTCCAGTAGTAGGGCATGGCTCAGTCCTCCAAAAACGCTTGTCCAGTAGTCAAAGCGGTCCATGACCTTGCGGGGAGTGGTCGGTGGAGTATGTCCCGGCGGCCCACAGGTTTTGAGCGCCGGAGGGGCCGCAGTTGTAGGCCATGACGGCCAGCTCCGGGTCCCCGTAGGCGGTGAGGTAGTCGGACAGGAACAGGACACCGGCCTCAATGTTCCCGGCGGGCGTCATGGGGTCAATCCCTTTGCTCCAGGAGCCACCCATGGTTTGACCTGGTTGATTTGCATGAGGCCATAGTCATTGGTGCTGATGGCGGCATCCGGGTCAAAGCGGCTTTCCACATCGGCCACGGCCAGCGCCAGGGCGTATGGGACGCCGTACTCCTCACAGCAGGCCCGCATGGTCACCTGGAGGTCATAGTCCAGGAGGTTGCCGTCCGTCACGATGTCATCCCGCCAGAGCACCGCCTCCGTGGTAGGGCTGGGCGTGGGGGCCACGCTGGGCTCCGCTGAGGGCTCCGGGTGGCGGTGCTCTCCAGGACCGGCTCCGGGAGGGTGGGCACCGCTTTGTCAGCGGCGCTCACCCCACACAGTAACCGGCGGCGAAAATGGCGGCGCACACCAGCGCCAGGATGATGACCGGGCAATAATTGCGGCGGCGCTTGCGCCGGGCATGGCGGCTGGGGGCTCTCTGGCCAATCTCATGGGTGGTCACGGAGCTCTACCCCTTAGTTGCCGATGCGGCGGAAAAGCTCCTCCGCCAGCTCTCGGACGGTGTACTGCTCCAGGGGTTGGTGTCCTCAGCCTCCACGGTGAGGGAGGAGGAAATGAGGAAAGCGGGGCGGGACCCGCCGGAGCCGCTGCAGTAGTAGTTGCCGATATCGCCATTGAGTTCAGCCCCATGACCCATGTGTCATCCTCATTGACCTTGGGGTGCTCCAGGGCGTCACAGACCACTCAAAGCGCTCCGGCAGGGGCAGGATGTCATGGTACTTGCGGAGCTCGTCCAGGGGCAGCGGGGCCACCTTGCAGTCACAGGTGCCATACTCCGTGGAGCCGTTGAGGGCGGTGAGGTCCACGGTGCGGGTAATGACCTCATCGGGGTTGCCGTCCGTGAGGCTCCGCAGGTAGGGGGCCATTGAGGTGGGCCCGGGAGAGCTGGCGGCAAAGTTGTTGGAGCTGCCAAAGGCGTGGGTCATCTGGTCCAGGTGCAGCATGAGGGTGCCGTCCTTGCGGTGCTCCAGCACCAGGGCAGGGCTCTCCGTGGTAGTCCACGGTCTTACCGGGGGCGATGTTCAAAATAGCGGTTTTCATTGGTATGTCCTCCTTACTGGTCGGTTTCGTCCTCATCATCGTCCCCGGAGATGTCGATGAGGTTTTCCGCCTGGACGATGATTTCAGACACAATTTGACGGATGGGCAGGCCGGTCTTGAAACGGAGCCGCCGGACCACTTTCTCCGCCTCCGGGGTGAGCCGGACGGTGCCGATGCACTCATCGGTGCTGGTCCGGGTCCTCAAAATAATGGGTTTCATGTTGTGCCTCCTTTGATTTGTGAAAAGCGGTGACAGGTATGGCCTCAGCGGCTCTGCTTTCCCCTCCGCTCAAGTTCCTGCTGCATCCTGAGCTGGGCAAGGGAAGCATCATACTGCAATCGCTGGTCCGGGAGGCGGACCCCAGAACGGCCCCGGCGCAGTTCCGTGTAGAGCGTGGACAGCGGCACATCAAGGGCCTCCGCCATGTCTTTGACCGTTTTGCCTTGCTCCCCCAAAGCTCCTGGAGCGCCTGCCGGGCCTGGGCGTTGCGAAAGCGTAGCTCGCCATGTTCTCACCTCTTTTTCTGCTTGCGGGCATAAAAAAACTTAGCTTGCCGGGTGCCAGATTTTACAATCTGGACCCTGCAAACTAAGTGTAGTGGGTGCCAGACTTGCCGAAAGGCGGAAAAATTGCTTGCAATTGCATGGGGAAATTGGTATAATAAACTGATTCTTAGAAAAAAAGACGGCGAGGTTCCACTGTGCATCTGAAATCACTGGAAATTCAGGGCTTTAAGTCTTTCCCTGATAAGACGACGATTCAATTCGGCAGCGACATTACGGCCATTGTAGGTCCCAACGGCAGTGGCAAGTCCAATATCTCCGATGCCATCCGCTGGGTCATGGGCGAGCAGAACACCAAGACGCTGCGGGGAGCCAAAATGGAGGACGTGATCTTCGGCGGCACCCAGAAGCGTACCGCCGTGGGCTTCGCCGAGGCGACCCTGACGCTGGACAACTCCGACCGGGCGCTGGCCTACGACGCCGACGAGGTGATGGTCACCCGGCGGTACTACCGCCCGGGGAGAGCGAGTATTACATCAACAAGCAGTCCGCCCGTCTGCGGGACATCAACGAGCTGTTCATGGACACCGGCCTGGGCCGGGAGGGCTATTCCAACGTCAGCCAGGGCCGCATTGACGAGATTCTGGCGGTGAAGAGCACAGACCGCCGGGAGATCTTCGAGGAGGCGGCGGGCATCTCCAACTACCGCCACCGCAAGGAGGAGACGGGCGGAAGCTCCTGACCACAGAAGGACAACCTGCTGCGCATTGGGGACAAGGTCTCTGAGCTGGAGCTTCAGGTGGAGCCCTTGAAGGCCCAGTCAGAAAAGGCCAGAAATTACCTGGCGTACAAAGAGGAGCTCCAGGGGACTGGAGATTGCAGTCTGGCTGGAGAACCTGGACAAAATTGCGGCTGCCGCCAAAAGGCGGAGGAGGATTACGCCTCGTCCCTCCTTCGTGCTGGAGCAGGAGCACATGGCGTTGGACGGCCTGTACCGGAAGGCGGAGGAGCTGAGCGGGGCCCTGCAGGGAGCAGGACACGGCCCTGGAGGCAGTTCGGGAGCAGGTGACGGCCCTGGAGGCCACCGGCCGGCAGCTGGACGGGCAGGTCACCTCTCTTCCAGGGGAGCATCCGCAACAACGAGCAGAATGTGGCCCGCATCCGGGAGGAGCTGAGCCAGCAGGAGGGGCGGAGCTCCGGCATTGCCCAGCAAATTGCCGGTAGCCGGAAGCGGATTGCCGCCATTGACGAAGAGCTTCAACTGCTGCGCCGGACCCTGGAGGAAACCGGAGGGGAAATCCAGCGTCTGGCGGCCAATGCCGAGGGCATTATCAAGCAGTATCTGGAGCTGCGGAGCCGCCAGTCGGCGCTCCAGGCGGACATCGCCGGGCGACAGGCGGATCTGGCGGCTCTGGAGGAGTCGGTCCGCCAGGCGCAAAGCCGGATGGAGGACAGATCCAGGCGGACCTGGACGCGGGACGCCGGCGGCAGGACCAGGCTCCGCAGGCCATGGACGCCTGTCAAAAGGCGCTGCAGTCCGGCCGGGACCGGGTCCGGACCTTGACCAACGCCATGGACGGCTACCAGCTGCGCCAGTCCGGGCGGCTGCAGCGCCGGGACGGCCTGCGGGAGCAGCTGCGCCGGGAGACCAGCCAGTTGGACTCCGTCTCTGCCAAGGCCAGGGTCTACCGGGCCATGGAGCAGGATTTTGAGAGCTATAACAAGTCGGTCCGCAGTATCATGCAGGAGAGCCGCCGGGGCGGGCTGGAGCACATCCATGGCCCGGTGTCCCACCTCATTCACACCGAGGACCGGTTTACCACTGCCATTGAGATCGCCTTGGGCGGCGCCCTGCAGCACATTGTGGTGGATACAGAGTCCGACGCCAAGGCGGCCATTGGATTTTTTGAAGCGCACAGGCGGGGGCCGGGCCACCTTCCTGCCCCTCAGCGCCGTCTCCCCCGCTCCCTGCAGGAGTCCGGAGTGGACAGCTGCCGGGGCTTTGTGGGGGTGGCCTCCCGGCTGGTCCGCTGCGAGGACCGGTACCGGGGATTGTGGAGAACCTTCTGGGCCGGACGGTCATTGTGGAGGAGCTGGACAGCGCCATCGCCATGGCCCGGCAGTACCGCAGCCGGTTTAAGATCGTCACTCTGGACGGCCAGGTCATGAATCCTGGCGGCTCCATGACCGGTGGCTCAGTTGCCAAGGAGGCGGGCTTTCTGTCCCGGGCCAATGAGCTCAAGCGTTTAACCGCCCAGGAAGCTACCTTGCAGGCCCAAAAGGAGGAGACCGAAGCTGCCCCTGGCCGAGGCCCAACGAGCGGTGGAGAAGACGGAGTTCGAGCTGACGCCACCCGGGAGCAGCTCCGGGCTGCTGAGGACGAGGTTCTGCGGCTGGAGGGGGAGGAAAAGCAGCATGCTGTGCTCCTTCAGGCCGTGGGGGACGCGGCTGCCTCGGCCGGGGGGAGATGGAGACGCTGAGGACGCGCCTCCAGACTGACCGGGAGCGGGCCTCCGTACTCCGGGGCATCTGGAGACCTTGCGCTATCAGCTTGCCGATGCGGAAAGCACCCTGGAGAGCAGGAGTCAGGACCAGTCTGAAGCCGCCCGCCAGACAGAGACCCTCACAGGACAAATGGCCGCCACCAAGACGGACATTGCCGCCCTGGAGGCGGAGCGCCGGTCCGCCACAGAGAATGTGGAGCGGCTGGAGTCCCTGTGCGCCTCCCTGGAGGGAGACCGCGCCCAGAAGCTGGCCCTTTTGGAGACCTACGAGGCCGATACGGCCCGCCTCCAGGGAGAGCTGGACCGGGTGAGCCAGGACCAGGCGGCCAACCAGGCCAAGGCCGGCGATGCCCGCCGGGAGCTCCAAGGCGCCCTGGATACCCGGGCCCAGACCGAAGCCAACAAGACCAGGACCGAGCGGGAGGCGCAGGAGAAAAACAAGTCCATCCTCACCATGGAGCGGGCCTGCGCCCTCCTGGAGCAAAAAAGTGACCACCGCCATGGAAGAGCGGCAGGTCATTGACCGGCTGTGGGACACCTACGGCCTTCCACCCCCACCACCGCCGCCCAGGAGCGGGCGGAGCTGGAATCCGTAGCGGCGGGCAACCGGCGGATCGGGGAGCTGAAGCGGAAAAATTGCCGGGCTGGGTACCCCAATCTGGGGGCCATCGAGGAGTACGCCCGGGTCCACGAGCGATATTCCTACCTCACGGCTCAGCGGGACGACGTGCTGACCTCCAAGCGGGAGCTGGAAAGCGTCATCCGGGACATTACCACAGAAATGACCTCTATTTTTGTTACGGAGTTCCAAAAAATTGACATGTATTTCCAGCAGACCTTTACGGAGATGTTTGGCGGCGGCAAAGGCGCCCTGGTTCTGGAAGACCCGGAAAATCCCCTCACCTGCGGCATTGAGATCAAGGCCCAGCCCCCGGGCAAGCAGCTGAAGACCCTCGTCGCTGCTGTCCGGCGGCGAGAAGGCATTTGTGGCCATCGCGCTGTACTTCGCCATTCTGAAGGTGCGGCCGACGCCCTTCTGCCTGCTGGACGAGATCGACGCGGCATTGGACGACCGGAACGTGGAGCGGTTTGCCAGCTATCTTCACAATCTGGCGAAGAAGACCCAGTTCATCGTCATCACCCACCGCCGGGGAACCATGGAGGAGGCCGACGTGCTCTATGGCGTCACCATGCAGGAGCAGGGCGTCTCCAAGATTCTCCACATGGATTTGAATCAGATGGAACAGGAATTGGGCATCATGGAATAGGAGATGCGTATGCTGCGAACCATTCATACCATGGAAGAGCTGGACATTTCCGGTTGGATGGAAGTGTACCGGGAGGGACACGAGGAAAACGGAGCGTACTTTTACCGCACGAGCCGCCGGAGCGGGCACTGCACCTGGCCGAGGAGGACTCCCGGCGGTTTTGGAGGGCTTTTTCCAAATACCGGGTGCGCAATATTGGATCTGGGAGGAAGAGGGACGCTATGTTTCTGTGTCTCCGGCTGAAGCCGGACCGGGATGGACTCCTGCTGGAGGCTCTGGAGACTCGACCTGATTGCCGCCGGAGAGGATTTGGCAAACAATTGATTCTGTCGGTTCTGTCCCACCTTCCCCGAGGCACGAAAAATTTATTCGGAGATTTCAAAGAAAATCTCCCGTCTTTGGCGATTCATCGAGTCTGCGGCTTTTCCCAGGTTTTGGACTATGGATTGCAGGAGGACGGAAGCAAGGCGGATCACTGCGTGACCATGGGAGTCACAATATACGAGGAGAGAGATTATGGGTTTTTAGTAAAATCAAAAAGAAGGCTTGACCAAAACCAGAAAAGCCATGGCCGAGACTCTGGGCAATGTATTTTCCGGCTTTTTCCAATCTGGACGACGACTTCTACGACGAACTGGAGGAATGCCTGATCCTGGCCGACCTGGGAGTGGAGATCTGCCGGAAGGGCGGTGGAGAGCTGCGCCGCCGGGTGAAGGAGGAAAAATCCGGGAGCCGGAGGAGGCCAAAGCGGCCCCTGAAGGACATCCTGGTGGAGATGCTGGACGTGGGCGACACCGCCTGCGTTTGGATACCCAGCCCTCTGTGGTGCTGGTCATCGGCGTAAACGGGGTGGGGAAGACCACCACCATCGGAAAGCTGGCCAAGCAGCTGGGGACCAGGGGAAACGGGTGCTGCTGTGCGCCGGAGATACCTTCCGTGCCGCCGCCGCCGATCAGCTGGAGATCTGGGCCGGGCGCACCGGCGCGGACATTGTCCGCCAGCATGAGGGCGGACCCTGCCGCCGTGGTTTTTGACGGAATCCAGGCGGCCAAGGCCAGACATGCCGACGTGATCCCTCTGCGACACCGCCGGGCGGCTGCACAACAAGGCAAACCTGATGAACGAGCTCGACAAGATCGCCCGCGTCATCGACCGGGAACTGCCGGGGGCGGACAAGGAAGTGCTGCTGGTGCTGGATGCCACCACCGGCCAGAACGGCCTGCTGCAGGCCAAGCAGTTCAAGGAGATCGCCGGTGTTACGGCCATCGCCCTGACAAAGCTCGACGGCACCGCCAAGGGCGGCATCGTCATCGCCGTGGCGGACGCGCTGCAAATCCCGGTGAAGTATATCGGCGTGGGAGAGAAGGCGGAGGACCTGATGCCCTTTGACGCCAGGGACTTTGTAGACGCCCTTTTTGTGAGGTGACGGATGTGAGACAGGATGGAAGAGCCTTGGACCAGCTCCGCCCCGTGACCATGGAGCTGGGCTTTACGAAATTTGCCGAGGGCAGCTGCCTCATCCGGGCGGGGGACACGGTGGTGCTGTGCAATGCCTCGGTAGAGGACCGCGTGCCGCCTCATGTGCGCACCGGGGGCTGGGTCACGGCGGAGTACTCCATGCTGCCCCGGGCCAACCGGGAGCGCAGCAAGCGGGACATCTCCAAGCTGAAGCTCTGGCCCCGCAGCGCAGAGATCCAGCGGCTGGTGGGCCGCTCTCTCCGGGCCGCGGTGGACATGAAGGCACTGGGCGCGCGGACCATCACCATCGACTGCGACGTGCTGCAGGGCGACGGCGGCACCCGGACGGCTTCGGTGACCGGTGGCTTCGTAGCCCTGGTCCTGGCTTGCCGCTGCCTGGCGGCCCAGGGGCTGCTGGAGAAGCTGCCCATCCGCAATTATGTGGCGGGGGTTTCCGCCGGGATTGTGGGGGGGAGAGGCCATGGTGGACCTGTGCTACGTGGAAGACAGCCAGGCGGCGGTGGATTTCAATTGCGTGATGAACGGCAACGGCAACCTGATTGAGGTCAGGGCACCGGGGAGGGTAGGCCCTTCACCCCGGAGGAGGAGCAGAAGCTGCTCCGGCTTTGCGCCAAGGGCTGCCGGGGAGCTGGTTGCATTGGAGAAAAAAAGTTTTGGGGGAATTGGTATGAAAGTCGTACTGGCCAGCAAGAATCCCACATAAGCTGGTGGAAATTAGCGCAATTCTGAAGCCCTTGGATGTGGAGCTGGTGTTGGAATCCGACCTGGGCGTGGATGTGGAGGTGGAGGAGAGGGGGAGCACCTTCGAAGAGAACTCCTTCCTCAAGGCAAACGCCGTGAGGAAGGCCACGGGCCTTCCGGCTCTGGCGGACGACTCTGGCATTGCAGTGGACGCCCTGGGGGGGCGCTCCTGGGGTGCATTCCGCCCGGTACGGGGACGATCCGGCCCTGGATGACTGGGGACGGCTGCTGCTCCTGCTGAAGAATACGGAGCAGGTGCCGGATGGGCAGCGCCAGGCCCAGTTTGTTTCGGTCATTACCCTGGTCTATCCCGATGGACGGGTGATCCAGGCCAGAGGAGAGGCCACGGGGAGCTTTGCGGGAGGCTCACGGGGAGGGAGGCTTCGGCTACGATCCCATTTTTTACTATCCCCCCTGCGGGCAAGACCTTTGCGGAGCTGACGGCCGGGGAGAAAAAAATCAGGTCTCCCACCGGGCAAAGGCGCTGAAGCTGTTTTATGAGAAATTATGTGAGGAGGGAAGCATGCTGACCAGTAAAGAGAGAGCGGGCTGCGCGCCCAGGCCAACGGCCTGGACACCACCCTCCATGGTGGGAAAGGGGGCGGCGTGACGGAACAGGTGGTTCTGGAGGCTGTGACCCAGCTGGAGGCCGGGAGCTGGTGAAGGGCCGGGTGCTGGAGGCCGCTTTGCTTGGGGCCAGGGGAGGCGCTGGAGGCGCTGTGCGCCGCCACCGGCGCGGAGCCCGTGTGTACTGTGGGCTCAAATTCGTCCTGTACCGGGAGTCTGAGAAGCTGAGACGGGCACGCAATCAGGTGGGCAGAGCCAAGCTGGCTCCGTCCCTGTGGCCAAGTCCAACCCGGTGCGCAAAGGGCGCCCAGGCCCGCCGCAGAGCAGCCCAGGCAGAGCGGGAACGGCGCAACGCCTACTTCCGCCAGACTGCCATCGACCGGGCCATCCAGCCGGGAGAAGGAAAAGGCCATGGGCCGGGAACAGCCATAAAAGAGAGAATGAGGTGAAGCCATGGGCAGGATTGGTATCTACGGCGGGACCTTCAACCCGCCCCATCGAGGACACATGCAGGCGGCACGGCAGGCGGTAGAGCTTTTGAATCTGGACAAGCTTCTGCTCATTCCGGACCATGCTCCGCCTCACAAAACCATGCCGGAGGGGACGCCTGCGGCACAGGAGCGTCTGGAGCTGGTGCGTCTGACGGCCCGGGGAGATTCCCGGGCGGAGGCCTCGGACCTGGAGCTTTTGCGGAGGGCAGAAGCTACACCGCCGATACGGTGGAGCTGCTGCACAGAACCTATCCCGGTGACGAGCTGTTTCTGCTCATGGGCACGGATATGTTTTTAGCCTTCCCCCCAGTGGCGGGAGCCGGAAAAAAATCTGCCGCTATGCCACCCTGGTGGTGATGCTGCGGGAGCGGGAGGAGCCGAAGCTGCAGCAGGAGCTGCAGGCCCAGGCTCAGCACATCCGGAAAAAGCTGGATGGAAAGGTGAAGTTTTTGAAAAACGAGGCGCTTCCCATGGCGTCCACCGATGTGCGCCGGATGCTGACCTTCCAGGCGGTGGGCGATATGCTGACCCCTGCCGTCCTGGAGCGGATTCGTACCTTTGGCTTTTACGGGGTGGGACGGGACCTGCGGGCGCTTCCCATGGAGCTTCTGGAGGCTGAGGTGGTCCGGCTGCTGGACCCCAAGCGGGTGCCCCATGTGCTGGGCTGCCGGGACACGGCGGCGAAGCTGGCGGAGCAGTACGGCGCCAATGTCACCGATGCCGCCCGGGCCGGTCTCCTGCACGACGTGACCAAGGCCCCTGCCGCCGGGCTGCAGCTGCAGCTGTGCCGGGAAGTATGGCATCCCTCTGGACCCATTCAGCCGGGATAACCCAAAGACCCTCCATGCCACCACGGGCGCATGGGTAGCCAAAAAGGATCTTTGGAGAAAATGAGGCGGTGTTTCAGGCCATTGCCAGCCACACCACCGGCTGCGGCCATATGAATACCTTACAGAAGATTATTTACATTGCCGACTACATGGAGCCCAACCGGGACTTCCCCGGCGTGGAGCGCCTGCGGGCGGCAGTAGACCGGGACCTGGACCTGGCGGTCCTGCTGGGACTGGAAATGACGGTGGAGATGCTCCGCCACCAGGGCCGCCGGGTGGCCCGGGATTCCCTGGAAGCCATCGAGTCCCTGCGGGCAGGGTGCGCCCAATAGGCCGGAGATGGGAAAGCCATATTTCAGGCTGCAAAAGCCTAAAATCCAGCCTTGTTGTGGGAGAACGGTCTTGACCGCTCCGCCAGCGCCTTCCCAAATATCCTGACCTCTGCCAGACGGAACGGCCAAGGCCGTTCCCTACGAAGAAATGAAAAGGAGAAAGCCTATGTTGACATCAAAAGAAGTGGCCGCTGCTGCAACCAGGGCCTTGGACAGCAAGAAGGGTGTGGGGATTCAGCTCTCATCCGCGTCGGGGATGTGACCACGCTGGCTGATTATTTTCTCATCTGCACCGGAACCTCCAATACCCACGTAAAAACCCTGTGCGACTGCGCCGAAGCGACCCTGGAGGGTCTGGGGGGACCATGCTGGGCCGGGAGGGCCACCGGGGCAACACCTGGGAGCTGCTGGATTTTGGCTGCGTGGTCATTCACGTGTTCACCAATGAAGCCCGGCAGTTTTACGACCTGGAGCGTCTTTGGAGCGACGGGGAGGTCATCCCCTGAGCGAAGTGCTGAATGAGCAGGAAAAAACTAGAAAGAGGGCGAGGATATGACGTACGACTTTCAAACCATTGAACCAAAATGGCAAAAAATCTGGGAGGAGCAAAACCTTTACGCAACCGTAAACGGCAGCGAAAAAGGAGAAGTTCTATGCCCTCTTTGAGTTCCCCTACCCCTCCGGGGCGGGCCTCCATGTGGGCCACTGCCGGCCCTACACCGCCATGGACATCATTGCCCGGAAGAAGCGGATGGAGGGGAAAAACGTTCTCTTTCCCCATTGGGTATGACGCGTTCGGCCTGCCGACGGAGAACTATGCCATTAAAAATCACATCCATCCCCGGATCGTGACGGAGGACAGAACATCGCCACCTTCCGCAGACAGCTGGAAGGCTCTGGGCTACTCCTTCGATTGGGACCGGGAGATCAATACCACGGACCCCAAGTACTTTAAGTGGACCCAGTGGATTTTCCTGCAAATGTTCCGGCATGGCCTGGCCTACAAGACCACCATGCCGGTGAACTGGTGCACCAGCTGCAAGTGCGTGCTGGCCAACGAGGAGGTGGTGGAGGGCGTCTGCGAGCGCTGCGGCGCCCCGGTGGTCCGCAAGGAGAAAGAGTCAGTGGATGCTCAAGATCACCGAGTATGCCCAGCGGCTCATCGACGATCTGGACGATCTGGACTACATCGAGCGGGTGAAGCTCCAGCAGAAGAACTGGATCGGCCGGAGCCATGGGGCGGGAGGTCACCTTCCCCGCCACCAAGGGGGCGATGACATTTTGATTTACACCACCCGGCCGGATACCCTCTTTCGGGGCTACTTATATGGTCCTCTCCCCGGAGCATGCCCTCCTGGAGAAGTGGATGGACCGGCTGGGAACGCCGGGGGAGGTACAGGCTTACCAGGCCGCCGCCGCCTCCAAGTCCGATCTGGAACGCACGGAGCTGAACAAGGAAAAGACCGGCGTGAAGCTGGAGGGCGTCGAGGCCATCAACCCGGTGAACGGCAAGGAGATTCCCCATCTTCATCTCGGATTACGTCCTCTCCACCTATGGAACTGGTGCGATCATGGCGGTGTCCGGCCCATGACGCCCGCGACTGGGAATTCGCCAAGGCCTTCGGCTGCGCCCATCATCGAGGTGGTGAAGGGCGGAAACGATGGACCAAGGCGGCCGCCTTCCCTGAAGGACGACACCGGGATTCATGGTCAACTCCGACTTCCTCAACGGTCTGACCGTCAAGCAGGAGGCCATTCCGGTCATCACCAAGTGGCTGGAGGAAAAGGGCATCGGCCGCCAGAAGGCCAACTATAAGCTGCGGGACTGGGTGTTCTCCCGCCAGCGGTACTGGGGAGAGCCTATTCCCCTGGTGAACTGCGACAAGTGCGGCTGGGTCCCCCTGCCGGAGGATCAGCTGCCGCTGGTCCTGCCCCAGGTGGAGAGCTATGAGCCCACGGACAACGGCGAAACTCCCCTGGCAGGCGATGACGGACTGGGTAAATACAACCTGCCCCTGCTGCGGCGGTCCCGCCCAGCGCGAGACGGATACCATGCCCCAGTGGGCCGGCTCCAGCTGGTACTTCCTGCGGTATATGGACCCCCACAACGACAAGGCTCTGGCCAGCAAGGAAGCGCTGGAATACTGGTGTCATGTGGACTGGTACAACGGCGGCATGGAGCATACCACCCTGCATCTGCTCTACTCCCGCTTCTGGCACAAGTTCCTGTATGACATCGGCGCCGTGCCCACCAAGGAGCCCTACGCCAAGCGCACCAGCCACGGCATGATCCTGGGCGAGGGCGGAGAGAAGATGTCCAAGTCCCGGGGCAACGTGGTCAACCCCACGGACGTCATCGAAGCCTATGGCGCCGACACCATGCGTACCTATATCATGTTCATCGGCGACTTCGAGAAGGCCGCTGCATGGTCCAACAATGCGGTAAAGGGGTCCAAGCGGTTCCTGGACCGTGTGTGGAATCTGGGAGAGAACGTGCAGGACGATGCCCAGGCCTATTCTCCGGCCAACGCTTCGGCCGTGCACAAGACCATCAAAAAGTCACCTCCGACATTGACAACCTGAAGCCCAATACGGCCATCGCCGCCCTGATGACCCTCCTGAACCAGTTTGGAGACAAGGGCTGCAACCGGGCGGAGCTCCGGACCTTCCTTCAGCTCCTCAGCCCCTTCGCCCCTCACATCTGCGATGAGATTTGGGGAAAACCACAGCTTCGAGGGGATTTGCTCCGTCTCCCCCTGGCCCTCCTATGACGAGGCCATGTGCCGGGATGCGGAAATTGACATGGCAGTCCAGGTCAACGGCAAGCTCCGCGGCGCCATTCACGTGGAGGCCGATTCCCGGACGATGCAGTCATTGCCGCCGCCCAAGCCGATGAGAAGGTGGCCCGCTTCCTGGAAAAGCAGGGCGGACGGATTGTGAAGACCATTGTGGTGAAGAATAAGCTGGTGAATCTGATTGTCAAATAAGCTGTAGCGGACAGCGGAATGTAGTTATGCCGTAGAGGAGTAATACTTTTTACTTCTCTACGGCAATTTTTAGATCTGTTTATCTGTTATAGAGGTTTATCATCATTACTTGGAACATATTTCGTCACATCCTCCACCCGGCATTGCAAAATGCGGCATAGATCATTGACGGTGGTGGTATTCAGAGGCTTATTTTTCCGTAGTTTGTCAATGGTGGAGCTGGAAATCCGGTGGTGCTTAATTAGCGTATAGGTAGATTCTTCCGATGCATGCAGGGTTTTCCAAAAGGGACAGTAGACAATCATTTGCAAGACCTCCAAGGTGGTGTTGCACGATCTTAAATTGTGGATTTTATCTCGACTATGGTCGCTGAATAGACTATAATATTGTGTGACAAAAAGCCCACCGGGCTTTGTACAAAAAGCTGTGTGGAAGGATGGGAAACCATGAGAAAAAAAGAATGGCAATTTTGGAATGCAACCTTGCTGGCTGCCGAAGCACATCCCTAAAGTGTGCTGCTTTGCTGTGCTGTATTGCTGGGGATGTTGCCAGTGATTGCGCTTCCAACCAATGCGGCATCGGCTTATCATGCCGCAAGCGCCCTTGCATATGCACAGGAGCACTGGAACGATGGAGTTGGACTTTGTGCAGAGTTTGTATCTCGCTGTATCAATGCTGGTGGGTGCAGCGCCTTCAGCGTGAGTGCTAGTATGCTACTGGGGCAACTACGAAATTCTGGTATGGGAACGGAATTATCAGCTTGCGTTGAACTCTGATATGTCCATAACTGCGGCAAATTATGCAGGAAGCTCGCTGCTGGAGATCCGGTGTTTTATTACTGCCCGGGTTGCACAGATGGCAGGCCGTATGTTCACACGGTGCTTTGCAATGGGATGGATGGCAACGGATATATGAAAGCATATTCTCACAACAATGCAAACAACGGGCAGCAGAAGTACCACTATAGTAGAAATTGTCCATATTGTGGAACAAAATTGCCTACGCCATTGCGTACCACTTTGAAGGTGGTTCTACTGACCCTTCTACACTTGCATTCCAGGGAATCAACTGGCCCACTGCAGTTGCGTGCGGAGATCCTTATAGCATTTATGGGACGGTGTCTTCAAATTATCCCATCCATTATGTTGGCGTCTACATCTACGACTTGGATGGGAATGAGGTACAGTCAAAGTGGTTAAGCCAAATGCTGGCTCGTACGATATTCACCAGATTGATAACGACATTAAGTTTGGATCGCTTCCGTCCGGAACATACATATTTCAGGTGGAGGCCACAGATGATTCGGACCGTTTTATATGGTCAAACTGTGAGTTTGTGATATACAACGACCTGGGAGACGACCTTTTACGGTGTGCTGATTAACACAGCTTGTTGGAAACCGATCGCTCCAAATTCTGACGGAAATGTGGAATTACAGACAGAGACCGGCAGCCAAAATCAATATTGGCGCCTTTCCCGAAACGGCGACGGGAGCTGCATTAAGCTGCTTTTATCTCGGCCGATAATTTTTTTCCTCCAGTATTTCCATCTTCTGTTAGAATTTAGCTTGTATTCTTTTTTGCGCGCCTCAAAGGAAAAAGTTATCTGCGTCCGGGACGTGCGCCGCCCATCATACGCATCATATTGGCTCCGGCGCCTCCCTGCATCATTTTCATCATTTTTTTTTTCATGTCTTTCGAACTGTTTGAGCAGACGGTTTATCTCCTCTACCGGCCGGCCGGAACCTGCGGCTATGCGGTTTTTGCGAGAAAAAGGATTCATAAGGTCCGGGTTGCGGCGTTCCTGGGGAGTCATGGATTGTATTATCGCTTCGACATGTTTGAACGCAGCAATACGTAACTGAACGAAGTAACGA
>VOFJ01001951.1_pt1 | contig 17044 bp, 23 predicted proteins | sample 5384081 | NCBI WGS metagenome assembly VOFJ01 (sample SAMN12384729, study PRJNA508395) | human gut metagenome | isolation source: healthy gut I | host: Homo sapiens
CCTCCTCGAGTCCCTGTACCTTGACTTCCATCTTCGTATCTTCGACGGTATAGCTGTAGCTGCTGTTCTTTCCGTTTAGAGTCACATTCTCCGGTTTGACCGTAAAGGTTTTCTCCGTCAGCTTCTCCACCTGCAGTGTCACGTTGATCGTCGTGCTGTCCAGTCCCACGATCGTAAGCCCGGACGGCAGGTAATCATCCAGATCGATCTCGCACTCCACATCCTTTGTCGCGCCCTGCACATTGAGGGACGGTCCCTGAATCGTGATCGTGCTGACCGAAGCCAGATCGGTCTTGAGTCCTGCCACAGACACCGACTTGATATCCGTCTTCGGCCCCGTATAGCGGTATCCATCCGCCACCTCGCCGCTGACGTCAAAATCAAGCGGTACTTTTTTACTTTCAGGATCTGCATCGTATAAGAGACATCTCCGCCAACCGTCTTGACAGAATCTCCCAAATCTGACAGCACATTTCCATTGGCGTCAAAATACTCCGGTGTTTGCTGTTCCACTGACATCCGCCACAGCACCGTCAATATTAAAACGGATACCCACGCTGCTGATCTGTCCGATCAGGGAGGTTGGTCCTTTGACCGTCACCTGAGATGGCACCATTGTCACCTCACCTGCCTCGTAACCGTCTGCCGCCTCGCCCTGCGGATACGCTTTCAGCGTAAATGCCTTTGGTCTGCAGCGCCTCGGTCGTGATCTTGATGACCTCCGGGGACTTCACAACCGGCGTGGACTCCAGCAGTTCCTCATTGTTCACCACTTCCACTCGGATCGGGATCGCCCCCGTCACATCATACATTTCCGACAAATCCGCATAGGCGTTGAAATCCGACGCCTTTACCTTATAATCATCCTTCGTCCGGATCTTGAAACTGATCACCGCCGTTTTTTGCCTACCACATCATAGGCAAGATCCGCCTGCTCCAGCACCTGATCGTTCGTGATCGTGACCGGAACCTCCCTCGTCGATACCTTGATCGGGTTCGCCACATTCACGACTGCCAGCCACACAAAGAAAGCACAGAACAGGGCAATCAGCTTGATCGCAAGATTATTCGTCAGCTTTTCTTTCATTTCTGCGTCTTCCCTTCCATATTCTGAAACGACCTGTGTTTTCCGTTTCCCGTTTTACCAGAACCGACAACATATCTCTCAGTTCATCACCATCCTTGACACTCTTAAGCCGTCGGACACAGCCACCGACACGCGCCCCGTCTCTTCCGATACAACCAGGGTCACGCTATCGGTCGCCTCACTGATACCGACTGCCGCACGGTGTCTTGTTCCCAATGCCTTGCTGATATCCATATTGTCCGAGAGCGGCAGATAACAGGTCGCCGCCGTCACACGGTTACCGCGAATCACGACGGCGCCATCGTGAAGGGGCGTGTTATGCTCAAAAATATTGATCAGAAGCTGGCTTGTCACCACACCATCGATCTCGATTCCCGTCCGCTCGATCTCTCCGAGCGGCGTGCCCCTCTCGATGACGATCAGGGCGCCCGTCTTGACTTTTCCCATCTCAAAACAAGCACGCACCAGCTCTGCAATCGTCTTTTCGCTGAAATCCTCATTTTTCTTCGTATCATCCGTTGAAAACAGCGTCGTCAGCACGTTCTGGCTTCCGATCTGCTCCAGTGCTTTCCGCAGCTCCGGCTGGAAAATAACGATGATCGCCGTTACCGCAATGTACGACGTCTTTTCCAGAAGCCACAGAATCGTATCCAGTTCCAGGATCGCAGCTGCCAGAAAGAATGCAAGAATAAAAACAATACCCTTCAGAAGCGTCCACGCCCGCGTATTTTTGATCCAGATCAGCATTTCATATACCAGAATTGCTATAATCGCGATCTCTATTAAATTTTTAAAGGTTATCTTCGGTACGAACGAGATCCACGAATAAATCTCCGCCAGTATCTCTGCCATTCTTTTCCCTCCCTTTCGGGCTGCGTTTCTGTTACCAGTCACGTACATATGACCCGTCACGCATTTCTTTTAACAACAAGTTTCTTTTTTATAAAATAGTCTATCTTCTCTTTACTTTATTGATTTCCTGTACCTTTACATCCGTCCTCGAGATCGCAATCTTTGGAACCGCTTTCACATAGTAATAATAATCGTCATCCTCAAACTGCGTGTACTCGGTCCGGCTGTAATCGACCGAAAAAACAAACAGCTGATGAATCAGCGATGCAATGACCGCACCAATCATTCCCACAACCAGCTCCGGCACTGACACCGGAACGCCAAAGCGGAAATCGCCGATAAACACAACCAGAATCTGTAAAAATAAGGCCAGCTCCGATCGCCCCCAGGAGTAGTTGATCGACAGTTTCTTGAGCACACAGACCGTCAGCGCCCCCAGGCAGCATGCCGCAATCATGACAAGCATCGCCGGGTTTGCCAGCAGGTTTTTGATGACCTGCGCCAGCATCTGCGTGATCTCAGTCTGCTCACTGCCTGCCAGGAAGCTTCCGTTCTGCTTCTTCACATACAGAATCACGTAGTACAGAAAAATCCCGCAGCTCATCGGAATCACCGATACGAGGCTTCCAGTCAGTCCGAGAATCATCGGGACTGCAAACGGCACCTTCAGAAAAAACAAAATCGGCGTTACAATCAGGTACGCGCTGTCACCCGGCTGAAATCCGTAATACAGCAGCACCACGATCAGAAGGAACACCAAGGTGATGAGCGCCACTTCCATCGATGCTGCAAAGAGCTGTGCCAGCAAAAAAAATCCCAATCAGAAACGCAATGGCTCCAAATGGGAGAAATGCACATATAATTCCGCAAACAGCGGCACCAGACCGCCGCTCAGTTTCGGCATCAGTCCGATGTTCTGGTTAATCAGAAACACCGCCGCAAAGGCAGTTATAAAACGCAGGAATGCATTCACAAATGCACTGTATCTCGCATAGAAAGCCTTGAGTGCTTCTTTCCCTGCAAGGAGTCCTCTCATCTGCCTCTCCTCTCTCTCCATTTTTCTGGCGCGCCGGTGTATATCGTAGCGCTTATCCAGATGTTTCAGTTTCGCTATGTAGATCCGGTTCATCCTTTCCTCGTACTCATACCGCCCGCCATACACGATGATCGTCAGGACGACATACAGAAAAAGCCCCCCCGAGGTATAAAGCTCCTCCTCGAAAAAGCCAGTCCCTTCAGTTCATCCATTCCTATCGAACTCAGAACTACTTCTACATTAAATAATACCCACATTCCAAAGAGAAGTATGCTGCACAATGTATAGCTTATAAATCCCCGGAGCAGATTGCGGCTGATATAGTCGCTTTTAAAATACTGATTGACTGTTTTCATCTGGGAAGCATGCTTCTTCTCAAACAGTGCCAGTTCGGTCATTAATTTTATCTTGTCTTCGTTGAGCATACATGGTTTCCTTTTTAATATATGCCGCGGCTTCCGGTCCAATACGTCCCGTTTCTGAAACCGCTGCGCCAAAACGCATTCTTCCATAAATTATAACATAACTTTTTTTTCTCTTGGCGAGGGGGCGGGGGGATTTTTCATAGGTTTTTCATAAATTTGTAAGGGATTGTCAGACATCAAAAAAAGAGCTCTGCCGATCACACATTTTCGCATGATCGGCAGAGCGTATCAAGTCTGTTTCATAAGATGTAAAAACTATGCCTTTTTTGCTTCTTTTTTATGTTATGATACTTTTTATGATATTAGGATCAAAAGGTTCGAAACATGCGTAAGCAGCTTTTTTCCAGACAATCCGAAGAAAAGAGGGATTTTGTTTTTGAAAATCACGATTGTAGATGGTTTGTCCAGTGTATGGGTGCAATACCTCGCGCTCCCTAGCTTTGGCGTTTTATTTAAGCTGATAGTAGACGCCGAGAGCGGAATGATTTTATTTCTATATTTATTTATCATGGATTATCTGTTGGTCGTGCGTGCCGCCGCTTTCTGCATCTGTCAGGCGCTCTTCGGCTACAACTTTTTCTCCTGTCAGACCGGGTGTTCCGGCTCTGAAAACACGCCGCCTTTCATCCGCCTCTCCGCGGTGCAGACGGGTACCTCCACCCTGTCCATCACCACGGACAACACCAGCGCATTCAGCCCTACCTGGATGAATGAAAACTGGTATCGACCAAACCTGCGGGAAGCGGCATCGGAACCGAATCGATCCGTATGATCGCCGAACAGTACCACGGCGATGCACGGTTTGAATGGCGGAACCGCGTATTTTTTATGCTTCGGTATTACTGAACCCATAATGATACAAAAACAGATATCCTCTTTTTATATAATGATGATTAGTAACTGTTCAGTAGGTCTGCGCATTTACTGCGCTGACCGTACGAAAACATGAGCCAGCAGGCAAAAATCCCATTGCCGTAGGCAATTTTTAATGGATTTTTGCGCGTGACTGTGAAGGTACTGAACAGTTACGATGATTATAAATTTTCTGCTATCTCCCTACATAACCGGTTCCTGCAGCACGGTTCCCTCCGGGAATGCGGTACGGAACACGCGGCGCACCAGCGGACCTGCTACGATGAGCTGGAACGGAAGCGCCATGATGATGTTCTTCGGAATATTGGTCAGCCAGATGATGAGCAGCTGGCTCCATGCGCCGGATTTCACGCAGGCTTCCAGAGCGCCATATAAGGACATAACAAATACCATCGGAACGACCATGCAGCAGGAGATCGTGATTACTTTACGAAGTGTGCTGCTCTCCGGTGATACAAAGTAACGGAATGCAATTCCCTTCGCCGGACCGGACACGATGAACCAGTCAAACAGAAACGCATACACGAATGCAAACGGGGAATCCGATCCATCCTTCGCGGATCGTTTCAAGGATAAATGTCCCATATGAAGGGTTACATTGTACATACTCATCCAGAGTACCATAGTGAAAACACATGATAACGGAATAGATAAAACTTTCTCTCTTATTTCTTGGCATTTTCATTCTCCTCTATAAAATAATTGCTTCTATCCAGATGCATCGGCAAATCAGTCCGGCACACCCACGCACAAGATGCTGTCCGTGATAAATTTCACAAAATAAAAAGCAGCAGAAATCGGAAACTCGTTTCGATCTCTACTGCTGTATGCAATCTCACTGCGTTTTTTAACTATATTCAACTTGGGTTACGGTTCGCTATTATAACGTCTTTTTTTCCATTCGTGTAAGCACTTTTTTTATTTTTTCACAATTTCATCATATTGAACGATCAATTTTTTCTATTTTTTTATTCCGCTTATGCAACTTGACAAAGCTGCTTTTTCAGCTCCCTTTTCATTTTTTTTCCGAATTTTTTCCCTAAAAACAGGCAAATAGATATTGACAATACTGCCTTTATTCGATAGAATGTAATAGTATGTTTACATTGAACTGTCCGTGTCCAGGCTTTAATGCAAACCAAATACAAAATGAATTACGAATCAAAAAATAAAAGAATTTATGATGGAGGTACACTACATTGGCTAACATTAAATCCGCAAAAAAAAAGAATCTTAGTTGCAGAGACAAGAGCTGCAAGAAACAAGGCTATCAGATCAAAGTTAAAACTGCTGTTAAGAAAGTTGAAGCTGCTGTTGCTGCAAAAGATAAGGCTGCTGCACAGGCTGCATTATTAGCTGCTACCAGCGAGGATCGATAAGGCTACTTCCAAGGGCGTATACCACAAGAATACAGCTTCCCGCAAAGTATCCCGTCTTTCCAAGGCTGTAAATACTCTGGCTTAATTATTCAGAGCGGATCTTTCGAATTATATATTAAAAATTAACCCAAATTAAAAAACCATTATTCTGTGGGTGTGACAGAATAATGGTTTTTTGTTGCTTCTTTTCCAGCCGGGTCCGGCCGAAGAACCGCTGATTCTGATGCTGGCACTGCCCTTTAGAATCAGCGCACGGAACTTCTGGGCTGACTGATCAGCAGCTCCACCGCCAGCCGGTCGCCCATCCGCCCGGTCTTGACTGCCTCCTCGGCATCCACGCAGGTCTCGCACATAGGAAATGAGCTGTTCTTTTTCGTAAATGCCGCCGCCTGGCTGCTGAGTTGTCCGGCTACGAACGGAGGTACTTTCAATTTCGAGGCAACCGTCCCCCGGTCTGCGCCGGACGCCTGCAATTCTCGCACCAGCAAAAGCTGGTTAAACTGTGTGGCAATCAGGAACAGGATCCGCATCGGCGGCTCCCTGAGTGTCAGCAGGTCTTCGTACAGATCCATCGCCCGTTTCGTCTTTCCCGCCGTGATCGCCGCTACCATGTCGAAGATCTTGTTCGTGATCTGCACGGTCGTGATGACTTTCACATCCTCTGCCGTCACTACCTCACTGCCCATCGTGTAGGAAATGAGTTTTTCCAGCTCCATCCGGATGTTTTCCATATCATCGCCGACGCGCTCCAAAAAGAGATTCATCGTGGACGGCGTGATCTTCCGCCCATTCTGCGCCAGGATCGTCGCCGCCCATCTGGCGAGCTGCGCGCTGTCCTGCCGCTTCATCTCCGCAATGTGACCCAGATCCTTGACCTTTTTGTAGAGTTTGTTTCGCTTATCGACCGCCTCCTCCACAAATACGATGCAGGTCGTGTCCGGCATCGTCGGTAGATACTCCGCCAGCGCCTCCGAAGAAGTCTTGAAAAATCCGCTGTCCTCGATCAGAATCAGACGCCGCTCGCTGAAAAAATGGCATCGTGTCCGCCAGACTGATCAGCTCGTTCACATCCAGCCCTTTTCCCTCGAAATAATTGTAGTTCATCGTATCATCGCCCGTGATCGCCGCCCGAAGCTTTTTTTTTATAACTCTGCTTCAAAAACGCCTCTTCGCCGTATAGCAGATAAACCGGCTTAAATGTGCCATTTTTGATGTCTTCATTGATCGTCTGCATTAACTCCGTCCCCGCCTCCTGGTTCTATTCAATAAAAACAGATCCATTTTTTCGAATGACTATCCATCCGGTTACTTTCCTGTCTATTTTTTTCACTTCCTACTATTATAAAACATTTTTCTAAAATGTTGTCTACTGTAAACCCATAAAAAGAATAAAATAGCAGATCCTTTTGTTGCTTGAAATTTTTCCTTGGTTCACTTTCAGTCAAAACCTACATTACCATCCCCAGCAAAAGATAGACCGCATACGCTACAATCCACGCAATCACGCACTGCGCCACCACGACAAAGCAAGCCCATTTTCCGCCCAGTTCGCGTCTGACCGATGAGATCGCTGCCACGCACGGCGTATAGAGCAGGCAGAAAAACCAGCAGACTGACCGCTGAAAGAGGGGGTCAGAATGTCACGCAGGCTCTGAGTCGTCCCGAACAGAACCGACAGCGTTGATACAACACTCTCTTTTGCCATAAATCCGGTCAGAAGTGCCGTGCAGACACGCCAATCGCCTAATCCCATCGGCGCAAACAGTGGTGCAATCACACCAGAAATAACCGCCAGAAGACTCTGCTGGGGAATTGGACACAACATTCAGGTGCAGATCAAATGTCTGAAGGAACCAGATTAAAATCGTCGCCACAAAAATAACCGTGAATGCTTTCTGCAGGAAATCCCTTGCCTTTTCCCAGAGAAGCTGGGCGACATTGCGCGCCCCCGGCATCCGGTAGTTCGGAAGCTCCATGACGAACGGAACGGCTTCACCCTTAAATAAAGTTGTTTTAAGAAGCATTGCCATCAAAATTCCCATCAGGATTCCCAACAGATAAAGTGCAATCATAACAATCGCCCCATGATGTGGGAAAAAGACGGCGGTAAAAAACGCATAAATCGAAATCTTGGCGGAACAGCTCATAAACGGAGTCAACAGGATCGTCATTTTTCGATCCCGCTCCGAAGAAAGCGTCCGACTTGCCATGACTCCTGGTACCGTGCAGCCAAAGCCGATCAGCATCGGCACGATACTCCGTCCGGAAAGGCCGATCTTTCGAAGCATTTTATCCATCACAAACGCCACACGCGCCATATAGCCGGTGTCTTCCAGAATAGACAGGAAGAAAAAGAGCGTCACGATGATCGGCAGAAAGCTCAAAACACTTCCGACACCATTGCACACACCATCGATCAGCAGGGAATGGAGCACCGGATTGATACCTGCCGCTGTCAGCGCTGCATCTGCCCGCTCTGTCAGCCATTCAATCACCAGTTCCAGACCATCTGAAAGGACCGCGCCAACCACATTAAATGTCAGCCAGAATACCAGACCCATGATTGCAATAAATGCCGGAATCGCCGTGTAGGTTCCGGTAAGAAGACGGTCAATCTTCACACTTCGCTGGTGCTCCCGGCTTTCCCTCGGTTTGACGACTGTCTGCCTGCAGACTTTTTCGATAAAAACCAAACCGCATATCCGCAATCGCAGCTGCCCGATCCAGCCCGCGTTCTTTCTCCATCTGGCAGATAATATGTTCCAGTGTCTCTTTTTCATTCGTGTCCAGATTCAGACGCGCCTCAATCTCCTCATCGCCTTCTGCCAGCTTTGATGCAGCAAAGCGCACCGGAATACCCGCATTCTGCGCGTGATCTTCGATCAGATGCATAATGCCATGCAGGCAGCGGTGCACCGCACCACCGTGATAATCCGCATCACAGAAATCCTGCCGTCCCGGTTTCTCCTGAAAATGCGTTACATGAAGCGCATGATCGATCAGCTCTCCGATTCCTTCATTTTTGCCGCTGAGATCGGGATAACCGGAATTCCCAGTTCTTCCTCCAGTTCGTTGACACGGACAGAACCGCCGTTCTGACGCACCTCGTCCATCATATTAAGCGCCAGAACCATCGGAATATCCAGTTCCAGCAGCTGCATGGTCAGATACAGGTTGCGCTCAATGTTCGTCGCATCCACGATATTGATGATTCCCTTCGGGTGCTCCTGCAAAATAAACTGACGCGTCACCAGCTCCTCATTCGAATATGGCGATAAGGAATAGATTCCTGGCAGGTCGGTCACTTTCGTATTTTCATGTCCGCGGATCGTGCCATCCTTCCGGTCCACCGTCACGCCTGGGAAATTCCCCACATGCTGATTGGAGCCGGTCAGCTGGTTAAAAAGCGTCGTTTTGCCACAGTTCTGATTACCTGCCAGGGCAAACGTCAGGACGGTGCCATCCGGCAATGGGTGTTCCTCCGCCTTTGTATGGTATTTTCCACCTTCTCCGAGTCCAGGGTGATCGATCGCGCGCGCCATCGGAATCCCATGTTCCTTTTTATCCGCTGCTTCAGTTCCTGCCTCGCGTACATTCTCAATCTCTATCTTCTCTGCATCCGCCAGGCGCAACGTCAGTTCATAGCTATGAATCCGCACCTCAACCGGATCGCCCATCGGCGCATATTTTACCATCGTAACCGATGCAGTCGGAATCAATCCCATATCCAGAAAATGATGCCGCAGTGCACCTCTCCGCCAACTGCCCGAACGGTTGCAGTTTTTCCTATTGGTAAATCCTTTAATGTCATTCTCTGCCTCCATCTCTCTTCATTGGTCAAAACTCATTGTATGTCATCAGGCTTCTACATCCGCCTGATTTTGAAGCAAAAGCATAGAGAGAAAAATACTATTGAAACTTTTTCTCAATTATGTTTCCAGATAAGTCTATTGTATCTTTAGGGAATTTGTCAATCGTTGGAATCTTTAAGAATCTACCAATCAGAAAAAACACAGAAAAGATAAAAGAAAAAACAGCAAGGATGAATCATCCTCACTGTCTCAAAATAGCTGGGCTACAAGGATTCGAACCTTGAAAATGACGGAGTCAGAGTCCGTTGCCTTACCATTTGGCGATAGCCCAATCTTTTATTTCATAGCTGTCTCAGCCACATTTATTATTATATCATAAATTTTTGTTTCGTCAAGTATTTTTTTTCAAACACTTATGTTTTTTTTGAACAATTATAATTGTTTACCAGTTCGAAACATTTTACAATCTCGTAATGCCCCGGATATTTTTCCGTCACGAGACTTCCTGCAAATAATTCTAATGGTTCTTAAAATTCCTTGCTGCCCGAATCCAACTTCTGATAACTCCAGACATATCATGGTTCAGGCAGCAGGAATCATATATCCTCATACACTCCGCTTTAATTAGCTGACTCCGCATCTGTCTTCGTTTCTTTTTCCGTCTGCTTTGTCTCCATCTGACTGTACTCTGTCTCCGAGTGCGTGCTCTCTTTTACTGCTTCTGTCAGTGTCTCCGGCGCACGGGATGTCTCGGACGGCTTTGTCTCCACTGTCTCATCATCCGCATCGTCGTCATCCTCATCCATCAGATCATCCGCAATATCCGGCGTCTCGAAATAGCCTTTTATCGTACCAAAGGAACCGCCGTCCCGCACTGCCACTCCGCCGAGCGTAAACGTGCACTCCGTATTGGCTGGAAGCCCTTTGACGTGAATCTCACAGGAAGTTCCGCCTGTGTCCGTGATTCTCGCCGAATAGCTCTGACCGTCCGGATCTACCACCGACACGGTCGGATTTTTCCATTTAACCTTTTCCTTAAAAACGATGTTCAGCGAACCGCTCTCGTAGTCTACATAGTCAATCTTCGCTTTCTTGCCTCCCGAATCGACTTCTTCCTCGTCCTCATCTGCTGCGGCAGTTGTCTCCACCGGGCGTGCGGCAGTCGATGGCTGTTCTGCCGGCGTCGGTTCATTTTCCGGCTGACCGGTGCTTTCCACAGTCGTCTCCGCTAAAGGTTTCTTCCTCGGTCTGCGGCAATGTCACCTCATGAACCAGAGCCGCATCCGTCTCAATGGTGCTGTCCGTCTTCGAATAACCTACCGTATAAGCACGATCTGCGATCTCCCGCGCAATCTCTTCCATCGTCATACCAGCAAATTTTTTCATATCATTTTCGGTCAGGTCGTTATCCCGGATCAGCCCCCGCAGAAAATACGCTTTTCCATAAGAAATATTGTATTTCTCCGCCAGATCCTGAATCTCCGGTTACCTTCATCCGCTGGTCATAGACAACCGCCTGTACCGCGTGTTCCTGCAGGGAAGACTCTACATCCCCTACGACATCCTGACGCAATGATGATGCCTTTTTTCTCATTCTCATTGGACACGGTAACCAGAATCGCATTGTCCAGTTCATCCAGATAACCGTTCCGGACCATCGAACCGATCAATGCATTGACCGCTATATCAAGGTCTACATTTTTCAAATTCATATCATCCAGGATCGTCTCCGCATCCTCATTAAGCGGATTCGCCTGCAATACTTTCTCGTTCCGGTTGACGGAAAGCTCAATACTCGGATTGACATCGATGCCAATCACCGAATCGACACGGTGATTCTGGTAAAATGAAACACCGCCTCCTAACACAGCCACACACAGGCAGGCGGCTGCTGCCATCGCCACGGTTCGCATCCGGCGGTACATCCGTACACGGCGGGATGGTTTTACATAGATCTCCTGTGGTGTCGAGAGATCGATTTTATCGAATACGTTGGGAGTCAGGGCGTCCATCGCCGATCGCAGATGTGACTCAATCTCATCCTGTTCCCACGCTGTTTCAGAGTGATCGGTCAATGTCCCTCCCTCTCTCAGGTGTTTTTTCAGTTTTTTCATAGCACGGTTGTACTTGGAAAGCACCGTTGCCAGCGGCATCTCCAAATCTGCCGCGATCTCACGATGTTTTAACCCCGCTGATGTCCGCAGAAGTACAATCTGCCGTTCTTCTTCATTTAATATTTTGAGTGCTGCGTGTAATACCATCTTATCCGCAGCATCCTCTATCTGGGGACAGAATTCCCCTGTCTCCATCTCAGAAAGATCCGAAAGCCCGATATCCGCTTCATGCTTCTGGTCACGGAAGCGCATATAGCAAAGATTTCTAGCGATCGTAAACATCCACGCCAGCGGTTTGCCCTGCGACTGATAGCTTCCAGCCGAAGTCCAGACCTTTAAATAAAGCTCCTGCATGACCTCCTCAGAGTCCTGCGGATTCCGCAAAATCGATAGAATAAAACCGTATATAGTTTTATCATCCGTATTCTGATAAAAAGCTGCTGAAACGCCGCCTTATCTCCCTCTGCCACTCGCAGAAGCAGCTTTTCATCGCTCATCTTATCATAGGCGACCGGCTCTTCCATGGTCGTTAAAAAGCCCCATCAAAAAAACATGGACGAAATTTCCTTTCTATATAACTTAATGCAGAGAAACCAGTTCTTATTGCATTTGTTATGAATTTTTTCTGATTCCTGTCCAGCTCCTCGCAGCAGCTGGCAAAAATCAATGCAGCTTTATTCATACTCGACCCGTTCCAGAAAAAGCCCCTCCGGCGGCGCCGTAAAGCCCGCCAACGCTCGGTCACAGGAAAAAAGCGTCTCCGCCACCGATTCCGGTGTCCGCTTATGAAGTCCTACCTCTATCAGTGTTCCGGTCAGGATTCTTACCATATTATATAGGAAGCCATTGCCACGAAAATGCAGTTCGCACACACTTTCCTGCATGGTCAGCTCAATAGCAGTGAGATTCCGCACCGTCGATTTTTTTCATCCGTTTCAACGAACAGAATGCTTTAAAATCGTGCTCACCCGTTAGATACGCAGCCGCACGTCTCATAGACGCTATGTCCAGCGGTTCCCCAGACCGTACACATATCGGCGCTCAAATACATTTTTCTTCGCTGCCGTCTCAATCCGGTAGCAGTACGTCTTGAAACAGCATTTAAACGGCTGTGAAAACGCGTTCCCGCCTCCTGTGCCGATAAAACGGCGATATCATCCGGGAGATAGCGATTCAGGTACGCTTTCAGCTCCTCCGCGCTCATCCCGGCACAGGACGCCGGAAGGTGGAAATTCGCCACCTGTCCCCATGCGTGGACGGCTGCATCTGTCCGTCGGAACCGTGCACCTCTACCGTCCGCCCGCCATTTTCTCCAGAATCTGCTCTAATTTTCCCTGTATCGTCTTGTCCGTGTTTCCCTGCTTCTGCCAGCCGTCATAACGGCTTCCGTCATATTGCAGGGTAATTTTTATATTTCGAATCTGGCATTTTTCTCCATCTCTTATTTATTTCAGAATCCCGCTCTCATCGATCCGGCGTACCGCCAGGTTGATTGCGTCCTCATCCTGCACCAGCGCCATCCGCACATGACCTTCGCCCGACGGTCCAAATGCGCTGCCCGGTGTCACCAAAACACCTGCTTTTTTCAAATAAAGCCTTTACAAACTCCAGTGAATCTGTAAATCCTGCCGGGATCGGCGCCCACACAAACATCGTGCCTTCCGGTTTTCCATCTTCCAGCCGATGGATGCAAGTCCGTCGCACAGACAGTCGCGCCGTCTCTCATATGCCGCCCTCGTCGAAGCCACACAGCTCTGGTCACCGCTGATCGCCGCGATCGCCGCTTTCTGAATCGGCAGGAACATACCATAGTCCATGTTGGATTTCAATGTTTTCAGATGGCTGACCACTTCCTCATTTCCCACACAGAAGCCGACGCGCGCACCCGCCAATCCGTACGTTTTTGACAGCGAATTAAACTCCACACCGACCTCGCGTGCGCCCGGAAAACGCAGGAAACTTCCGCAGGTTCTTCCGTCAAACACAAGCTCACTGTAGGAGTTGTCGTGAAGAACGATAATATCATATTTCTTTGCAAATGCAATCAATTCCTCATAGAAACTGTCTGGAGCCAGCACCGCCGTCGGATTATTCGGGTAGGAAACAATCATGAATTTCGCTTTCTGAGCGACTTCCTCCGGAATTTCCTTCAAATCAATGATGTAGTGATTTTCCTCGCGCTGCGGCATATAGTAAAGTTCCGCCCCCGCCAGCGACGGACCATCCGCAAAGACAGGATAACACGGATCCGGCACCAGAACCACATCGCCCTCGTCCACGATCGAAAGCGCAATGTGTGCCAGTCCCTCCTGGGAACCAAGCAGGGAACAAATTTCCGTCTCCGGGTTCAATTCTACCCCGTACCTGCGCGCATACCACTCCGATACCGCCTCCAGAAGCGCCTGCTGATCCTGAATCGCGTACAGATAATTATCCGGTACCAGACAGGCCTCGCTGAGCGCCTTTAAAATATGCGGCGCCGGGGCGATATTCGGCGCGCCGATGCTCAGATCGACGATCGTCTCTCCCTCCGCCAGCTTTTTCTTCTTCATCTGTGCCAGCATGGAGAACACACCCTCGCCAAACCGGTCCATTCTATTTGCAAATTTCATCTTGTGTTGTCCTTTCTTGAAAGAAATCTCCGATTTTCTTTCCTTTTCTATTTCTATTTTTATCTCTATGAATCCTCTTTAAAACTCTAATAATTCCCATCCGCCCGATCACTCTGTCAAATGACTTATTCAACCAGTTCCACCAAATCACATCGAACTGCCCGCGCTGAATCTTATCAATCCAGCTTTGCATCATCAGGCTATATAAGTATTAATTATAGTACATGGATATGGGAAAGTAAAGGGAGGATAACAGCTCTCGCCAGCTATTATAACTTTTCAAAAATGTTGTAAAAACAACGAGGACTTTTCTGTGCCGGACGATTATACTTATCATGTACTTAAGAAAACAAAAAGATCAAAATAGATGTTCTGACATATCTCATCCTTTCATGTATGAAGATCGGTCAGATGCACACGAATAAGAAAGACGAGGAATTTATATGGTACGAAGAATTGTAGAAATTGATCAGAAAAAAATGCAACGGCTGCGGTCTCTGCGCTTCCGCCTGTCATGAGGGCGCGATCGGCATGGTGGACGGTAAAGCAACCCTTTTAAAAAGATGATTACTGTGACGGTCTGGGCGACTGCCTGCCAGCCTGTCCGACCGGCGCGATCTCCTTTGTCGAGCGCGAGGCGGCGGCTTTACGATGAGGCGGCAGTCCAGGTTCACATGGCAGCACGCAAAGCAAAGCAGGTATTAGAGGCAAACGCAGCGGCAAATGCATCCGCACGTTCCGAAGCAAAACCGGCGACACCGACATTTGGCGGATGTCCTGGATCCATGAGCCGTTTCCTGAAACGTCCTGACACAGCTACTTCCCATGCATCCTCAGCAGCCACATCCACAGGCTGTCCTGGCAGTGCTGCTTCCGCTATCACACATGACAATTTTTCTGAATCCGCTGCTTGTGACCATTCAGAAAACATCCCAATAAGCGCTCTGTCCAACTGGCCAGTTCAGATCAAATTAGCCCCGATTCGCGCCCCGTATTTCGACGGTGCCAAACTTTTTGATCGCTGCCGACTGTACCGCTTACGCATACAGCCGCTTCCATCAGGACTTTATCCATGGTAAAAATAACTTTGATCGGATGTCCAAAGCTTGACAGCATCGACTACTCCGAAAAGTTGACCGAAATCATCCGCAGCAACGACATCAAGAGCGTGACCGTTGTCCGCATGGAGGTTCCGTGCTGCGGCGGTATCGAGCACGCCGTAAAAAATGCCCTGCAGGCAAGTGGAAAATTCATTCCGTGGCAGGTGACGACGATTTCGATTGATGGAAGGATCTTAGATTAACCCCCTTTTTTCTGAGAATCTGCACATTATAAACAACTATAATTTTTTATTATGGAGGAGCACCATGGAATACCCATATATCAAAAACATCACCCATGAAAAAGTTCAGACTTTAACCAGTCTGGTAAATGCCGAGGACGGTCAGATCGTCAGCAAGACACTGGCGCAGAATGAGGCGGTCAGCGTTACCCTGTTCGCATTCGCAAAGGGCGAGGGAGATCTCCACCCACGATTCCACCGGCGATGCGATGGTAACGGTTCTGGAAGGCACCGGACGTTTTACCGTTGACGGCGTTGAGCATCTCGTTCATGCCGGTGAAGTGCTCGTCATGCCGGCGAAAAAAGCCGCACGCGGTGTTTGCACCAGAGGCATTTAAGTGGATGCTGACGGTTATTTTCCCATTTGACTAAACGTAAATTTTTTTTTCTTAAGAGACAGAATGCTTGATAAGTGTCATTCTATAAACACAAGCCTTGTCATCCATTCAAAACAGGCATACCGCCAAGATTCTTGAATCATTTCCAAGCAAAGACTCTGCGATATGCCTGTTTTTATTCTTTTCTAATTGTCTTTAATTCTCTTCTCTACTCCACATACTCATGCGTCTCCACCCACTGCAGCAGCTTTTCAATCGCCGGATTCGGGTTGCTCTGACGCCATGCGATCTCAAAATCAAGTTCTTCCGGGCTGCCGTCCGCGCGGAGAAGCGGAACCACTACCAGATTCCGCGCATTCCGATAATGGCGGACGGCGTATTCCGGAAGAATCGCCACGCCAAATCCCGCTGACACCTCCAGAAGCACCGTCTGTACCTCCCGTTCACGCGCCACGATATTCGGTATAAAACCGCCCTTATTGTAACAAATCAATACTTCTTCCGCCTCATCGTTGGAACGTCCCTGCGGCTGCATGATGATAAAGTCTTCCCGCGCCAGATCACGGTACATCAGATGGCTCTCCCGCCAGCGTGTGTCCCGGATAAAGAACCGCCATCATCGGAAACCGTTTGAGGAACCGATGCTTTAAATCCTCGTAATTCTGCGTGTACAGAGACAGATTAAACGCAAGATCGCAGGTTCCATTATCTAACAGCTCATAGAGCGCGCTCATATTTTCCCGCAGCAGATGAATCGAAATATTCGGGTACGCCTCATGAAAACTTCTGAGCGTCTCCGAAAAACGGCTCTGCTCATATCCCCGGATAAATCCGATCGTCAGCTCCCCAGCTACGCCTTCCGCTGCTGTCCGCGCGAGCTTCGCCGCCTCCTCGGCGCGGACCAGAATCGCCCGCGCCTCGTTCAGATATACCTTTCCCGCCGCCGTCAGCTCGACATGGTGCTTGTCCCGCACAAAAAGCGGCACCCCCCGATCTTCTCCTCCAACGACTGAATCTGCAGCGTCATCGCTGTCTGAGAAATAAAACATTTTTTCGCCGCCCGCGTAAAATTCAGCTGCTCCGCCGCCGCCACAAAATATTCCATCTGTTTTAAATTCATCTCATTTCCCCATTTCTATATCCTACGACGATTTGGCAGAAGCTTATGCATTCC
>VOFJ01003833.1_pt1 | contig 17042 bp, 27 predicted proteins | sample 5384081 | NCBI WGS metagenome assembly VOFJ01 (sample SAMN12384729, study PRJNA508395) | human gut metagenome | isolation source: healthy gut I | host: Homo sapiens
CAGTACTTCGTTCAGTTGCGTATTGCTCCTAAACTCCTGACCTTCCCCCAACAGAAGAAGGACACCCCTGGAAGCCATGGGCGGGCCGCCGCCAGATCTACCAGCTGACAGTTCGCCTTTCACAGCAGGCTGCTGACGGGGTTTATGACATTTCTCCCCCAAGAATACCCCTGACCTCCGCCTTCCTGGAGCTGGTGAACCACCAGGTGTTGGAGCCCGGACCCGCACAATGCCCGCCCTACCAGAGGGGGCCAGGAGGGAACAACACCCTCTCCGGCGGCTCCATAGCCAGGGAACTGGAGGACCCCGCCCAGAACGCAGGACCGAACTGACCTGCTCTGGGAGGACCTGGAGTACGGCCTGGCCCTGGAGGCCCCCTTCCACCTGGGGTACCGGGCGGCCCCGCACACCCTCAAGGCCGCCGTCGGCCACGACGTGGTGACGAGGATGCCCACGACATCCCGCTCACGGAATACGCCTGGGCGTCCTCCGACCCAGCATGGAGCAGGGCGGATGGATGCCGCCACGCGCCCCGGAGGAGTGACCGCCGCCTTCCCCTAAAAAGCCCGGCACGCGCCGGACCGTTGGTCGGGGGCGTATTGTTGTACCCAGGGGGCCTCACTCCATCAACTTCAGCTTTTGACCATGAAGAAGAAGGCCTCGGTGGGCAGTTGCACGGTACCGCATCTTCTTTTTCGCCCCACAAAAATCTTTGATTTTGCGGGGGTGCCTCGGGATTTGACCTGCTCGGCGGGAGCATCCGCCCTGCGCCAAGGCTTTGCCTACGGCAACCCTTGTACGGCGTTGCCAGCCGCCCCGCTGGGGCCCCAGAGGGCAAAACAAGATGCCCGGGCCTTCACTCATCCAGCGCTTCAGCACAGCCATGAAGGCCTCGGGTGGCGGCTGCACGGTTCCCAACGTACGCATCTTCTTTTTGCCTTCTTTCTGCTTCTCGAGCAGCTTCTTCTTGCGGGTGATATCGCCGCCGTAGCACTTGGCCAGCACGTCCTTCCGCACCGCCTTCACCGTTTCGCGGGCGATGATCCGGCCGCCGATGGCCGCCTGAATCGGTACCTCGAACAGCTGGCGGGGGATGTTCTCCTTGAGCTTCTCACACAGCCGCCGGGCGCGGGGATACGCTTTATCGCGGTGGGCGATGAAGCTGAGCGCATCCACGCCGATCGCCGTTGAGGAGCAGGTCCACCTTCACCAGCTCGCTGGTCCGGTAGCCGGAGAGCTCATAATCCAGAGAGGCGTAGCCCTTGGTGTTGGCCTTCAGGGCATCGAAGAAGTCGTAGATGATCTCGTTCAGCGGCATCTGATAGTGGAGCTCCACCAGATGGGTGTCCAGGTACTGCATGTCCTTGAACTCCCCCCGCCGCTCCTGACACATGGGCATGATGTTGCCCACAAACTCGTTGGGCCTGATTATGGACACCTTGACGTAGGGCTCCTCCGCGTGCTCGATGAGGCCGGATCCGGGTAGTTGTGGGGGTTGTCCACCTTCACCATGGTGCCGTCGGACTTATACACGTGGTAGATGACGGAGGGCAGAGTGGTCACCAGATCCAGGTTGAATTCCCGCTCCAGCCGTTCCTGAATGACCTCCATGTGCAGCATTGCCCAAAAAAGCCGCACCGGAAGCCGAAGCCGAGCGCGACGGAGGTTTCCGGCTCGAAGCTCAGCGAGGCGTCGTTGAGCTGCAGCTTCTCCAGGGCATCGCGCAGATCGGGTACTTGCTGCCGTCCTCGGTGTAGATGCCGCAGTACACCATGGATTGCACGGGGCGGTAGCCCGGCAGAGGCTGCTGGGCGGGGTCATCGCGTCGGTGACGGTGTCGCCCACGCGGGTATCTTTGACGTTCTTGATGCTGGCGGTGAAATAGCCCACCTCGCCGGCCTGCAGCTGCGTCGCAGGGCTCCATGCCAAGAGGGAGCAGATGGCCGCACTCCAGCACCTGGTACTGGCGCCGGAGGCCATCATCGGACCTCGGTGCCGGTGCGTTTGCGGATGCCCTCCATGACCCGGAAGTAGACGATGACGCCCCGATACGAGTCGTACTGACTGTCGAAGATCAGGCCTGCAGGGGGGCGTTGGGGTCGCCCTTGGGGGCGGGCACATTCTGCACCACGTCCTCCAGTACGGCGTCGATGTTGATGCCCAGCTTGGCGGAGATCTCCGGGGCCTCCAGCGCCGGCAGGCCGATGATGTCCTCCACCTCCTGCTTGGCCTTCATGGGGTCGGCGGCGGGCAGGTCGATCTTGTTGAACACGGGCAGGATCTCCAGATCGTGCTCCATGGCAAGATACGTGTTGGCCAGCGTCTGGGCCTCCACGCCCTGGGTGGAATCCACCACCAGCAGCGCGCCCTCGCAGGCGGCCAGCGAGCGGCTGACCTCGTAATTGAAGTCCACATGGCCCGGCGTGTCGATGAGGTTCAGGGCGTAGGTTTCTCCGTCCTGCGCCTTGTAGAAGATCTGGACGGCGCGGGACTTGATGGTAATGCCCCGCTCCCGCTCCAGATCCATATTGTCCAGCAGCTGGTTCTCCATCTCCCGCTCCGGCACGGCGTTGCACTTCTCCAGCAGGCGGTCCGCCAGCGTGGATTTGCCGTGGTCGATGTGGGCAATAATGGAAAAGTTGCGGATCTTGCTCTGGTCTATCATTCTTCTCTATGTCCTCCTTTGGGAAAATCCGCACCGGCGCAGGTGCGCGTTTGCGGTTTGCGGCAAACCCTTGGCGGAGCCGAATTCACTTCGGCGGGCTAAAATCCAGGGGGCCCCGGGCAGGGCGTCAGCCCTGGCTGGGGAGGGGGATTTTCCATGGTCGATGTGGGCGATGATGGAAAAGTTAAGAATCTTGCTCTGGTCTATCCTTCTTCTCTATGTCCTCCTTTGGGAAAATCCGCACCGGCGCAGGTGCGCCGTACAAGCGGTTTTGCAACGCAAACCCTTGGCGGAGCCGAATTCATTTCGGCGGGCTAAAATCAACGAATAGGGGGGCCCCGGGCAGGCGTCAGCCCTGGCGGGGAGGGATTTACCGTGGTCAATGTGAGCTATGATCGAAAAGTTACGGATCTTGCTCTGGTCTATCCTTCTTCTCTATGTCCTCCTTAGACTTTCACAGCCTTGGATTTTCTGGGTGGGGCGGCGGGTTTCTCTCCGGCTCCCTGGGCCAGCTCCCCGGCCCAGCGGCTGAGGATGGCCCGGCTGGCAGGCGCGGCGGCACAGCTCCTGGCAGAGCTCGGCCAGCAGGTCGGCGGCCGCCTCCTCCGGGGCGGGAAGGGGGTGGTTTGCCCCTCCCCGAGATGTTCTGCCGCCCCAGCAGGTAGTCTGCTGAGACTTGGTAGTAATCGCAAGCTCGGACCACAAAGGCCAGGCCAGGCTCCCGAATCCGTTTTCATAGTGGGACAGCAGCGCTTGGGACACCCCAGTTCCTGGGCCGCCTGCCGTTGGCTGACCCCCTTCTCATGGCGCAGCCGGGACAGGGTCCGTGCAAATTGGGCGTACATGGGATTCCTCTCTTTCTTACCCCGGCGGGGAGGGGCTCCCGGCCGGGGGTGGTTCGATTTGCGTTTAGTATACGCTGGAAAATACCCTCTGTAAAGGGTCTGGGGGGAAGAAATTTTCTCCCTGCCCCGGCCAAAGGGGCGGGGCGGCGGGACCCCTTCGACACCCTCCCCGCCAAAGGGCGGCCAGACGGCAAAACCTCTGTCTTTGCACCCCTTGACGGCGGGGGCTTGGCCTCGTATCCTATCTTTGTAACCAGTTTGTTACTGTTTTGTAGGTTTCTTCCAATCTTAGAGAGGAGTGATTCTTTGCAACGACCCGCTTCCCCGCCCGCCTCCGGCCACGGCCCCGGAGGGGGCGGACTTCCCCACCGTCTCCTGGCAGATCCCCCGGCGGCGGCGACGAGGGTGCTGGCCGGGGTGCTTTGCTGGGGCTGACGGGGCTCTCGGTGGCCGGGGCGGTGGTGGTGTCCACCTGCACCCTGTGCTACGCGGTGTCCACCGACGGCACCCGGCCCCTGGCCTATATCCAGCGGGAGGACACCTACCAGGCCGCCGTGGCCCAGGTGGAGGACCAGGTCTCCACATTCTCCGGCAGGACTACGCCTATGCTCAGGAGGCCACGATGGCCTGACCATCGCCCCCCAAGCGGGGAGATCCAGACCTCCTCCCAGCTCACCGCCAGCCTGATGGAGACGGTGGACCAGGTGCAGGCGGCCTACGTCCTCACCGTGGACGGGGTGCCGGTGGGGCCTGCGCCAGCCAGGCGGCCATCGACCAGGCCCTCCAGGCCCAGAAGGACCGGTACACCACCCCCTTCACCGTGGAGGCCACCTTCGCCAACACCCTGGGGGTGGAGGAAGTCTACCTCCCCGCCGACACCGGCCTGCTGGACGGCGGGGCCCTCCAGGCCCGGCTGGCCCAGTCCTGGGACCAGGCGGGGGCGGCCAGCGCCGCCCTGGCCGCCCAGCTCCCCGGAACCTGGGAGACCCCCCCGGAGGAGGGGCCCCTGCTCACCGTCCGCACGGTGGAGGAGGTCACCTACACCCAGCCGGTAGACCCGCCGGTGGAGGAGGTCCCGGACGCCGCCCCCTCCTGCTGGGGGGAGCGGCAGGTCCTCCAGCAGGGCACCCCCGGTTTGGAGGAGCGCACCGACCGGGTCACCTGCACCCAGGGGGTGGAGGAGGCCCGGGAGACCATGTCGGTCAACCGCCTCACCCAGCCCACCCCCCACCCAGGTGGCCGTGGGCACCGCCCAGGGGGTGGAGGGGCCCAGGGCCGGTTCCTCTGGCCCTTGGAGGGGGCGGATCTCCTCCCCCTTCCGGGGCCCGGGACCTCTTCGGGTCCACCAGCCTGCACCGGGGGCATCGACATCGCCGCCCCCCACCGGGACCCCCATCACCGCCGCCGCCCAGGGGCACGGTGATCTGGTCCGGCCTCCGGGGACCTATGGCAACCTGGTGAAGCTGGACCACGGCAACGGGTTTGTGACCTACTACGCCCACTGCTCCCATTTGCTGGTCCAGGAGGGGGACACGGTGGAGCAGGGGGGAGACCATCGCCCTGGTGGGGTCCACCGGGCGGTCCACCGGCCCCCATTGCCACTTTGAAGTCCTCTGGCAGGGGGGGAACTGCTGGACCCCCTGGCCTGCCTGCCGGATTCCTCGGGAGGTAGCACAATTCCCTAGGGACTTTTTCTCGCAAATTGGTGATTTTGACGAAGAAAAACCTTGCATTCTTGCGCCATTTTTTTCCTTGCATTTCCTTCAAAAAACAATTTGCCAGCGCGCCGCCTCCTTTATGCAGAATTCCCTTGCTGGGTTCCCTTTTTCAGGGATTCCAGCAAGTTTTTTATTTTGTCTTTCATTTTTTTCAAAAAATCCCACGGCCTGCCGCGTCATCCGAACCGATTCCCTCCAAAAATCTCCGCAATTTCTCTGTCATTTCTTGGAATGCTCCCGGTTTTTCGACCTTTCCTATCTTATTTTGCAAGTTTTCCGGCGCGTTCGTGAAGTAATGTTTTCTTTCCTTTTGTATATTGACAATAGGTTGACCTTTCCCGTTTTTTCCTGTACTTTAGTGGCAGTTGATCGGTTTCATAACCCATTTCATCAAAGGAGGATTTACCCTATGCTCGCAGCAGTCAATCCCGAAGCCATCGGCCTGTTTGGTCTCTTCGCCACTGTCATCTGTTTCGGTCTGGAACAGCTCGGTGTCGGCGTGAAAGGCGCTGACCACGAGAAACTCACCCGGACCCTGGGCTACGTCGCCATCTTCTTCGGCGGCTTCACCCAGCTGTTCACCTCTCTGTGGATGTACCTCTTCTCCGTGGGCGGTGACCACAGCATCTACCTGGGCACCGTGTTCGGCTTCTTCGGCCTGTTCTGGATCCTGGTCGGCTTCTTCTTCCTGAAGGGCGGCGACAAGAAGGTCATAGGCCCACTTCTTCCTGTGCGGCCTGATCCTGGTGATCGGTTTCACCGTCCGCGCCTTCCAGGACGGCCTGATCTGGCCCCTGGGCATCGACCTGGTGGTCATCGATGTGTTCTTTGCTCACCCTGATCCCCGGCTGGTACACCGGCAAGCCCGCCCTGACCAAGCTGGCCGGCGTGTGCAACATCGCCATCGGCATCATCTCCGCTTTCCTGCTGTTCCCCGCTCTGTTCGCTTAAGGGAACAGGAAGCCCTTTCTTTGCTATTTTTTCTCAAACCCCAACCATTGAAACCGGCTCACGCAACACACAAGCCCGGAGGAGTGCTCGCTCCTCCGGGCTTTTTCTGGGGACACGGCGGGCGGGTTCTTTGGCGCAAAAACTCCCCCCCGCCGGGGGCGGGGCCTGGCCGCGGCAGGCCGCCGGTTGGGCTCCCCCTGGGGTTCCAGGCGGGCTGGTCTTTCCGGTACGGGATATGCAGGAACGGCTCCCCCGGCGGCGCTGGGGCTGCCGGGGAGCCGTTTGTCCCGTTCTATGGGGGCGTGGAGCAGAGTCTCGGCCTGGCTCAGGGCTCCTCCCCGCTTCCCAGGCACCAGGGGATTCCATCAGTTTGGCTTGGATGTAGGCGTAACTCTCCAGCCCGTTGTGGGGCAGCAGGCAGTAGGAGCAGTCCTTGATCCCGTCCCCAGCACGGTCTGCCCCGGCAGTTGGGGTGCCGGTACAGGGGCAGTAGCAGAAGAGGCAGTTAAACTCCTCCTCCCCGCACCCCTTTGTGGCAGGGGAAGTATTCACATTCCCCGGTTCTGAAACCAGGTGTAGTGCTTGCCGGTGAGGTCCATGGCGGCGCACCTCCTTTCCTCCCAGGTTCCAAAAAACTCCCCCGCCCAGCGGCGGGGGAGCAGGGTGTGTGTCATTGGTTTTGAATCCGTTTGGTGCCGGCCGCTGCGGCTTCCAACGCCCGCCGGTCTGCGCGGTGGTGCTGGATGGGCTTCCACTGCACCTTCCGGCTGAACAGGGCCACCAGGGAGATGGGGATGTAGGGTCAGCATGAAGATGGGGAGAAGGTGATGGTGTAGAGCACTTTCTTGGCGGGGGTGGTGTGGATGTTCTCCCACTCGGTGATGGTGGTGAAAAGGCCCACCACGAAGAGCACCCGTATAGGCCCGCCAGCATTTGCAGGATGTAGTACAAGCCTTGGAAGAAGGTGATCTCGGACCCTACGCCGCCGCCCAGGGCGGACAGGCCCACCACCAGGTAGCTGACAATCAGCGCCACGGTGAGCAGGAAGGCGGCATCACGGTCATGCTCATGTCATAGCAGGAGAAGCCGCCCTTGCCCATGCCTTTGACCAGGCCGAAGCCGTACTTGCGGAACAGGAGGAACCCTCTATTTTCCCGCCGCCGCCAGGACTGGCGGAAGGTGGTGGGCGCTCGTCGTACAGCACCGCGTCGGGGCAGAAGCCGATGGTCCGGCCTTGGAGGATGTGGTAGACGGAGAACTCAATGTCCTCGGTGAGCAGGTGGAACACCCAGCCGTTGGTGCTTTCGATGACCTTGCGGCTGAAGAGGAAGCCTGTGCCGGAGATGGCGCGGCTGGTGCCCATGAGCATCCGGGAGTTGTTGAGGTAACGGGACTCCCGGATAAACCAGAGCGCGTAGCCGGAGGAGATCCAGTTGTCGCCGAAGTTTTTGCTGTTGCGATAGCTGGTGACCACCTCGTACCCGTCGGTGAAGGTACGGTTCATGGCCTCCACGAAGTGGCAGTCCAGCACGTTGTCCGCGTCAAAGACGAAAAAATCCGTCAAACGTCTGGGGGTAGTCCTCTTCGATGTTTTTCAGCGCTGTTCCAGGGCGTACCCTTTGCCCACCTTCTCCTTGTTGAACCGGGTGTACACCACGGCGCCGTTCTGGCGGGCGATCTCTGCGGTATTGTCGGTACAGTTGTCGGCCATCACAAAGGTGGTGATGAGACGTTGGTCGTAACTCTGGTGCTGGATGCTTTGGAGCAGGTCCGCAATCACCGCCGACTCGTTCCGGGGCGCAGATGAGGGGATGGCGAAGCGGTGGAGGACCTCTGGTTTATGAGCCTCCTGCTTCCTGGTAAAAGGGGACCGCTAAGAAAAACAGCTGGTAGGCATAGCGACGAGGCAAAAGACCACTGCTACAATCACATTGATCGTCAAGATGATATTCATTTTTTAACCTTCTTACACCTTTTTCTTTCTGTCAGTCTGTTCCGCCGGGGCAGAACCGGCCGCAGACTGGAAGGGGCCTTCATCTCCCCTTCCGTCCGGCGATCTGCTTCTTGATATCCTTCTTACTGTAGCCCATTCGCCCGAAAAATTTCCATCGTGGTTCCCGACAAATTTGCCGGTATAAGGGGGGGCATCCTCGGGCAAAATGAGGTCCCAACCGTTTGCAGCGCGGCCTGCAAATGGATCTACCCTATTGTACAACGGATCCCTGGAAAGTCAATTAAAATTCTCTTAATTTTTGTGACCACCCCCTATTTTTCCAAATTTTTCTGGATTTGCGAAAGGGTTTCCCTTGACACGGGGGCAGAAATCTGATATATTCTCAGCAGTTAGCTTAGGCTAACCATCTGGAAACCTCCTCTCTGTTGCAGGAAGTCCGTCCCATTTTTCCGTTCCCTTTCGCGTCCCCAAGGGGACGCGTCCATTCTCCCTCTATAGTTAGCAAAAACTAACCAAAGAAAGGAGACCTTATGAGTGTTGTCATTCTCGGCGGAAACGAGTGTATGGTCCGCAAGTACAAGGACCTCTGCCCGGTCCCCTATCAGTGCACCGCCAGGTGATCTCCAAGATGGGAGGCACCCTGAAAAACCGGTTAGGCGGCCCCGACCTGCTGGTGATGTTCACCGACACCATCTCCCACAAAATGGTCAGAACGCGCTGAACGAAACCCGGGGGCAGGACACGGTGATCGTCCGTTCCCGGTCCAGCTCCATGTCCGCCCTGGGCAGCATCCTGGCCAGCACGCCGGGGCCAGAGCTTGAGCCATGTCTGAGGATACTGTGATTCGCCACGGCGCCCCCACCCCTGGCGGGGATGAAAACGGGGAACCTCTTCCCCTGTTTCTTCTCCTCCCCCAGGCTTTGGCGGAGGCTGCGGGCCATGAACCGGGTGCTGGTGCCCGGGGGCTGCGGCTGGTCCCCCTGCGCCGGGAGAAGGGGCGGGCCCTGCTGTACCTCTTCCGCCCGGCCGCCCTGTCCCGGGACCTGGCCCAGGAGGAGGTCCGCCGCCTGCTCCGCCAGGCGGGCTACCGGGACCTGGGCCAGGGGGCCTGTTTGGCGGAACTCCGCCGCCGCCTGGGGGCCGGCGGGGACTTTCCCCCATGAGATCGGCCTCTTCCTGGGCTATCCCCGGAGGACGTGGCGGGCTTCGTCCGCCACCGGGGCAAGGGGTGCAAGTGCGTGGGCTGCTGGAAGGTCTACGGGGACGAGGCCGCCGCCCGCCGCCAGTTTGCCGCCTTCAAGGCCTGCACCGCCAACTACTGCCGCCGCCGGGCCAAAGGCGCCTCCCTGGCCCGGCTGGCCGTGACCACCCGCCTGCCGCAATAACCCCGACCCCTTCCGAGGCCGGTCCTGCCGAAGCGACATTTTTCGGCAGGACCGGCCTCTGTTCATTGACATTTCCCGGAATCTTTTTACAATGGAAACAGATCCTTTCCCCGTCCCGGTGCGCCGCCGGGGCGGGCCTGCTGTCATCCTCCCAGAAAGGAGGCATCCCTATGCCTGAGAACAACAATCCCCCGGAAAAAACAACGCCACCGCCAGCCTGGTGCTGGGGATCATCGCGGTGATTTTTTTGGTTTTTCGGCTACTCCTCCATCCTCTCCATCATCCTGGGCATTGTGGGCCTGATCCAGGCCAGCAAGGCCAAGGAGCTGGGGTATGACGACGCCATCCGCACGGCGGGGTTCGTCCTCTCCCTCATCGGCCTCATCGGCGGGGCCCTGGCCCTTTTGGCCTGCGCCGCCTGCGTCAGCGCGCGGGGCTGGTGGGTGTGTCCAATCTCTAACCCATCCATCGGGATGGTTCGACCTTGACCTTCGCGCCGCGGCAAGATTGCCGCGGCCGCGCGTATCGGAGGGTTTGGTATGGCGCCGTATTTGGTTCTATTTGGAAGGGCCTTTCCCACCTACAGCCTGCTGGCCCTGGCGGGGGCGGCGGCCGCCTGGGGGTACTTCCACTGGCGGCTCCGGCGCCGGGGGAGAACCCCTGGCCGGACGGAGCAGGCCTTCCTCTGGGGGTGCTGGGGCCCTGGTGGGGGCCAAGCTCCTCTACCTGCTGCCCCAGCTGCCCCAGCTGGCGGCTGACCTCCCCTGCTGGGGCAGGACCCCGCCCTGTTCTCCGCCCGGTACCTCACCGGGGGTTCGTGTTTTACGGGGGCTGCTGGGGGCCTTGGGGGCGGTGGGGCTCTTCTGCCGGCGGCGGAAGCTGCCCTTCGGCCCGTTGGGGGCCGACCTGGTGCCCGCCGTCCCCTCTTCCACGCCTTTGGCCGGGTGGGGTGCTTTTTGGCCGGGTGCTGCTACGGCATCCCGCCCCGGCGGGGTGGTGGGGGTGACCTTTTCCCAGGCCCTGCTGGCCCCCAACGGGGTGGCCCTGGTGCCGGTGCAGCTGTACGAGGCCGCCGGGTGCCTCCTCCTCTTCCTGCTGCTGGACCGGCTGGCCCGGCGGGGTGGTGCTGCCGGTCTACCTGTCCCTCTACGGGGCCTTCCGCTTCCTGCTGGAGTTTCTCCGGGGGGACGAGGCCCGGGGGTTCTGGGGGCCCCTGTCCACCTCCCAGTGGGTGGCGTTGGCCACCCTGGCGGTGGCCCCTGCCGGTGCTCCTCTGGCAGCAATCCAAACGAAACCACCAGCGGCACCCTGAGGGGCGCTGCTGGTGGTTTTTCGTAAATTCCCCGGAGCCGCATCTCTAGGTTCGGGGCCGCCATCAAGACTGCCTTGCGATGCTTTCCCCACAGAAAAAAGTCGCCGCAGGAACCCCTAGAGAATGGGCTTCCTGCGGCGACTTCTGGCACCCCCGGCTGGATTCGAACCAGTGGCCTGCCGCTTAGGAGGCGGCCGCTCTATCCACCTGAGCTACGGGGGCCTGTGGTGGGGAGTTTATTGTATCCCACCCCAAGGCGTTTGTCAATCCGGCGCAATGGGACTGGGTTACAGTTTTCCCCCGGGAAATGGGGTAGCATAGAGACAACGAAAGGGCCCCGTTCCGGGGCCAGGCCCCAACGGGGAAAGGAGTTACTATGGGAATCTTCAACCATCTCTTCTGTGTGGATATCAACCGGGGGCGTCCGGAACTTTCAGGACACCCCCGGCGCGGTACTGCTGGACGTCCGGGCCCCCAGCTCTATGCCCGGCGGCACATTCCGGGCAGCCGGAACCCTCCCCTTCGCCCAGCTGGACCAGGTGGGGGATCTCCTGCCGGACCACGACGTCCCCCTCTTCGTCTGCGCCCACGGCGGAGACCAGCGCCAAAGCCACCGACCGTTTGAAGGCCATGGGTTACACCCCAGGTCCACAACATCGGGGGGCATGAAGCGGTCTTTGCGGCAACCTGGGTTACCAGGGGGCCGGTGGAGGGCACCGGCTGGGCCCGGGGGCGTGAGGAGGACCTTTGGCGGGCCTCTGCTGTCGGCAGGTGGTCCCTTTCTGGACCGGCGCAGGTCCAGACCTGCCACGTGGGTTCCCGCCCGGTCCCGGGGGGCAACAAGGGTACTGCGTACCCCTTCGGGTGGGTGGGGCTCTTACGGTGCCTCGGGGCGCAGCGCCCCGGGGGCCCCTACCCGGCGGGGGTCCCCATTTCTCCCGAGAAATGGGGCGAAAGAGGGGAGCCGGGGGCAAGCCCCTGGACCCCCGGTTTTATGGCCCGCTCGTTCCCACTCGCTGGTTTTGGCGGTTGTGGCGCATTGTTCGGTAGAGGGGCTATTACGCCCCATGTACGTGCCCCTGATTTGGATTCGCATTTTGCGGAGCAGGGGTGGGTGAGAAAGTATTTTTTGTTGCAGGAGGGTGTACCACCTGCGAAGGCTTCCCTTGGGTAAACACTGATTTAATTTTTTTTGAGAGATTGCGGTAAAATAGGGAAGAGAGGTGAAGGAAATGGAAAAGCAAATCAGCTTTACAGACTTGGAATACGGCAAAAGACGGAAGGTCACCAAACGAGAAGTCTTTTTAACGAAGATGGATGCCGTCTTGCCATGGAAGGAATGGGTGGAATTGGTGCGCCCCTTTTTCCCGGATGGAAAGCGCGGCCGGCCCCCGCAGGAGATAGAGGTGATGCTTTGCGTATGCTGATGCTTTGCAGGTATGGTTCCATCTCTCCGATGAAGGGGTAGAGGATGCCATATACGACAGCTACGCCATGAAGTCCTTCCTGGGGCTGAACTTTGCCAAGGGAGCCCAGGTACCGGACGCCACAACCTTGTGCAAATTCCGGAAGCTTCTGCATACCCATGGTCTGCAGAAGACCTTCTTCGACCAAGTGCAGGAGGTATTGAAGGCAGAAGGCAAGCAGCAGGTGAAGGGGGGCACAATCGTTGATGCGACGATCATTGAGGCGCCTGATTCGCGGAAAAATGCCGGAAGCAGCGGGACCCGGAAATGCACTCGGTCAAGAAAGGCTCGAAATGGCACTTCGGGATGCGCATCCACATTGGCACAGATCCTCTGTATGGTTTTGTACATACCATATCCGCCACGTCGGCCAATGCCTCAGAGGTCAAGGAAGCGCCCAACCTACTGCGGGAAGACGATGAGGTGGTCTATGGAGATGCGGGCTACTGCAAACTGGATCGCTATGTGACAGATGGCAAGCAGCGCCGCTATGAAATCAACCGCCAGCGGGGGACATTCCAACGGCATTATGGGAACAGCCTTTCCTGGCAGGAGGAAAGGATTCTTGAACGACGGAAATCCAGAGTGCGCTGTAAAGTAGAGTATGTATTCCACATAGTGAAGGACATTTTCCGCTGGCGAAAGGCCCGGTATAAGGGCATTGCCAAGAACCTGGACTACGCATATCTGACTTTTGCAAGCGCCAATCTGTATGCACTTGCATGCTTTGGATGAGGACCATAGCCTCATTGCGCCCTTTTCCTATGAGCGCGGGAAATTTCGTTGGGAATACAATTGAGAAAGCCGCTGTTTTGCCTATTTCAATACCTCCCCGAAAGAAATATCTGGTTTATTCACTGTTTACTTGGGGGAAGGTGGGCCGGCGAAGCCGGGGTCGGATGAGGGGGCGATCCAGTACCCAACCTTTCCTTGTAGAAATAAAAAAAGGGGGCTACCGGCTGTCGCCCCGACGGAGTACTTCTCCTGCCCCGTTGGGCAAGTCGGTCGCCCCCTCATCCGTCACCTTCGGTGACAGCTTCCCCCAAGGGGAAGCCTCTGGGTTGTGCAGCCCTACCCGAAAAAGCGTCCCAAATCAGGGCACGCAGATGGGCACCGAAATAGCCCCACCATCGGAACAATGTGACACAACCGCCAAAAACGAGCGAGTGGGAACGAGCGGGCCATAAACCCGGGGGTCCAGGGGGCTTGCCCCCGGCCCTCTTTCTCCCCATTTCTCGGGAGAAATGGGGACCCCCCCCGGGCAGGCGGGCCCCGGGGCGCTGCGCCCCGAGGCACCGAAGAGCCCCGACCACCCGAAGGGTACGCAGTACCCCTACCGCTCCCCCGCCCGGGACCGGGCGGGAACCCACGTGGCAGGTCTGGACCTGCGGCGGTTTCCAACGGGGCCGCCTACCGACCACGACAGGCCCCCGGCCCCCCTCGGGGGCCACCCCCACCCCTTCCGGCCAAAAGAAAGAGAAACCGCCAGGAAAGGGCAGCCGGTTTTGTGCCAGCTGCTCTTTTTTTGCGCCATCGCGGAAAAACCCGTGAAAAAGTGCGGCCTTTTTTGTGCTAGAATAAACTGTTCCAGTGCGGCCACCGGCCGCAAAACAGACAGAGGAGGCGGACGGCTATGTCGGCAAAAGAGGAATTCATTGAGATCTTTCAGGGAACAGGTCCACCGGGAGGGGGCCCAGGCCCTGCTGGACTACCTGAGCAACAAAAGCGACTTTTCACCGCCCCGGCCTCGGCCCGGTTCCACGGGTGCCTACGCGGGCGGCCTGTGTGAGCACAGTCTCAACGTCTACCACTGCCTCAAGGATTACCTGGCCCGGGAGCGGGTCACCGACCTGTATGTCCTGGGTACAGCCAGGAGTCCATCGCCCTGGTGGCCCTCCTCCACGACGTGTGCAAGATCATTTGCTACAAGCCCTCCACCCGCAACGTGAAGGGGGGAGGACGGCAAGTGGACCCAGGTGCCCACCTTCACCTATGAGGACCCCTTCCCTACGGCCACGGGGAGAAGTCGGTGTACATCGCCAACGGCTTCATCCGCCTCACCCGGGAGGAGGCCATGGCCATCCGCTGGCATATGGGTTTCTCCGGCGACGAGGACAAGCGGCTGGTGGGCCAGGCCCTTGCCAAGTATCCCCTGGCCTTCGCCCTGTCCCTGGCGGACATGGAGGCCACCTATTTCCTAGAGGAAGATTGATGTTGGCCGCCGCACCCTGCGGCGGAACTCCGCAAAAGCGACCTTGCTTTTTTTCAGACAAACCATGGCGCCCTCCGGCGGAGGGAGGGCGCGGAAAGGAAGCAATTCGCGTTATGACAACCTTTTCATCCCTTGGGATCGCGGAACCCATTCTCACCGCCCTCACCGACTATGGGTATGAGATTCCCACCGTGATCCAGGAGAAAGCCATCCCAGCCGGTCTGGCCGGCCGGGATGTGCTGGGCGCGCCCAGACGGGGACGGGGGAAAGACCTGCGCCTTCGGCGTGCCCATCCTCCAACGGCTGGCCCAAAAGGGGGCGGGGCAGGCGATTCGGGCCCTCATCCTCACCCCCACCCGGGAGCTGGCCATCCAGATTGACGACAACCTCCACGCCTATGGCAAGAACCTCCCCCCTCACCGAGGCGGTGATCTTCGGCGGCGTGGGCCAGACCCCCAGGTGGGCAGCTGAAGCGGGGGGGGTGGACATCCTCACCGCCACCCCGGGGCGGTCTGCTGGACCTGTCCGGCCAGGGCCTGCTGGACCTGAGCCGGGTGGAGATCTTCGTCCTGGACGAGGCCGACCGCATGCTGGACATGGGGTTTATCCACGATGTCCGCCGGGTACTCAAGCTCCTCCCGCCGAAAAAGCAGACCCTCTTTTTTTCCGCCACCCTCCCGCCGGAGATCATGGACCTGGTGGACACCCTCCTCCACGACCCGGTGCGGGCGGTGCCGCCCCGGTGTCCACCCGGTGGAGGTCATCCGCCAGGAGGTCTGCCTGGTGGACCGGGGGAACAAGACCAGCCTCCTCCTGGCCATCCTGGACCAGGAGCAGGTGGGCAACGCCCTGGTCTTCACCCGCACCAAGCACGGGGCCGACAAGGTGGCCCGGGACTTAAACCGGAAGGGGGGTGGCCGCCGCCGCCATCCACGGCAACAAGAGCCAGACCGCCCGGCAGGAGAGTCTGCGCAAATTCAAGGCCGGGGAGGTCCGGGTCCTGGTGGCCACCGACATCGCTGCCCGGGGGCTGGACATCGAGGAGCTTTCCCACGTGTTCAACTACAACCTGCCCGACGTCCCGGAGACCTATGTCCACCGCATCGGCCGCACCGGCCGGGGCGGGGAAGGGGGCACCGCCATCTCCTTCTGCGACTATGGGGGAGATGCCCCTGCTCCGGGACATTGAGAAGTTACTGAAAAGCCCATCCCCGGCGGGACCACAACTACCCCATGGAGGTCTTTGAGGCCCCCAAGAAGGACGCCAAGGGCCGGGGTGGTGAACCCCGAGGACGCCGAGGCCCGCCAGGCCGCCCGGGAGAAGAACGCCGCCCGGAAAAGCGGCAGCAGGCCGCCCAGCCCGCCGCCCCCGCCCAGCCTGCGGCCCCGCCGAGGCGGAGCCCCCCACAGCACCGGCAAGCGCAAGCGCCGCCGGGGCAAGGGGCAGGGCGCCCAACAACCCCAGGCCGCCGCCCCCGGCCCTGGCGCGCCCCAGCCGGCGGAGAAACCCCGGCGGACCTTCCCCACGGCAAGCAGAACCTGGGGAACCTGGAGGACTTCCTGGCCGCCCAGCCCACGGCGGAGGAGACGGTGACCTTCCACCACCGGGGACCCCCTGGGGGGACGTGATCATGGACGCCACCGCCCGCCTCCTGGCGGCCAAGCCCGTCTACCACTACTACAAGCCCAGCAGCAACGCCGCGTCCCACAAAAAGAAGGGCAAGGGGGCGAGAAAAAGGCCAAAGGCCGCCCCGGTGGAGAAAGCCCCCAGGCCCCCAAGCCGCCCAGCGGCGGAAGGGCCCCAAGAAGGGGGCACCCGCCCCGACAGAAGGCCAGCGGCTCCCTCCATCGTCCCCCCCGGCCGGGCCGGGGCCGGGGACGCATCCCCCCTCGGGTGGAGCCCCCAAGAGCCGGCAGAAGGACTCCACCGAGCAGCAGAGCCTCATGAAGCCCTTCTATATCGAACACGACTAAGGGTGCCGGAACGGCCATGATCCGAGCATCTGATTGGAACAACCGGTACGGCCGACCCCGGCGCCGGCGCCGCCGGCACGGGTGCCTGACCCGCCTGGTGACCACGGTGGTGGTGGTGCTGGCGGTGCTGGTGGGGTTCTTCTGGTGGCAGCAGAACGGCCTGTCCAGCGAGACCCTCTCCCGTGCCGGCGGCCCCCGACGGCTTTGCCGGCACCCGCATCGCGGTGGTCTCCGACCTCCACGGCAAGGAGTTTGGGGAGGACAACGAGAGGCTCCTAGACTACATCCGGGACCTGGAGCCCGACTGCATCGCCGTGGTGGGGGACCTCCTCCACGAGGAGGCCCAGCTGGCCATGGTCCCCGCCGTGGCCCGGGGGCTGGCGGCCATCGCCCCCACCTACTACGTCACCGGCAACCACGAGTGGGCCGCCGGGGTGGCCCCCAGCTGGAGGAGCTGCTGACCGACTACGGGGTCACCGTCCTGTCCAACGAGTACGTCATGCTGGAGCAGGGGGCGACCGCATCGCCCTGGTAGGGGGGCGGAGGACTAACGGCTACGC
>VOFJ01000745.1_pt1 | contig 17011 bp, 34 predicted proteins | sample 5384081 | NCBI WGS metagenome assembly VOFJ01 (sample SAMN12384729, study PRJNA508395) | human gut metagenome | isolation source: healthy gut I | host: Homo sapiens
GAAACGCGATTTTCAGCGGGATTCCCGGAAAACCGGCTCCCGTTCCCACATCGAGAATGCGTCCCGCCTGTGCCACATCACAGACCTTCACTAGCGACAGGCTGTCGAGGAAATGCTTCGTAATCACCTGATCAAACTCCGTAATCGCCGTCAGATTCATAAACGAGTTCCACTCCACCAGCAGCTCATAATACTGCAGGAACTGCGTCTTCTGCTGTTCGGAAAGTGTGATTCCAAGCTCAAAAAGGCCGCGCTCAAATCCTTCAAGATTGTATTCTTTCATGTTGTTCTCCGTTCTTCTCTATTCTTCCAAGTGCCCGCTGCACTTTTTTGTTACGATCCACGCAGCGCGAAAGCACTTGCTGTTTCGCTGCATAAGAACGTAATTCAGGCATGCATATCTGCCATTTATTTATGTCCCAGATACACCAGCAGCACCGAAATATCCGCCGGGGAAACGCCTGAAATACGGGACGCCTGGCCGATGTTGATCGGGCGGTACAGGTTCAGCTTCTGTTTCGCCTCGATACGCAGACTCTGAATCTCGTCGTAATTGATGTTCTCCGGGATCTTCTTCTCTTCCATCTTCTTGAACTGTGCAACCTGCTGCAGCTGGCGGCGGATATAGCCGTCATACTTGATGTTGATGTTGACCTGCTCCTGCACATCCTCCGGCAGCTTGGGTCTTTTTCGGATCTACTTCCGCCAGCATCTTATAATTCAGTTCAGGTCTCCGGATCAGCTCTGCGAGCGAACTTCCGCCGGAAAGCAGCGTCGATCCATACTCTTCCAGAAGCTCATTGATGTTCGAGCTCGTTCCCACATACGTATTCTCCACGCGCTCAATCTCTTCCTGAATCCGCTGTTCTTTTTACTTTCAATGCCTCATACTGCTCCTCGCTGATCAGGCCTGCGCGGTAGCCGTATTTGCGCAGACGCAGATCCGCGTTGTCCTGGCGGAGCAGCAGACGGTATTCCGCGCGGCTCGTCATCATACGGTACGGCTCATGGTTCTCTTTCGTCACGAGGTCGTCGATCAGAACGCCGATATACGACTCGAACGGTCGAGTACCAGCTCTTCTTTTCCCTGCACGCGGAGCCTGCAGTTGATACCCGCGATCAGACCCTGTGCCGCAGCCTCTTCATATCCCGAACTACCGTTAAACTGGCCTCCGGAAAACAGATTTTTGATCGCCTTGAACTCGAGGGACGGCAGAAGCTGTCTCGGGTTAATGCAGTCGTACTCGATCGCATACGCATTCCGCACGATTTTCGCGTGTTCCAGGCCCGGCACGGTGTGATACATCGCAATCTGCACATCCTCCGGCAGTGAACTCGACATGCCGCCGACGTACATCTCGTTCGTGTATCTTCCCTCCGGCTCCAGGAACACCTGATGGCGGTTTTTATCCGCAAATTTTACGACCTTATCCTCAATCGAAGGACAGTACCTGGGACCCGTTCCCTCGATCATGCCGGAATACAGCGGTGACCGGTCGAGGTTTTCGCGGATAATTTTATGCGTCTCCTCGTTCGTATACGTCAGCCAGCAGGATTCCTGATCGATCTGCACGCTCTCCGGATCGGTCGAAAACGAGAACGGAACGACACGCTCATCACCGAACTGCTCTTCCATTTTCGAAAAGTCGATGCTTCGCTTGTCAATACGCGCCGGTGTTCCTGTTTTAAAAAACGCACCATCTCCACGCCGTTCGCTTTCAGGGAATCGGTCAGATGGGTTGCCGCCTGTAGTCCGTTCGGGCCGGTATATGTGCTCACATCACCGTAAATGCACCGTGCATTCAAATAAACGCCGGTACAGAGAACGGCAGCCTTACAGTGGTAAATTGCACCGGAAACGGCTTTTACGCCCGTCAGAACGCCGTCTTCCACGATCAGCTCCGCAATCTCCATCTGGCGGATCGTCAGATGATCGGTATTTTCGAGAACCTCGCGCATCGACTGGCTGTACGCCCGCTTATCCGCCTGCGCACGCAGAGAGAATGCACTGCCGGTCCCTTCGATTGATTCAGCATTTTCGACTGAATAAACGTTTTATCAATATTTTTTTGCCCATCTCGCCGCCGAGCGCGTCGATCTCTTTACGAGGTGCCCTTTCGAGGTTCCTCCGATGTTCGGGTTGCACGGCATCATGGCGATGCTGTCGACACTTACCGTAAATACAACCGTTTCCAGCCCCATCCGCGCCGCCGCAAGCGCCGCCTCGCATCCCGCATGGCCCGCGCCGATGACGGCAATATCAATTGTTTCTTCTAAAACTGCCATTTTTCTTTTTATCCTCTTTCTCTATCTACAGCTTTGGGTTCTGTCTTAAGCTTTTTTCTGCTCTGTCAAAATCCGGCTGTCGTTCCTTGTAACTCTATTCCGGCAGATCTTCGTAATCTGCATTTGCTGCCTTTATTTTCCTGTACAGAATTTGCTGAAAATCTCATTCACGAGATCCTCTCCCACCGCTTCACCGATGATCGAACCCAGCTCCTCATACGCATTCATAAGATCAATGGAAAAAGAAATCCTCCGGCATACCCATTTCGATGCTTTCTGCCGTCAGCTCCAGACTCTTTTTGCCGCAAGGAGCGCCTGCTTGTGGCGCGCATTCGTGATGTAAACCTCATCGTTGAACGAAATTTCGCCCTGGAAAAACATCTTTTTCATCTGCTCCTCCAGCTCTTCCATTCCTATCTCTTCCCGCGCCGAAATGCTGATGACCGGAGCGCCTGTTTTCTGCTCCATCTCCTCTTTTTTCGATCACAGCAGTCAGATCCGATTTATTCAACAGCACAATTGCCTTGCGCCCTTTCAGAATTTCCATGATTTTTGCATCATTCTCATCGAGCGGCACGGATGCATCCACCACGTAGAGAATCAGATCCGCGTCCTTTGCATGCTCCAAAGCACGGTCCACACCGATTTTCTCGACCGTATCCGCCGTTTTTCGAATACCCGCCGTATCCAGAATCCGAAGGGAAATGCCCTTTAAAGACCAGATTTTCCTCGAGCACGTCGCGCGTCGTTCCGGCGATATCCGTCACAATCGCCTTTTCCTCTCCGGCCAGCAGATTCAAAAGCGATGATTTTCCGGCATTCGGCTTTCCAAGAATAACCGTCTTGATGCCCTCCTGGATCATTTTGCCCTCATCCGCAGATGCAAGCAGCTTTTCCACCTGCTTTTTCTGCTCCGCAACAACCTGGGCCAGCCGCTTTGGATACCCGTCAGGCTGATGTGCTCCGGGTCGTCGAGCGCCGACTCAATAAATGCGATCTCGTAAATCAGCTTCTCACGGATTGCCCGGATCGCCTTTTTCACCGTTCCGCGAAGCTGGCTCTCGGAGCTTTTTTTAAGGCATAGGCGCTTTTCGCCGAAATGACATCCATGACCGCTTCGGCCTGCGTCAGATCCATTCTTCCGTTCAAAAACGCCCGTTTCGTAAACTCGCCCGGATCTGCCGCCCGCGCGCCCGCATGTAAGACTGCCTCAAGAAGCACCTTTTTTACCGCCAGCACACCGCCGTGACAGTCGATTTCGACGGTATTCTCACCTGTATGTGTTTTCGGTCCTTTCATTACCATGACAAGAACCTCATCAATCACTTCCTCTCCTTCGGTAATCCAGCCATAATGAATGGTGTGCGATTTGACCGTAGAAAGCTGTTTTTCCTTCTTTTTTTGCACGGAATACGCGATCTGCCACTTCGAACGCATCGTTTCCGCTGATTCTTACAATACCAATTCCCGCCGGCGCCATCGCTGTGGACACCGCAGCAATCGTATCATCAAATGAAATCCTGCCATTGTTTCCAGTCCTTTCTAAAACCTCTCTTTTTTGGGGATCCCAGTATTCAGACCCACATTTTTTTCTTTCCTCTCGCATGGCTCTGAATAGTTCCATTTTAGCAGAAAACCAGAAAAAGACGGTACCCCGTATTTTACACAGGTACCGTCTTTTTGCATATTTTTTACGCTTTCTTATCGTTTTCGGCGCTACAACAACGTGGCGATATGGCTCGCTGCCCTCGCTGTAGGTCTCCACAAATTTATTTCCCTGCAGTGCAGAGTGGATGATTCTTCTCTCGTAAGGATTCATTGGCTCCAGAGAAACCGGTCTTCTGGTCTTTTTTCACTTTGTAAGCGATGTTTCTTGCCAGGTTTTCCAGTGTTTCTTTTTTCTGCGCTTGCGGTAATTTTCCGTATCAAGTTTGACACGAACGTAATCCTTCTGCTCTTTATTGACTACAAGGCTGGTCAGATACTGAAGGGAATCCAGCGTCTGTCCTCTTTTGCCGATCAGGATGCCCATATCCTCACCGGCAAAATCAACTTCAAGAGAACCGTTCTCGGCATTATACTCCATCTGGATCTCAACCGGGAGCTCCATGGCTTTGAATACACCGCTTAAGAACTCAAGTGCCGTTGCCTTGATCTGGGCGATTTCCTCGTCTGTTCTCTGAACTACTTCACGCTCTTCTCTTGGCTCGGAGCGTCTTGCAGTTTCTGCCTGACGCGGAGCAGATTTTCTTTCCGTTTCTTTCTTTACAGCTTCTTTTTTCGGCGCTTCCTTTACCGGTGCAGGAGCTGCCTCTTTTTTTCTCTGGTTTCTGGGGTGCTTCCGGTTCTTTTTCCGGTGCGGCTTTTTTACAGCGGCACGAATCACAGCCGGTTTACTTCCGATTCCAAAGAATCCGGAACTGCCTTCGCTGATGACCTGGATCTCCAGTTTATCGCTGGCAGCCTGAAGCTCAATGCAGGCTTTTTGTAATAGCGTCGTCCACTGTTTTTGCGGATACTTCGATAAACTCCATAAAGATTTACCCCCTATTTTTTCTTTTTTGCTGTTCTTTTCATCAAACTGTTTTACCATGTTTGCTTTCGCAGCGATGCTTCCGGCGCGGTATTCCTGATTACTGTTGTAATACTCAGTCGAAGCCTTTCTTGCTGCCTCTTTTTTTCCTCAGCAGACGGCTCTTCGTTCTCCTGTACCTGAATATTACGCACACTCTGCGTAGCAGCCTGTGTGATTTTCTGCGGCGGAAGGCCGGCTTTTTCTCTCTTCTTGGCCGCTTTTTCCTGATTTTTTTGCGGATCACCTCATCCATGTCAATCGAGGACATATGACGGTTGATCACAACCTGCTGTACGCTTCGAACAAGCGCACCTGCAATCCAGTAAATACCAATACCGATGGAGAACGATAAACACATAAATGCGGAGAAAACAGGCATTACCGTGTTCATGGTACTTCATGGAATTTTCCATGGAATTTGCTGTCTTATTTCCGTTGTTGGAAGATGGTGCCTGCGGCATCAGCTTGTAGTTCAGCCACTGGGTAAACCATGCCAGAACCGGCACCAGAATTGCTCCTACAATCAGAAGAGCAGATCCGTTTGCCATACCCTCGCGGATGACATCCATCGGAGACTGTGTGATATTAAATCCAAGGAACATGTTGATATGCTTGGACTCCGCGGCGGTTTTTGTAATGGTATCCGCAATACCGGAGAACTCGCTGATATCGGCCAGCTTCGTCCACTGGGACGGTTTCAGCACATAAAACATGTCCAGAAGGTTATTTTCGGTTAATGTTTCTTACTTTACTGTACATGGTAACACGGTTATCTGTGATAAACTGTGTCAGGATGTCAGAATATCCTGATACACCCATCATCTGTGTTGTCAGTCCCTGGAATACATTGCGGACACTTCCGATATATCCCGGAATATGATAGATAACCTGGTACAGTGCAAGCAGAATCGGCATCTGAACCAGCAGTGTACTGCAGCTTCCTGTCGGGGAGACACCGTATTTCTGATAAACTGCCATGGTTTCTTCAGATTTTTTTCATCTGAGAAGCCTGGTCTTTTTGTTCTGATATTTCTTTTCAATTCTCTGCAGATCCGGCTGCATTACGCTCATCATCTTCGACATCTTCTGCTGCTTGATCTGAAGCGGCGTCAGAACGAGATAAATGATAATCGTATACAGAATAATCGCAATACCGATGTTCGGAATTCCAATTTTTTCCAGGCAAAAATAAATTCCATTGATCAGCCAGCCGAGGATCTGGCATACCCACCCGATAATCGGCCACGTTGACTTACTCAGTACGATATCCAAAACGTCTTTTCCTCCTTATTTATCTACGGCACAGGGTCGTAACCTCCGTGTGAAAACGGGTTACATCTCAGTATTCTCCATAATGCCAGCAGACTTCCTTTGAAAGCACCATATTTCTGAATCGCTTCCAGCCCGTACTGCGAGCAGGTCGGCGTATAAGGGCAGTGCACCCTCTTCAGAGGAGACAGGTACTTCTGATAAAAACCGGATACCTTTTTATCAATAACCGTCTTCATTTTTCTGTTTCCTTTAATATATGATGTAGTTTTCCCAGATGCAAAAGTGCTCCCTCTATCTCGAAATACGTACAGTTTTTTGCATTAACTCTTGCGATCACAACTACATCCATTCCACACTGAAATTCCTCTTCGGCTATGCAGACGATAACTCTCCCGGATCAGTCTCGCCAGATGGTGGCGCACAACGCTGTTTCCCACCTTTTTACTTACTGAAATTCCAATCCGGTTCCGTCCCAGCTGATTTTTCTTCACATACATGACCAGAAATCGGTTTGCAAACGATGTTCCCTGCTTATAAACCAGCTGAAAATCTCTGTTTTTTTTTCAGGCTTTCCGAATATTTCATGAATCCATTCTTTTTCCTTCATGATTTGTCTAAATTTTCTTTTCATTGAATAGCTTTAGATAGAAGAAAAGACCACATAAATTTTATGCGGCCTTTGGTTTTATGCTGATAATTTTTTTCTTCCTTTTAATCTTCTTGCAGCTAAAACTTTTTTCTTCCACCTTTTGTGCTCATTCTTGCTCTGAATCCGTGAACTTTAGCTCTGGATCTTTTTTTCGGCTGAAATGTCATTTTCATAAGATAAGGCACCTCCTTTAAATTCTAATCAATAACTGCCTGCAAGGCAGGTATTTCACTACATGTATGACAGAAAACATCATTTCAATTATATTCATAAACCCCCATTTCGTCAACCCTAAAATCAATAATTTTCGCAGTTTTTTCGGAAAAAATGCCGCTCTGACGCGGTTTTCCGGTCTGCCGCTGCCCGTGCCTTCCGTGTGCTGATTTTCGGTTTATCCACAACTTATCCACACTGTCCGCCGCACGCGTACAAATACCAGTTCGATTTTTGTGCTTTCCACACGATATCTTGTAACCGTAATCAACATTATCCACAATCTGTGGATAACCTTGTGGATAACTTTCGGTTTTGCTGTGTACAACCTGTGGGCATTTCCAATTTTTCCAGTATTTACGCCATGTATAATGTGTATATAAGTTTTCCAGACTTTACACATTTCGGTTTTTCCAGCCCTCTATCCACAATTTTATCAACATAAGATTCCCTGTTATCCACAAACTATCCTCCATTTCATCAACAGGAAAATTTTTTACACATTCTGTGGATAAAAAATAATTATCCACATTTTTGGGTTGAATAAAACGGCATTTTATTATATCATATAGAAGTAAAAATGCGACTATTCGGGGAAATTTCGTTTTCCAGACAGAAGTTATCCCCAAAAAGCAATGATTATAGAAGCGGAGCGACAGAAAAAGCATGGAAATCGTACAAGATAAATGGAAAGAAATACTGCAGAGAGTGCGGGACGAGCACGAATTATCTGAGATCTCCTTTACTACATGGATTGAACCACTTACGATCCATTCGGTTGAGGACAATCTGATCACAATCCTGGTTCCATCCGAAAAAAATGGGTCTCGATTACGTGAGCAAAAAAAAATATACTCTTCCTATTAAAGTGGCAATCGCGGAAATCACAGGTGTCAACTATGAGATCCGCTTTATTCTTCCGGAAGAAGTGAAACAGGAAAAAGCGCCTGCTCCCGTCCAGAAAAATCTCTATGTGCCGAACCTGAATCCAAAGTATACCTTTGATACCCCTTCGTGGTCGGCAGCAATAACAAATTTGCCCATGCAGCTTCTCTCGCCGTGGCCGAATCCCCGGGAGAAATCTACAATCCGCTGTTTTTATACGGTGGTGTTGGACTGGGCAAAACCCATCTGATGCACTCGATCGCACATTTTATTCTTCAGAAGAACCCGTCTTCGCGGATTCTCTACGTAACGAGTGAAGAATTTACCAATGAAGTCATCGAGGCTATCCGAAACAGCAACAACACCGCAATGACCAAATTCCGTGAGAAATACCGCAATATCGACGTACTTCTCATCGATGATGTGCAGTTTATTATAGGAAAGGAATCCACGCAGGAAGAATTTTTCCATACCTTCAATACGCTGCACGGCGCCAACAAACAGATCATCCTTTCTTCGGATCGTCCCCGAAAGACATGGATATCCTGGAAGACCGCATCCGTTCCCGTTTCGAATGGGGACTCCTTGCCGACATCCAGAGCCCGGATTATGAGACGCGAATCGCCATTCTCCGAAAGAAACAGGAATTAGACGGCTATTCCGTCAGCGACGATGTGATCGAATACATCGCTTCCAATATTAAATCGAACATCCGTGAGTTGGAAGGCGCTCTCAACAAAATCATTGCATACGCAAACCTTAGAAAAACGTGAAATCAACATTGATCTTGCAGAGCAGGTGCTGCGCGACATCATCTCCCCGAACGAGAAGAAGGTGATCACGCCGGAATTTATCATCGACACCGTTGCAGATCACTTCGATATTACGCCGTCCGACATTGTCGGCAGCAAGCGGAGCAGCAAAATCGTATTCCCGCGCCAGATCGCAATGTATCTGTGCCGCGAAATGCTCGATGCCCCGCTGACCGGAATCGGAAAAATGATGGGCGACCGCGATCATACCACTGTCATGCACGGCATTGAGAAGATCGAAAAGGAAATGAGTGCTAAAGACAGTGTCCGCAACACGGTAGACATCTTAAAGAAGAAGATCAACCCGTCGAAAATAGGCGGAGCCTTTGTAACTCTGTCAAAACGGTTAAAACCGATTTACATTTATATAAGAAGAAACTCATCGGTTGACAGGCCCTTATTTATACACAAGCCGATGTGGAAAGCCTGTGGATGAATTGTGGACAAATTTGGGGCCTGAAGTTATCAACATTTCATACACAGGTTCACGTTCGATTATTCACAGAGTTATACAGATCGATTTTTCCAGTATTTCCGCATTCTTGACGGGGTTTTCCACATATCCACAGCCCCTACGACTAAGACTACGGATTTTTACTATATTTTTTCTTTATAAGCAGACTCACCAAACAGTGAGGAAAGGAGAGTTATCCACAATTATGAAATTAGTGTTTGACAAAGCAGACCTTGTAAAAAGCGTTGGTATCGCTATGAAAGCTGTCTCCGGTAAAACAACCATGCCGATTCTGGAATGCATTCTGATTGATGCATCTTCCAACGTGATCAAATTTACCTCCAACGATATGGAACTCGGAATCGAAACCATCGTCACAGGTATGATTCTGGAACGCGGTATTGTTGCTCTGGATGCAAAGATTTTTTTCTGAGATCGTAAGAAAACTTCCGGATAATCAGGTTACAATAGAAACAGATGAAAATCTGGTAACCACGATTACGTGTGAAAAAGCAAAATTCAACATTCCGGGACAGTCAGGAGAAGATTTTTCCTATCTGCCGATTCTCGAAACTTCCGATTGTGTTTCCATTTCCCAGTTCACCTTAAAAGAACTGATCCGTCAGACCATTTTCTCCATTGCAGCCAATGAGAACAACAAACTGATGACCGGTGAGCTTTTTGAAATCAAAGATAACACACTTCGCGTCGTATCTCTGGACGGACACCGTATTGCGATCCGCAGAATTGAGCTGAAAGATTCGTATCCGGACCGAAAAGTCGTTGTTCCGGGAAAAACCCCTGAACGAAATCAGCAAAATTCTGTCCGGCGAGATGGATGATCAGATTGATATTTACGCTTCTCGGAAAACCACATTATGTTCAAGTTCGATGATACAACGGTCGTTTCCAGACTGATCGACGGTGAATATTTTCCGCATCGACCAGATGCTTTCGAGTGATTATGAGACAAAAGTGACGATCAACAAAAAAAGAATTCTTAAGCTGTATCGACCGTGCGACGCTTCTTGTCAAAGAAGGCGACAAAAAACCGATCATCATCGACATCCAGGATGGAGCGATGGAACTGCAGATCAACTCCGCGATGGGTTCCATGAAAGAAGAGATCGATATCAACAAAGAAGGCAAGGATATTATGATCGGTTTTAACCCGAAATTCTGATCGATGCACTTCGTGTTATTGACGACGAGGAAATTTCGATTTATCTGGTCAACCCGAAGGCTCCATGTTTTATCCGGAACGAAGAAGAGAGCTATATCTATCTGATTCTGCCGGTAAACTTCAATTCCGTGAGATAAGTCACATAAGTTTGAAATCTGCCGGAACCTTTTCTGAAAAAAAGAACTTTCAGCGGTTTTACAGCCACACAGGTTGAAAACTGCGAACTTACGTGAGGAAAAGGCACGGCAGTGCAGGAGGAAAAATGGAAATTATTACGCTGCGTGAAGATTACATCAAACTGGGCCAGGCATTAAAAGTTGCGGCTCTGGTAGAAGACGGCGTGGAAGCAAAGCTCGTCATCAAGGACGGCTGCGTGACCGTAAACGGTGAAGTAGATACCCGCCGCGGCCGCAAGCTCTATGACGGAGATGTTGTCTGCTACAATGGAAATGAGATACAAATTAAAAAAAATAAGGCTTAAAAACTTAAGCTGATTTTTCACGGACGAGTGCTCATGTATATCAAATCTTTAGAACTGAAGAACTATCGGAATTATGAGAGTTTATGCATAAATATCAGCCCCGGAACGAATATTCTCTATGGCGACAATGCCCAGGGAAAGACGAATATTCTCGAGGCTTTATATCTCGCGGGTACGACAAAATCGCACCGCGGGCAGCAAGGACCGCGAAATCATCCAGTTTGACCGGGAGGAAGCCCATATCCGGATGATGGTGGAGCGGAACGGCAGCACGCATAAAATCGATATGCATCTGAAAAAAAATAAATCCAAAGGGAATCGCCATCGATGGAGTTCCGATCCGCAAAGCGTCGGAACTTTTTGGCATTGTAAATATTGTGTTTTTTCTCTCCGGAGGACCTGAATATCATCAAAAACGGTCCTGCGGAGCGCCGGCGTTTCCTGGATAGCGAAATTTGTCAATTGTCAAGACTATACATGATCGAGCTTGCCAATTATAATAAAGTGGTGGCGCAGAGAAACAAGCTGCTTAAAGAGATTTCGTTTTCCGGCAGAATGGCGGATACGCTCGAGATCTGGGATGAGCAGATGGTCCGCTATGGAACAAGCATTATTTCCGAGCGGAAAAAAAGTTTATCAGCCGCCTGAATGATATTTTATCCGAGATCCATCAGAATCTGACCGGAGGAAAGGAGCAGATTCTGATTACTTATGAACCGAATGTGTCCGAGGAAGCGTTTTCCGAAGAGTTAAAAGCCGGAAGAGAGCGTGATCTGCGTTTCGGACAGTCCTACACCGGGCCGCACCGGGACGATTTCTGTGTGCGGGTCAACGACATTGATATCCGTAAATACGGTTCCCAGGGGCAGCAGAGGACGGCGGCGCTTTCGCTGAAACTGGCGGAGATCCGTCTGGTCGAGGAGGAAATTCACGATACACCGGTTTTACTGCTGGATGATGTTTTGTCGGAGCTGGACGGCAGCCGGCAGAATTATCTTCTGCAGAGCATTCACAGCATACAGACACTGATTACCTGTACCGGACTGGATGAGTTTGTCGAAAATCATTTTGAGGCAAACAGCGTATTCCAGGTGGTCGAGGGATCTGTGTTTCACAAAGAAACAGGAGGAATCTAAATGAGTACAGAGAACATGGAAAAGACAGAGTATGGTGCAGACCAGATCCAGATTCTGGAGGGTCTGGAAGCCGTACGGAAGCGCCCAGGTATGTATATCGGCAGTACCTCCGCACGGGGACTTCACCATCTGGTATATGAGATTGTCGACAACTCGGTAGACGAGGCACTGGCAGGATACTGCAAAAAATATTGACGTTACGATTAACCCGGACAACTCCATCACCGTCATCGACGACGGCCGTGGCATTCCGGTGGGCATCAATCATAAGTCGGGCCTTCCGGCCGTTGAGGTTGTCTTTACGGTGCTGCACGCAGGCGGTAAGTTCGGCGGCGGAGGATACAAGGTATCCGGCGGCCTTCACGGCGTTGGTGCATCCGTTGTAAATGCGCTGTCCAACTGGCTTGAGGTGCGCGTTTATCACGATGGAAAGGTTTACTTCCAGCGGTATGAGCGCGGAAAAACCATGAATAAGCTGGAGGTCATCGATACCTGTCCGATCGAAAAACAGGTACCGAGGTCCGTTTCCTGCCGGATGACACGATGTTCGAGGAAGACGGTTTATGATTACGACGTTTTAAAAACAAGACTCCGCGAGACCGCATTTCTGACCAAGGGACTGCGCATTGTTCTGCGCGATCTGCGCACGGATCCGGTAGTGGAAAAAGCATTCCACTACGAGGGCGGTATCAAAGAGTTTGTCAGCTACCTGAACAAGAGCAAAAACGGCGCTCTACCCGGACATCATCTACTGCGAGGGAGAAAGAGACGGCGTTCTCGTTGAGGTTGCGATGCAGCACAACGATTCCTATCAGGAAAATACGTACGGTTTCGTCAACAACATTACGACGCCGGAGGGCGGTACCCATATCGTGGGCTTCCGGAATGCACTGACGAAAACCTTTAATGAATATGCAAGAGCAAATAAACTGTTAAAAGACAGCGAACCGAACCTGACCGGAGAGGATATCCGCGAGGGTATGACGGCGATTGTCAGCATCAAGATCGAGGAGCCACAGTTCGAGGGGGCCAGACAAAGCAGAAACTTGGAAACACGCGAGGCGAGAGGAGCAGTCGACAATATCGTGAGCACCCAGCTCGAGCTGTTTCTGGAGCAGAACCCGGCTGTTGCAAAAACGATCGTTGAAAAGTCCCTGCTTTCCCAGCGTGCGAGAGAGGCTGCAAGAAAAAGCGCGTGACCTGACGAGAAGAAAATCCGCACTGGACGGTATGTCCCTGCCTGGAAAAACTGGCAGACTGCACCGACAAGGATCCAAAAAACTGTGAGATCTTCCTGGTCGAGGGAGATTCCGCGGGCGGTTCCGCAAAATCCGCGAGAAGCCGTGCAACGCAGGCGATCCTGCCTCTGCGTGGAAAAATCCTGAATGTAGAGAAAGCACGTCTCGATAAAAATTTATGCCAATGCCGAGATCAAAGCGATGATTACGGCATTCGGAACCGGAATCCACGACGATTTCGATATCGCAAACTGCGCTACGACAAGATCATCATCATGACCGATGCTGATGTTGACGGCGCGCACATCGCCACGCTGATGCTTGACGTTCCTGTACCGCTTCATGCCGGAGCTGATCAAACAGGGCCACGTTTACCTGGCACAGCCGCCGCTGTTCAAGATTGAGAAAAACAAAAAGTATGGTACGCATACGACGACGATCAGATGAATCAGATCCTCAATGAGATCGGACGCGGAGATAATAAGATTCAGCGTTACAAGGGTCTGGGGGAAATGGACGCGCAGCAGCTCTGGGAGACCACCATGGACCCGGAACGCCGTGTTCTGCGCCGCGTTGTGTTCGATGAAGAGTATTCTTCTGAAATTGATCTTACCTTCAATACGCTCATGGGCGACAAGGTAGAACCGCGCCGTGACTTTATCGAAGAGAGCAAAATACGCAAACAACCTGGATATCTAAAAAGTCCTGTGAACTGAAGTGGAGGAAAAAAGATGGAAGATAATGTTTTTGATAAAATTCACGAGGTCGATCTGAAAGACACGATGGAGGAATCCTACATCAACTACGCGATGAGCGTAATTGCATCCCGTGCACTTCCAGACGTCCGCGATGGCTTAAAGCCGGTACAGAGACGTATTCTGTACTCCATGAGCGAGCTGAACAATACGCCGGATAAGCCGTATCGTAAGTGCGCGCGTATCGTCGGTGATACGATGGGTAAATATCACCCGCACGGCGACAGCTCAATCTACGGAGCACTCGTCAATATGGCGCAGGACTGGTCATTCCGTTATCCGCTGGTGGACGGCCATGGAAACTTCGGCTCCATCGACGGCGACGCCGCGGCTGCCATGCGTTACACCGAGGCACGTTTAAGCAAAATCTCGATGGAGATGCTGGCGGATATCAACAAAGACACCGTAGACTTCGCCCCGAACTTTGATGAAACCGAAAAAGAGCCTGTTGTTATGCCGGCCCGCTACCCGAACCTTCTGGTAAACGGTACTTCCGGTATCGCTGTCGGCATGGCGACCAATATTCCGCCGCACAATCTGAGCGAGGTGGTAAGTGCCATTGTAAAAAATTATTGATAATATCATCGAGGAGGACCGTACGACAGATCTCGAGGAGATTCTCGGCATTGTAAAGGCCCTGACTTCCCGACCGGAGCAGAAATCCTCGGCACCCGCGGCATCGACGAGGCCTACCGTACCGGCCGCGGTAAAATCCGTGTTCGTGCGGTATCAAACATCGAGACACTGCCGAACGGAAAGAGCGAGATCATCGTAACCGAGATCCCGTACATGGTAAACAAGGCGCGCCTGATCGAGAACATCGCCGCGCTGGTAAGAGATAAAAAGATCGACGGCATCACCGGCATTGCGGACCACTCCAACCGTGAGGGTATGCGCATCTGTATCGAACTGCGCCGCGACGCCAATGCAAACGTCATCTTAAACCAGCTGTACAAACATACCCAGATGCAGGATACCTTTGGTGTGATCATGCTTGCACTGGTAAACAATCAGCCGAAAGTCATGAACCTTCTGGAGATGCTGACGTATTATCTGCAGCACCAGGAGAAGAGGTTGTGACGAGAAGAACGAAATACGACCTGAACAAAGCGCAGGAGAGAAGCCATATTCTGGAAGGACTCTTAAAAGCGCTTGACCATATTGACGAAGTGATCCATATCATCCGTGCATCCGCGAATGCGGCAGAGGCGAAGAAGAACCTGATGGAACGCTTCGATCTGAGTGATGCCCAGGCCCAGGCAATCGTAGACATGCGTCTGCGCGCTCTGACCGGTCTGGAACGGGAGAAGCTCGAGAACGAGTACAAAGAGCTGATGGCGCGCATCGAGCAGTTAAAAGCCATCCTCGCAGACCGCAAGGTGCTTCTTGGCGTTATCCGCAGGGAGATTCTGACCGTATCCGAAAAATACGGCGATGACAGAAGAACTTCCATCGGCTTTGATGAGTACGATCTCTCCATGGAGGATCTGATTCCGCGCGAGAATACCGTCATCACCATGACGAAACTGGGCTATATCAAACGTATGACCGTTGACAACTTCCGCAGCCAAAACCGCGGCGGCGGCAAGGGAATCAAGGGCATGCAGACCATTGAGGAAGATTATATCGAAGATCTGCTGATGACCACAACTCATCATTATGTGATGTTCTTTACCAACAAGGGACGCGTATACCGTCTGAAAGCATACGAGATTCCGGAGGCGTCCAGAACCGCAAAAGGAACGGCGATTGTCAACCTTCTCCAGCTGCAGCCGGGGAGAAGATTACCGCTGTTATTCCAATGCGCAAATATGAGAAGGGCCATTATCTGTTTATGGCAACGAAAAAGGGACTGGTGAAGAAGACGCCGCTCGAAGAGTACGAGAACGTCAGAAAAACGGGTCTTGCTGCCATTGCGCTCCGCGATGATGATGAACTGATTGAAGTTAAGACAACTGATAACGAGAAAGAGATTATTCTGGTAACGAAATTCGGCCAGTGTATCCGCTTTAAGGAAAACGATGTGCGTACGACAGGCCGTGTTTCCATGGGTGTACGCGGCATCAACCCTTCTGGACGGCGATGAAGTAGTCGGCATGCAGATCTGCACGCAGGGAGACTATCTCCTTGTCGTATCCGAAAACGGCATGGGCAAACGGACGCCGATGGCAGAGTTTACCGTACAGCTCCGCGGCGGCAAGGGTGTCAAATGCTATAAGATTACCGAAAAGACCGGAAACCTGATTGGTTCCAAGGCGGTCAACGAGGATAATGAGATCATGATGATCACCACAGAGGGAATCATCATCCGTACGCCATGCTCCGGCATTTCTGTGATGGGACGGATCACATCCGGCGTTAAGCTGATGGATGTGGACGGCGAAATCAAGGTTGCCAGCATTGCAAAAGTAAGAGACAAAGAGGCGTCCGAGGAGACTCCGGTTTCGGAGAAAGAGAACGAAACGGCTTCTGAGAAAACGCAGGAATAATACAGCGTCGCAAAACGTGCCTGAGAGAAAAAGCTCAGGCACGTTTTGCTCGTTTGGGGAAGGGGAGAAAAACATGAAACGAATTTTACTGATGGTGCTGCGGAATCTGCTTCTGGTTCCGTGGATGTGGTGCCGGCTCTGTTACCATGCAGCGCATCCGGACAAGTACAGTCTGGAAGAGCACTTTAAAATGCTGCGCTTTGTTGTACAGCGGGCGAACAAAGGCGGAAACGTCATTGTGGAATCCTATGGAGTAGAAAATCTTCCGGAGCAGGACGGTTTTGTGATGTATCCGAATCACCAGGGACTGTACGATGTGCTGGCGATCGCAGGAGCGTGCTCGCGTACCTTTACAGTTGTTGCCAAAAAAGAGGTAGAGCATATTCCGTTTTTAAAACAGGTCTTTGCGTGCATCCACGCGCTGTTTATGGACCGGGAGAATCTGCGGCAGTCAATGCAGGTTATCAATGAGGCGGCCGATGTCGTAAAAGAAGGCAAAAACGTCATTCTGTTTCCGGAAGGAACGAGGAGCAGAAAGGGAAACCAGCTGCTGGAGTTTAAAAGCGGCAGCTTCAAGATCGCA
>VOFJ01003290.1_pt1 | contig 17011 bp, 36 predicted proteins | sample 5384081 | NCBI WGS metagenome assembly VOFJ01 (sample SAMN12384729, study PRJNA508395) | human gut metagenome | isolation source: healthy gut I | host: Homo sapiens
ATCGTTCAGTTACATGTGCTGAAACACAACACATTATCCACAATTTTGAGCCAATCTATAATGAACATTCTAAGATTCTGATGCTCGGAACTATGCCATCGCCGAAATCCAGAGAAGTCGGATTCTACTATGGACACCCAAGAAACAGATTCTGGAAAGTTGTATCCGATGTTTGTGGCGAAGCGTATCCGGAGACGAGAGAAGGCAAGATCGCATTTGCATTAAGAAATGGTATTGCAGTCTGGGATGTGCTGGCGGGGGGTGTGATATTAAAGGAGCAGATGACAGCAGTATCCGTAATCCACAGCCGAATGATCTGAGCCAGATCCTTGAATGTGCAGATATTAAAGGCCATTTTTACGACAGGAACGAAAGCATTTCAACTATATAAGTTTTGCTATCCCTAAGACTGGGATTATGGCAATTGGATTGCCGTCTACGAGTCCGGCGAACTGCAGAACATCGTATGAGCAGTTGTTCGAGGCATATTCTGAAATTAAGAAATATATATAACAACGATGAAAATAAATAAGATTTAAGAAGGCGTATTAGAACATATGAACCGGGAAGAACAGTAAGAATACTGATCGACTATCTGAAAAAGAAAAAATACAGGTTATGCATCACTTGCAGATCCGGTAGATTATACCGGGAGAAGAAGACTTCTAAGAAGTCTTATGAATGTCCGCTGGCCGGGCGAGGCAGATCCGGAGTATACCAGGATCCAGGATGAACTGCTAAAGGAAGAAGCAGAACAGAAAGGAATCGTAGAATGGGGACAACTTCCGACTATCGGTGGACAATTCCCATGTGAGACGATCAAGAATGTGGATAAGATATCTCTCTGGCGGGGAGATATTACAAGACTTTCCGTAGATGCGATCGTAAATGCGCATGAACAGCCAGATGCTTGGATGTTTTGTGCCGTGTCATGGATGCATCGACAATGCGATCCATTCGGCAAAGCAGGTATCCAGCTTCGTAATGAATGTGCACAGATTATGGAAGCACAAGGACATGAAGAACCGACCGGAAAAAGCGAAGATTACAAAGGATATAATCTCCCCGGCGAAACATGTCATCCATACCGTAGGTCCGATTGTTGGCATGCAGGTGACAGAAAAGCAGGAAGAAGAATTAAAGTCGTGTTATCTGAATTGTATGAAACTGGCGGAAAAAGAAGGACTTAAGTCGATTGCATTTTGCTGTATCTCAACGGAGAATTCCATTTCCCGAATAAACTGGCGGAGAGAGATTGCGGGTGAAGACGGTGGACAAGTATCTGTCTTCTTCAAAACTGGAAAAGAGTGATTTTCAACGTATTTAAAGAAGAGGACTATAATATATATAAGAAGATATTTGCATAAGAGTAAAGGAACAAGAGAGGAAAATAAAGAAATGGACAATCTGGTATTCAGTTTAAATGCAACAGTCCCCATTTTCTTAATGATGATACTGGGACTGTTCTTCAATAAGATCGGGTGGATGGATGAGAAATTTTGCTAATAAGATGAACAAATTCGTGTTCCGTGTTCCGCTTCCGGTATTATTATTTGGCGATCTGGCAGTTGTAGACATTAAAGAGGCGTGGGATACGAAATTTGTAATCTTCTGTTTTATTATTACATTGATCAGTATCACGATCGCAATCGGAATCTCCTGCCTGTTGAAAGACAGAAGTATTCAGGGAGAATTTATCCAGGGAGCGTACAGAAGCAGTGCGGCACTTCTGGGGATCGCATTTATCCAGAATATCTATGGTAATTCCGGTCAGGCACCGCTTATGATCATTGGAAGTGTGCCGCTTTTATAATATTATGGCGGTGGTTGTACTGTCATTTTTCAAGCCGGGAAAAAAAAGGCATGGATAAAGCACTGATCAAGAAGACACTGATCGGTATCATTACGAATCCAATCATCATCGGTATTGTGGCAGGTCTGTTATGGTCGGCACTGAAACTTCCGATGCCGGTGATCTTACATAAGGCCGTCAGCAGTATCGGCGGCGTAGCAACACCGATGGGACTGATGGCGATGGGGGAGCTACATTTGACATTAAGAAAGCATTTGGCAAGATTAAACCGACCGTGATCGCCGCGTTTATCAAATTAGTGGGATTTGTAGCAGTGTTCATGCCACTTGCAGTGGCAATCGGGTTTCGGAGAGAGAAACTGATCGCAATCTTAGTCATGCTCGGATCGGCAACAACAGTCAGCAGTTATGTTATGGCTAAGAATATGGGACATGAAGGAGTTGTGTCTTCGAGTGTAGTTATGCTGACGACTATGTGCGCCGCATTTACCCTGACGGGATGGCTCTATATCATGAAGTGTTTCGGATTGGTGTAACCCTTAAGAGTTTCTGAAAAATCCCTAAAATCCTTGACAAATGGGGATTCGATGGCTATCATATTCAGTAGTTTATACGTAAAAGGCATTGATGAAGAGGGAGTACACGTAAGTTCGTCCATACCAGAGAGAGTGATCCATCGGCTGAGAGACACTTAAGGAATACGAGACGTCGGAAGGTAGCTTCGGAGCCGGATGAATGAACCTGTAACTTATGATAAAGTAGAATTAGTTCATCCCGGAGTCGTTCCGTTAAAGAATAAGATGAGATATATAGCGAAGGATTTCTTCCTATATAATGAAGGTGGTACCGCGACTACAATCGCCCTTTACGTCGATGTAAAGGGTTTTTTCATTTAATAAAAAAATGTGAAAAATGTGTGAAATGAGGAGGAAACTATGAGCGAAAACCAGAATTTGAAAAGACTTACAATCCCAAAGCGATTGAAGCTAAAAAAATTATATGAAAAATGGTGTGAGAATAAATATTTCCACGCCGAAGTAGACAGAAGCAAGAAACCATTTACTACAGTAATGCCGCCACCGAATATTACTGGTAAGCTTCATATGGGACATGCGTTAGACAAACATTACAGGATATTCTGATCCGTTATAAGAGGATGCAGGGCTACAATGCGTTATGGATTCCGGGAACGGATCATGCGGCTATCTCTACTGAGGTTAAGGTTACAAATCAGTTAAAAAGAAGAAGGAATTGACAAAAAAAGAATTAGGAAGAGAAAAAATTCCTGGAAAGAACATGGCAGTGGAAAGAAGAATACGCCGGAACTATCGAAGGACAGTTAAAAAATTGGGTGTATCCTGTGACTGGGACAGAGAACGTTTCACCATGGATGAAGGATGTTCCAAAGCCGTAGAAGAAGTATTCATCAAATTATACAACGAAGGATTATTTACAAAGGATCCAGAATCATCAACTGGTGTCCGGTATGTAAGACTTCCCTGTCTGACGCCGAAGTAGAGCATGAAGAGCAGGACGGATTCTTCTGGCACATTAAGTACCCAATCGTAGGAACAGATGATTTCTGGAGATCGCAAACAACACGTCCGGAGACTCTTCTGGGAGATACTGCAATTGCAGTTCACCCGGATGATGAGAGATATAAAGATATCGTTGGAAAGATGTGTAAACTGGCTGCCACTGACAGACCGTGAGATTCCGATTGTTGCAGACTACTACGTAGACAAAGAGTTCGGAACAGGTGCGGTTAAGATCACACCGGCACATGACCCTAACGACTTTGAAGTCGGAAAACGTCACAATCTGCCAGAACTTAACATCATGAATGATGATGCTACGATCAATGAGCAGTATGGTGGAAAATATGTCCGGCATGGATCGCTACGAAGCAAGAAAAGCAATGGTAGCTGACCTGGAAGAGCAGGGATACCTGGTAAAAAAGTTGTTCCACATTCTCATAACGTAGGAACACATGACCAGCTGCCATACAACTGTAGAGCCAATGATCAAGCAGCAGTGGTTTGTTAAGATGGAAGAACTGGCAAAACCAGCCATCGAAGCAATCAAGAACGGCGATTTAAGATTCGTTCCGGAACGTTTCAACAAGATCTACCTGCACTGGCTGGAAGGCATCCGCGACTGGTGTATTTCCCGTCAGCTCTGGTGGGGACACAGAAATCCCGGCTTACTACTGTGATGAGTGCGGTGAAGTAGTCGTTGGACACGGCGCACCGGAGAAATGCCCGAAATGTGGCTGCACACACTTTTTACACAGGATGAGGATACACTGGATACATGGTTCAGTTCTGCGCTGTGGCCGTTCTCCACACTTGGATGGCCGGATCAGACAGAAGATCTGGATTATTTCTATCCGACGGATGTTCTTGTAACAGGATATGACATCATCTTCTTCTGGGTAATCCGTATGGTATTCTCAGGATACGCGCATACCGGAAAGGCACCGTTCCCACCGTATTTATCCACGGTCTGGTACGTGACTCACAGGGACGTAAGATGAGTAAATCTCTGGGCAATGGTATCGACCCGTTGGATGTTATTGATCAGTACGGTACAGATGCACTTCGTATGACATTGATCACCGGTAATGCGCCAGGTAATGATATGCGTTTCTACTGGGAGCGTGTAGAGTCCAGCCGTAACTTTGCAAACAAAGATATGAATGAATGCATCCCGATTCATTATGATGAACCTGGAAGGCAAAACAGTAACATTGAAGAAACCAGAAAATTTGAAATGACTTTGCTTTGAGGACAAATGGATTTTTCCAAAGCAAATGCAGTGTAAAAGATGTAACAGAAAACATGGATAAATATGAGCTGGGAATCGCTGTTCAGAAGGTTTATGATTTCCTGTGGGATGAACTTCTGTGACTGGTACATCGAAATGGCAAAATATCCTCTGGAAGGCAGATGAAGATCCGAAAGCTGCAAATAATGCACTCTGGACACTGCGCACAGCCTGACAGAAATCCTGAAACTGCTTCATCCATATATGCCGTTTATCACAGAAGAAATCTACTGTACACTTCTTCCGGAAGAAGAAGTCCATCATGATTTCTGACTGGCCGGTATATCAGGAGGCATGGGTATTCCCGGAGGCAGAAAAAAGCAGTTGAGAGCTTCAAGGAAGCAATGCCGCGGAATCCGTAATACACGTACAGAGAAATGAACGTCGCCGATGAACCGAAAACCACTCATCTCTACGTTGTTGGAAAGGATGCAGAAACCTGTGCAAGATACGAAGCATGCAAGAAATCTTTTGTAAACCTTGCATTTGCAAAAAGAAATCCATGTACAGGAGAACAAAGACGGAATCGGTGAAGATGCAGTATCCGTTGTTGTATCCTGATGCAGTTGTATATATGCCGCTTGAAGATCTTGTAGACAGAAAAAAGAAATCGAGCGTCTCAAAAAGAACAGGAGCGTCTTGCAAAAAGAAATCGCAAGATGCCAGGGAATGCTGAGCAATCCGAACTTTGTCAACAAAGCTCCGGAAGCAAAAGTAAATGCAGAAAAAGAAAAACTTCAGAAATATGAAGAAATGATGGAAAAGGTTAAAAACACAGCTTACTCAGATGGAAAATTAATAAAGGAGCATTTGGATGAAATTGTATAAGATATGCAATAAGATATCCCTGCTGCTTCATGCGCTTTGCAGTGCAGCCGGATATTTCTTATCGAAGCGATCAGTCGTCATTCTTTTACCGATGCGTGGACCTACATGACAGGAAAACCACTGGTATTTGCTTATAACGCAGGCCTTATATTTACCACGAGCCTGATTGTATATTTGTTCCGCCGAATTTTTCTGGCGTGTTCTGGTATCCATATTCTGGCTGTTTGCTGGGAATTATCAATGGCGTGATCCTGGCAAACAGGGTCACACCGTTTACCGGCCCGGATCTGCATCTGCTGACAGATGGAATGGCAGTCCTTGAATAAATATCTTCCGTCCTGGGGTGTGGTAGTTGCATTGATCGTGCTGGAATATCGGTACTGATTCTTCTTCTTTCTTTGTTGGTCAAAGGACCAAAGTATCAGCGAAAAGTAAAATTCCGCTATGACCTTCTCCTGGTTGTTGTGGGAATTGCAGCATTTGTAGAATCACACAGCTGGCGCTGGAAAAGAGAGTGCTTTCCAATTACTTTGGAAATATTGCATTTGCATATGAAGATTATGGATATCCATACTGCCTTGGTGTCACAATATTTAACACCGGCATCAGCTGTCCTCGTGATTATTCAGAAGAAGAGATTGAGAGAAATCGAGAAGACTGAGGATAACCTTCCGGCAACAAATGAGAAAAAATCAAACCGAATATCCTACCTCTTCCTGCAGCTCGAATCGTTTTTTTGATCCGACTTTTGGTCAATTATCTGAAAATCTCCGAAGATCCGATCCCTACGTTCCGCAAGCTGATGAAAGAGTATTCATCCGGATATTACAAAGGTTCCGGCAGTCGGGCAGGTACAGCAAACACGGAATTTGAGTCAATCACAGGTATGAGCCTTCATTATTTTGGACCGGGAGAATATCCGTACAGAGTATTCTGAAAGAGACAACCTGCGAAAGCGCACCATATGTCCTGAAGAATCTTGGATACAGCACTCATGCAGTGCATAATAATGAGGCAAACTTCTACGGAAGAAGAGGTATCTTCCCGAACCTTGATTTGATACCTTTCACTTCTGCTGAATATATGGCAGAGGAAAATGACTAAGAACCCTCTGGGCTGGACAAAAGATGAGGTTCTCACTGATGAGATCATCAAATGCCTGGATTCTACGGAAGGTCCGGATTATGTATATACGATCTTCACGCAGGGACATGGAGCATATCCGGAAGAACAGCGTGATCGATGATCGGAGATCACTGTCACAGGTGCTGCTTCAGAAGCGCAGAACAACCAGTGGGAGTATTACTGCAATGAGATCCACGAAATGGATAAATTTGTTAAGAGCTGACAGATGCACTGGCAGATTATCCGGAGGATGTGATCCTGGTTATGTACGGCGATCACCTTCCGACAATGGGACTTACGGTTGAAGATCTCAAGAATAAATATCTTTCCAGACAGAATATGTAATGTGGGACAATTTCGGTATGGAGAAAAAGAAGGTGAATCTCTCAGCTTATCAGATGGCAGCAGAGGTTATGGATCGCGCCGGAATACATGAAGAACAATCTTCCGTTATCACCAGGCAAGAAAAATACCCGAAATTACCAGGTAGATCTGGAAACGCTTCAGTATGATCTTCTTTATGGAGAAAATATTCATACAAAGATAAGGAACTGACATTTGAAAGAACCAAGATGCGAATGGGCATTTATGATGTGAGTCTGGATTCAATGGATCTTATCTCTGACATAGATTTTACATATCGATTAAAGGGAACAAACTTCACACCATCAGTCAGGTTAAAGCTGAACGGGGAATGGATCGATACTGTATATGTGAATCCGACCACGCTGATAATATCAGGCACAGAACTGAAGGATTTTTGACCCGAATATCAGTATCACAGCGAAGCAACAGTTCAACCAGAAAGGCATTGAGCAAAGTTACGACCGTTCGGTTTTATATGTTGTATTCTGAAAATAAATGGAAACTTCCGACAGATGAATCCTGATTCTGACGAATAAAGATTACGATTAGTACTGGACATCTTTCACCACTCATATATAATGATATCATAGCGGTTTGGTTTTAAAGACCAGATAGCTGCGAATTACATTAAATGAGTGGTGAATTTTATGATGAGAGAACTGACAGATGCGCTTGCTGACTATCCGGAAGATGTGATTCTTGTTATGTATGGAGATCATCTTCCGACTATGGGACTCACCGTAGAAGATCTTAAGAACAAATATCTTTTCCAGACACAGTATGTTATGTGGGACAATTTTGGGCTTAAGAAAAAAAGGACGAGAACCTGGCAGCATATCAGATGGCGGCAGAGGTTATGGACCGTGCAGGAATCCATGAGGGTACTGTTTTTCGTTATCATCAGGCAAGAAGAAACACAAGAAATTATCAGGTGGATCTGGAAACCCTTCAGTATGATGTGCTTTACGGAAAACAATATTCTTATGATGGTGAGAATCCGTTTCAGAGGACCAAGATGCGTATGGGACTTTATGACGTGACACTGGATTCAATGGAGATGGTTTCGACGGCAGATTACACCTATCGCCTCAAAGGAACAAACTTTACGCCATCCAGTCAGGTTAAACTGAATGGAGACTGGTATGATACAGTATTAAATCCGACGATGATAATCTGAACAGCAACGATTTTTGACCGTCTTTCCGTTGTTCAGAGCAACAGTTCTACCAGAAAGCACTGAGCAGAGCTATGACCGTTCTGCCTATATGCTGTATAATGAGAATAAATGGAAAATTCCGTCAGAAGATTCATAATTCTGACGAATAAAAAGATTACGATTGGTACTGGACATCTTTCACCCACTCATATATAATGGATATCGTAGTAGCAGGGGAATTTTTTCCTGCTTCTGATAGGATAATGGTGATTTTATGGATACGAAGAAGCAGTTGCTTATATTGAAGAAACTCCGAAATTTACGACCAAAAATAAAAATGGAACACACAAAGGAATGTCTGAAACGCCTTGGAAATCCACAGGATAAATTCCAATGATGTGTCAAATCCATGTACGGTACGAATGGTAATGGGAAGTACCTGTGCATTCCTGACTTCCATTTTGAAAGCAGGATACTCCTGCGGACTTTTTTACTCGCCGCATCTGGTTGTGATCCATGAACGTTTGCAGATCAATGAGGAAGAATATCAGTGATGAAGTGTTTCTGGATGCATTCTTGCAAGGTGAAAGAACTGGCAGATGAACTGGTAAAAAGGGAAGGAAACTATCATCCTACCTATTTTGAGTTTTTATTCCTGATGGGAATGAAGGTGATCTTTGCAGATGCAGGCGTGGACTATGTAGTACTGGAGACAGGACTTGGCGGAAGACTTGATGCAACAACAGCGGTAGAAAATCCTGTAGCCTGTGTTGATCACTTCGATCAGCATCATATGCAGTATCTCGGCAATACGATCGAAGAAATTGCGGGAGAAAGCAGGGGATCATTGTTCCGGGCGTAGTGATCTATGACGGAAACGATCAAAAGGCGGCAAAGGTCATCAGAGAACGGGGCACAGGAGCTGAACAGTCCATGCTATGAAGTTACGAGGAAGATACGGAAATTATACGAAATACCTGTTCCGGCATTGATTTTTCATTTAAGAATGAGTATTATGGTAACACAGTATTTTCCATTCCGTTCATTGCACTGTATCAGGTGATGAACAGTTCTCTTGCTCTCAAGACGATGGAGGTCCTTAAAGGAAGAGATTCCGGTATCGGCAGAAGCTGTGAGGAAAGGACTTATTGAGACACGCTGGCAGGGAAGAATGGAAACTGTATTGCCGGGAGTCATTGTAGACAGCAAAACATAATGAGGATGGAGTTGCACGATTCGTAGAAACGGCAGCACATTTTCAGAAGGACTATCCGCTTACTCTGCTGTTTTCTGCTGTGGATGATAAGGATTATACGGATATGATCCGCACCATCCTGGACAAGATCCAGTTCAGACATGTAGTGGTCACTCAGGTAGGCGGCTATCGTAAAGTACCGGCTGAGCAGCTGGCGGAGATTTTTAAGGAGAATGGATGTACTTCGGTAGAGGTCTGTGAAGATGCAGAAGAAGCATTCAGGAAAGCACTCTCGGAAAAAGGGAGACGATGGACTGCTGTTTTGTGTAGGTTCCCTTTATCTGGTGGGTGAGATTAAAACCGCCATTCTTAAGGGAATCGGCAAATAAGGAGAAATTATTATGATCGATTATGAAGAGGAACTGAAGAAATTTGAACCCTGTCTGGATGTTGACAGACGCAGAGGGTGCAATTTATGACAGAGAACTGACAGACATTCTGGATGTCCTTCAGGGAGGTCTTAAGAGAAGCAAAAAGCAATAGACGTGTAAAAATAAGACAAATCAATACACAAAGGGAGAAACATTGAATGAATTGTGTGAACTGTGGGGCATTTCTTACAGACATGGATCGGACTACTGTCCGAACTGCGGATACAATGTTCTGATTCAGAAAAAGTGGATTACCTGTCAAAGAGTTTTTTATAATCAGGGGCTGGAAAAAGCAAGTATTCGTGATCTTTCCGGTGCAATTGCATGTCTGAAACAGAGTCCTGATCTTATGATAAAAGAAACATCAAAGCGAGAAACCTTCTTGGACTTGTGTATTTTGAGACAGGAGAAGTGGTTTCCGCACTCAGTGAATGGGTCATCAGTAAGAATCTGCAGCCAGCCAGAAATCTTGCAACAGAATATATCAATAAGCTTCAGGCAAACAGAAACCGTCTGAATGCGATCAATGAAACAATCAGGAAATACAACAACGCGCTGATGCTGTGTCGTGAAGGACATGAAGATATGGCGGCGATCAAGCTTCGCAGGATTCTGTCTCAGAATCCGAAACCGATCGAGGGATATCATCTTCTGGCATTGATCCAGATGAAGAATCGCGAATGGAACAAGGCGAGAAGAACCCTCAAAAAGCTGCGCGTATTGACAAGAACAAATACGACAACGCTTCGCTTCCTGCGAGAGGTGGATGAGCAGACCGGTGTAACGACCAATCTGGAAAAAAGCAAAAAGGACTTTTTCATTCCAATAAGGCTTCGAAACAGGATACGGATATTTTTGCATCGGAGCAGGTTGTGCAGCAGCCGGTTTATAAGGAACGTTCAGGACTCTCAGCCTTTTTTATCCTGATGGCAGGAATTGCAGCAGGGGTAGGGAGCGTTCTGGCTTCTTGCAGCACCGGCAATCCGCCAGGGCATTTAAAGGAAGCGAATCAGCAGATTGTTCAGTACAGTGAGTCGCTTGCGAGCCAGGCAGCTGAGCTTACCAAAGCACAGAGTGATGCAAAAGCTACAGAATCCGCGGATGAGGTAAGCCAGCTTACATCAGAGCAGACAAAAACAAAAAGCTATCAGGCACTGCTCAGGCATATGCGGCTTATCAGCAGAAGAGCTTTTGATGATGGAACCGCCTGGAACTGCAGAATGTGCAGCAGGATGTCCTTTCCGACTCACAGAAAACAATCTATAATACAATCAGTCAGGCTGTAAATTCCGGAAACACCGGATCATCAGATACATCAGATGATGGAAGCGATGACAGCGGAGAATACGACGATTCGGAATATTATGAATAATAGTAACTATTCAGAAGGTAGTATCCCGCGAGGTGTTTTGGCATGAATATGCCAAAATCTCGAGACATGCGAGCCAAAATGCCATCACCGAAGGTGATTTTACATGCATTTTGGCACGTAACTGTGAAGGTACTGAACAGTTACAATAATAGTAACTATTCAGGGAGGCAGTATCCCGCGAGGGGACTGAACAGTTATGAATAACTGTAAGACAGAAATAAGCGAAACGATATAAGAAAAACCTCGGAGAAGGGGATGTACATAAAGTACATCTCCTTTTTTTCTTTCGACATATCTGAGAAGGGGGACAAAATGAGCGAAATATTTGAATTCAAAGAAGCGGTTCTGACCATTCATCTTCCGCAGGAACTGGATCATCCGCAGTCGGACAGGATCCGAAAAAAGAAACCGACAGGATCGTGAGCAGAGCCTACATCAAAAAATAATATTTGATTTTTGAGAATACAGAATTTTATGGACAGCTCCGGTATTGGTCTGATCGTGGGAAGATACCGTGCCCTTGGGATGGGACAGAAATGTATAGCAGCTGTCAATGTGGACAGGTATATGGATAAACTGCTTCACCTGTCAGGAGTTCACAGATACATGGAAATTCAGAAAAAATCGAAGAGGGAGGACATTATGGAAAGGACGAATGAAATAACACTTATTTTTGACAGTCTGCCGGTGAATGAAGCATTGGCGAGGATCGCAGCTGCATCCTTCTGCACACAGCTGAATCCGACGCTGGAGGAAGTGGCGGATCTGAAAACCGCAGTATCAGAAGCGGTGACTAACAGCATTATCCATGGGTACGAAGGAGAAGTACATAAGATAGAAATGAAACTTCTGCTTACCGGTAAAAGAAATCTATGTAGAGATCACGGACCATGGAAAGGGGATTGAAGATGTAGAGAAAGCGATGGAGCCTATGTACACTACAAAGGCAGACAAAGACCGCTCGGGCATGGGGTTCACTTTTATGGAGGCGTTTATGGACGACCTTAAGGTGGAATCACAGGTTGGAGAAGGAACACGTGTTCGCATGAAAAAATTATCGGTCGATAGGAGGGGATATGGAGCATACTCTTGCCCTGATCGGGCGTGCACACCAGGGAGATAAAGAGGCAAGAGATACTTTATTTAAAGAAAATACAGGACTGATCACAGTGCTGCCAGGCGATTTCTTGGAAGGGGCGTGGAGATGGAAGATTTATTTCAGATTGGCAGTATCGGTATTTCTCAAAGCCGTGGATAAATTTGATCCGGCATTTGATGTAAAGTTTTCAACGTATGCGATTCAATGATCGTTGGAGATGAAACGCTTCTTCCGGGATGACGGGATGATAAAAGGTAAGCCGGGCTATAAAGGAATGTAGACACAGAGTCTATCAGGCACGGGAGAAAATTGAGAGAGAATCCGGGCGGGAGCCGACGATCCAGGGAACTTTCAGGAAACACTTGGAATTGCGGCGGAAGAAGTTGCCATGGCTCTGGAGTCCGCTGTAAATGTAGAATCTATTTACAAAACGGTTTATCAGGGAGAGGAACAGATATTTCACTGATCGATAAAATCCCCAGAGAAAAAAGATGAGCAGGAGAATCTGCTGAACCGGATATTTCTGGAAGAACTTCTGGGGAACTTAAGAGCGAAGAACGAAGGCTGATCTATATGAGATACTTCCGGGATATGACCCAGACGCAGGTGGCTGAAGTTCTGGGAATATCACAGGTACAGGTGTCGAGGATGGAGAAGAGGATATTGGAGAAGCTGAGAAATTCGCATAAGGGATGAAATAAACAATAAGTCTTATAAGAAGTGTAGCTGCTGAAAAAACAGCAGCTACCTAAAAAATCACTATTTACTGTAACTTGTTTTTCAAAAACAGATCCCTTTTTACTTTGGAAAGTGCGGTAAGAACGATCGTTCCGAAGATTCCGCAGGAAATGACTTCGCCGGCACCGACGGTCAGCATCATCAGCGGGATCGGAAGATTTACACCATATCCGTAGTAAAGAACGAAAGGTACGATCGCTGTGTTGGCGGCGATTGGCGGCAATGGAGCAAGCCATTTGCTGGCACCGCGCAGCTTGTAAGTAAAAATTGCACCGATCGGTGTTGCAATACTTCCGAAAATGATATCTACAGGAATCGCACCGCCAAGAAGATTGGAAAGAATACATCCTACAAATAATCCCGGGATTGCAGCCGGTGTGAAAAGTATGGCAGAATAGTCAGTGCCTCAGAGAAGCGGACCTGAACTTCACCATAGCTTAATGGAGCAAACAGCAGAGTCAGAACTACATAGATAGCACCGATGGCAGCTGCCTGTATCAAAGGAACATAGTGTTTTTGTTTTCATTATTCAATTCTCCTTTAGTTTTTTGTTTTTATGAGTGGAAGGTCACGAACACTCAGCACATTTACGGCGGTGACCGCCGGTCAAACCCTGTAAGACCTTGTTTTTTATGGGCTTTGACGGTAGAGAGTATAGCACAGGAGAGACAGAAATGCAAGACAAAAAAGGATCCTGTAAGTGGATGAAACGAAGAAAAGATAAGTACTAAAATAAAATCACAAATTTCCATGGACATATTTCAAAAGTTGAGGTAAGATGGTACAGATGTTAATTATAGAAAGGCAGATTTATAGACATGGAAGAGAAGATTCTTGATTTCATCATGGAGTATGCACAGGAACATGAGAATGTTCCATTTCAGATTATTGAAGAAAATTTCAATATTCAGATGGATGAGAGCTTACGATCTATCATCAGTGATGCAATCTGGGACAGAGATAATGTTTCAGATGTAGTCATCGAAAATGACGGCTACATGATCAGTTGTTTTGAGGACTGATCGTTTACAGTCAGGGAAAGAAATCATTCGGCAGACAGAGGACAGAAACGGGAGACCGTGTTCTGTCCTTTGTTGTTGAGGAGAGATCAGGAAGCCTTCTTCTCATTTGGATTTTTGCAGAGATTTTTTCCTGTTGAGATCCTCGAGGATGGTTGCGTTGACATCATCCTCGTATTTACGCATCTGTACCTGCATTGGAGTAGGATCGGTAAAAAAATTCAGACGGCTGAAATGATTAAAGAAGAACAGAACTCCGATGGCAAGGTAGATAGAGTAGGAAATCTCAGGACAGTAAAAACCGCTGGAGATTTCTCCCGTCCTGAAAATAAACCTGCTGAAATAACCTGCCAACATCCACATCTGTATTAAAGGTCATGATGGAAAAAGCAGCTCGAAAAAAGTAGCAAGGCAGACGAAAAAGATTTTGAGCCAGCGAAATACAGTGCCGGATGCAGAGCTTTTTGTGGTAGGTAAGAATGAAATCGGGTTCTCCATATGAGAAATGCTGAGATCAGGTTCTTTTTTTCTGGATCATATCGATCAGATCCATGACGGACATGACATACTGACCGGATTTCATGTGATCCAGGCTGGCAACAGGAAGAACACGGAGACGGTTCAGGACTTTTGCGTTGCTGCAGGCAAGCTTTGCGATGTCCTGAAGATAAATATGCGGATGCTGTACCTGAATATTTGTATCAAGCTGTAAATATAAAGTATCACTCATAAAAAGAAAACTCCTTTGATGCGATGGAAATAATCAATCTTTCATTTGAGGCTTAAAAGATCAGACTTACCAGGTATGAAAAAATCAGAGAAGCGGACACACCTGCGGCACAGGCAGTGAAGCCGCCTGTAAAGTCCGAGAAGACCATCCTGGTTAATGGCTGTCTTTATGCCTTTTCAGAGAAGATGCCCAAATCCGGGAAGGGGGGACCGAGGCACCTGCACCGGCATAGTCGACCAATGGCTGATGAGATTCCAGCACTTAAGAGGACACCGGAGCAGACAAGAAGAACCATAACCCTGCCGGGCATCAGTTTGGTTTTGTCAAGAAGAATCTGGACAGGGCGCAGATGACGCCGCCGACCCAGAAGGCATTAAAATAATCCATATGAAACTCCTTTCAGGATAATTGCGTGTTCAATAACTGCAATTCCATGGGCGATGCCGGGAACGGATTCGCCCTCATTAAAGCTGACTTTGGAGGAAGCATGGCACCGGTAGGGGACAAAAGGACTTTTCCACTGTCCGCTGACAATGCGTGGAAGGATGAAGGCTGCCAGAACAGCGGTACTCCGCAACATCCGCATCCACTGCCTCCGGAATGGGTATCCTGTGCATCATTGTCAAAGATCGAGAAGCCCCGCAGTCATAGTGGCGGGGAGAGATGAAGATATCTTTTTTCGCCGAGGAAGATCAAACAAGGATCCGCTGTCCGACTCTGCCGAGGTCTCCGGTGATGATGGCGTCGTAATAAGAAGGCTGACGCCGGAAGTCGGTCAGATGGCGAGAAATAGTGTCGCTTGCGGCAGGAGCCATGCATCCCGCCCATGTTCAGGGAATCACGAAATCCAAAAATCAATCACGGTTCCGGTGGTGACAGCGGTGATCACAGCACATCCGTTCTCGTGACGCAGAGGGATGCATTGGGAAAATCACCAGAAAGAGGCGGCTTGTCTCCGAGAACGCAGGCTCCGCTTCCCGGTCACTGTCCAGGTTGGGAGGGGGACGCTGGTTGCCGTACCCCAGCGGAAAACGAAATTCTTTTTTCGGCAGTAGCAAAGTGACTGGAAGCAGCACAGAGTATGTGTGAACCATAACCGGCAGCTACAGACATGGCACCGAGGGAGAGATTCTCCCATTTTGGAGCAGGCACCGTACAGCCCGTAAAAACGGGATGCCTATTTCTGCAATGCCAAAAGAAGAGGCAATTGTCTGGCGAGAAGACAATCGGCAAAGGCCCAAATGCGGATATCGGGGAGGGGCTTAAGCCCGGCTTTTCCGATTGCCAGGATCGCAGTTTTCTTTTGGAGTGTTGCTTTCTGCATTTTCCCAGGTGTCCGTTCGAAACGGGGATCCTCACCGATCATATCGAAGCAGTGCTTTAATGGTCTCGCCTTCTTTTTTCCTACGATGGAAGCAGCACACCTGGATATAAACTGGTTCATGAAATGCAAGGCTTGCTTTTCCCATCTGAACTGTGTTGCTCATCCGATCACCTCCATAAGTTTAAGAATGTAGTAGATGATGCCAAGGAGCCAGGAACTTAAGATTCCGTACAGGATCACAGGACCTGCGATGGTAAAAAAAATCTTGCATCCGATTCCAAAAATCTGTCCTTCGGCCTGGAATTCTATGGCTGAAGCTGCAACAGAGTTTGCAAATCCAGTGATAGGGACAAGACTTCCGGCACCTCGAATTTCCCGATTTTGGAGTACAGGTTGAACCCTGTCAGAAGGACACTCAGCAAAGATCAGAAGGAGAGAGCACCAGCTTCCGGCACTTTCCTGATCGATACCCATGGATTGTGCAGTGTTTCAGGGATGAACTGTCCCAGAGACAGATAGAGTCCGCCGGTGAGAAAGGCTTTTGCCATGTTATGGGAAGGCTGTGAGTTGGTGTAACGGGACATATTGTTCGTATTTTTTCTGCTTTTGGAGCTGTTGTTTATTTGTCATGAAAAACTCCTCTCTTTCGGTTTGACTTTTTATGCGGTTTATGCATATAATGATTGAGGCTTATTGCCAGCCAAAAAGTAAAAAATGAGTGTACCGATGCATTTCCGACGGCGATAGAGAGAATGACTGCCGGAATCCCTTCCGTCAGGTGGATCCTCCTGAAAAAGACAGTGAAAGACAGCTACCTGCCAGGGAGCTGCCAGGATTCAGCTTCCAAGAAAAATGCCGGAAAAAAAACACCATATACTATCAGAAAAAGGAATGCCGAGAGGCAGCGAAAAGTGAAACAGGCAGAACACATTGCCAAAGACAAAAACAAAAGCAAGTCATATCTTCATAAAAAGAAGAACAGAATCTGCG
>VOFJ01003869.1_pt1 | contig 17008 bp, 24 predicted proteins | sample 5384081 | NCBI WGS metagenome assembly VOFJ01 (sample SAMN12384729, study PRJNA508395) | human gut metagenome | isolation source: healthy gut I | host: Homo sapiens
GTCTCGATCAGCTTTAATATGAAGATCTGCTCCTCCTGCGTGTCAGCCGCGATGTCGCCAGCTGAGTGCGACCTCATAGATGCTTTTCAGCAAAACATTAGACATCTTGCCCGTCTTGATACGCGGCAGGCTGATTTTTTTCTCCACACCGGGGATCACCATGATCAGACCTTTTTCTACAAGGTCATTCCCGGTGGTGGCCAGGACCAGTATTTTCTCCAGTACCTCGCCGTTGTAGTTGGTGTTTCTTACTACTATTGCCATAGCAAATATTTTTATTAATGTTTCAACTTGTCCTTAATCTCGCTCATGCGCTTGTTCCAGGGGCTTTCACCCGTCGAATTCACACGAAGGTCGGTCATGACACTACGTTTGGGGGAAAGCTTCTCCAATGCCTTTTCCCCGTTCTCCCGGTCTTTTGCCAGAAGGTTCTCATAGATGGGGCGGGTGGCGGCATCGATACGGCCGTCCTGTTCCGCATCATCAAGCAGTTTCTTACGCGCGGCAGCGTCATCCGCATCCGCCTTGTCCTGGAACACCTTCAGTTCGCCCTTCAGGCGGGTGACCTCGGCATCAAGGGCCGGGACTTTGCCAGCCTCCGTTTCCAGCAGTCCGATTTCACGCAGGAAATCGTCATCCGTCGCACAGTTCTTGAACCGCGGACGTCTCTTGAGTTCGTCTAAATTCATGCTATTCTCGTTTTGTGGCTTGTGCAGCCGGTTATTGAATATTTGAAATACTTGTTCGGGGGTACTGTCCTCCGGTACCGGGTCAGCGTCATAAATACCGTCGATAAGCCCCAGCGCCAGCGCCTCATCGGCACGCAGCCAGTGGTCTTTGCCGTCAAAATACAACGAGCGGATTTCCTCTTTGTCCTTTCCCATGCGGGCGGCATACATCTCGCAAAGGGTGTCCTCAAGCGCCTCGATCTCACGGATGCAGTCCTTCATCTCCTCCTTGTTGCCGTAACAGCCGCCCTGGACACTGTGAAGCATCAGACGGGCATAACGGCTCATCTGTACCGGTTTGCCGCAAAGGGCGATGACGGAGGCCATGCTGGCGGCGATGCCGTCCACGTAGATGGTAATGTCGGCCTTGCTGTTCTTCAAGGCATTGAAAATGGCGATGCCCGAATAAACCTCGCCGCCGTTGCTGTTGATACGCACGTCCACCTTCCCGGTCAGGGCTTCCGCTTCCAGAAGTTCACGGGCAATATCACCGCTGCGCACGTTATCATCGTACTCACCGATGTCACCGTAAAGAAGGATGCAACAGGCATCGGTTCCGGGTATCATATTGAAAAATCTACTCATGTCACTATCGTTTTGGCAGGTCCTTCCCTGCAAAGTTTACGGTGCGAAATTAGGGGGATTAAAAGCCTTTTTCAAACCGCGTTTTCATCATGGAGACTTTAAAGGATTGCCATGACGCTTTAAAATGTCATCATGCGGAGCGCGTTTTTTTTCGCTCCTTTTCCTTATCAATTTTGCACGTAAAAAAGGAGGTAATATGGCCGAACTTACAAACGAGCAGAAAAAGGCATGGGCGAAAACGCTCTACACCCGCGAAACGCTCACGCAGGCGGAAATAGCCGAGCGTGTGGGGGTTTCACGGGTGACTGTGAACAACTGGATAGGCAAAGGAAACTGGGAGCAGCTGAAGGCTTCCATAACCATCACACGGGAGGAGCAGCTGAAGAACCTGTACCGGCAGCTGGCGGAACTCAACAACGCCATCATGGGAAAGCCGGAAGGGGAACGGTTCCCGAACGCCGCGGAAGCGGACACCATTTCCAAACTGTCGAACGCCATCAAGAAACTGGAAACAGAAGTGGGGCTGGCGGACATCATCTCCGTGTTCTCCGACCTGCTCAAATGGGTGCGGACCTACGATTCCACGCAGGCGAAGGAGATCACCCCGCTTCTGGACGCGTTTGTCAAATCAAAATTATCCTGACATGGCAAAGAAAAGACTCACACCCCAGGACAGGATCGCACTGGACAACTGGAACGAGCTGGTGGCATCCGTGCGCGAACATTCGGACATCAACCCCACGGACACGGAAACGGAAATCAGGCAGAGGCGGGAAAGACTGGAGAAGAACGACGAGGAGTGGTTCAAATACTACTTCGCCATGTATTGCACCTGCGAGTCCGCCGCCTTCCACAAAAAAGCCACCGGGCGGCTGATGAGGAACAACCGCTGGTACGAGGTAAGGGCCTGGTCACGCGAGCTGGCGAAATCCGCACGCTCCATGATGGAGATATCCAAACTGGCACTGACAAAAAAGATACGCAACGTGCTGCTGATCTCCAACTCGGCAGACAATGCGGAAAGGCTACTGCTGCCGTTCATGGCGAACTTCGAGGAGAACCAGCGGATCATACAGGACTACGGACAGCAGAAAAAACCGGGAGCGTGGGAAACCGGGGAGTTCACCTGCATGTCCGGATGCTCCTTCCGCGCCATCGGAGCCGGGCAGTCACCGCGCGGTACGCGTAACAAGAACTTCCGGCCGGACTTCATTCTGGTGGACGATATAGACACCGACGAGGAGTGCCGGAATCCGGAACGGATCAAAACCAAATGGAAATGGCTGGAGGAGGCGCTGATACCGACCATGTCCGTATCGGGAAACTACCGCATCCTCTTCAACGGGAACATCATCGCAGCGGACTGCTGCATCAAAAGGGCCATCGAAAAGGCAACCGAACTGAAGGCGAAAGGAATCGGGCACGTGGATATCATCAACATCCGGGGAAAGGACGGGCTGTCCGTATGGCCCGAAAAGAACTCCGAGGAGGATATAGACCTCTTCCTCTCACTGGTCAGCGCGGCGGCGGCACAGAAAGAGTTCTTCAACAACCCGGTGGTGGACGGCGGCGTGTTCGCGGAAATCACCTACGGGAAAGTGCCGGCACTTTCCAAGTTCAAGTTCCTGGTGATATACGGGGACCCCGCACCGGGAGAGAACAAGACGAAAAAAAGTTCCACCAAAACGGTGTGCCTGCTCGGGAAACTCGCGGGAAGGCTTTATCTGATAAAAACGTTCCTGGACAGGGGGCTGAACGCGGAATTTGTAGAGTGGTACATCAAGCTGCTGGAGTTCGTGGGCGGGAAAACCACCGTATACTGTTACATGGAGAACAACAAATTACAGGATCCTTTTTTCCAGCAGGTATTCCAGCCCATCGTGCGGCGGATACGCAGGGAAAGGAAAATATCACTGTACATCACCGGGGACGAGGAGAAGAAGACCGACAAGGCCACACGTATCGAGGCGAACCTGGAACCGCTCAACCGGGAGGGGAACCTGGTACTCAACGAGGCCGAAAAGGACAACCCGCACATGAAACGGATGGCGGAACAGTTCAAGCTGTTCAACCTGCAACTGACCTATCCGGCAGACGGACCCGACTGCGTGGAGGGGGGAAACAGAATTATAGACCGCAAGGCCAGACAGTCGGAAAAGCCCGTCATTGTCACAAGGAAAAGCACGCGGTCACAAAACAAGTACAGAGTGTAAACTTCAATACCTATCATTATGAGCAAATTTATCGAACTTTCAGACTACGACGCGAGCATACACCGCGAGATTCTGGACGCACTGACAAGGGAGGACGACGCCGTCGTGGAGATATGCGAGGACCGCGCCGTCGCCGAGATGCGCTGCTACCTTTCCAGACGTTACGACTGTGACAAAATATTCACGGCAACCGGTGACAAACGCAACCAGCTTGTCCTGATGATGGCCATCGACATAGCCGTGTACCACATCTTCTGCATACATAACCCGAGGAACCTGTCACCGCTGCGGAAGGAACGCCACGAAAGGGCGGTCGAATGGCTGAAAGCCGTGGCGGCCGAGGAGATATCGGTGGACGGCCTGCCCCTGCTGTCCGAAGAGACGAGGGCGGCAAAATCAAATTTCCTTATCAAAAGCAACCGTAAACGTGTAAACCATTGGTAATATGAACAAAAGAAAGAAAGGGGCCGGAAAGATAACCCAAAGCGGGAACCTGCCGAGGCCCGGGCAGAAAGGACCCGCAACCATCATACTGACACAGCCCAGAAGGTTCGGTATAGACATAGCGGACTACATGCTCGCGGTAAGGGCTTTCGAGAATGTGGACTACTCCAGACGCTTCAGGCTGTACGACCTGTTCAGCGACATACTCATGGACACGCACCTGACAAGTGTCATAGAGAAACGGAAGAATGCCGCACTGGCATCTTCCATAGAATTCCGCAGGAACGGGAAGCCGGACGAGAAGGTGAACAAGCAGATCAGGTCCCCATGGTTCCGGAAGTTCATAGGGGACATCCTGGACGCCAAATTCTGGGGGTTCTCACTCGTGCAGTTCTACCGCAAGGGGGAATGGGTGAACTACGACCTGATACCGCGCAAACACGTCGATCCCGTGCGCAGGCTCATACTGCGGCACCAGACGGACACCACCGGGACGTCCTGGGACGAGTACCCCGACCTGTTGTTCATCGGTTCACCCGACGATCCCGGACTGCTGGTGAAAGCAGCCATCTGGGTGATATACAAACGTAACGACGTGGCGGACTGGGCACAGTTCGCGGAAGTGTTCGGAGCGCCCATCAGGGAGTACACGTATCCCACGGATGACGACGAGGCACGGCAGAGGGCGCTGGACGACGCGGACAGCACCGGAAGCCTGTCGGTTTTCGTGCACGCGGAGGATACGGTGCTCAAGCTCGTGGAAGCCGCGAACAAGACAGGGAGCGCGGACCTCTACGACAAGCTCTGCGAGCGCTGCAACAACGAAATCTCAAAGCTGTTCCTCGGAAACACGCTCACCACCGAAGCCTCCGACAAGGGCACACAGGCACTGGGAACCGTACACAAGGACGTGGAGGAGAAAGTGACGCTCTCCGACAGGCAGGACATCCTCGACGTGCTCAACTATGACATGGCCGACATATTCGCAATGCTCGGAATAGACACCACAGGCGGGGAGTTCTGCTATCCGGAAAAGAAGCTTATCGAACCGGAGAAAAAGATGTCCATCCTCACACAGCTGCGTACGAACTTCAACCTGCCGGTAGGTGACGACTACCTCTACGAGGAATTCGGGATCGAGAAACCGGCAAACTATGACGAGCTGAAGAAACGCCAGGAGGAGAAAGCGGCGGAAATCGAGGCAGCGAAGGCCCGAGAGACCGAAAAGGCGGAAGAGGATGAACCGGATCCGGAAGAAGAACCGGAACTGGAAAAGCACGGTAAAGGAACACCCAAAGAAAAGAAAAATGCCCTTAAAAACGCATACAACTGGCTGAAACGTTTTTTCGGGAAAGCCCCGGGGAGAGACGGGGCAGCTTTAGAATGGTGATAAACGACCTCTACAGAATGGAGGACAAACAGGTGGAAACTTTATTCTCGTTCGATGAAGAGGTACTGAAGAAAGCCCTGAAGAACATATACAGCAAAGATTTCCATCCCATGACCGACATCGAGGAGAACCTGTTCGAGGCCACGTGGAAAACGATGAACAAAGCCACCGACAAGGGGTTTGGGACACGGAAAACCGATGATCCGGATTATGACTTCTACCGTGAAATCCGAATGAACAACGCCGTGTTCGCAGCTTTCAAGGTACACAGGGCACAGAACGACATGGCAGCGCTGCTGCTGGACAAAAACGGAAGTTTAAAGCCGTTTGAACAGTGGGTGAAGGAAGCCATGCCCATAGCCGACCACCAGATGATCCATTGGCTGCGTACAGAATACGACACGGCCGTCATACGGGCACACCAGGCCGCGGACTGGAGACAGTTCGAAAGGGAAAAGGATGTATTGCCGAACCTCAAATGGATGCCGTCCACAAGTGTGACGCCGGGAGCCGACCACCAGATTTTCTGGGGGACCATACGTCCGATAGATGATCCGTTCTGGAACGAGCACAGGCCCGGAGACAGATGGAACTGCAAGTGCACGCTCTCATCAACGGATGAAGCGCCGACAGCGGTACCGGACGAAAACGGGCAGAACAAGGCACATGACGGTCTGGAAAACAATCCGGGAAAAGACGGCAAACTGTTTTCAGACAAACACCCCTACATTACTGAAGCGCATCCGGGAGCAAAAAAAGCCGTGGACGCACTGACCAGGCGCATCAACGAAATGATAGCCGAAATGCCGGACAACCTGACGCTGGAGGAAAAAACCGACATCGCCCGCAACAATCTCAAGATAGAAAAGGCACTCGGCGTTACCAAAGGCAAGCCGATGACATACGAACAGGCGAACAAGGGAAAGGAGAACCCGAAATTCGGAAAAGAGGAAGGATACCGCGTGAATTGCCAGACCTGCACCGTGACACACATGCTCAGAAGGTTAGGGTTCGACACCGAGGCAAAACCCAACATCCGGCAAAGCGCATACAACGAAATGGCAAACAAGGTATCACATGGGAAGAACGTTTCCTGAACCGGGACGGAACAAAGCCGGATTATGACTATACCTATAAATGGCAGGTCAGAAAGGGATATCAAGTAATGAATGCAAACCGGCTGAAGGAATACTTCAGGGAAAAATTCAGAGAGGATGGAATATACGAGATATATTGTGCCTGGAAAGGCGGCTCCGCACACGTGTTCTGCGCAGAGGTGACTGAAGGAAAGACAAGGTTCTTCGACCCGCAAACCGGAAAGGATGATGCAAGCAATTACATACAGAGCATGAAAGCGGGCCGTGTGGGAGTGATAAGAATAGACAACAAACTGGTAAATCCCAAAATCATGGGACTATTCATCACCAAATAAACGGGAAGAAAGTGCCAGCCCCTCCTCACCGTCCACCAGACGGCAGGACTGGCCGTCGAACAGAATAAAGGCGGGAAGACCGACAGGCAACTCAAAACCATCCCCGTCAACACAGCCCACGGAATAGATGCTTCCTTCAGGGGAACTGGCTGATAAGACAACGGAGTTGTAACCGCTACTGTTTGCTAATTCCGACACTTGTTTAGGTATTTCCATAACGCAAAAAGGCACATAAAAAACGCCTTGCTGCAAAAGTATAAAATTATTTTTTAATTCAGTCATTCATGGACATAAAAGAATATTCAAAACTGATAAAAGCCAAACGGAAAGAACTGGATGGGCTAATGAAACGGAAAATGCCGGTTATCGCTGGACGAATGGCAAAAGACCATTTCCAGGACAACTTCCGCCGGGAAGGTTTCGTAAACGGAGGATTACACCCGTGGCCGAAAGCGAAAAGGCTGTCCTCGGGACGGACCGATGCGGCAGGGAGCTACGGGACGCTGCTCTCCGGAAGGAACCATCTCTTCAGCTCCGTCAAATACATGCCGGGAGAATACCGAGTGAGGGTGGCAAACGAACTCGTCTATGCGCCGGTCAATAACTGGGGAGGAGAAGTTCATCCGACTGTTACGCCCCAAATGCGGCGTTTTGCATGGGCGAAGTATTACCAGGCTTCAGGCAAGGCTAAAAAGCCGCCACGGGCAAAAGAAAAGGCAAAAAGAAGGGTTCTGCCGCAAACAATGAACCGCAGGAAAATCAGGAAGCGCTGAAATGGAAAAGGCTGGCGCTGACCAAAAAGAAAAAGCTCCGGATAAAAATACCGCAACGCCAGTTTATCGGGGAAAGCCGGGAACTGTCCGAAAAGATAGACCGTAAAATGGAGAATGAAATCAGAAATATTTTAAACTTATAACAACATGGAAGAAATTTTTATCGCGATCATGGAACGCATCGCCGAAAAGATGCCTGAACTGTCATACATTGACGAGGACTACGGACAGCTTGAAGCCGGGGCGGAGGAGGACCACTATCCGGTAACCTTCCCCTGCGTGCTTGTCGGGAACGCCGAATCGGACTGGAATGACCTCGGTTACGGGGTACAGAAAAGCGAGTCACTCATCACCATACGACTGGCCATTGACTGCTACGATGACACCCACTACACCTCCGGAACCTATGACAAGGTAAGGGAACGGCAGCTGAAGGCCAAAGAGCTGTACAAAGCCTTGCAGGAGTTCCAGTGCACGGAAGAGACCAGCCCGCTGGTCAGGGTAAAGAGCCGGGACTATTCGCTGCCGGGAAACATCAAGGTGTACGAGACGGTTTATTCTTTCACGCTGCATGACGAGTCGGCCATGCAGTAAGGGGAAGGTTCATTCCCCCGTGAACAGGGAAAGCTGGACGGCTGTCAGGCGGGGTTTCTTAACCTTTGGGACGGGCTTCACCTCCAAGTCCTTCAGCTCCCGGCACTTGCACCGGATAATGGACATGATCCGCTCCTCGGAAATGAAAAACTCCTGGCGGGACAACACTTTCAGGGCATCATCAAAACGCAGGCGCTGCACCTCCGTCCAGTAATAGTAACGGCGGCACAGGGCTTCATCACGGAGTTCTATCAGTTTTTTGTCTCGTCCTTTAGCCATAAGTTCAGGTATATGCTGCAAAATTAGGCATTTAACCGGGGATGTTAATAAAAAAACGCCGCATCGTGTATGAATGCGGCGTTTTTCTGTTTAGAGTGTGAACAAAATCACATGGTCATCAGTTCGGTGTCATCCTCACCCGGAACAAACGGCTCGATGCGGGTGATCACCTTGCTCTGTACCTTCACCCGCCCGCTGCCATTACAGACCGGACATTTTGCGGATAAAGGAGCTCCTCCCTGGTCCAGGTAAAAGATACGTCCCTTGCCTTCACAACGCTTGCAGGCCATGACGTGCGGCGCGATGTTCTTCGTCTTCTCCATGACTACAACCGGCAGAATGAGGGTTCGATACGGTGCCAGACACCGTTTTCGTCACGTTTGTGGAAATAGTAGTTCACCGCGGTCTTGTACACCACGTTGCTCTCACGGAAGAGGTCCATGATCTCCGTGTACTCGCTGTCGAAACGGTCCTCGAGCTCGTACAGCTTACTCACGGACTTGTAGTCCAGATCGCCCTGGCGGTTGCGCTCGATCATGGTCATGCCGAGCTGGTACATCGGGTCGTCGGTACCCAGCTCGCGCCCCATGGCGTAGCGCTTCAGGTAATCCACCAGGCGTTCGGCGGCAAGGTCGGCACGCTCGTCGAAACTCTTCACCTTGTTGCTCCTCACCTCCAGCTTCATGTCACCGTCCACGATGGTGAAGCTCGCCTGCTCGTCCTTACGCAGCTGGCCGTATTCACGCATCACCGCACGGAAGGCGGCGGCCTCTTTCTCCACCCAGTCGCGGAACGCCTTCACGTCATCCACAACCGGGAGCAGCCGGTTCTTCACTTCAAGCATGAACTGCGCACGGAGGCCCTCATAGGCATCGCGCCGGTTACGCTTGCTTTCCTTCTCTTCCTGCTGGAGCTGTTTCAAAAGCTCCTTCCTGTCCTGGGCGGACAGGCTTTTTAATTGTTCTTTCAAATCCATAGCTAAAAAATTAAATGGTTGCTATTGTTGTTTATTCTCACGTTTACGGCGGATGGCACGCAGCTTCACCTGCAACGTGTCCAACGCCTCACAGTCAAGTTCACGGAACTCCTTGCCGGCGATACGGCTGTCCCGGCAGAAGGCGTTCACCCGGTCCCAGTCGGCCGTATCGATACCCAGCAGCTGCATCTGGTGCAGTACCGCGGAACGCTTCTGACGGAGAATCTTCCGGAGCTGTTCCTGATAAGTGGGCGGTACCAGCTTCTGCATGGCGGACACGGCGGCACTGTATTCCTTCAGTGTCATGTCACGCAGACTCGTGGTACGTCCCTCCGTGTACTGGGAAACGATGCTTTCCTTCAGTGCGTCACGATCCGATGTCGGAAGGCGGTTCAAAAGGCTGTAAAACGCCGCATAATTCTCGGGTTTATTTAACTGCTTGCGGCTGTTGATGTCTATCTGCATGGCTATACTGTTTGTTTATTTTAAGGTCATTGATTTCCTTAATCACTCTCTTTACTCTGATAGTACACAAATAATCAAGAAGATGCTCTTTTTCATTTTTTGTACACTTATACTGGTCGAAAAATTCAAGTATGCCCATTCTATTCAGATTTTCATTAACTCAAACTATTCATACCACATCAGCACAACTCTATGATTTCACCCACGGCAGAGCGTAGAAGAGTACGCAAAACCGAAGGGTTTCCGCTATCATAGATGACTTCCACACAACACTCATGGCGTGCGTTACGTGACACAACCAGCTCGCAAGTCATATTCTCACAGAGCCATTTTTCCACTACTTTACGGACACCAACTGCGGTGACCACAATTACCATTTTTTTACTCATAATATTGACCGTGCTGTATGTTATTCAACTCTTATCCTCCCGGTGTACTGGTTTCCCCGAAACTTCATCCCCTTGGTGAAGCCGCCCGGATATCCCAGTTCCTTGCTTCTCGCGTTTGCCAGCAACAGATGTTCCCGGCTAAGGGAGGCTACAAAACCTTTGTCCTTTTCCAGTCCCATCTCTCGGGCCTTCCGGGTGACGCTGCGTTCGGAAACACCGAGCATTTCAGCCAGCTCCCGGTTGAGGGTATTGTGATAGTGGCGACGCATGATGGAAAGCATATTACCGTTCCAGAAGATACGGGTCGAGTATCCCTTATGCTCCACGAGCCGCCCCAGTGTCCGGTGCATGAAAGTACCGTCGGGAACCTTCCGGGTGCTTGCGGTACCGCTCACGCTTGTACACCAGCACACATTCATGACACCAGGAACTCCGTCCTCCGTTCTTCAGCGGATAGAACTCACGCATCCACAACTTGCGGCCGCAATGCGGACAGACACGTTTACGTTTCTGCTTGTTGTTATTTTCACTCATAGCTGTTTATGCTGCATTCATCAATTCAAATTTTCCCGCCAAAACGGGATAACATTGATATCCGCCTTTCTCACCTGGGCCTGCATCAGCGCCATGGACAGCAACATGCAGACACGTTTGTCAGTTTTGACGGTTCCAGATATGGAACCCACAATATGGTCAGTCTTGCCGGTAATGATTGAGCCCGCTATCTGCTCAAGCCCGTCTGGATGGTCCTCACTGGCCGCAACGCTCATAAAGCACTAAGATCGTTTTCCTTACAAAAGTTATCCACGTACTGGCAGAGTTCCTTTACTGCCTCTTTCTGTTTTTCTGTAATCATTTCTGTTAAATTTTAATGGTTAATTAATTATATGTTGAAATCGCGAAATCTCTTTTTTGATACTGGCTGTACATAGTTTCCTCCCAATCCGTCTCTTCCTCCTCCGGAAGGTCATCCTCATCAAGTTCTACCTCCTTACGGTAAATCAGATACCGTGCCTCCAGAAAGAAGAGGACCACGCGGCGCAGGAACTCACGGGCGGAGGCGATGCCGTGCTTTTCCATGAAGGAGGCGATACGGTCCGGACCGATAGTGTTCGTGCGGATGCTCACCAGACACTGCCGGCGGAAGTCCTTCAGCGTGCTGCCCCTCACCTCGAACACGCGGTCAGCGATACGGCCGAGACTCTCCGGAATATGGTATCCGGAACCTTCGTCATCCGTTCCCACCAGCAGTTCAGCAGCAGCCGTCAGCATACCCTCCACGCTCATGCGCTGGGCAGCGGCCGTCTCCTTCAGGAACACGTACTGGTAATTGCTCACGTAGGTATGTATGAGGTAGCCTTCAGGACGGCGGAACACCCTCTTCGGAGGCAAGCTCCATCGAAAGGTTGTTCAATGTCACACCGGCACCGCAGCAGAAGGCGCACACCAGGCGGACGACAAGACGCTGGCGGTTGCCCCAGCCGCCAGCGATGATGGCACGCTGCAGGCTGCCGGCAACGGCCGGATCCATCTCGAAGAACAGCACCGACTTCTCCTGACGGCGGAAGAAGAACGACATGTCCGGAATACGATCCATGCAGAGGAGGATGCGCCGGGTGGCCGTGGAGACCCTGCCACCATCCGTCATGCGGATGTAGGACTTCACCAAGTGGTTCATCACTACCGTCATGTCGGAAAAATGATAGTCGGCAACCTTCCCGCGGAACAGTTCATGAAGCAGAACGGGCAGCTTCACAACGTAGTTGTAATACTCCTTTCTCATGGCTCACTTGCTTGAAGGTTTCCAGTCCACTGTTATAATCGCATCCAGCTCACCGCTGCCGCCACACACCGGGCAGGATACATGCACGTCCTCGCGGCTGCCCTCTTCCGTTCCCCAGAACCAGCCGTTGCCCTTGCAGTAACCACACTTGTGGCCGGTACTGACGAAGTTCTCGCGGTTAGGCCCCTTACACATATAGGCGGGAGGACAGATCTCCAGCTGTTTCTTTATCCTGCTCATGCCTGGCCTCCTTTCTGTTTCGGTCCCGCCACATTCCAATAGTCATAGGCGCCCTTCTCCCAGATTGTGTATTCACCTGTGGCCCCCTGATAACGTCCCTTACTGAAGGCGACGTAGCCCTCTACCCATATCTTCAGGTCGGCATCATACATCACACTCGTGGCCGCATCACCTTTAGGATTCTTGCCACGGGCATGGCTGATGAAAACAAACAGCTTGTCCGGAAACTCCTCCTTCAGCTGGATATAGTCACGATACGTCATCTGTGTGTATTGGAAGCTGTCAATGATCACGATGTTGAAACTCTTATGACGCCGGAGCCTGATCTTCAAGGTGGGGATGTCCTCCTTGATGAACGCCAAATGGCGGCTTACCTCGGCCATACCAAAGCGCCGCAGGTTATTCTGGACTGTCAGAGAAGTTCCTTCCTCCAGGGAGTTGAACGCCACACGGTCATACTTGCAAAGTTCCTTGCAGAGCTGCATCACGAAAGAGGTCTTACCGTTACCGCTATTGCCCCACACGAACCAGCAGCCCCGGACTTCCGGAGTGTCGAAGGCATCCTTCCATTTCCCTCGAAAGGGAATACGTCATACTTCTTGTTCAGGATGTCCCTGACATTCAAGGCACGCTCATGCCGGCTTTTTTATTATCCTTTTTCTCTTCTTCCATGGTCAGAACAGTGTTAGTTGTCGGATATTGTCAATTCGGTCAAGTACGGCCTGCCGTGCGGCACCCCGCAGCTTCTCGTGGCAGAGCATCCTGCCGAGTGCCCACAAGAAGGGCATTCTCACGGGTGGCAAACTGTCCCCATTTACGTCCCGGGTTGAAACCGCCGCCGGAACCGCCCACCTCCATGTGAACGCCGGCAACCCACCAGCCGTCCTGCTGTCCCACAAGGGCGTCCAGGTAGTCGCGACCATTCCGGTAAACGGTCACCGTCTCGTATTCCCTCAAGACTGGGTAATCGCTCCAGGGAGCGGGAAGCTGCTCGCGACCGTCGATCTTTAAGTATTCAAATTTGTTTTCCATATCCTTAAAATTACGTTTGAACGGTATTTGAACGGGGGTCATTCCCCCGTCATGCGTTTCACCTTGTGAATGGACTTCCTCACACGCCGCAAATCAAAGTCACATGTCGAAGCCTCCTTTATCACCTTATCGATGTCTTTCCTGTCAGTCACACCGTTGGCGGAACAGATCGCAAACACGTCGTTCACGTCCGTAGGCTCCAACTCATAAAATTTCCGTCCGATACGGCTGTAGAACTCCTTGTAGCCGGGCTTCTGGTACCGCAAGCCGTTGCTGATGCGCTTGGCAATATAATCGGTACTCAAGAACACGACACCGCATTTCTCCTCCAGCTTGTTGTACAGGCTGATGAAATAGTGGAACACCGGTTCGGTCAGCTTGTCCGCCTCGTCGAACACCAGCAGGGGCGCGTCCATCTGGATGATGTCATCCAATATAAGCCCCCACACCTCACGGATATTATACCCTTCGGTCCGGATTCCGACCGTACGGGCGATCTCGCGGACAAAGTCACCTTTCTTCATGTCCTCAGAGCAGAGGATATAGAAAACCTCCTTATGCTCCTGGAGGTAAACACGGGCGGTGGTACTCTTGCCACAACCGGCCTCGCCGGTCACCCAGGTAACATTGCGCCAGCGCTGCGCATCGGAGAGTACAGCCGTGATCTCCTGGTAAGCACCGGTCTCCACGATCTGCCAGCCGGTAGCGCTTACACCACCGACCTGCGAGGCGACATTACGGAACATCTCGTCGCTGATATTCTCATAACGGCCATTCAGGATATTGCTAACAGTACCTACACTAACCCCCTTCAGGCTGCCAGCAGCCTTCGTCTGGCTCGGGTATTTCGCCACGTAAGCCCGGAGGCTTTCACTGATGGCGTCCTTTTCTTTCATTGTAATTTCCATAATCAATATTTTTTATCTTGTTATAAATCTGTTCCTTATAATTTCCCGACCACCTTGCGGATGCTCACTTCCTTCTTCTCAAAGCTGTCCCATGTCACGTTGCTGATGACTTTCATGTCTCGGCCGATGGAAGGACGGGCCGGCTGGCTGTATTTTCTTGTGCGACGGTCAATCTGGCGTTGCGCCTCCTTTCCGAGACCTTTCAGGTCAGGGGTACGCAGACCGTTCTGTTCCGGTGCGACACCATGTTCGTACTCGATGTCCTTGGCAACGACCTGGCGGTTTATACGCTCGTTGATGACGGCCTCCTGCTGGGTGCGGATGAAACGTTTCTCGGCTTCCGTCTGCTCCTGCTGGGCACGGTGGATCATCAGCGGGAACGAAGCCACACACTCGAAACGCATGCTCCGCCCTTATCCTTGTACAGCAGGCGTACGCTGCTCATGTCATAAGGATCGTACTGGACATAGAACTTCTTGTAGGTGTTACGCCGGCGCCATTCTAGATCAGGCTCACCGGGGGCGGAGAAAACCTCGTAGGGGTATTTCTTTCCCCGTACCGTGATCTCGATACCGCTGGCGGTGAACAGCGACGGTTTTCGGTTGTGTACCAGAACATTTCCACCATATCCGGCACACTTACCGTATCAGTAGCCTCGTTCACGCTGGTATTGTACATCTCAATCCGGGAGATGCCGGTGGCAGGGTGTTTCATTGAATTCCACTGCTCACGGGCGGCGGCATACTGTTCCTTCAGTTCCTCCAATGTGGGGAGGGAGTCGATGTTCGCGTTGATGAATTCCAAATTCGGACGGCTTGTATCTCTCTTTGCCGTAATATTCTGCCCGGTGAAACCGAAACGTTTCTTCAACACCTGGCTCTGGAAGCGGTAGAAAATGTTCTCAATCGTTTTGGACTCGCCGTTATACGGGGCTGTCGGGCGGTGGATACGGCTGATCTTCGAGAAAAGGCCCAGCGCCGCGTTCTTCTTATGACCGCCCTGGTTGTCGCACACGATCTCGTAGGGTTTGTGCCGGCTCGTCTGGATAGCCATGCGGAAAGCATGGTACTGGGCGATATAGTCCTCATTGTCGCTAATGTAATAACCGAGCAGAACTTCACTATAGGCATCCACCACCTCGTACACGCTTGTAGTGCACTTATTTCCGTTCTCACGATAGTAGAGGTTCAGCTTCGTGCCGTCGCCATACCAGAGGCTGTCACGACGGCCCGGAAGGATGGTCCGGTGCTTACGGTCATAACGCTGGTGTGCCTTCATTTCCCCATAAACGGCATCGTACCACAGAGGTTCGACACGCGGGCTGTTGAACCATTCGCGGAGGCTGCGGGGACTCTTCAGGGGCTTCCAACCACGTTCTGGAGCGACACGGTTGTACTCCTCGAAGATCTCCATATCAGTATAAACCGGAACGCGGCTACGTTTCAATGCTACAAGGTAACGCCCGCCGTCCTCCTCGATCTTCAGCGTGTTGCTGTTGCCGTATTTACCGCTCACAAGCACACCGTAGTTGTCGGGACGAAACTTGTTTATCAGGGCTTTCAACCGGCCCACACTGCCCGGAAGACTATGCCCGTACACCGGACGCCATTCCTCACTCGTGACAAGCAGAAGCTCCCAAAGGTTACGGCGGAAACCGGTCAGCTTGTTATTGGATGAACTCAAGCGTTTGAACTCTTCCATCAGCGCGTTCAGTACCGAGCATTCCAGGTGTATTCCTTCTTCACATCCTCGGGAAGAGCGACCATCTCACCGTTCTTGTCGTAGCGGTACTCCTCAAAAAAGCTCTCGGCCTTCTCGTCTTTCTTCACTATGTTACGGATCATTTCCTTCTCGCATCTGTTGCTCGGGCTCGCCATGGCGCGCAACCCAGCGTTGCTTATACTTCTCGGGAAGGGAGGAATAGGCATACAGAGCCGGATTATTTTCACCACCGCCACGGGAAACGACATCCAGTTTTTCTCGGGACAGCTGGCTATTCAAAGTGCCTTTGGGCATTATATCCAGCAACTCTTTGTAAGTTACACACAATATATTATCAAAGTATTCCATCTCCCAGCTTGATTATCAATCCTCTAAATCATTCAAGGGGACATGCCTCTTTATCAGTCTCGCTGAAGCCCCGAAGTTCAACACTACGAGAAGCTCCGGCAGTGGGTGGTCGAAGACCACGGAAAGCAGGATCCCGAAACTCATACAGAAGTAAAGCACGCAAAAGCGCTGTTTTCGTTTCAGACGAGCAAACCAGTGCAGCTGGTCGCCGAACAGTGTCATCAGGTCTCTTTTCATCGTCGTCTTTCTTTTGAGAGTTATCACCTACCTTGGTCCACCACGCTCGATAGCGAGCTTGCGGATGGAACGGGCCAACTTGCTGTTCTTGCGAAATGCAAGGGAGTGGGAGACCATTTCTCGGGAACAACCCAGTAAACCGGCTATTTTACCCACCTCACTGTATTCTACGACTATTCGTTCTTTCATAATTCACTGATATTTAATTATTGTAGCGGGCAGTCGCGGATTCGAACCGCGGACCATAACCTCTCCATTATAGGAGTTTAGTGTGTTCTACCAACTGAACTAACCGCCCAGAAAACTTATCGAAGTTCTTGCATTGCATCCTCCGGAACACATATTACAGTCCAAACCTGACCATTTTTCATATAATCGATATTATATTCCCGCACGAACGTACAAATGTTATAATCCCAGTCACGAACTATACCATCAATGATCTCACCATTTCTCTTGGTGATTCTCAC
>VOFJ01003539.1_pt1 | contig 17000 bp, 29 predicted proteins | sample 5384081 | NCBI WGS metagenome assembly VOFJ01 (sample SAMN12384729, study PRJNA508395) | human gut metagenome | isolation source: healthy gut I | host: Homo sapiens
CAATAAGTTCTTCCTCCACGCCATGCCAAAAACAATCACAGAAAGTACCCACTGTAAAGGAAAGCTGACCTTTCATCCAAACATCTTACCGGAAATAAAAGCATAACTTTGTCCAGCTCCGCCCATAGGGGCAGAAATTACATTGTTTTCCCCCCACTGATACAAAGGTGTCCAGAGGTTAAAAGCACGGCCGTATGCACTGTAAGGGAGCAATCAACGCCGCCAATGAAACCACCCCTGCTACCAAAGCGACGACAAAACACTGCCAATACCCCATGGCGTAACCATCGACAAAGCAGGTGAGTAGCGGAAACATTCTTCTCTTTTACCTTTCCCGAAACCAGGAAATGATATCTTGAAACAACTAACGGACAGATAACCGAACAATAGACACGCCCCAAAAAGCAGAGTCAACAAAACAAGGGCTATCACCACCCCCCACATTCAATGCCAGCACGGCAGGAAGGAACTTATTTTCGCCATCATCCAGCCAAACCAACCATGCACAGTTCCAGTAAAATCCAAAAACAGCAACGTGATCAGCCGTAAAGAACAAAAAGGGCGGCGGCAAGTCTTATTTTACGTAACATGTTATATTCGTTATTTTATCATGTTTATCCATTCCATTATAAAAAGCCCTTGTTTCCAACTTTGTTTGCCGTATGGCTTCATTTCGTTGTTTTGCATGCACATAGCGTTTCCTCCTCCCTATTCTTTCTCACTTACCATCTTCAAATAAACTCCGGAAAAAAAACAGCCATGAATACAAACAATACGATGCAGCTGCTGCAGTTCCGAAATTATGATCAATAAATGCTCTTCTGTATGCATATGTATAAACAATCTCTGTGTTGTACAACGGTCCACCTTTGGTCATCAGCCAGATGGTGTTAAAAACAGGACACAATACCGATCAGGTTCAGGATTGTGGAAATAAATAAAGGTTCTTTGATAATCGGAAGTGTGATCCTCCAGAAACACTGCCAGCGACTGGCACCATCTATTTTGCACTCTCATACACATCCCTGGAAATTCCTGCAGTGCAGCCAGAATAAAGATCATCTGAAATGGAATTCCCTTCCAGATTGCCGTCAAGATTACACACACCAGAACGCTGATCCCACATTTCCAAGCCAGGATACAGATTCTGTAATCATTCCCAGTTTCACTGCCAGAATATTAATGATACCTACATTTGCATTGTATAAAAAAAGTAAAGGTCATAGCTGCTATGGCATGGGGAACTGCCCATGGAACCAGAATCAGGGGTTCTGTATACAGATCTTCCTTTCAGTTTCTGGTTCAGTGCAAAGTGCAAGAAGCATGGCTGCCACAAGCTGTACCACAAGATTCACCACTGTCCACTTTACTGTATTTCCAATAGACTGTGTGGAACATTTTATCTTTGAAAATATCAATATAATTTCTGTAGTCCTGCAAAGGTATTAAATGCGGGATCGTTTGGGCGTACAAGGTTATAAATTTAAGAAACTCAGATAAATACCTCTGAAAAGAGGATACACAGAAAAGTGCCAGTACCTGCAATCACTGCTGGTGCCATCAGAAGATATCCTGGAAGATTTTTTTTTTTCAGTTCCAGGCCTTCTTTTCTACATATTTTGGACATAATCTTCCTCCCTTCTCAACGAAGAAGCGCTGCCGCCATTTCACGCCAGCGCCTCTGTTATTATTTCATGTTTGTTTCCCAGAAATTTTTACTGATAGTTAGATGCAATATTTTCATTAAGCTTCTGTGCAAGAGATGTCAGCGCATCTTCAGCTGAGGACTGTCCGTAGTCTACTTCCAGAATGGCATTAATAATCAGTTCATCGACGGATTTTTTCATTGATAACAGCAGGTCTTGCCTTTGTATATGAAAGTTCTTCTGCAAAAACTTTTCAACTTATCCTTTCCTTCCAGCGCTTTAGCATAATCATAGTCCTTGCGTGCAGATGCTTTTTCCCTCTACACTCATAATAGAATCTCCTTTTTCTGAGTTCAGATACTGAATCAGATCATAGGCAAGTTCTGGATTTTTGCAGTTTACATTAATATTCCAGGTCCAGCCTCCCAGTACAGTCGCTTCTGTTTTTTCTTTTCACCATCGGGGCAATACCATAATCCATATCCGGATTAATATTTTTCCACTCCACCAGAACACCAGTCTCCACCCAACAGGAAGGTTGCTTCTCCATTTGCAAAGCTTTCATATACTTTGTCCCATGTGGTTGCTTCTTTAAAAGACTCTACCAGACCACCTTTAGAGATCAAATCACAGATATAATTCCATGCTTCTTTTCCTCCTCATTGTCAATCACTACTTTCGGAACATCTCCGCTTGTATTGATTACCGGACACTCATTCTGATAGAAGAATGAATAGAACGCATACGCACTCTGATAAGTAATAATTCCACCGTATCCTGCCTCTTTTTCGCTTTATCTACTGCATCCGAAAGTTCTTCCCACGTTGTAGGGACATCAATTCCCAGCTCATCCAGGCGTTCTGTATTATAATAAAGGCCTGTACAGTCCATATACCATGGTACTGAATAATATTTGCCTTCGAATTTGCCGGAATCAAGAGGTCCTTCCTGATACTGTGCAGTAAGTTCTTCATCTGTAGTAAGTTCTTCTAATGAATACAGGAGCCCCATAGCAGCAAGGTCAATGGCATGTCCTGAATTATCCATCACTACAATATCTGCACCTCCGCCTGCCAGAGCAGCTGTCTGGAAAGATTCTTTAATATCCTGCTGAGAAGCACCCCTGTAAGGTAATCTTAACTCCCGGATTCTCTTCTTCATATTGTTTAATTACTTTTTAAAAATTCTTCACTATTCGCTCCTGACCCATCAACCAAACTATTTGTTAGCAAAAGTGTCAGTTCCCCTTCTTTTTGATCTGAAGTATCAGATGCAGCCCACACACCTGTCTGTGCGCACCTAAACCATAACCCCCTGCCAACATAACAGCTAATGCTCTTTTTTCTTCATTATATAAAGTTCCTCCTTCTCATATCTCTCTATATCTCTGTATTTTGATCTGCTTTCCAATCGATTGTTCTGCTATGCACTTATTAAAACATGAAATCCCTGATTTTTTGAATAACGATATTATTCTTTTTTTTTCCATCTCTTTCTAAAAAAAAGTAAGACTGATCGGAACTGGTATTATTTTTTATCTTTTTTTGTCCAAACATCTAAATTATCTTTATTCTCTTTTTTTTTCATCACGTATAATCACAGACATACAAAACAGATGCAGGATTCCTGACATCCTGATGATTTTTTCTATATTAATTTTTTAAGGAGGGTTTTCCATCATGAAAAAAACTGAATGTCGCTTTAGTAGGCTTAGGCTTCGGGCTTGAATTCGTTGCTATCTACTGTAAACATCCTGATATTGATAAGGTGTATGTCGTAGATAAAAATGAGAAACTTCTGAATATTGCAAAAAGAACGATACAGCATTCCGGATGAACGCTGTTTCACAGATCTGCAGGATGTACTGGATATTCCTGAAATTGATGCAGTTCATCTTGTAACACCGCCAGCAACACATGCTCCGTTTTCTGTACGCGTCTTAAATGCAGGTAAACATTGTGGCTGTACAATTCCTATGGGAATGAGCATCCAAGAATTAAATGACATCATTGTAGCCCGCAAAGCCTCTGGCAAAAATTATATGTTTATGGAAACAACGATTTTCCAGAGAGAGTTCCTCTATATCCAGGAACTTTATAAAAAGGGGAAATTGACGTCTCCAGTATATGACCTGTGCACATTACCAGGACATGGAAGGATGGCCGGAATACTGAAGGAAGGCTTCCCTCCACTGATGCATCCAACACACGCCGTTGCTCCGTGTCTTATGCTTGCCGGACATCTGCCAGACAAGGTTTATGCAAGAGGTTCCGGAAAAATCCGCAAAGAACTGGCTGACAAATACGGCTGCCCATTTGCATTCGAATCTGCATTTATTTCTCTTCAGGACAGCGATGTGACTATTGAAATGGAACGTTTTCTGTATGGTGTAGCCAGAAACTATTCTGAATGCTTCCGGGTATACGGTGAAAACGAGAGCTTCGAATGGCAGCAACTTTAGTGAAGAAAATCCAGTTCTCTTTACCCGCACAGGAGAATTTGAAAAAGCAGAAGATATCCTGGATGAAGACAGTGAAAATCCAGCCGTGGAACAAAGATTGTGGAAAAAACGAATCCAGATCCCGGATTATGCACATCTTCTTCCGAAGGAAATCGCATCCTTCACCACCAACACAGTATATAATAATGAGAACACCCACCTTTCCTTTACCCAGGGCGGCGGCCACGGTGGTTCCCATCCGCACCTTGTACATGAATTTATCCGTTCCATTCTGGAAGAGCGCAAACCTGCTATCGATGACATCATGGGTGCTTACTGGACAGGTACCGGAATCTGTGCGCACGAATCCGCTATGAAGGGTGGAGAAGTTATTACAATTCCTCGTTTCGAATAACCTATATCATTTAACTTTATATCATAAAATACATCAGAGAGTGTGTAGAAATTTTCCAATCTACACACTCTCTGATATTTTTTTCATCTATTTACAGCAAATCATATATAATGTTATTATTTCACTATCTTCTCAATGATGCACTGATGCTCTTTATCCTTTTGGAATAGTTAATTCCTGCCAAAAGAATATTTCCTGCATATTCCTCCAGACTTTTTACAATATTGCTTCTGTTTAATCTGAGAAATAGCTCCTTTGGCACTTTTTATCCCATTTTAATTCCACTACCAGAGCAGGTTTATCAGGAAATTTTTTTTCGGAATAAAGACCATATCCGCAAAATCCCTTTCCTGTTGGCAGTTCGCGATATACGCTATAATAGTTTCGAGCCGCATACAGGGCCAGCGAAATAGTATAACTTAATGCATTTTCATCATTATACTGAAGATGCGAGGTCTCAAAAGTGTGCTCTCTTTGGATTCCCTGTGCAACCATCTGCTCATTCTGATTCCAGATTGCATTCAGGACATCTGCCGAATTTTTTAAAGCTTTTGACACTTCACCCCAGTCTGATACAGAAACAGCATTTGCATACTCATTCCGGATTTCATTATTAGGAATATACACACAATGTTCTGTAGAATCATATGCCAGATATCCCAGATGAATCAATAAGGTCAAAACATCATTCTCATCCCGGAATGTCGTCATATCATTTGTAAAAATTTCCGGTATTAACAGGAATATGCTCTCCTGCCAGCATACTGAGAATATCATCCTTTAACCCCTCAAAATTCATATCTATATAAGTCTGCAGTGCTTCAAAAGATTCTGTCATATTCCAGTAGTTTCTGATAGAACCAAAGAGCATGCCGTTTACCACAGACCTTGGATTATAAACCGGCTCACAGTTTTTTCAAACCTGTACCCGTCATACCATTCTCTGATTTCCCTCATATCCATATGATATTTCTCACATAATTCTCTGACTTCTGTCACTCTGTAAAAACCCACAAACTTCGCCAGAGGTCCTGCATAAATCATAGAAAATTCATCAAACATATTCAGGGCAGAATGTGTTCCATATTTCTTTACCGGCAGGATTCCTGTCATATAAGCAAGATGAATATAAGATTTATCCTTAAGAAAATCCCGCAGAAAATCAAGATACTGCTCCTGTGCTTCTTTATCTGACTTGTATTCTCTGAAAATACAATCCCACTCATCTATAATAATCACAAACGGACATCCTGTCTGCTGATATACATCCTGCATACTTTTCAGCAAGATCTTCTTCATCAAAATAGTCCACATCAGGATATTCCTGTTTCAGGTCACGCATCAGAATCCGGTTTAATCGCAGGACCATTTTTCTCACTGTCTTACTGCGGCTTAGGAATTCCTGCATATTTATAAAGAAAACATTGTATTTGTTCAGATATTTTGAAAAAAAAAAGATGAATCTTCTTTTATCTTAAGTCCGTCAAATAATTTTTCAGAACTGACATCCTCTGCTGTAATATGCAGCCAGCATATTTGCAGTCATAGACTTTCCGAAACGTCTTGGTCTGCTTACACAGACATTTTGCTGCATGGTGTTAAAAACACGATTGGTATATTGTATCAGTTCTGTTTTGTCCACATAAATCTTCAGAATTGATTGCTTTATAAAATTTATCATTGCCGGGATTTAAATACACACCCATTTCACACACCTGCTGCTTTCCTGACAGATATTTTAATTTACCGTAACTATAAAAGTTCTGTCCAACTACCGTACTGTCTTTCAACTGATATTCCTGTAAATTTGTACTTTCCTTTTTCCATATCCCGAAACCGGCTCCAGTATTTTCCCTTTAACCAATTCTTTTTATAAGCATAGAAGCGCGTGTAGGCTTCAGACCAGTAGCATGTTGTACATCTTCTCTTCCAAATGCCACTTTATCACTTAACGCATCATACATTTTCTGAATATGGTTTATTGTTTTTTTTCCAGGAAACCATGAATTTCATCTGAATACCTGTCATGCACATCAATATTCACTTTTTCTGTTACAATGTTCGCTTTTTCCCTCTTAATATTCACTTTTTTCATTTCAATGTTCGCTTCTTCTGTTTTCAGACTCTCATTTAGAAGATTTATAAATTCTTTATTGATGTGCATCATGCGATTATGAAGAGGATTTTTTTCATTCAGCAATAAATTTCGGATATTGCAAAAATACTTCCAGATATTCAGTTGTCTCATGGATTCCATTCTTTAAGTCATTATAGTTTGCACGAACCAGGGCATTTCGAAAATACCAGGCATTTTCTGCAATATATCATTTTGGCATCAAATCCAAGTGTTCTGAGATATTTAATAAAAAAAACTGCCGTAGTTCTGGTATTTCCTTCGCCAAACACATGTATCTGCCACAGATTTGCCACAAAAAAACTGCCAGATGATGTATCATTTCTTCTATAGATAAACCCTTATAGCTGTTTTTTTTTTCCTGCGTAAAAATCATATTCTAATGTCTCTAAGTTCTGATGCACTTCCATAAAGAACGGAAGCTCCATCTAATACCCATTCTTTTTTTGTAATATTATAATCACGGATTTTTCCGGCATGTGAATAAATTCCTGTAAATAGTTTCTTATGAATTGCCAGATATTCTGTAGGTGTAAAACTAAATGCATTTTCTGATAATAGTGCTGCAATTCTGGCTGAAACTTTATCCGCTTCTTCAGTTCTGTCTCCTGACTTTGGCTTTTCTCGTCTTTCCTCATAATAAGAATCTACCAGATATTGAGCTTCTTCTATCGTAATTTTTCCCTCAATATTCTGAACAGCTGTATCAACCAGATACTGCGACGGCTTTAATCCATCAACAGCCTGTAAACCAATGGCAGTATTCCATGCATATCCCTTTTCACGCCTGCCTGGCTCTGCCTGTATAAGATATTCTCTGAAAGGATCTGTTTTCATTGATTATCACGCCTTTTTTTTTTCTATTTTATCATTCTTAATAGTTTCACTCTCTGTGTCCCAGCTCCCAGAATGCCACTGCACTTGCCGCAGCTACATTCAACGAATCTACTCCGTGAGACATTGGTATCTTTACTGTATAATCGCAATCTGCAATGGTCTGTGATGCAAGGCCGTCACCTTCCGTTCCGAGAATGACTGCCAGTTTTTCCTCTGACCGGAGTGCTTTATCATCAATTCCTACGGAATCGTCACGCAGAGCCATTGCCGCTGTTTTGAATCCCAGTTTTTGCAGAATCTTCATTCCATCCTGTGGCCATATGGTTTTTTTTATCAAAATAAGTCCATGGAATCTGGAACACAGTGCCCATACTGACTCTTGCTGCCCGGCGATAAAGTGGATCACTGCATCCACCAGTCAGAAGTACTGCATCCATATGGAGTGCTGCTGCTGAGCCGGAAAATAGCTCCAATATTTGTAGGATTTACAACATTTTCAAGAACTGCTATGCGGCTGGCATTTCTGCAGATTTCCTCTACAGATGGCAGTGGATTTCTGCGCATTGCACATAGCATTCCGCGCGTAAGGGCAAATCCTGTCAGCTTGACCAGAAGTTCATATTCCGCGGTATAAACCGGCACATCCGAATATTGTTTCAGGATTTCCTGTGCCTCTCCTTCCAGATCTTTATGCTCCACCAGAAAAGAGATGGGATGATATCCTGCATTCAGGGCTCGTTCAATTACTTTCGGACTCTCCGCAATGAAAATTCCTGGTTCCGGTTCATAGTATCGTAAAAAGCTGCACTTCAGATGTTCTGGCATATACATCCAGTTCCGGCGCAGCGAAATCTTTTATTTCGTTAAACAGCATAAAAATAAAACCTCCAAACTGAGTAATCTTATCTTACATCAGTTTGGAGGTTTTACAAGAATTCCTTTTCAACAGTGTTGTTCGATTGTTACTGTGAACGGGTGAACAGTAACGTTTTGATTCTTTTTCTTCTGTCTTTATATGCCAGAAACAGAATCGTCAGAAACGTAACTGTCTCCGCTGCAAGAAGAGAGATCCAGATTCCATTTAATCCAAATAATTTCGCAAGTATAACTGCGCAGATAACAATGGCAATAATTCCTCTCAGGAATGATCCGACAATCGCGATTTTCGGTTCATCTACTGCTGAGAAATATGCCACCAGTACAATATTGATTCCTGCCACTATAAATCCAAGGAAATACAGACGCAGTCCTGTGTGTGCATAAGTTCAATAACTGAACATTGTTTTCACTGTTGAAAATGCTGATTAGCGTGTCGGTTGAAGTCCAGATGATCAATTGGGTCAGTGCTTCTACAGCAAGACATACGAGCAGGCTCCATTTCAGAAGTTTTTTCTTACCTGAGTGGGCTGGCCTTTTCCGTAGCTTTCACTGATCAGGGGCTGTGCTCCTGAGCCAGACCGTTGAAAATTGCAAATGCCACGATAGAAAGGTTTGCCACAACTCCATAGGCTGCTACACCCATATTTCCCGCGATTCCCAGGATCAGAAAGTTAAATACAATGGCGATCACACCGGAAGACAGTTCACCGACGAATGCGGAAACTCCTAGCTGACAGCAGGAAATCAGGTGTCTGAATGACGGTTTTTTCCAATGGAATCCTACATGGTTTCTGCTACTTCTGTAGTGTATGGTACAGACGCTCATTGTTACGATCGGACAGATTGCAGTAGCCAGTCCTGCTCCGGAAAATCCCAGACCGACTGGGAACATGAATATATAATCAAATATAATGTTAAAGATACTTCCACTGATGGAACCGATCATTGCAATAGAAGGCGCTCCATCATTTCTGGCAAATGCAGTAAATGTATAATTTGACATGAAGAATGGTGTTGCGATCAGAATAATTCTCACATAGTTTCGCCCAAGTCCGATCAGTCCGGCATCTGCACCCAGCAAAGCCAATGCTTTGTCCGGAATAAAGATTCCGATCAGCATAAATGGAACTGCAACCAGTATGCTCCAGGTTACTGGACTGTACGAAATAATGTTCTGTATTTTCTCCTTTTGCCCTGCTTATGGCATACCTGGTAGCGGAACCAATCCCGATCATAGCCCCAATCGCATAGATCAGTCCATAAACCGGCAGGATCAAGTTGAGAACTGCCAGTCCGTCAGCACCGGAATATACAGATATAAAGAAAGTATCTGCCAGAACATAAACGGAAATCCCGATCATTCCGGCAACACTCTGGGTTACATATCTGGTGAATCTTTTCAGCATAATACTCCGCTCCTTCGTTATATTGTCAGCATTGTCTTTCCTTTCATCTGCAGACTTATCTCACCATTATACCCATATAAAAAAACAAAAATGCAACCAAAAAAACTCCAGACATAAAAATCTCCTTAAGCAGATTTTTTAATGCTGCTCAAGGAGACTCTGTTGATATTCGCAATTCACTTCACGACACTCTTTATTTTACCCGAGTTTTTTTTCAGGTCTTCTACAATTTCATTGTAACGTTTTTTTTATTCAGGCGATAGAAAAACAGTACAATTGCTGTCACTATCCATAAAACTCCCGGAATTGTAGTAAAGGAATGTCACATAATACTGAGGACAGCCGGATTCTGTACCTGATTTGCCACATATCCATATTTTCCAAGAAGTGCTGCAAGTAGAGCAGTCCCTATTGCCATGCCAATTTTATTTCCCAGTGACACAAATGCATATTGAAAACCATCATTCCTTAAGCCCGTTTTTCCACTCTCCGTATTCTACGCGGTCGGGAATGATCGCATAGATTGCAGTGTTAAATCCAGAAAAAAAAGAATTGTGTAATTCCTGCAAGTGTATAGAACGCTGCCGGTGTTTTTCTTTTACATTGAAGAAGAACATACAGAGCATGGAAATTCCGGTAAAAGGGCAAAAATAGATGCAGTTCTTCCTTTATTATTCAATTTTTCGGAATACAGGCTGGAAACATGCAGCACCGATAATGGATGGAATGATAATGCACATGGAATATATGTAGTATAGTAGGATGCATTTCCCTCTACATAAGTGAAATAGTATAAAAACATCTCGTATTTCTTCCATAAAGTGTAAATCCGAATAACACCTGTCCGATTAATGCCAGAATATATGGGCGGTTCTGCATCACTGCTCTTAACTGCACTTTTATGGATATTTTTCTTTTTTCCGGCATAATCACCTGCTCTTTTGTTTTTGCAAAACAGAAGAAATGACAGGCTGCAAAAAATACATCCGTATATGATTGCTACCAGTAGGTATCCGGTTTTAGCACTTTGACTGCCAAGTTTTCCAATCAGTGGAACTGTAATGATATTGATAATTCCAATTGCAACCATTGCAGATACTGAACGTGATGTATTAATCTTTGCACGTTCATCGATATCCTGTGTCATTGCTCCACAAAGGGTGCCATACGGGATATTTACACAAGTATATCCAAGTACCAGCAGACAGTATGTAATTACCATATAGATAACCTTTGATCTGTCCGACCAGTCCGGATGTGCCCAGAATGTCATAATCAGAAGCACGGCCGTGATCGGAGCTGCAATGAGAAGCCATGGACGATAACGTCCCCATTTTGTTTTGGTTTTATCTGTCAGTCCACCCACGATCGGATCATTGATCGCATCCCAAAAAATCTCGAAAACAGCATCAGGGCAGAGACTGCTGCCATACTGATTCCGAATACGTCTGTGTAAAAAAAATCATGAGAAAATTACTGACGAACATGCAGCTGAAATTACATCCTACATCGCCAAATCCATATGCGATTTTACTGATCAACGGAACTTTTACATTTTCGTTTTTACTCTCCATAATTCCTCCTGCCTGCTGCCATCCTCCGTCTTTCCGTTTACTCATGTCTTCTTTACAGCAGTCTTTTTTTATTATATCTTGGTCTTACATAATGCTTATGATCAGCAGGGTATTTTTATTTTTCCTGCACATTGATAATCACTTTCATTGTGGTCTCACGGTTATCGTCAATGTACTGGTATGCTTTCAGATAATCTTTAAATGCAAATGTCTTTAGAGATCAGCGGTCTTAAATGCACTTTTCCTTCATTCACCAGTCTGATTCCGTCTACATAATCATCATGTCTGTACATCATTGTGCTCTTGATATCAAGTTCATGATCATTTGCAACTGCCAGATCGATCTCAGCCATTCCTGCAAAAACTGCAACCAGCACAATCACGCTTCCTTTTCTTGCATATTTGATCGCCTGTCCCATTGTAATGTTATTTCCGGCACAATCATAGATAACATCTGCCTTATCCGGTCCAAAGGCTTCTACCATTGCTTCCCCGAAATTTTTATTCCTTGTGTTGACACATACGTCAATTCCACACTCTTTTTGCTTTTTCCAGACGCAGATCGCTGACATCTGTGATCATAACTTTAGCTGCTCCCATCCCTTTGCAGACTGCGCTACCAGATTTCCGATCGGACCGGCTCCTATCACCACAATATTCATTCCTGTTACATCGCCCATCTGTTTAACACCATGAACAGCTACTGCCAGAGGCTCGATCATTGCGCCCCTTCTTCATAAGACATATCTTCCGGTATCGGTGTTACTTTTGATGCATCAACTGCAAAATACTCGGATGCAGTTCCTGTTGTCTGGAATCCCATTACTTTCAGCTCTTCGCAGAGATTGTATTTTCCGTGACGGCATGGATAACATTCTCCACAATAAACCTGTGGCTCAATTGTTACTTTCTGTCCCACATGAAATTCTGTTACTGCTTTCACCTGTTTTTACCACTTCTCCCGACACTTCATGTCCCTGGGTTACCGGGTATTTTGTAAATGGATGTTTTCCGTGATATACATGGATATCAGAACCACAGATACCAATATTCATAATCTTAACCAAAACCTGTTGTCTTTAATCTCTGGAACTGGTACCTCTCTGAAAATAATTTCTCCTGGTTTTGTCATTACCTGCTGTAACATATTATTTTTCCTCCTTGTTTGTTTGTACTTTTATTTTTCTTTTGTTATTTACTATCTTTTATTAAATGTTTTATTAAAGTAATTACATTATTATTATTCAAATCGCTAAATTTGTCAATAAACATTTAAGAATATTTCTCATTTCTACCAGTTGCACAAAGTAAAGATTTTGATTTTTATGCAGATGTTTATAACACTTCCTCATAATTATCTGCTGAATTCCCGCACAATAAAATACCCTTTTCTTTGTTGTAATCAGGGTATTTTTTATATTCAGATATTTGTTTAATATGGTATATCAGCAGATCATCAGTGATTCAAGAATGCCATCGGCTATATCTTTCCGATAAAATCCTGCAGGAAATGTTTTGCTGCACCTACAGCTGAGGCTTCTTTCTTGTAAGAACAGGTTCTCAGATATCTCACGTCATGATCAAATCCATTGTATTCATTACTTTTTGCCCCAGTGGAATCATATACTTTGACAGATATCCTCCGACTTCGCCTCCAAGAATGATATCCATATCATATGCCATTCGCAGATTTGAAATCAAAATTGCAAGATTATCAAGATACTCTTTCCATTTTTTTCACAGCCTTTTCATCATTGTTTTGAAGCAGCTTCATAAACTGTTCCAGTGTCCTTTTGTATCATCTGTCAGCACGCTCGCCGCACAGTAAGCATCTGCACAGCCTTGATTTTCCGCAATAACATTTCTTTCCGACCCTGAGGAACAAGGATCATATGTCCAAATTCTCCGGCTTTCTGATTTTCTCCCGGAATCAATTTCCCGTCAATGCAAAATGCTCCTCCGAGTGTGTTATTCAATGAAAGATACAATGCATTTCTATAGTTATTTAAATCCTCTGCCATCATTGCCGCATTGGCATCATTTTCAAAATAAACCGGAAGTGAAAAGATCTGTTCCAAAAAGCTTAAACTATAATTCTCCAATTGGAGCGCATGAGATTTGATCAGCATTCGTTCTTTCGAATTAACAATTCCCGGAATTGAAATTCCGATTCCCAAGATTCGTTCTCTGTGTTCTACATCTGAAAGAAATCTTTCCAATGCTTCGCTCAATTGTAAGTAGTAAGCGGCCTCTGTTGAAAATTCTAAGCGGATCCTTTCATATTTCTCTATCTCATAGTTCAAATTCACAAGTACAAATCCTGCATGCTTCGCAGTGATCCTTATCCCAACCGCATAACGGTAAGCTGGATTAATACTGATTCGTTTTGCTTTTCGCCCGCCTGTAGATTCATATTCTCCGGTTTCAACCGCAATTCCATTAGCCAAGAGCTCATTCACATTCGACAATACAGTCGGCATACTAAGATTGAGATCCTTCGACAATTCCACTTTAGACGTTGCTTCGTGATTTATAATATAATTTACTATTTTTGATTTTGTAATATTTCTCTTTTTCCGCTCCAGCCATATCCAAGGCTCCTTTTATAAATTGTTTTATAAAAAGTATCTTATCTCTTCTTTGCCGCTTTGTAAAGGTTACAAATGCATTTTATTCTTCTACTTCCACCGGATTTGTCACACTGACCTTGTGATCATACCATGTTCCCTTTTTCCGATCAATGCAAGATCAAATTCTTTGTCCAGTGCCGGAACCGGAACGTCGAATCCATAGACCTCTTCAGATGTTCCATCGCTGTAATTAATAGTATCTGTTGTAGGCTGAAGCAGTTTTGCGCCGTCCTTCTGTGCATCCTCGGCAGTTCCTTCAAACAGATTAACAATATTTTTAGACACCAGACTGATATGAATTGTCATTTTTCCATCCTCTACTGTCAGTGTTCCTTTTCCATCCATTTGCTTCATTCACATGGAACATAAGAGCTGTCTGTCTGAAATTCTGCTGTATATGTTCCGTCTTCCAGGCGCCTGCTCCTCATCTGCCTTATCTGCAGAATCCTCTTTTTGTATCCGCCTGTTCTGTCTGTGCTTTTCCACTGTCTTTCGTCTCTGTTCTGTTTCCACATCCTGTAAATACAGATGCGATCATAGAAACAGAAATTAATACCATTAATAACTTCTTTTCATCTAAATCCTTCCTTTCATTAATTCAAAAAGGTCATGCAATTCCCTTTTCTCTGAACAAGTGACCTTCCTTAATATCTTCTTACTTACTGTGCATCAATTGCAGCCTGTGTATGTGCTACATACAGCTGCTGGATTGCCTGGATCTCACCTAAACCGGCAATCTGTGTATCAATGCTGTCAAATGCACCTGATGCCTCAAACTGGCTCTTCCAGGAATCATCATCATCGCCTGCCATATCATTGTTTGCGTGATCGCCAGCAACTACCATCAGCGGACGAAGGATTACTTTCTTATATCCTGCTTCTTTCAGTTTCTCGATCACTGCTTCGCAGGATGTATCTTCCGGCTCACCCTCTACAGTTCCGATAAATACATTGTCATATCCAAGCTGTTGCATCTGGGTCTGCATCTGGTCATATGTAATATTCGCTGTATGAGATGTACCATGTCCCATGAATACAAATGCTGTTCCGTCTTCTTTCACTGCATCTACCAACTGTCAAATCCGGCGTCTTTCACTGCCTCTGCTGTGATTGCTTCCGCTACTGCTGCCTTGTCTTCGTTGATTACAGTTGCATCACTTCCAACTTCACCAAAAGTGGTTCTGCAATCTTAACAGATTCAAATTTATCTTTATATCCCTCAATGCTGCTGTACCAGTTCATCATATTCTGCTCCATGCATTCAGATGTGTCGGCTGTACAACAAGGTTCTTCACTCCATTGTCTACTGCACGCTCTAATGCCTGATCTACGTTATCAATTTTTTCTCCGTCACGCGCCTGTACGTGATTGATGATGATCTGTGCTGTAAATGCTCTTCTGACAGACCAGTCCGGATAAGCTGCCTGAACTGCCTTCTCAATACCACCGATATCTGTCTGCACGGCTGTCATTAAAGGAGGTTCCAAAACTTACTGCAAAATTTCATTTTCACCAATCTCATCCTGATTGAGCGGATCATCCTTTGGATGCATCTCCTGTGTCACGTCCGAAATAATCAGGATCTGCATTTTCGCCGCTTACAAGCTCTTTCTGCGCATCTGTCAGTGCATCCCATGCTTCTTTTTCGCTGCTTTACACTGCGCATCTGTCTTGTCTGTTCTTTCCTGAACATAAATGTCATCGATCAGCTTCGCAACTTTATCTGCTGCTTTCCTGATCACTGTCCTGTTTAGACTCTGTCTTTGTTGTGTCAGTGTTGTTGTCGCCCTTTGATCCACATCCTGCAATCATGGACACACTAAGTGTTGCTGCCAGTAAAACCATTAATACTTTCTTTTTTCATTGTCATCCTCCTGATTTCTTATTCTCAGAAATGAAAACACCCTCGAATCAAACGAGGGTACGCAAAAAAAAACCGGTGATCATTTACAATCTATCTGTAAATAATTACTGCAGTCTAAATCATTTCCTTTCGTACGGCCAATTCCTCGTGGCCTGAATTTTTCGTTCCTGTACTGCGAAAGGCAGGTCTCCCCGGCTGATCGTTCAAAATGCTTCTGCTTCACCTTCCCGGTCTCCCAGTGGTCTCAAAACACAAGCTCACGAAATACGGTGACGAGTTCGTACAGGATTCTCACCTGTTTCCCTTTTTCACCAGTCCAGATTTCCCACGTCGTTCCTCTGATCATTCATAATCAGGACGCCATCATCCATCTGACTGACACCTCACGCATCTGTATTAAATTATATGTTACAACGGGGTCATTCTATCACACTTACACAAATGCGTCAAGAAATGTTATAAATTGGAGGATTTGGCCTCATTTCCGACTTTGATTTCCTCAGCAAAAAATGATACAATATCCCTCAGAGACAAAATTTGTAACTAAGGTGGTTTATTATTATGAAAGAATCTAATAGCCAGGCATTTCGTCGTGGTTTTCGCGATGGAATTCCGATCGGACTTGGATATCTTGCGGTCTCCTTTTCAATCGGTATCGCCGCAAGAAATATCGGCCTGAATGCATTTCAGGGATTCCTTATGAGTCTGTTAAATAATGCATCTGCCGGAGAGTATGCCGGACTGACTGTAATTGCTGCAAACTCTCCTTATATTGAGGTCGCAATTGTCACATTGATCACGAATGCACGTTATCTTCTGATGAGCTGTGCCATGAGTCAGCGTTTGAGTCCCGACCTTTCGTTAGGACACCGTCTGCTGATGAGTTATGATATCACAGACGAACTTTTTGGAATTGCGATCAGCAGACCAGGTACTTTAAACCCTTATTATACCTATGGCGCGATGGTAACTCCGCTTCCGGGCTGGGCTTTTGGAACTATGCTCGGTGTCATTGCCGGAAATATCATGTCACCGCGTATGGTCAGTGCATTTAGTGTTGCCCTCTTTGGAATGTTTATCGCTATCATCATTCCTCCTTCGAAGCAGAATAAAGTCGTTGCGGGACTGGTTACTCTTGCATTTATCTCAAGCTTCGCAGCAACTTGCCTGCCTTG